>Ga0213833_1002293_pt1 | contig 12440 bp, 3 predicted proteins | sample SWATP21_FD_160575 | JGI IMG/M metagenome (GOLD analysis project Ga0213833, IMG submission 160575) | Coastal seawater microbial communities from Marineland, Florida, United States - SWA TP2 #1 | ecosystem: Environmental > Aquatic > Marine > Coastal | place: USA: Florida | collected 2016-08-14
TATCTTCTACGTTCGCGATTTGACTCAAAAGAGTGGTGGGTCATTTTAAGAGCACCTTGTGTCTCGATGAGCAGCTTGAGCTGTGTGAAAGGCGCGTGACGATCCTGTTGAGCTGGTTGAGCGCACGTCCACAAAAAATCGCGACCCAACACACTGTGTGTGTGTTGTGGTGCGGGCACACAGCACCTCACCCCGTGCCGTTGGGCGCCGGCCAGGCGTCCGCAGGCCTCAAAAGAGCACTACGGCAACCGGCAGCACCGTTCACTGCCCCGATTGAGAGCATAAGAACTGTCTGGAATCATAAGAGATGTAAGCTAGGGTTGCGCACGCACTCCGCGCGCGCGTGTGTGTAACCCTAGGTGTGGTACGGACAGGGTTCGCACACGGCGATCAGCTGCCTTGCAGGGCGGATTGGAGCTCAGATCACGAACGGTGCGCGCGAACACCAGCATGAACAACACTAGCAAGCGCCGACGTGAGCCCGCTGCCAGAGGCAAGGGCAAAGGCAAGGGCAAGGGCAAGGGCAAGGGCAAACGACGGCGAGGAGTGGACGACGTGGCATGTGGGGATCACGACTGCCAGTTGGGTGGACGTTTACCTGCCGGTCAGGGCCATCCGTGTACACGTGGCTGTGGTCGCGTCATGCATGGTTGCTGCGGCACCCAGGACGGCGACAGCGAGATGGCACGCATGTGCACAGCGTGCGCTGGCGACACCGGCACAACCGGCGCGGCATCCGACGTCGCACCAGCCACGTCGACTGCCATGCAGCCACACCGTCAACGAGGCACCACCACATCTGACTCTGGACACGGAGCTGCTTTTGCCGCCACTGTCGCGACAGCAGCTGCTTCTGCATCCACCGCCGCCGCAGTGGCTGGCTCTGGTGCTGGTGGTACTGGCTCTGGTGCTGGTGCTGGTGCTGGTGCTGGTGCTGGTGCTGGTAGTGGTAGTGGTGCTGGTGCTGGTGCCGGTGCTGGTGCTGGTGCCGGTGCTGGTGCCGGTGCTGGTGCCGGTGCTGGTGCTGGCTCTGGAGTACAAGTGTCTGCGAGCGTCTCTACGCCCTTGCCAAGCCACCCGCGCGACACCACCAGTGTTGCTGAGACACGGCAGTCCGCGCGCCTGCGCAAGTTTCCCTCCGAGGAGGAGCAGCGCCGCATGGCACCCGCAGAGCTGCGTGACATTTGTCGGCGGCTGCACACGACGATTTGTGGCACGTGCGGGCTCCTCGGACACAGACGCACGTCGGCACAGCACCACCCGGAGGCACACGCGGCAGCGAAGCGTAGACGCCAGCAAAACCGTGCAAGGGTGGCGGAGCAAGCTGCCGCGGCTGCTAGCACACCGGTTCCTTCCCGTCAACACCCCGTGGCCCCCTCTCACGGTGTTGGCACACCGTCCCCAGGTGGGCCACCCACACCAGGCAACCGGCGAGCAGGAGGCCACAGTCCTGCTGGCACTCCGCCCACCACGATCGGCCGTGGCCCAATCATTGGAGATGGAGTCATCCGTGATGCCCCGGAGCGTGCAGCTGACTTCGCATGTGGTCTTGTGCCGCAGACACACTGTGTGCCTGAGCACAAGCGTGTCGTCGAAGACATCACCAGCGGCCGTTGGGAAAGAGCTACAGCGGGCAGGGTGCACGGCAAAACCGTCCACGAGTTCAACAGCAGTCACTCAGGCGTCCGCGACACTGCACGGCCAAACGGCAAGCTGCAAGTGCGACAACGCACGGCACTGGACTGGTTCCTGTTGTTTTGGTCGCCATCATTTGAGAAGAAGGTGCTCAACCACACAGTCAGTCACCATGCGAGATATGGCGGTCCACATCGCGTTCGCGGAGACCTCGTATCACCGCCGACACGAGATCACCTACGTGTGTTTCTGGCCCACGTCATCTTCATGGGGTTGATGCACATCCCCAACCACAAGCTGTATTGGTCCCACCGCAACGAGCTCGTCAACTTCCGGGCGTTGTTTGGGCTGATGTCCATCAATCGGTTCAGGAGCATGCGTCGGCATCTGTCCTTTGCCGACAAGTGGAAGCAGCTGTCGCCCGACCACGACCAGTACGACAAGGTCTACATCGTGCGCCCGCTTATCGAGCAGCTGAATATCAGAGCCAAGCGATTCTACTACCCTCACAAATCTTTGGCGTTCGACGAGGGCGCATTTCGCTGCGACGCAGCGTGCCCGCGGGGCCTCCGGCTTGACCTCCGCCACAAGCCGTGTGGCGGGCGCGGTTTGCAATTTGAGATCCTGGCTGACCACGCCACCGGCATGCCGTGGCACATTGAGCTGTACGACAAGGAGATCCCCGGCGGCATCCCAAAGCTTGTGGTCAACGCAGCCAATCAGCTCGAGCAACGCTTCCACGTCATCTACTGCGACAGGGCCTTCACAGGTCCGCGGTGCGCAGTTGACCTGCTCCGGCTCGGGCAATACAGTTGTGGCACGCTCGACCGCCGGAGGGTGGGCGCCCCGCGCCAGCACATCCTGCCGGACAATGCTGAGCGAGGGGAAGAGCGGGCTGTCCAGCGTGGGCAACTGCTGATGATGTCAGTCAAGGACACCGGTGTCGTGAACTTGCTCACAACCTACCACCAAGCCGACGAACGTGGCCATATCCGGAGATGGGCGGGCGGGCCACAGCGGAGGCAGTTCGAGTGCCATCGATCACTGGAGGACTTCAACAAATTCATGACGGCAGTGGACAAGCTCCGCTTGCTGATGTCAAGCTACGCCTCGTCCATGCCGTCTCAGCGATGGAACTTGCACGTCTTCTACGACGTGCTCAACATGATGGTGACCATGAGCTACATCATGCAGCGTGAGTCCAACGGCACCGCCGTCATCTCACGCGGTCACGACGCCGAAAGCCCAACAACCGGCATGCGCAAGCTATCTCACTTTGAGTTCCGCATGGCGTTGGTCCGTGGTCTGGCAAGCTCGTTGAAGGTGAAGTCGTCACGAAGCGGGCTCCCAGCAGCAGCCACTCGCCTTGCGCCAGCGGACCATTTCCCGAGCCGGGAGATGACCGATGCCGGGCGCAACAGGCAGTACAAGTGCGCCTGGTGCCGTGCCGGGCAAGAGCACCTCCCCAGCAACGCCCGTACGCACATACGCACCACGGTTAAGTGCAAGGCGTGTGCGACGCCCCTCTGTATCTCGCCCTGCTTCGAGCACTTCCATAAGCACACGTCGCCCTACGACGAAGGGGGGACGTGCGCTTGGATGGACGACAACCCTGACTATGAGGAGACGGAAGCATACAGCAACTGGATCGCGAGCAAGCAGGAGGGCTTTGCCGCGCAGGAGCAGCGCCTTCAAGAAGACGTGGCTGCGCATCAAGACGACCAAGACGACGTTCCGCCCACGTACTCCTCCGATGACGAGTGTGTGAGTGACACGAGTGTGTGAGTGACACCGACGGTGCAACGTAATACACTGTACTCTTATGATGACTGTGACGAACACTCGATCGGCCTCTCTGAAAGCCTGAATACTCTTATGAAACCCACGTGCACAGTAAACACGCATGAATCAAGTCATCTTATGAGGCCCATGGAGTCGAGAATCTAGAAGATACTCTTGTATCGATAAAAGGGCGTAACAGTGACTTATCGTGGTGACGGGACGACGTTGACGGTTAGTGTCGATTTTGTTATGAACGCGACCACAAACTGCTGGCACAACGGGAGCCCACGTGTGCCAGCACGAGTCCTCACGATGGCCACCATGCTGCGCGCAGCTGTGATCGGTGCATTTGCCATTTGTATTGGCTGTTTGGTGGGTGCCGAGGCAGCTAGTTGTCCTCCGGGCTTCACTGCCGTTGGTGAGGCTTGTTTGCTTCCTTCTGTGAATTGCGATGACGGACAGCGATTCTCCATGGCTGACATTCAATGCGTCGATATTGGGTGTGGCAATGGCCTCCTCGACGAAGGCGAAGAGTGTGACGATGGAAACAACAGCAATGGTGATGGCTGTTCGTCCGAATGCGAACTTGAGTATTGCGGGGACTTCATCCGGCAAGGTTCTGAGGAGTGTGATGGCGACGACGGTTGTTCGTCGATGTGCACTAAGTGTCCAGCTGGCACCATCCCCTGGGGGGCTTCTTGCCGCTTGCCTAACGCCACATGCTCGGGTGGAGCTGTGTACAATCCGGAGATCGAGGCTTGCGTGACTTCGTGCCCAACTGGCTACGTACCCGTGTCGAATGTGTGTGAAAAAGAAGAAGTCTCTGGTTCCATGTCCTCCTCCATGTCGGACTCCTATTCCATGTCCGGCTCCGCCTCTATGTCGGACTCCTCCATGGCTGCCTCTTCCTCCATGGCTGCCTCTTCCTCCATGGCCTCCTCTTCCTCTGCGATGGCATCCTCTTCCTCTGCGATGGCCTCCTCTTCCTCTGCGATGGCCTCCTCTTCCTCTGCGATGGCCTCCTCTTCCTCTGCGATGGCTTCCTCCTCCGCCGCGTCGGACTCAGCCACCTCGTGCTGCCAGAACGGCGGAGTTTGCTACTTGGACGAGTACTGCGATTGTGAGGGAACTGGGTACCACGGCCAGTCGTGCGAAATCAAGGATTTTGCCGCTCCGCAGCTCTGGATGGCCCTTGCCCAAGGTACCAAGGTTCGTGCCACCTTCACCCATGTGGCCAACTCGGACACCGAGAAGGTGTCCTACGTCCTTCGGTGCACGTACACGGGCACGGCGTCGTACTTCACCGTGGGCACCAAGTCCGTGACGGATGCGCCAGCGACGAATATCACTGACACATTTGAGACAAGCTTCTACCTGTCCGCGACCCAGCGCAGTCTGACCTGCCGTGTTGAGGTGCAAGGAGGGGTACCGAGCAACACCGCCACCGTTGTGGTGCCCTTGCCGCTGCCAACCTTCCGCCTGGCCCTGAACAAGGTCTTCGAGACTAGCTCTGGTCAGCTCGTGGTCCTGCACCCGTTGACATCCACGCAGTCGTTGGCAGCGCCCGCCAGCGCCCGTCTGAACATCACCAATCTGCACAACCAAGCCAACAGCGTTGTCGTGGTGTCTGTGTCTTCGGCTTCTTCGTACACATTCCTGGCCGACTTTTCCCAGTACCGCATCAACGCTGACTTTTACTGGAACCACGATTCCAGCACCATCCTGGCAACGAAGTCTTTGACGTTTGGCAAGCTGCCAATCACCTTCTCTGTCCCCAATGTCACCGCAACACTCACCCCGTACGGTGACAACTCCGTGACTGCCGCTGTGACTGTGCCACGTGTTCCGGAGGCTGAAACGGACGATGAGGGCGTCATGGTGCTTGTTGCCAACCAGGGCAGCGGCGCCAAGAGTACGTTTGTGCGCACTGGCCCTGGTCCCCACACGTTCTACTTTAGCCTCCTCCGCAGCGACGGAAGCCTCAACGTTGTGGCCAAGTACATCCCGGCCGCTTCCACTGCCGCCTCCACCGTGTCCAGCCTCCCTGTCACCTTCCCCATGCCTCCTCCACTTGTACGCGTCGTGTCATGCGTGGCCAGCGACCCAGACGACGGCGACAACGTGTTCTCGGCTGGCGACATTTTCACGATCACGTTGAACACCCCCGTCCAGATCTCCGGCGTGTCGTTGGGAACCTCCTTTGACAACGCCAAGGTGGCAGAGATCGTGACCATCAGCGAAATCTCCGGCAGCGTTGGTACTTTCAGCGGTGTGCTGAACAATGACGGCGTGACGTTGGTGCTGACCACCCAGACGGCCGGCAACGTGGCGTTGGGTCTCTCGACCTGCGAGCTTGTCTCCAAGTCACCGCTGCAGCACCAGTCGCCTGTTCAGTTTGCCACCATCGACACGACGCCTGCGCCGGTGACGGGCAACTTTGGTCTTGCCATCGAGGTGTTCGCCCCCACTTCTGGAACCTACACCATGCGTGAAGACAGCTCGGCAACCCTTTCCACTCTTGGCTTCGGCCTCAGCTCCTCCTACGTGGGTACCTCGCCGACCCCCACCATTGTCGTGCGTACATCCACCGGTCAGCTGTCCTACAACGGCGCCTCGCAGACGTCCTTCACGGTCAGCGGCTCTGTGACTGAGATTGTCAACGCGTTCGACACCATGACACTGTCTGCCAACCACGAGACCGCCGCCGTCGTGTCGGTGTCTTTGACGGACACGGGTAGCGGTGCGGGCTCACAAGTTGTGCGTGTGACTCTTATCGACGTCGCCGAGCGCCCAACCGTCAGCGGCTCACCGGCACGGTTCTCCATCGGCGATCCATCCACAGCCGGTGCGCTATCTGGCTACTCCATCACCGACCCCGACACCGCCACCAACCCAAGTGCCAGTGTGGTTGTCTATGTCACCGGCGGCCCATCGCTGATGCTCAACGTCACGACGGAGGTGGCGGGCGTGTCTACCAATGCCGCGCTCGGTGTTCCGCTTCGGTTCCTGTCGTTGTCTGGCGAGGTTGCCAAAGTCAGTGACGCGCTGCAGCGCCTGAGTGTCGTATACACGTACTCCGGTCGCAGCCTGAGCTACATCCAAGTGTATGTTCGTGATGACGACAGTCTGACCGATAGCGTGTACATCCCCGTCGACCTCACCTGTGCCACCATCGACACGGGCGCCATCACCGCCACGGCCTCATTCCACCAGTCTGGCCACATCGTGGACGTCACCTTTTCGGAGCAGTTCCGCTCGTCCAGCACCTTCACTTCGTGCTCTCAACTGTTCGACGCTGCAACCTGCGCCAGCGTGGGTGACGGCAACGTGGTGACGCGAGGAACGACGTCCTTCGCGCTGTACCTGCGTCACAGTGCGACGCTCGTTCCCGGCCAAAACCTCACGCTCAAGGCTGGCGTCCTCAAGCCATGCCCCGAGTCTGCCCAGTCCTTCCCGACGATGGACATCACCGTGTCTGCCCCCGCCAACACAGTCGCGCCAACTGTGAAAATCTTCGGCTCGAGCACTGTGGGCTCCTGCGGCAAGGTGGGACTGTACGCCTACGTGTCGGGCCTTGGCGGTCGTGCCGGCACCTGGTCGTGGTCGAGTGATACTATCGATTTGAGCTCCGTGGACACCACCGGACGCAAGCTCATCCTGTTCCCTGGGCAAGTGGCACCCGGTACACACACGTTCACTCTGCAAGTGACCAATTTCGTACGTCAAGTGGGGCTCGGTGGGGCTCTCGTGTTTTGTGTTTTGTTTTGTTTGTGCGGCATTTCTTACCTGTTCCTTGTTGTGTGTGCTGTGGTTCTGCTGTCGCTTTCTGGTGTTGTGCAACAGCTCGGCAGCACCAGTGCACCAGCAACGTTCACGGTCAAGAAGAGCGCCTTGGCCGTGCCACGTGTCGCCATTCTCGGCCAAAGCGGTCGCCAGGTGTCGCGCCGCCAGTCCCTGCGTATGTATGCCTATGCCCGTGTGGCGAGCTGCCTGAGCGCCAGCGACCGTCGCGTTGGTTTCACGTGGGAGGTTTCGCCGTCCCTGCCGGGGGCCATCATGAGCTCGTCCGTTCTGGTCATCCCGCGCAACACCGCCACCGCCTCCACAACCTACACGGTCACCGTCACCGCCACGATGACTAGCCAACCGTCGCTCTTCAACAACGCCACCAGCACCTTCACCGTGGTCGCCTCCCCCCTGCGTGCTCGCATCCGCGGTGGCTTCTCACGCCAGGTTGCCGCCACGCGCGCCATCCACTTGGACGCGTCTTCCTCGTATGACCCGGATAGCTCCGCTGGCGCCATGAACTTCAGCTGGACGTGTGCGTCTTCCAACGGCGGCGCCTGCGGTCCCGATCCCATCGTGGCGGCCGCCGCGGCAGCCAACGGCACCACTGCGCCGGCTGTGGTCACCCTCACCGACACCTCCGTGTTGCAAGGCTTCCACCTTCCTGTGGACACCTACACCTTCACGCTCACCATCACCAAGGACAGTCGCACCGCTACCCGCACCGTCGAAGTCGCTGTGGTGCCGGGCTCTCCGCCCTCTGTGGAGATCCAGCAGGTTGTGCCACGCAACGGCGTGACCATGTTGGCCGCCCCTACGTCCTTCGTGGCGGTGGGCACAAGCGTGCAGTCAGACTACCCCTTGTCTGCGCTGACGTACGAGTGGACGCTGAGCACCGTCTCTGGTGCACCTGCCTTGGCGGACGTCACGTCCAGCACCAACCAGCGCTACCTGTTCTTGAACCGCGCCGGCGCCGCCATGTGGGATGAGGGTGACACCGTGGCGATCTCCGTGATTGTCACCGCTCCAGATGGGCAGGCCTCCACGTCCTCGCTGCAGCTGTCTGTCAACTCGCCGCCGTTTGGTTGCCTCGTCTCCATCTCGCCGGACGTGGGCGTGTTCATGAACACCACCTACACAATGTCCGTCAGTGGCTGCGACGACTTGGAGCAGCAGTCCTTCAAGTACACTGCGTACTACGTGCCACCGGCCGGCGGTTTCCGTATGTTGTCGTCACCTCAGGACTCCGCGCTGTTTGACATTGCGTCGCTGCCCATCGGCACGAACGGATACGTGGGTGTGGTCGTCGACGACGGCGAGGGCGGCAAGGCGCGCTTCACCACCAACGTCACCGTTAACCCCGCCCCTGTCGTGGATGTGGAGGCCGCCGCTGCGTGGGTGGCTGACCAGGCCAAGCAGGCGTTGGAGTCGGGAGACGGTCAGGCGCTGGCACAGGTGTTTGTGTCGCTTGCTGACTCTGTCGGCAACACCACGGCGGCCGACAACATGACCACGTCGCTGTTGGGCAACGTGGAGGAGGCGCTGGGATCTCTCACGATGGACAAGGAAACGGCAGCCGACTTGGTATCCAACCTGGACGCGGGCTCCGCCGCGGTGGTACAGAGCGCCAACAAGGTGCTCAACGCCATGGTCGGCCTTCTGGCCAACTCCACCGACAACATCGAGCCGGCGGCCATTGCCGACCTGCTCAAGCCGTTTGCCAAGATGTTGGCCAGCCTTGCGGCGCTTGACCACACTGCCGGCGGCGCGCGACGTCGATTGGCTGACGCTGTGGCGACTGCTCCTTCGGCAGACGCCGTCACTGCGTACAACACCGTCAGCCCTTTGGCCTCCGTCATGGAGTCCACATCCCGCCTCACCCTCACCATCGACGGCGACTCGTTCAGCGACCCCACCACCCCCACCGCCACCACATCGACCCGTGTGCACCTGTCGCGTTCCGCCTTCAACGCTAGCCTTGCCTCCGTATCCACCAGCCTCGCGTCTCTGGCCTCTTTCGGCGTATCTGTTGCGGGCGCCCATGACGTCGTCTCTGTGTCGTTCCCGATGGCCACCGTCTCGGCGGCTGTCACTGGCGCCGGCGACGCGACGCTGGTTGACGTCGGCATGAGTGTTAGCGCCGGCTCCCTCTTTGCTGTGTCTGCGCTGTCCAGTGCCGTTCGCCCGTACATTGCCAACGCCGACGGCACGCAGTTGAGCGACTACGCCGCCTACGGCAACGCGACCGTCACCTTCAACCTGCCCAACGTGTCGACGGCGTGCGACGCCGCCACATGCCGACCCGCGTGTGTACAGTGGGACTCGGGTAGTTCTGCGTTGGTGGAAATCACCACGGTGTCATCGAACCTGGCCACTGGCGTGATCGAGTGCTCCACAAGCAACAACGGCGTTGTCATCGTGGCGTACTCCACCATCACCGACGACGGCAGTGACGGCGTTGTCGAAGAAGACGACGGTGACAATTCGGCTGCCGGTATCGCATTGGGTGTCCTGGCGTTCATCGCTGTGTTGGTCATCGCCGGGATGATCTACATGCAGAAGAAGGAACAGGAGAAGAAGGAGGCTGAGGAGGCTGCCAAGGCCCAGGCCCAGGCAGAAGCCAAGCCCTTGCCCACACCCATGCCCATGCCCATGCCCGTGTACGACGCCGGTGCCGGTGCCGGTGCCGGTGCTGGTGCTGGTGCTGGCGCGGTGGTTATGGATGTTGCGGCGCTTCCAGAGCCGGCGTATGTTGGTGACGAGAGCCCGCAATACGTCGTTGCTGATGATGACGTGACCATGATGGATAGCACCGGTGCCAAGCGCGCGACGTTGCCGCCTGTGGAGGGCGCTTCTGAGATGGCCGGCGAGCCGATCGTCGACCCGTTCCAAGCCGCTCCACTGCCACCGGTGGCAGCACCCGAGGCGGAGCAGCTGCCGGACGTGGGCGTGGCACCGCAGCAGGGCCCCGTCGTGGTTGTGGGAGATACCACAACCGTGACGGCGGCGCCTGGTGTGGACGGCGACGAGCTCGGTGCCGAGCCTACAGCGGTCACCCCGGTGGCTGCCGGCGAAATGCAGGATGAAGTCGTCGTGCCAGTCGCTGATGGAGATGCGGACGCCGCGCCAGTCGCTGATGGAGATGCGGACGTCGCGCCAGTCGCTGATGGAGATGCGACCGCTGCGGGAGTGGCTGAGGGGACTCCAGCCGCTGGTGAGCAGGGCGAAGCCACTGATGCGGTGGCTCCAGGCGTGGTGGCCATGTCTGATCACGAAGGGGACGAATCTGACAATTCTGTCTAAAGTTGATGGGCCGCTGGCTTGTGTACCGTTGTCGTTGTCATAGCCTTGTCGTCGCGTGTGCGTGTTGCTCAGGAGGCTGTATCAGACGCGGATGCTCGGCTTTTGTCGGTGTTGGTTTTTCATTGTGCAGTGCATGTATGTATGATGAATGACAGTAACGCCTTGCATGTTTCAGTTTGACACGCAACATGGTTGTACAATCGCGCGTCCACACCAACATGCATACACACCACACAGCTGAGTTTTGTTTTCTCTTGAGTTTCGCTGTGCCCTGCTTCACGGCTTCAGAGCTCCTGACAAATGTTGTCACGCGGCCCACGTGTGATGGGTCCGCCGTGCTTTGCATGATCATTCAGCCTGCAAAATACGGAAAAAGGTGGGTGCACTGAATCTCTTTGTTGTTGTCGATCGCAGTATGCTAGATACAAGGCAGACGTCCCAAGGAGCCTATCGCGGAGGCACACATACCCCATCAGTTGTGGGAACGAGCGCGGTTTTGACTTGGAGGCTTACCGCCGTGCATGTGCGCTCTTCTGGAGCGAAGGGAGGTATTTCGTCCATGTGCGCCTACCTTCGGCTGCTGACGAGCTCGAGACGTGCATGTTGCACGGTGGAGACGACCACGGAAACGCTTCCTTGGAAGACCATCCACAGGTTTCGAGGCGTAGAATTGCCGCGAGGGAAACACTGTCACGGAGTTGTCGGTAAAAACGCTGGAATGGAACTGACGCACCGTCGTGGAAGCGTTCACAGCAGAGGCTTGCCGAGCCCGGAACGGCCCGGCACCCACAGCGACCGACATTCCCAATAGAGGCACGAAGCCCTGGGGAACAGGCAAGCTCCCGATGGACGTGGTCTTTGTCTGCGGCGTGGTCTCACTCTGCGCTGGGCGGTAGGAGCGAGTTTGGTGGGGCGGAGTACCCCTCTTTGCTACCCGCGAGGTATCGGAAGTGCCACGGGAGCCAACTGTACCGGAGCCAACGCTAAGAAGCGGCTGGGTTGTACCTGCACGTTGTGGTCGAGGTGGTCGCTGTCGGCGAGACGCTGGCTTGGCTGGAACCCATGGTTGGGGCGAAGGTGTTGGCACAGTCACTTGCGGCACAACGTTGCGCGAGGTGGTAGGTTTCCGCGGCGAGTGTCTCCTGCTGCGTGGTGTGCTTGCTGCGAGGTACCTTTCAGCTTCGTGAGCAACAGCTGATGTCGCAGACAGCGTGCGATGGGAGGCGCGTCCAGTTCGTCTCCTTCGCGAACCCTGGCGAGGCTTGTGTTCCTGCGTCGACCGCACGGGGGCATGCTTAAAGTCGTCTTTGCGTGAGCTGTGGTGACGGTCCCACGGCGTGAGGGGCTGGTGCCGTTCCACAACCATCGCCATGCTCCCTGGAAGGAGCGTCGGGGTCGGGTGTGGGTCCCTGACAACCACTGCTCGCATAGACGGGGGGCGTTGAGAATGGCGTGAAGCGGCTCCGGTGATGCTCGGGTGCATGGAAGGCCACATGGCCAGCATGTGAAACGTCCCGACGTCGGACGACGACGCCTGGGACGCGTCGTCGCCATCGGACTCCGTGTCAACAAACTCGTCGCGCAGAGGTCCCAGGATGGGATCGAAATGGGACACGCCTCGGTGGTGTGTGGAAGCTGCAGACGATGGGCGAGAGCGGGCACTGAGCGGCCGGGCACGAGGAGTGGTGCCACGCGCACTCGTGGGGCGGTGCTGTGTGCCGGTTCGGGGTCGATGACGGGGAGCACTCGGCGGTCGGGATGAATGCATGTCGCCGCCGATATCGCTGCCGTTGCCGCCGGTGGTGATGGCGGTGGTGGTGGGAGTGGCGGTGCCGGCGTGCACTATCGGACGAGAGCGCGGGCGGGTGCGGGGTCCCGCGGACGTGGGTCGGGGTGAGGTGGTGGAGGTGCGGGAGTTTGGGCGCCGCGTCGCC
>Ga0213833_1002294_pt1 | contig 12438 bp, 17 predicted proteins | sample SWATP21_FD_160575 | JGI IMG/M metagenome (GOLD analysis project Ga0213833, IMG submission 160575) | Coastal seawater microbial communities from Marineland, Florida, United States - SWA TP2 #1 | ecosystem: Environmental > Aquatic > Marine > Coastal | place: USA: Florida | collected 2016-08-14
CCGTACGGCACCACATGGTCCTGCGGCCGCGAGCCGTGTGGGCCCAGCCCGTGCCGCTTTTCCGAGTCCACAGCCGTGGGAACATGCAAGCCCGCGCTGGCATGGTGGACGCAGATGAACAAGACAGAGAGTTGGGAGGGCGCGTACGACACCGTGATGAACATGACGACCACGCTGCGGGACAGCATTCACTTTGTGGCCGAAAGCGTGGGCACCGCGGGAGGCGGCAACGATGCGTTCCTGCGCAAAGTACGTGGCTGATCAGGTCTGGCCTCGTACATGTGTAGAACCTGAAACACTCCAACTCGGAACCGCGAGCTGCACCGTCCATCGTTTGTCCTCAATGACTCCTCATGAACTTTGGTTGTTTGGGAACGCGTGGCAGGGTGGTTCAGGTCTTGTGTGGTTGAAGCAATCGGGTTCAGTCTTCTCCATGGTTGTATCCAACAGCTCGGGCACTTTCGAGTTTGACTGGGTGGTTGGCTTCGACGGCGATCATGTAGCTTTCTCGACGAATGACGAGGCAGCACTCATCGTCATGTGGGAAGGCGACCAGTCGCAGTGGGTTGCGTATGAGTTGGAAGCGGACGCCCGCATCATCTCCTCTCTCACCGGCATTCCATGGGGTGGCTACTACAACTGTGCGTGTGTGTGCGTGCGTGCGTGCGTGCGTGCGTGCGTGCGTGCGTGCTAGTGGTGCACAGACTGGGAAGAACAAGTTGCTCACTGCTTGGTGCTGGTGCGTGCTGGTGCCTGTCAGACCCTGCGTTGTGGCCACAGCTTCTTGGTGGCACAGGAATTGTAGTCAGCCCGAACGGGGCCACTGGCCAACCGGGCTCCCCTGCCTTGTTTTACTGGAACATCTACGACAACACCACGCTGCAGAAAGTGAATATTTCTGTCGCCGACTGCGGCTTCAACAACCAAAAGCCCACCACCGTGTCGCAGTGGCGTGTCATGTGCCCGGAAGAGCTGGAGTTCAAGCCGTTGTCCCACAAGCCAGGAGATCTGTCCGAGTGCAGGCTGTACTTTGGTGCGGAGGGAGGCGAGGCGGGTGAGGACCAGTACTTGTGCGTCATGGACATCGACTCTGGCATCGTCAAGTCGCTGTCTCCCACCGCCGAGTACGTGAACGCTGATCAGGGAGGGCTGCAGTGGCATCCTGCTGGGGCACTGTACACCGCTGGTGACACGCACAACACGGGTCCTGTCGATGGCTCCGACTTGATGCTGTTCGAGTTCGCCACGCAGGTGTGTGAGGCACTGTGTGATTGATTGCGTGGGAGTGGGTCGGGTGTTGCGTTCTCTGAGGCTCAGCGTGTCCGCCTCGCGCGTTCTCATGTGGAAGCGTGTGGTTGAGTGCGCAGACGTTCAGGTGGATCGACAATGAGATTCAAAACGATGTAGACTACATCATTGCTCCCGCCTACCCCGGATACCATGAAGTTGCGGTAGCAGATGGCATCCAGACCTACTCCATGTTCCGCGACGTTGTGATCTACCAAAACTCCATTTCACTGGGTTACGTTGGTTGGTATATGTACAACGTGACAACAAAGCAAGTGTACCCACTTGCTCAGCCCTACGGCGTCCCGAACACCGTCTGCGACCGCTACTGCTACGGTGCGTGGCCTCTGGTGTGCTGCTGCTGTATCTTCCTTGTTCTCACGCGTGCTTGTATTGGTCACTGCCTTGTTTGTTTTCGGGGGCGGCGGGTTGCTTTCCCCGTTTCCAGGGGGTAGCTGTGGTGTGTGTTTGAGTGAAGAGGTCGTGGGCTTTGACGCAGCCTACGCCATGTCCAATGGCACTGTCATCTTGCGGCGAGTGACCAACCCTGCCGGTGGTGGCACGGAGAAAGTGGGCTTGTCACGCGCGGAAAGCAGCTTCATCCTGGACGAACACAAATGCGTGGACGGCTGCTCAGTGGAAGGTGGCACTTGTGTGAACGGCAAGTGCACCTGCTTCATCGGCTGCACGGGAGTGGATTGCGCTGAGGGTCCAGACTACTGCCGTCCGACCCACCACGGTGGCAACGATGACGACGATGACTGACTGGCTCAGGTGGGCATGGTCGAGTCCATGTAGCTTGTTTCAAACAAGTTGTTTGGAACGTGCCGAGCGAATACCTCAACTGTGTCTTATTTTGTTGCGCCGCATCAAAATTCACCACGCGCAGCACAGAAAGCTGCCGGTTCATCAACACTGAGGCAGACTTGCACGCATATCACCAAGCACCACATGCAATACCCGTCGCCATATTCTTCACCGCCGGTGTTGCACTGCGCAAAGCAGTCACCAGTGAAACATGCCGCGCGTTCACAGCGCACTCACCAGCAACAACAAGGGCGTCCGAACTCCACAGCAATACAAATGCACTGCGCGCTCAACACGCGACGTCGCCTGTACGGCGCACGTGCCCACATGTTTGGTGACCGCCAAGCACACACCCACACACGGACGGTGCGGTGTCACCATGCCCACATGATCCGAGGAGCATGGATGTGATCCAGAACCACACCAGCCCTGCCCATCATGCCTTGTCAACGCCAGGTGCTTCTTAATCCCCGCTGCATCCGGTCCATGGGCTGCGCAGCCTTCACCACCACCCAGCAGTGCTGGATGGGCGGTTCGTGAGAACTCAGATCAACTCTGGCAGGAAAGGGGCATTTCTGAAGTTTGATGTGCAGCCTCGGCACTGCGCAGCGCAGCTGCGTGCCGAGACGTGCTGACGTGTACCCCGCCCTTTGCGGCAAAAACCTTGAGGGTAGCCATCACATCCGTCCTTACGTGGTCTTCCACATTAACAATGAAGTCGTTGCTTGCTACGGCATGCGTTTTGGCCTGTGTGGCCGTCTGTGTCCTTGCCGTGGACGACAAGGCCTGCTGCCCAATGTTCGTGGTGATGCATGTGCCAGTCAGCCTGCCCGGGTCAGGGCTGCGGATCCTGTTTTGATTTTTGTGTGCGTGCGGATGTGTGCAGCTGTGGCTTCGACAACGGTGACTGCTACATTGGCTCCGAGGTCATTGGGACCTTCAATCACAGCAAGCACTGCATCGAGAACTGCTGGGGGCACTGCCTCAAGGAGCCGACTGGGTCGCTGTGGTCCTGTGGCCGTGAACCATGTGGGCCCAGCCCGTGCGGATTCTCGGAGACGACCGCCGTGGGGACATGCAAGCCTGCTCTGGCGTGGTGGACGCAGTTGAACAAGACAGAGAGCTGGGAGGGCGCGTACGACACCGTGATGAACATGACGACCACGCTGCGCGGCAGTGTGCACTATGTCGCGTCTGGCTTGGGCACAGATGGTGGTGGGAATGAAGCGTTCATTCGACCGGTATGTTGTTGTTATGGTGGTTCTAGCCACCTCTGGCATAACCTCTTGATGCGACGCTTCGTGTGGTGACTGCATCATCTGCAGGCTGGATCCAGCCTCGTTTGGCTGCAGCAGAAGGAAGACCAGTACTACACCATGCTCATGTCGAACTCCTCTGGCAACTTTGAGTTCGACTGGGTCGTTGGCTTTGATGGCGACCACGTGTTTTTCTCTGTGTCGGATGAAGCTGCACTTGTTGTGCAAGCCAACGGTGAATCGACGAAGTGGATTGCCTACGAATTGGAGGCTGACGCCCGCATCATCTCGACTCAATCTGCCATTCCGTGGGGTAGCTACTTCAACTGTACGTGCAACCCGCCTCACGACCCCCAACAACTCTCAGCGTGTTCCATGTCGCCTGCACCACCCTCACTTGTGTGTGCGTGCTTGGGCATGTGGTTTCATGAACAGACCCTGCCCTGTGGCCTCAGCTTCTTGGTGGCACCGGCATCGTGGTCACACCCCATGTTTCAACAGTCAGCCAGGACAGCCCGCCTGGCTTGTTCTACTGGAGCATTTACGACAACAGCACCATCCGCCAAGTGAACATTTCTGTCAGCGACTGCGGTTACAAAAACCAAAAGCCCACCACCGTGTCGCAGTGGCGTGTCATGTGCCCGGAAGAGCTGGAGTACAAACCGCTGTCCCACAAGCCAGGAGACCTGTCTCAGTGCAAGCTGTACTTTGGTGCCATGGGAGGCGAGGCGGGTGAGGACCAGTACTTGTGCGTCATGGACATCGACTCTGGCATCGTGAAGCCTCTTTCACCCAAGGCGGAGTACGTGAACGCCGCTCAAGTACAACTGCAGTGGCACCCCTATGGCGCCTTGTACACCGCGGGCCAAACTCACAACCTGGGACCCGCTGGCGGTGAAGATTTGATGTTGTTCTCATTTGCCACGCAGGTAGGGAGAGTATCAGTTCGGTGGTGGATGGGTAGTTGTTGGTTTTTGTTGTTGTTGTGCCCACTTGCCTGCTTCGTCGGGTGTTAAGCTCACCTGCTGTTGTGCCGTTTGCCATGCGTCAGGAGTTCCGCTGGATTGACAACGAAATCCGCAACGATGTCGACTATCAAATCGCCCCAGCCTATCCTGGATACCACGAGGTGACGGCAACTGGGGGAATTCAAACGTTTTCGATGTTCCAGGATGTAGTGGTGTACCAAAACGCCCCTTCATTTGGCGCTGTTGGGTGGTACCTCTACAACGTCACGACGAAGCAAGTGTACCCGCTTGCTCAACCCTACGGTGTTCCCAACACCGTATGTGATCGTTACTGCTACGGTGAGTCGCGGTGTCCACTTCCACACGTGTCGTTCCACAACGCATGCCTTTACAGGCAGCCTTTTCTGCAACGCAACACCACCGGAGGTGACGCTTAGTTGAGTTGACCACGTGTTTCGTTGCGGTGTTCACCAGGTGGCAACTGCGGCGTTTGCCTGGAAGAAGCGTTTGTTGGGTTTGACGCTGCGTACGCCATGTCGAATGGCACCATCATCCTGCGACGAGTGCTCAACCCTGCCGGTGGTGGCACGGAGAAAGTGGGCTTGTCACGCGCGGAAAGCAGCTTCATCCTGGACGAACACAAATGCGTGGACGGCTGCTCAGCGGAAGGTGGCACGTGCGTCAATGGCAAGTGCACCTGCTTCATCGGCTGCACGGGGGTGGATTGCGCGGAGGGTCCAGACTACTGCCGTCCGACCCACCACGGTGGCAGCGATGACGACGATGATTAGCATGTTGGTCGTGCAGACGGACTCGGATTTGTTTCCCATGTAGAGCTCATCGGTGACGTCAACCAACACAGATCACATGCACCACCTGGTTGAACGACTATGCTGTTGCGGGGCTTGGAGAGACAGAGAGACAGGGACAGACACAGAAGTTCTGAGAGAACGCACACTGTCCTGAGCATATGCCCGCCACCGTAACAGCTGAATCACGACAACCACGATCCCACCGAGGCGTGGATGCCGAGCTGATTGATAACAAAACTACCAAATATCGACGACTTTTGCCGAGATCTGCTGACTTGGGGATTGCGGCACACCTTTCGGTCTTCTTCCTCACACTTCTGACAGCCCCTCCTCCCCCCATGGCGCGGTTGGTTTCGTTACTTGCCATTATTTGCTTGTGCTGGGCTGTTGTAGGCGTGCATGCCATTGACAACAGCCCGTGCTGCCCAAGGTGTGTCTGGCGGTGTTGTGCCAGTGGCACCACATGTGGCACGTCGTATGCTCACCTAACACCTCCGTGCTCCCAGTTGTGCATTCGACCAGTACGACTGTTTCATTGGCCCCCACACCTATGCCTCTTTCAACCACAGCAAGCACTGCATCGAGAACTGCTGGGGGCACTGCCTCAAGGAGCCGACTGGGTCGCTGTGGTCCTGTGGCCGTGAGCCATGTGGGCCCAACCCGTGCGGATTCTCGGAGTCCGCCTCCGTGGGCACGTGCAAGCCTGCGACGGCGTGGTGGACGCAGTTGAACAAGACGGCAGGATGGGAGGGCGCGTACGACACCGTGATGAACATGACCACGGTCCTGCGCGAGAGCATCCACTACGCAGGCCCACTGTCAAACACCGCGGGTCGCTTCCTTCGCGCGGTACGTGGCGGCGTTGTGGGCGTTGTCATGTCGTGCGACCGGGCGGAGGTATCTCAATTGATTTGAACCTTGATGTGGTTGTTGCGGTTTGGATGCTGTCCACCAGGCCGGTTCAAGCATGACGTGGCTCGAGCAGCACGATCAAAGCTACTACACGTTGAGCGTGTCGAACGCCTCTGGCCACTTTGAGTTTGACTGGGTTGTCGGGTTCGCTGGATCTGGTCACGCCATGTACTCTGTATCTGACGAAGCAGCATTGATCGTGTCGGAGCATGGACCCACGACGATGTGGGTGGCGTACGAACTGGAAGCTGACGCACGCATCATTTCTTCACAATCTGCCATCCCATGGGGCGGCTACTTCAATTGTTCGTTTTGCTTTGGCACTGTGCTGCTTGCGTGTGCTTGCTTGCATGCAATTGCTGCGGGGTCGTTTGGGTGGCGTCAAGGGCTCATCACGATGCTTTGGGCTGGAATGTACCGCACCCCGCAGACCCGGCGTTGTGGCCGCAGCTGTTGGGCGGCACAGGCATTGTGGTGAGCCCGGATGGGGCTGGGGACAACAGCCCTGCTCTGTTCTATTGGAACATCTACGACAACGCCACCATCAACCAGGTCAACATCTCGGTTGGTGACTGCAGCCCGTCGTCCAGCGTCAAGACGAGTGTCGTGTCGCAGTGGCGCGTCATGTGCCCCGAAGAGCTGGAGTACAAGCCGCTGTCCCACAAACCAGGCGACTTGTCCGAGTGCAGGCTGTACTTTGGCGCTGAAGGCAGCGGGCCCGGAGGGCAGTACCTCTGCGTGATGGACATTGACTCCGGCAACGTGAAGTCTCTGTCACCGTCTCCGACGTATGTCAATGCTGCGTCACAGTACCTGCAGTGGCACCCGTATGGCGCCCTGTATACCGCCGACATCACCCACGACCTGGGGCCGGTGGGCGGTCAAGACATCATGGTGTTCGAGTTCTCCACCCAGGTGTGTGTGTGTGTATCTGTGTGTGTGTGTGTGTGTGTGTGTGTGTGTCGGCGCGTTTGCATATGCAAGGTTATTGTGCCTGACTGGCCAACGGCGTTGCTGTCGCTGGTAGACATTTCGATGGATCGACAACGAGATAGAAAAGGACGTGGACTACCAAATTGCACTCGCGTACCCTGGATACCACGAAGTGTCCCCACCTGCGACGGGGCAGTCGTATTCCATGTTCCAGGATGTGGTGGTGTACCAGAACTCCATTTCGTTCGGCGCTTCCGGCTGGTATGTGTACAACCTCACTTCCAAGCAAGTCTACCCGCTCGCCCAGCCATACGGCATCCCCAACGACATGTGCAATCGCTACTGCTATGGTACGCAAAGTATCGCGGTGCGCGGTGCGCTGTGCGACCTCCTTCCGGTGAGGAGCGGTCACTCACGTTTGTTTTTCTTTTTGCATGCCTTGCGTGCTCCAGGCGGCAACTGCAATGTGTGTGAAAGCATGGCCACAGTCGGATGGGACTCCGCGTACGCCATGACGAACGGCACGATCATCTTACACCGCGCGTACAGCCCATCAAGCGGGCAGCAGCAGTTTGGACTGTCGCGGGTGGAGAGCAGCTTTGTGTTGGAGTCACAGAAGTGCGCCGATGGTTGTTCACAGTTCGGTGGCACGTGCGCGAACGGCGTGTGCGTGTGCTTTATGGGTTGCTCTGGCGTTGACTGCGCGACCGGCCCCGACTACTGCCGGCCGACGCACCATACCGGCGGCAACGATGACGACGACGACGATTAATTAACATTGCAACACAAATCTAGCCACTCACAGCAGCCCAGAAGCACTGCAATGACTACCATTCACCGCTCCTCTCCTCTTGGTCTCTCGTGACACACCCAGCAAGTGCATACATACCATGTGTGGTCCACGCTGCTTGCGCTACAACGTGACACTGAGCATGTCATCCCCAAGCTTGAACATCGGGTCACAAACAGGCACATCTTGGCCTGGAAATACAAACTCGGAAGGGAACCATGCCGCGATGACCACATCATCGGCCGTGGTTGTACCCACCTCCGTGGACCACACCTGCTGCTGCGTGCCAGACGACGCGAATGGGTGTGACGCACCCCGCCTTCGGCTCATCCCAGAGCATGCATTGGGTTGAGAACGCCCGCGTGCTGCGTTCGGCACACGCCCACGTCCACGGGACCTTGGCTGGCGGTGGTGGGGGAGCGAGTCTTCGGCGGCAACGGGGGCTGCTGCATGGCGGCTGGCAGGTGCAAGTGCGCCAACCACTCGGCTGCTACCAACCGCGACACCCCCACCCGGGGCCGCGCCGTCCTTCCATCGCGATGAGGGCCCCGTTGTTGCGTTGTGGGCGTTGGATGGGTGGTGCAGGCGCTGGGGCACCGCACGGTGTGTGTTGAAGCCTGGGTGCGCAAGCCTGGTGTCGTCGTCGTCAGGAGCCCGAGCCACGGCCTCCCCAATGGTCTCCACCACGCCGCCCCAGTAGATCACCATCCCTGGCCCAAACCGATTCACGTAGCGGCGGAGCTGGGGCTCGTTGTGCTTGTAGTGTGTGTGGTTGTCGCCAAACATGGCTTTGCTGTCAATCCAGTTCACGACATGGGCGCGGGCGTCACGGCCCACCACTCCAATCGGCACGAGCAGCTTCACGTCAGGCGTCTTGGAGAAACCACGCTTGCGAAGCTCGTCCTCCGCCTCAAATGGAATGCCACGGTTGAAGAGCTGGCGCTGCAGCAGCAACTCAAACTCTTCACCAACCGACTGCCGGATTCGGTCAACGAACGGCGAGGAGTTGGTGTCGCGTGCAATGCAACCCAGCACCTGCGCGCACACCACGCAATCACCAGCACACAGCCACACAGATTCGGGAAGGGACGTATGCGCACATCCGCACGACACACAATGTACACGGGCAAGATGGACGTCACAGGGCAAATGATGGAGTGAGCGAGTGTGGCGAACGGCGACAGGACATGTTGCAGCACTCCACAACACACCTGCTCCCGCAGTCGCGCATCCGGTATCCTGTCCGGGTTCTTGATGTACCGGGACACCTGCTGCCGAGGAATGGACAACATCTTTTCTAACACGATACGCGACAGCATGTAGGACGAGTAACAGGCTCGCTTGGCGATCGCAGAAATATTTTCACCGCGCTTGAACCGCGCCACATACCCCTTCGCAGCCTGCCTCACCGGTCAGTCAGCACCACCGAAGCCCCGGCACAGCCGACAGGAGGGCACAGCATCACACCCACCTCAGCACGACGATGTTGAGATGTTGTGCGGCGAAGGTGCCGCTGGTACTGCTGCCGGAATACGGCGATAATGGTGTCCAGGTCGAAGCCGCGAAACTTGGACACGATGGACGTGGGGACGTTGACTGCGCCTTGCTTCGCGATCGCACGGGCACATGCCCTCACCAATTGGCGGTACTGTCCATCTGGGATAATACTACCACAATCCATCCTATGCTTGGGTGGCACGCACGGGCAAACACGCCATCACGGTTGTCCGTGCGTGCAAGCTGAGGGTGCACCAAGCACGGGAGTGTGATGAAAGTACCCAACATAAAATATGATGTGCAACAGGGGTAAGTTGACACGACGAATAATTGTTGCATTATGGACATCCAACATGTTGGGGTTAACAGAGTCCTCACCCGTCAACACGCTTTCCCGCTACAAAACACCTTGATTGAAAAGGTTGCGTCAGGTCGAAAACCTGGTTGCGCAGGCTCCACAACGGAACGGATTCGGCACCCACTCGCACGCACCTTATCGCCTCATCCTTGGTCGGTGGTGCGGCTTTCAAGCGCACAGTCAACGCCTTTTGCTGCCGTCGCACAGGCGCAGCGTGTATCGGGTCGTGTTGAGCCTGCGGCGTGGCGCTGTTGCTTGCTGTTGTGCCTTGAGGTGCGTGCGTTGGGGGCTTCGGGATGTTGTCTTGTCATGTTGCCACGCCTTGCTCGTGCTTCAGTGTCCACGCTTGCGTCCACGTACGCTGACCAAAGACTGACGACTGGAACGTTCTCGGCCATTCTCGGCCATTGGCTTTGTTTGTGTGATATGCAGACACGATGGAGCTTGCGCACGTGTACACAAAGAAGCGACGTGACTTCGGTCACCACTGCGTGTTTGACGATGTTCCAGCTCGGATTCTCGAAACTGTGGCTTCAACGTGCGTTTCTTTTGACACCACACAGCATTTGACTACCAGCACCGTGCTGCGATGTGCTCGTGCTCCCTGCGTCCGCACCGCCCGCTTCTGACGCTTGTGCTTGATGTTGTGCAGAAAGGAGTACGATGCAGAGTATGTGATTCGCAACCCAAGTGTGACCGAGCTGGACACGTCGTGCGACATGTCTGAGCACGAGGTACGTTGGGCAGGAGGAGGCGTGCGCAGGCCTTTGCGCCGTTGTGTTGCCTGTGTGTGTGTGCGCAGATGTTTGTTCACGCTCGGTCGCTTCGAAACGCCAACCAGGTCAACACGGAGCGTACTGTGCACAAGAATCAGGGCATGAAGCACTTCCAGGGTGGCTGGCCCGAGAACGTGGATGGCACAGATACTGACCAAGTGAACCGGTTTTTGAAGAAGTTCAACAAGGAGGAGAAGCTGAAGATCAAGGTGCAGAAGCTCGGGCACATTGTGGAGACGGCAGTGAAGCAAAACAACACCATCGACATCTACGAGGAGTACTTTGATGGTGCCATGACGGACCACAGCAGCGAACCGCCGTCGGCAAAGGGACTGGCGGTGTTCCGTGACCCCCACTCCATCAAACGCACGGCCACGTCCATCAACTGGCACCCCGAGGGATCGCGCATCGCCGTGTCCTACAGTGTGCTCACGTTCCAGGACGAGCGGTTGATGAGCCAGCAGTTGGCCGCCAGCTCGTACATCTGGGACATCCTGAACCCCAACAAGCCCGAGGCGGAGCTGGTGCCGTCGTCGCCGCTGGTGTGCATGCGGTTCAACCCCAAGACGCCCGAGACCCTTGTGGGGGGCTCCTACAACGGCCTGGTGTCCGTGTTCGATCTTCGCAAGAGCGGTGGACAGCCCACAGAGGCGTCCGTCATCGAGCACAGCCACCACGACCCCGTGTACGACGTGTTTTGGACCAGCTCCAAGACCCACAACCTGTGTGTGTCCGTCTCCACCGACGGCCAGATGCTGTGGTGGGACACGCGCCGCCTCGGCGAGCCGACCGAGCGCCTGATCCTGGCCAACTCCGCCGGCACCGTGCTGGGCGGCTCCAGCCTGGAGTACAACCTGGAGGCCGGTCCGACGAAGTACCTGGTCGGCACGGAGCAGGGCATCGTGCTGAGCGTGAACCTGCGCAAGAAGAAGAGCAACGACAGCATCACCGCGCTGGACTCGGGGTCCGGCAAGCACCACGGCCCCATCTACTCGGTGCAGCGCAACCCCACACACAACAAGTTCTTCATGACTGTGGGCGACTGGACGGCGCGGGTGTGGAGCGAGGACGGCAAGACGCCGATCATGACCACCAAGTACTGCCGCAGCTACCTCACGGCGGGCTGCTGGAGCCCCACGCGTGCCGGTGTGTTCTTCACCACGCGCATGGACGGCTTTGTGGACATCTGGGACTACTACTACCGCCAAAACGCGGTGGCGTACACACACAAGGTGGGCGACCACCCGCTGTCGTCCATCGCGGTGCAAGGCAACACACAGGGCGGCGGTCGCCTGGTGGCGGTGGGTGACGTCAACGGCACGGTGTCGCTGCTGGAGGTGTGCGAGAGCCTCGCGGTGGCCCAGTCCAACGAGAAGGCTGCGATTGCTGGTGCGTAGCGAGCGGCGCGTGCTCCGCATGGGGTTGGGGCCTGTGTGCGTGCGTGTGCGTGCGTGTCTATGTGCGTGTGTGTGTGTGTGCGTGTGTGTGTGTGTGTGTGTGTGTGCGGGCTGCCGTATTGGCTGTGCTTTGCCTCCCCTCTCCCTCTCCTTTTCCCTGACCCCCCCTCCCTTTTTGGTTTTGTACAGGCATGTTCGAGCGCGAGAGCAAGCGGGAGAAGAACCTGGAGAAGCGTGCCATGGAGATCAGTCGCCGCGCCGCGCGCATGGAAAGCGAGGCAAAGAACAGCGACTCGCGCAAGCCGGACGGAAAGGACGAGAAGATGGAGGAGATTCTGCGCAAGGTGGACGCAGAGTTTTTGGCAATGATCAAGGACGCAGAGGAAGAAGAAAGTAAAGGGGATGAAGGCGCGGGCGCAGGTGCCGGTGCGGGTGCAGGTGCAGGCGCAGGTGCCGCGACCAAATAGAAAGTGTGACGTTGCTGTTGATGGAGGGAGGATATGCACGCGTGGTGTGACATAGGAGGAGCGGGCTTGTTGGCTGTCAAAAAAATCAACACACACGCGTGTTTCCTTTCTTGCCGTTCCGCACGCACGCGTCCATGCGCGCCACGCATCCTGTCCCCCCCCCCCCCCCCCCCCCCCC
>Ga0213833_1002295_pt1 | contig 12427 bp, 16 predicted proteins | sample SWATP21_FD_160575 | JGI IMG/M metagenome (GOLD analysis project Ga0213833, IMG submission 160575) | Coastal seawater microbial communities from Marineland, Florida, United States - SWA TP2 #1 | ecosystem: Environmental > Aquatic > Marine > Coastal | place: USA: Florida | collected 2016-08-14
CACAGCAACGCGGCGGCCAACACGACGCCCTCCACGCTCGCGTACAGCCACCAGCCCACCAGCCTGACAGCCTACGGCCACCAACCCACCCCGTCCGCATCCTCCGACCCCTCTGCACCCTCCCCCGGCGCCTCCCCGCCCGTGCCACGGCCTCGCACCCAGTTTGGGGCGCCCACCCCGGCGCGTTCGCCCATGTCGTGGGTGATGATGGCCCAGGCCCAGGCCCAGGCCCAGGCCCAGGCCCACCCGCACCCGCACCCGCACCCGCCGGCGTCCGCACTGCCTTCGGCGACCGCTTCGCCTGGTGACCGCGGCGCTGTCGGCGCTGGTGCGTTGGTGGCTCGGGGAGGCTCTCGGAGATCTGCTGTTTCGCCTTCTCCTTCTTCTACGTCTTCTCCTTCTGCTTCTTCTTCTGTCAGGGGCAGGGGCAGGGGCAGGGCAGGTGCCACGTTGTCGCCCTCGTCGCCGTCTTCGTCGTCGGCGGTGGTGCCTGGGTTGTCTCTGCGAGCCGCCCACCCGCCACCTCTCCCTGCTACTGGGACTGGGACTGGGACTGCTACTGCTGCTGCTACTGCTGCTGCTTCTTCCTCTTCCTCTTCTTCTTCTTCTTTTCCACCTTCTTCTGCGTCGTCATCGTTTCCGTCTTCTTCTTCCCTCCCCACCTCGTCCTCGTCGCTTGCCCCGGCTTCTGCCGCGCGACCGTTGCGCGATGATGAGTTGGAGCTGGTACCGCCGGCCATGACCCCTGCTCGGGGACAACACGCCGGTCGTACCACGGGTGCTGGCACTGGTGCTGGTGCTGGCACTGGCGCTGGTGTTGGTGTTGGTGCTGGTGCTGGTGCTGGTGCTGGTGCTGGTGTTGGTACCGACGATGTGAGCGGAGCCAGTGGCTTCACGCCGTCCACGAGCCTGCGGCTGCAGTACCTGTACACGCCCAGTGCCAACGCCCTCACCCCCGTGACCCTGCAAGCCAACACACCGCGCTTGTCACCAGCGGTCAGCGCGCACCCTCACACGCACACGCACGCGCACCGACACCCACATCCTCATGCCGTGGGTGGTGGCTCCTCCTCCTCCTCCTTGCCCTCCTCCACAGCCGGGCACGGCGCAGCCGCCACACCAGCACACCCGTCCTCCTCCCACTCCCCCTCCCCCTCCCGCTCCCACACCCGCCTCCGCCTACCCACGACGCCCGGCTTGGGCAACCTGGGCAGCAGCGCAGGTGGCGCCAGCAGCGGCGGCGTCACAGCGCCGTCCACCGGGGGCTCCTCCCGTGTCTCCTCACCAGGTGCCGCCTCTCCTGACGCCGCCGCTTCTCCTGACGCCGTCTTGGACTCGCCGCCCGCCGCCCGTGCCGCACGCCACGCGCACGCGCACGCGCACGCGCATGGCGCAGTAGGCGGCGCACTCCACACAGCGTTTTCGTTTGCTCCGTCGTCCTCGTCCTCGTCGTCTCCGCCCTCTCCCTCGTCGTCCGCCTGGCGAGAGTCGGAGTCGGAGGCGGCGTCGGCGTCGGCGTCGGCGTCGGCGTCGGCGTCGGCGTCGGCGGCGCGCCTGGCGCGCTTGGCGCACCGCGGCGTGTCCGTGTCCGATGCCCAGGACCTCCTGGGCTTTGCCCAAGCCAACACCCCCGACCCCTACCGCATCAAGCGCTTAGCAGAGTCGCCCGCTGCGCCGCTGGCGACGGGACCCATCCTGCATTCCGCCTCTCGCCGACGACGACGCCGACGTGTCGGAGGCGGAGGAGGAGGAGGAGGAGGAGGAGGAGGAGGAGGGGGAGGAGACGGCATGCATGTCGCTGCCGGCAGTCGTCGCGCGAGCCACCCGCCCCACATGCAGCACTTGCAGCACCCGCAGCACCCACACGTGATCACGCCCGTTCCGGCGGCTGCGGCGGCGGCGGCGGCGGCGGCATGCATGCCGTCAGCCTCGGCATCAACCTCCCGTGCGCGGGGCTCGCCCTCTGCGGCTGGTGGCCACGCCGTGCCGCCGGCGCGTCGCACGCTCTCCTTTACGCCGTCCCATCCGCCGTACCGTCGGGCACCGGCTCCGGCTCCGGCAGCGGCAGCGGCAGCGGCAGCGGCAGCGGCAGCGGATCCGGCGTCGCCAGATGCGGTGCGACAACAGCAACAGTCACCGTCTCGGTCGTCGCCCCACTCCATCGACCGGCACGGCTCCTCTGCGCTGGCAGCCGCCGTGGCACGTGACCTGCAGCACCACGATGACGATGGTCCATCGGCCGGTGCTGCGGAGCGCGGGGCGGTGGGCCGCCTGGCTGACGCGCACATGGACATGGACATGGACATGGGCGTGGGCGTGGGCGTGGGCATGGGCGTGGAGGAGGCTGCGCAGGAGGACCGAAGTGCAGGCTCCCCTCACGCGCTCGCCGCCATGGCCTTGCACCAACTGCGGTCGCCGTCTGCCGCGTCGGCGTCGGCGTCTGCGTCGGCGTCGGCGTCGGCGTCAGCCGTGACGCCCCCGCCGCCGCCGCCCCTTTCTTCCAGGCACGCTTACAACAGTGCCAATGTCCACCTGACCCCGCCTGGCCCACCTGCGTTTTCCTCCCCCACCATCCTGCGGCGCTCACACAAGAAGAAGCGCCGGCGCGTGAGCAGCCCTGCTGCAGCCATGGCGGCTGGCGCCACTGGTGGACGTTCTCCCTCCTCTCTTTTTGCCCATGCTGGCGCTGGCGCTGGCGCTGGTGCCGGTGCTGGTGCCGGTGCTGGTGCTGGTGCCGGTGCTGGTGCCCGTGGGCAGGACGGCAACGGGAGTGGTGCTCGAACCGGTAGCCGTAGCCGCAGCCGCAGCCGCAGCCGCCGTCGCACCAGCGGCAGCGGCAGCCGGCGAGGCAGCAGACAGTCGGCAGTCAAACGTTCCCCACCCGTGTCGAGGGCGGCAACAACCAGAGGCGACTCCACTGCCACCCCCACCACCAGCGCCGTTCAGGCCGCCACGACTCCCGCCCGTCGCTCTGCACGGCGTCGCAAGCCACGCAAGCGGTTGTAGGGATCGTTTCGTTTCCTTCCAACGCGCACGTAGGAACCCCTTTCCTTTCCCTTGCCTTCAGGCGCTGGTTGTAGTGTTGTGGTATTGCGCATGGTGTGATCCATGTCCTTCGTTCAACCTTCTTTTTTTGTGGGGGTGGTCACTGGCTTGGTGTTGTTTGTGTTGTGGTGTAGCACGAGCACCCGACGCCCCCAGGTGTAGTGTTCGAACACACCGCACGTCCCAAGTTGGCAAACACAAAAAAAGATCAAATTGTTCCAGGGTACATAACTGATGTTTTACATGGTTGCGGTTTTGATTTGTTGACATCTCACCCTGGCCCTGTGCTGCTGTCAGCATCCTGTGTGCTTGCTGTAGCTGGTTCGCCAACCCGACGGCGCTCCAAGTGCCTGCGAACCATTACGGCATAGTCCTTGTGTTGGAGGACATCTGGTGCGCGTGCTCTGTTTGACACCCTCGAGTGCAGCGCTGGGGTTGTGCGGGTGGGAGCCTGTTCAGTCATCGTAGTTGTGGGTCGCACCCTCGCTTGTCACGATGGAGATTGCGTTGGAGTCACAAGAGATGCTGGCGGTGGGCCCGACCAGCAACCGCGGCACGATGGTGTTGCTGCCCCCGGGCAAGAAGAAGAAGGTAACCCGGGGGAGGGGGTGCGGCGGGCGTGCAGGAGCGGAGCAGCGTGTGACCGTGTTTGTTTCTTTCGTGGAGCTGTTTTCGAGTGCGTGCCAAGACACTCACACTGCTGCCACCCCTGTGTCTGTCTCCCGTGCTTGGCTTGACACCTGCAGCAAAAAGTTTGCGTGGGTGACGACACTGGAACTGTCACGTGCTTCGAGATGAAGAAGGGCGCCTTTCAGGTGCGCTCCTAGCCAAAGCACTCGGCGCACTCACCCCCGAACACGCACACCCCCCAACGTGCGAACTGGTGTTTCCAAGACTCATTGCTTGTGTGGGGTTCCCCGTGCGTCAACACCCCAACAGACAACGTTCAAGACTCTTCCTGCTGGGAAGGAGGTGTCGGCGATTACACTGGGTGGCCCGGCTGGCAAGAAAGATAAGGTTGGTTGGATCGGCGACGCATGTGTGCTCCGCCATGTTGGTGCGTTTTTTTTTTTTTTTGAGGAAAGTGACTAACCTTTGCTTTGCTGTGATGATTGTGTTGGGTCTTGTGGGACGACGATGACACTGCAGGTGTTCGTGGCCTTGGCCCAGCAAATCAAGGGCATCAGCAAGAAGGGTAAGGAGTTCTTTGAGTTCAACTCCAACCTCACGGAAACCATCACTTCATTGTTTGTGGAGGATCTAAAAATCTGGACCAGTGCGTTTGTACACACCCCACGGCATCACTCGCAACGCGTGTTGCCGTGTCATGAATCATGTTGTGTGTGCCACCACTCGCGCACGTGTGGAGGAACTCACCATTTCATGGCTGCCTGCGTGCAGTTGGCGAGTACGTCTGCAACTTGTTCGACAATGGCCGCGACACACACTTCTTCATGTCACCTGATCGCATCAATGCGCTGGAATGCATGCATGTCACTCGTGACACGGAGTACGATGCCGTGCTCGGATGCCAAGATCGGTTCGTCACTGTTGTGTGCAGTGCTGCGCGCCTGTTCCGCGGAGGTTTGTCAGCGAACTGATTATGTGTGTTGTCATTGTGCTGTTTCGTGTGTTTGGCAGCTACGTGCGTGTCATCCAAGGCTCCACTGCTGTGATGGAAACCGCAGTCGGGGCTCCCGTGGAGAGCTTGACCATCTACAGCTCCGGAGGCACCGGTGCGGGTGCTGGTGCGGGAGCGGGTGCGGGTGCACGCATCGCTGGCAAACAGGTGCTCTATGGTTCCCAAACGGGTGTGCTGGGACAGTTGCACGTAGACGCGAAGATTGTTCGCCATGGGTACGTTGTTTCTGTGTGTGTTGTGTGCGTGTATGTGGCATGCGTGGTGGTGGGTGTGGGGTGTGTGGGGTGTGGGTGTGTGGGTGTGTGATACCCCACGCGGTGCACCACCACATGCGTGCTGCTTGCTGTGCTGCTTCCACGCCTCCGTCTGACGGTGCTGCTCCCCCCTCGCCATGGCAGGTACAAACTGACCCCACCCTCCACAAAGAGTAGAGCGGCAATCACCGCCATGGACGTCATTGACTTCACCAAGGACGGTGTGCCAGACATCATTGTGTGCCGTGATGACGGCGACATCAGCGTCTACGGGTTTGACGCGTCTGAGGTTCCCATGGAGCAGTTCAACACCAACATCGGCGAAAGCATCCGCTCCGTACGCGCTGGACGAGTGTGCTCTCCGCAGTACGACGAGATGGTCGTGTGTTCCTTCTCAGGCCGTGTCACGTCCTACACCATGCAACCCCTGTCCTCCACTGCGGATGCCTCAGACACGCATGGTCGTGCTGTGGTGCGTTGTTGCGTTGCTGCGTGTTGCTGCGTGTTGCTGTATTTCTGCTGTGTTGTGGTCGGCATCGACGCAGCATCTCCGCCACCCTGTGTGGCCTTGGTTTGGCTTGGCTTTGCATGGCTTGGCTTGGCTTGGCTTGGCGTGGTTTGTCGTGTGCACTGCTTCTTCTCATGCCATTTGCACACCACAGGGCGCAACGCAACGAGAAGGCCGCATCGCCAAGATCCGGAAGGAATTGGAGGCGTTGAAGAGCAAGGTGCGCAAGGAGCAGGAGAAGTTGGCCAAGTACGCGGATGAGTTCATCCCCGTCGCTGCACAATTCAAAGTCAAGACGTCCTTCGTGTTGGATCCGGAGGAAGGTGCCTACAAGCTCACGGTCGAGATTCCGTTGCCGATTGATGTCGTGACGCTTCAGGTCTGTCGTAGGTGGTGGTGGTGGTGGTGATGGTGGTGGTGGTGGTGGTGTGGTGTCATGTGTTCCACAACGGAAGTGAATGCTGAATTGCTGAATGCTTTGTGTCCACTGTTTGTGCGTGTCACGTGTGTGTGACAAAACACAGAGTGCCATTCCCGTGTCGATCCTGGATGCTGACACCAACGTCGCCATCGTGTCTCGCACCCCTCCCAGCAAGTGCGTGCATCGCAGCGTGGTTGTTTCACAGTTGGTGTGTTTGTGCTTGTTTGGTTGCCCTTTCCCATGTTGCCTTGTGTCGCCCTGTTGCCCCTTTCCCCGTCATGTCAAGTCCCTCACCTGTTGTGTGTTTACGTTTTCTTTCCTTTTCTGTTCTGTTCTTTTTCTCCTTCTTCTTCTGGTTGTGGCCTTTGGTGGGGTGGTTGTGTTGTGTTGTGTTGTGTTGTGTTGTGTTGTGTTGTGTTGTGTTGTGTTGTGTTGTGTTGTGTTGTGTTGTGTTGTGTTGTGTTGCGTTGCGTTGTGTTGTGTTGCGTTGTGTTGTGTGGTGTTGCGTTGGTTCAGGTCCTCCGGGAGCCAACTCCTGGCCACGTACCGTTGCCAAGAACAGGAGGACAGCACCAACCGGCTGCAGATGTCGGTGCGGACGGTGGAAGGCCAGCACGGCGAGCTGCAGGCGCTGGTCATTGCTCGCATTGAGCCCAAGACAGCCCAGAGCGTGAAGGTCAACATCAAGCCGCTGAGCATGCACCACCGCTTGCACGAGCCCCTGGATGAGCGCGCAGTCAACACGCTGCGCCTGACGGGAACGTTCACCTTGTCCCAGATGCACGAGTGGGTGTGCTTCTGCCTGCCTGACGTCCCCGCCCGTTTGCAAGAGCGCGAGGTGAGCATGAACTTCCGCAACTGCTTCCTGGGCACCATTCTCAGCGCGGAGTACCGCAAGGGCGAGGCCGTCTTCAAGTCCGACTCGGTGTCGACGATTGCCATCCTGAAGGAGGTCATCACACGCCAAGCCACGGCGCTCAAGATCCGGGTCAACCTGTCATTTGACATCGTCGACGAGACCATCATCAACTTCTTGCGCCTCATCCACCCGAAGCTCACGTGCGTTGCCCCTCTCCCTGCTTAGTGTTGGACGTTGCTCGGTCGCCTGGCTCACCATGCCATGTGCTTTCGTGGTCCATTGTTCGGTTGGGGGCGCTGTGTCTGCATGCCCGCTGTGTCTGTGCGTGTCGGTGTGGGTTCCCTTCTCTTGTCAGGTACACCTTGTCCCTGGCCCAAAAGGTGGACCTGATTGACGCCCTGAAAGAAATCAAGCTGCAGGAAGGCGACACTTCCTTCCTGGCACCAGAGTACGCCGAGGTGGTGAAGGACGGGGCAAAGTTCAAGCGCGAGTTCCAAAACCAACCACGTGCCCTGGAGATGCTGTACGGTCTTGTCACTGACCTGTACGTGGACAAGGAGAAGTTCCGGGGTCGAGATGTGCAGCACCGCATCCCTGCGCTGGTGTCCTTGCTGCAACGCTACAACTTCGAGGATGTGGTGCGGTTTTTTGATGAAAGCTGAGCGCGTGAGAGAGTGAGAGAGCATGAGTGCGTGAGAGCATGAGACCGTGCACAACAACAACAGCAACAACCACATTCGTCATTCGCACACAACACAAGCCAAGGCACACAGTGGCCGATTTTTCCAACTGTGTGCTGCAACTGTGTGCTAACAAGAGCGCCGGGGCCGTTCGGGAGAACAGTGCGTGTGTGACTCAACATGCGGTTGAAAGATTGAATATGAAATTGAATGAAAGCATGCTCATGTGTTAAAAAACCCAACGTGGCCGAGTACACCAACCACAACCGCGGCACCATTGCAACACGATACTGCGGGATCTATCAGTAGCCGACTGCACGGTTAAGCTCCGGGCGCAAATGCACGCCCCAAGCAACCACATTTGCTTTGCACAACCGAAAAGAAAGCAAACACGGGTGTCCCATGTGACACGTCACGCAACCCACGAGCGAAGAGGAACGAACGCTACGCGCCGAGCTTAGGCGACAGGGGCGAAACCCAGGCGCTTGTTGCCGTAGTCGAAGGCGGTGTAGTACTTGCGGATGAACACATCGCCCAAGATCCACAAGGGACCAGCCGGGGCGGGGATGTCAATACCGGTCATGCCGAACAGGCACTCGACGTTCTCCACGTTGATGGTGTAGTCCTTGCCGGTCAGGGTGAAGGTCTGGCCACCGAAGGTGATCTCGATGTCGGGCAGAGAGTCGATCTTGGAGCAGTCGATGGTGAACTCGTTGGGGTTCAGGAAGAACGGCTTGGCGCCAACCTTGGCGGCGATGGCCTTCACCTCGTCCACGGGGCCGGCCAGCAAAGAGGTACCGGTGTCGAGCACAGCCTTGGTGACCTTGGTGACGGAGCCGCCGTTGATGGACATGCCGGACAGGGCAACCTCCCAGTAGGTCTCGGAGGACAGGTCAACGTAGGACAGCTCGCCCTGGAAGTGGGACGAGTCGACGCCACCGAGGGTCAACTCACCGGGGGAGCCAGAGGCGTCGCTCAGGTAGACACCGAACACGGGCTCGTCCACAACACCCTGGTTCACCATGTCGACGAACACGGGGGGAAGGTCGTCCACGGAGATGGACTGGAAGGCCAGGCCCATGATGCCGTCGAACTTGCCGACAGAGAAGGCGGGGCCGAGACCGGCCACGTCAGTGATCTCACCGAACTCGACGTTGGAGACGGACAGGGAGCCGACAGTGACGTCGTCCTCACCCACGAAGCCGGACACGGGGCCAGAGCCGTAGCGGATGTTGAAGGCCTCGCCGTTGGAGTGGTAGGTGGAAGAGGCAGACGGGTTGAACTTGGGCTTGGAGCCGCAGTCGGTGCAGTTGTTGGCGGGCACCCACAGGTTGGAGGAGCCGGTGTCAAAGATGACCTCGAAGGACTGGCCGGGGGTTCCGATGGACACCTCACCGTAGTACTGGGCGTTCTCGAAGTTGTTGATGGTGACAGACGTCTCGCCACCGCTCAGGTACGAACGACCGCCAACTTCGTTGTGCTGGCCGAACTGGATGCCGCTGTGCTGCAGGCCCATGGCGTAGACACGCTCCAAAGCGCTCTTGCGCTTGTGGATGGGGATGCGCACGATGCCCATGGAGGGCACCACAAGCATGGCCACAAGGGCCAGAATGGCGACGGTCTTCATTGTGATAACAAACAACAACCACGGGGGATGCTGTTCCGAAACGAGTATGCTGCACGGGGAACACGCCCGCCACACGTTTGCAGGTCACATGCTTGTCATTTGCTGCCGCAAACACAAATAAGATTGATCCAAAGAACAACAGTCCAAATGTCTGAAGGTTATTTATGTCATTGTTTTATACCCATTGCAGCTGCTCCGCAGCTGCACGGCGCGTGGGCACCACGTCACTAGCCTGCACCAGTGTGTCGACACAAACCCTGTTCACTGGTTGAACCCTCACGCTCGACCACTGCACCACACGCAGTCACCCCATTCTACTACAGACCAGACACCCACAACTTGTGCATCTCCGGCGCAGTTGTCTGTCCGGCGGCCGGTATCGATGGTGCGTCCTGACGATCGTTGTCACTGCTTCCAGCTTGTTGTGCCTTGCTTGTCTCACACGTGTGTGTGCGTGTGGCTGTACACGTCCCTTGTTTGTTTTGATTTTGTTTGGGCCCATGCCATGCTGTGCTGCGCCATGGATGGTCCGGTCCGCGCAGGCGTGACTGTTGATTGACTTATGCGGATGGGTGTACAAGAAGGTGCGCGGCTCCAAGGGTCCTGCGCCAGGCTGCGGCGGCGGCGGCGGCGTGTCTCACGACACCGAGCCGCTTCAGCCGGGTTCGCAGTACCAGCACCACCACCACCGCGGCTCACACCGACCGTCCGTTCCTGAGGCGGCACGTGCGCCGGCAATGGCTCGTGGTGGTCCCATCGGGTACAATGACGCGGTGCATCACACGGACCGTGGGCATGGTCGCCAATAGCGAGCAGTCCGCGTACCGCGTACCAGTCAGGGGACCCCAGATGGGCAATTGGGCAAATGGGGACGTAAGGGGCGTTGCCTCCACACCACAACATGTATGACGACAATGACGAGGTAGCTGTAACTGTGCGCAACAGCTGCCTCTGAGCAACCGTGAACATGATTTGACGTGGTGGATCGACCCAAACCTGGCGATGTGTACAGATGATGTGTGATTGCAGCAACTATGCCGTGCTTGAGCCGTTTGCTATCCTGTTTCTGTTTGTTTTCTTTCACCAAACGACAACACGCACCATCCTTGCATGAAATGTTTCACACGATTCAAAACAATGCAAGTTGGGCCGGGACCCGTTGGTTGGCTTCATTGCCCTGTTGCATCCTGTGGTTTGTGCCGCAAGCAATGTCCAAAACCTCTGGTGACGTATTCCCTGGCGAATCTGGACAACCCAAAACGGCTGCCGGAATGGCATCGCACGTGCAATGACAGGCTGTGCAGTTGTGGACGGTCGATTGACGTGGGGGAGGCGCAGTGAAGTGAGTGTTGGACGCGCACGGGCGGCGTTTCAATTCAATCCATCCGCCTGCACTGTGATGCCTGGCCGGCACTCGGAAATGAACGCGCATCCCACGGAACCAGCTCACGTCCTTCAGATCTGGGTGTTGCCTGAGAAGCAACGCCTATCACCTTCGTACGCCACCAAACACTTTACCACTGAAGCCAAGCACAATAAGTTGTGCCTCCTGGTCTCAAAGAAGGGACACAACGGCAGCATCAAGATCCACCAGGACATCAGCACCTTTGCAACTCTGCTTGATGACGGCGCCTCCATTCGCCACAAATTCAAGAAAGGACGAGCAGGGTATGCGCATGTTGTCGATGACAAGGGGAGCAACGGCGTCACGTTGAACGAGGACACCAAACTGTTGCCCGGGGACGGGGCGTTTGTCCAGGACGTTTCAGAGTTGAACATCGTGGGTCATGCACAAGAACACCTCCACGCAGAGCTCTTGTTGTTTGATTTGAAGCAACCTGAAGATCGTGCGCACATGTAATGTTATTGTTGTGTGCCCGCAGCACTCGCAGCACCGTCGCGCACATAAAGTGTGGCTGGGTGCTACGTGTAGTTCTCCCATCTTCGCTGTTCGCCGTTTCATAGCTTTCTTTTTCTTCAAAACAAAGCTGTTCCACACAAGCAGCATTGAAAGCACAGGTACTGGTGATGTCACCCGAGCCTAGAGTCTCATTGAAGACAGTGCTCGTGAAAGAACGTGTCGTGACGGGAGCAACAACACTTTTACACGTTCTGGTCCACAACCCAATCCATGTAAGCACGGCCCAGTACATGTAGTACTTGGCGGCCCAAATTGGCAAGTTGGGCCAGTACGGGTTTCTGTCACTTGCCAACCACTGGGTCCAGCGACTGGGATCACTTCCACCCGCTTCCTTGTTCCTTTCAGACCACCCCGATGTTGTCCCCGCCACCCAAGCCATAGCGATGTTACGAACTGCAGTTGTCGGGATGGCAGCGGCGGGGACGCAACTGCGTGAACATGACGTGACATCAAATCGCACATATCCGTGGTGAAGTTGAAAGTTACTTGCATGTTGCAGTGTGTGTTGAAACAATCAATCGGGATGATCCGAGCCGGATCATCCGACTGGGTGTTGGTCTTCAATGACTCATCATGGCGCGCGATGCGATCGGCATAGGGTGGTGTGGATGTGGCGGAAGGGGTTAAAGAGCACCGTGGTGGAGCGTGGCACTGTTATGCCGGCAGTAGTCCTGCAGATGCGGACAAGACAGCCAAACACCGGTGACATCAGCTGCGATGATGATCAGCGCCATGTCACATGGTCCAGGTGTGTGGCCCGTATCATTTGGCCGTTTGGCTCCCCACACCTCACAGGGTCCGCTCAAACCGCGTGGGGGTGTCCGGGTCCACCCATGTGACGACAGCGCCGCCGCCTTCGGCTTGGTTGTGCTGCACAACTTGTGCATGCCCGGGGGGCTTCACTGGGTGTCGGTGACACTGTCACCACGTTGTTGCAGCTCCGACGTGTTGACCACGGTATACGACATTCAGTGCCCCTGCAGCACTAGCGGGGCACTAGTACTTGCGGCAGTGGCATTCTAGTAACCATGGGGCAGCCGGGAGGCATCGTGCTGCGACTCGCAGCTGAGGGCAAGAAAGACATCAACTCCACGATGGCGTTCCTCTGACCAAGAACTTTGTTCTTTCAACTCACACAGAGGTTGAAAATGCCAACTTCATCAATATGGCGGCTGAACGCATTACTGATGCTGCGGACGCACTCCCCCCCCGCGCTTGGGAGTCGATCGAGAGTTTCCTGACACGAAACACAACTTTGGAATCATCATTCGTCGAACAAGTGCGGCCACCTGCTGCAACGGCGTTTGTCGAGTTCAGTGAAGATGAACACGCTCACTTGCCCGTTTGGTCTATCCATGGCATTCGTCACCCATACGAAGAGCATCTTCCCCGCGGTCACTACTGTCACGAAGCAAGACAGCGCCACGCCGCGCTGCGTGCTGCAGCCGCGACAACCCACGTGACGCCCTG
>Ga0213833_1002297_pt1 | contig 12411 bp, 15 predicted proteins | sample SWATP21_FD_160575 | JGI IMG/M metagenome (GOLD analysis project Ga0213833, IMG submission 160575) | Coastal seawater microbial communities from Marineland, Florida, United States - SWA TP2 #1 | ecosystem: Environmental > Aquatic > Marine > Coastal | place: USA: Florida | collected 2016-08-14
ACACACACACACACACACACACACACACACACACACACACACACACACACAAGCAGCCACGCACCTGGCGCAAGTCCTTCACTTGCTCTTGGAGAATCTCCACGCTTTGCCGCAGGGCCTCTGTGCGAACACGGCGGCGCTGGCGAGCTTTGCGTGCGTTGATGCGGTTGCGCTCACGACTGTCACACACACGTACGTCAGCGGTGAGCCCCGTGGCACACCAAACCGAGCCACCAAGCACCCCACGGCGTGCACGTGCCCACACACGTGATACACAACAACGTACATGCGTTCGAGGCGCTCAAACGCAGAGCTGGGCCGGCGACGACGGTCGCGAGGTTGCACTGACTTGTAACTGTCACGAATCGCGTCGGCCTTGGCGGCGATGCTATCGCGCAACTCGACCTCCTGCTTCAACAGCAGCTCCTGAGAGGGCAAGGTTTGGAATGCCACGCCATGTTCTTCGGCGAGCTCGCGCCGCAGGCTCGCGCGGACTTGTGTGAGCTCCGACACGGTCGCCTGCAAAGAGGACAGCTGATGCTTGCGTCGTAGGCGGGAACGGCGTGCGTGGACACGGTTCCTCTCGCGGCTGCGCGAACGACACCCCCCGCCCATGTCATTAGCTACCCCATTAGCTACCCCATAACATGACACAACACAATGTCAACGTGTCGCACCTGACATCAGCAGCGATCGCGCCCTCTTTCACGCTCTCGTCTTCTTGTGTGACTTCAATGTCGCAGTTGCGCTTCTCTTGGGCAGCTTGGTCGTGAGCTTTGCCCGTGCTGACAAGCGCCGCCTCGGCACGCTTCGAAGCTGCATTCATAAGCCCCATTAACGAAGTGGCCGCTGCATCGGCGCTGATGGCTGCGCTCATGGTGACGCGGTGAAGGAACAAGGCGTTGCAAGGGGTGACAACGCCACGTGCTGTGTTGGACGCAGAAATACCATCGAAATTTGTGCTGGCACATATTTGCACTTATAATTGTCGCTGCCCACACACGCACACAACAACAGTGGCAACACTCCTGCGCTATCAGCGTCGGAGGTCCTGTACAACTTGTCGGTGCAGACAGCGCAGGGTGAAAGTACAGCTGGCAAGAGCACCAGGTCAGGACGATGGCGCGACTGGCGTTGTGAGATGGAAAACGTATGAAGTGAGCTCACATAAAAGACATGAAAGAGGATGAATCACATTGCCATCATATTTTTTATGCACGTCACGCACTCACACTTTCGCAAACGTGTACCGACGTGGCTGTACGCCTGTCCGTGCGTCTACGCCTGCTGCTGCTGCTCAGCCTTCCAGGCCGCGCGCATGTCTTCGAACGTTTCGAAGCCATAAGGAGCAGCCAATTTGCGCCACACAAGGTCCACAGCAGCCTGAACGAGTGCACACAGGCAGGCGTGAGCACAAGCAGGTGGGGACAACGACAAATCCGACGACACAACGCACGCGATGCTCTGATGACAAGGGAATGCGCTTCGAAGAGGCCACCTTGCCAGTGAGCTGGCTGGAATCCTTGGGTGGGAGGTTACGGTACTCGCGGATGCGCTTTGCGACGCGGTGCTCGTCAAACCTGCGCAGCCAGAGATGTGAGTGCCCAGGAGTGTTGGCGCGAAAAGGGTACCACAACACACAAACAAAAAAAAACGCACAAGTGACGCCATTCCTTGGACGACATCCACGCTTTCGTGGACTGCTCTTGCACCTTTGCCTTCACCTCATCGGATGCGTCAATGCCCATGAACTCGGCGAGTTCGGTGATCGTGCCAGCGTGGTCCTTAATCATGTCTTGGAAAAAAAAGATCTTCACGTTGGGGTCATGGCTGCATGCACGACATGTGACGTCAGGGGCGTCGATTTGCAGCCACCGCGGTTTGGGAAGGAACGTACCGGTGCTCCCACCACTCCAGCATGTCAGAAATCTGCTCGTGCACTTCGCCAGACAGCAAGGACTTGGTGGCCCACTGATCCAAAGTGGTCCATGTGTCCTGGTCGGACTGTGGCACAAGTGTCAATCTCACGTCACACAACTCCCTTCACCGCAGGCTGCATGGCAACCTTCACTGCGTGCAAACCAAATACGTACCATGGGGTTCCAGAACTTGTACATGCTCGCGACGCACTGTCCCACATCACGGAACGCGACAACCAACTTGGCCTCCTTGGGCAGCTCCTGGGCGCCAGCAACATGGGGGGAACACCAAAAAAACAACAAGACCAAAGCCGAACCATGATCAGCCGCGACTGTGTGGGACCACTTGCGCACAAGACACGGAAACGCACCCTCCAGGGCAAATGCGACTTGAACACGCGTGGCTCGGCAATGTGATCCCCTTTGATCAAGTGGTCCAACCCGCCAATCCAGTCCGCAGACTCCAACCAAGGGGTGACATCCATCTGCAGGCGTATTGTTGCGATGCACAGCGCTCATCACAATCCGGACACAGTGCAGACAACAGTTCAGAGAGACGAGCGCACCTGGTCATCGTACTCTGGCTCAGCGCCGCCAACACGGAGCTGGTGGGCCATGTGCAGCAGCCAGGTGGTGCCGCTCTTGGCAGGCGGAGACACAATCACATCCGTTGGGCGTGGAGTGTACCACTCCTGCACGGTCGGGGGAATGAAAGGCTTGGGAGGGGCTTCATTGCCATGCTGCACGTAGTCAACAATGCGGTGGATCCCATATGGCACAGCTCGCACCAGGCTTGCCGGGCTGCAACAACCAGCGAGCGTGAGCGCAACACCCTTTGGCGACGGACATGCAAACGTACCTGGCAACGTAGCCGTTGTCCTGCCCGTACTTCACTCCAACGGCAACAGCCACAGCAAAGAGAACAATGAACACGGTAGCCTTGGCCATGGTGAGCGCTGTGTACGATCAGAGTGAGCAGGAGCTCGATCCAACCAGCATCTGCGAATTTGCGGTGCGGCGTCAAGGGCCGCATGAGGACGTTTTATTGTATTGTAATCAATGCACGTAATACACCGCGGCACAGCCGTTTTCTGTGACAATGTCAAGGCATGGTGGTGTAATTGACATAATTTGCCATAGACCATTCGTCACGTCATTTTCTGTTGGCGTTTGCCACCATTCCCAAACTGTGCCGCTGCAGATGCCGCAGACACAATCCTCCACACTTAACGCAGACGCGTGGAATCCACACACCCCACGCCCCAAAGCCCGTTGCCGCCCTTCACTGTTTCTCAGTTCACTTTTTCTGGAACCATGACCTCCCTTGGTGACGTCGTTATCGCGATCGAGGCAGTGGGCACCGTTTTGCCGCCTTTCAAGGTGCCGCAAACTGATGCGTTGGCTTTCGCCCAAGCGAACACCGCACAGGACAATGTGTCACCGTTGCTGCCGCGGATCTACAAGAACTCCGCTATCGACAACCGGCACATGAGTATCCCAGACTTCTCTCCGGACTCCCCCGCGGATGCGAAGCCATTCTTCAGCGCTGTTGCCGGTGAAGATGGCAACTTCGCCGTTCCTGTGGAGGACCGATTTGACAAGTTCCGCGAGATCGCCGAGAAGATGGTGCGGTTTTGACGCCGCGCGTCGAACGCCACGATTGGTGCTTGTTTCTCATTCGTGTTTGCGCTTTGCAGGTGGTGGATGCAACCAAGAAGGCGCTGTCAGACTCGAACACTGTTCCGAGTGATTTCAAGCGCGTCATCATCGCCTCCAGCACTGGGTTCCTTGCCCCTGGCCTTGAGGCTGTGCTTGTGGAGCGCATGGGCTTCTCCCGTGATGCTCACATGTCTTTCCTCGGGTTCATGGGGTGTGCCGCTGGCGTTTCGGGTATCCGTGTGTGCACGGAGTTCTGCACGTCGAACCCCGGTGAGAAGGCGCTCGTCATTGCTATTGACCTTGCTTCGCCGCACGCTAGCTTCGGCGGTGGCATCAACGAGGCGGTTCTGCACGCCATCTTCGCGGATGGTTGCGCTGCCATCGTCCTGGAGGGCGTGCGCCGCCGAGATGTCAAGGCGGGTCAAGTTACCATCGATGCACACTTTTCACACCTTTTCGAGGGCACACTTGACGGCATCACCCTGAAGATCCACCAAAAGGGCGTCACTTGCATTTTGTCGAAGTACCTGCCCGCGTACATCAAGAAGGGGTTGGCTCCGATCGTGATGGGCTTTTTGAAGTCGTGCGGCTTGGCACATGAGGACGTGGACCACTGGATTGTGCACCCTGGCGGCACCCGAATCATCGAGGCGTGCCAAGCTTCCCTGGCCTTGCCAGAGTCCGAGCTGGTGTACTCGTGGGAAGTCTTGCGTGATCACGGCAACATGCTTGGGCCGTGCGTGCTCTTTGTGCTGCAGAAGTTCATGGAGGAGGCTCGCACCGCACTGGAGCGTGGCGATACCACCACCACCACGGGCCTGTGCTTCTCCTTTGCCCCCGGCGTGCGTGTTGAGGGTCTCTTGCTCAAGTTCAACGGCAAGGACGCCTCTGACGAGACAGCCGCCCCGGCTGTGTCTGACTCCGCCACGACTGTCGCCGCAGCCACCGCTGTGGCGCCAGCATGGTCTACCGTCGTTGCGCCTACTGCCCTGGCGGCCTACTTTGCGGTGTCGTCCGGCTCTCGTGTCAACTCGTTGAATGCAGGCTTGGCCGTGGCAAGCGTCGCTGCGTTGTCCATGCTGACAAACATGGCACTGCAGCCCAAGAAGAAGGCGTCTGGCAAGGCCAACAAGCCGTGGCTCGCGGCTGGTCTCGCTGCGTTTGGCGTCGCTGGTGCCGTCGTTGCCGGCATGTCTCGTCGCTAGACGTGACTCGGAACGTCTCCTCCGCAGACAAAGCCTTCTTTTGGATTGATCGTGGTTTGCGTTGCGTTTCAAGTTGAGGTGTGATGGTGTATTTGTCACCTGTTCCCGCATTTGTTAGCGGGACGCGGTACTTTGTGGCTTTAAAGTCCGTGCCGCCCTGACGCCTGGTTCTTGGACCATTTGGACATGATAACACAGTTTTCACTTTTTCACCAACCACGTTGGCACGCGCACGCATATCACGCCTGTCACAGGCGGCCTGTGCGGCCTGCCTACTTGACGCGCCACAACCAGGGTCGAGTGCGCAACGTGTCGTGGGAAGCAAATGGAAGCAAATCATTCACACACACTGACCGGAACCAAACCCAGTGCTTGCAGTTTGCTATCGAGTGTTCCGCACCGTCCATTGCAGCGTTGGTGCAACGACGTTCGTACTTGGCACAGTGCAAACATCGGCGCGCCTACGACAACAGTGTTCTGTTGCGCTGCATGGTGTTCTGTTGCGCTGCAAGAGCGCCGCCTTGGCTCGGCTTTGTCAAAAGCGCTCGCCAGCCAGTCGGCCAACAGTGCTCAGGAGTCATGCATCAAGCAGCGCCCAGTCGTGGGAGAACAAAACGCCCGTCAACAATGAGTTCAACAATGAGGCACAAAACGTTGCGCAGTTTGAGGATGTATTGTCATGTTGGTTGAACAGTGGTCAGCTTGTGAGGTGAGCGGCACTCTATTCCTCTTGGGCACTGGCAGTGCCAGTCTGGCACTAGCAATCGATTGTCGCGGTACTGCCAATTTCATTCCCAGTGTGGCCTGCCATGCCCTCGTGCGACAGGTTCAAGAACAAGAAGCCACAAGCCCATCACCGATTGGCACTCCACTTCGGAAACGGCGTTCCGAAACGCCCAATTCGCATTTGCTCCACCAAGACGCACCAAATGGTCTGTTGGCAACAGATGACGAAAGTACAGCATGTTGGATGCACACACGAGTTTCACAGCGTTCTTGGTCTTGGGGTCCGGCATCAACTCACCCAAGCGCGGAGAGTCCCAATCGATGGTCTCCCAATGCGTTGTGAGCAGCACCGCAGGTGACACGGTGTGAGTCACCGTGTGACGGTCCGGCCGTCCTTGACACCGAGCAAACCAAGTTGGGGTCTTGCAAGAAGGGCAGCGCCAGGGTCTTGTTGATTCCGACGAGCGATTGTTGCAGATCCACCACACCCCCTTCGGAAGCGCTAATCCCTTTGCACATCGTGTCCGTGGTGTACATGTACACTTCACTGAGCGGGGAGCGTTCACACTCGGTTGGCACTTGGAACATTCCTCAAGGCGAAATTTTCTTTGTCCCTGGCGTGTTCCTCTTGATGCGTCGACACTGGTTTGGGTGCCGTCGCAGCTGCACTGCTGGAAGCGGTTGGCCACACGCGCATTGCAGCTTCGAGGCACGAACCGTAGAAGAGTTCCCACACCAGTGATATGCGTGTTTGATCTGGGTCCCAACAGTTCCCACTCCAACTGGAATCCAACTCGAAGTTGATAGGACGCACTTCTTGTGGTGCTGCCGAGGAAAATAAATTCTTCCTTCGGATCGATGCTTGACCCCATCTCCATCGTCGACGATAAGTTCGCTTTTTGCTCCCTCAACCCAAGACTGCAAGCCAGCTCGAGGCCGCTCGGTAGCGCTGCCTTCTTGAATCGAAGGAAGCAGTGGGGCCACTTCGTACCGAGCTCCTGCAAATCGCCCCACATCGGCATGGATGGGTTGTCCAGAAAGCCTGTGACCATGGATGTTGGCGGAATCTCACGTGTGTCGCGAACAGTCCTGTCCGCGCGGAAGCAAGTCACCCAAGTCGCTCACATGTCCCAGAGAGTGTTTTCAGTCGGGACAAGTTCTCCGTTCACTTTGAGCATGTCGAGCATCTCACCACGAAGGAAGTGCAGCAGTTTCGAGACACTCCCGCTGGAACGCCTGCATGACGTCTGGCGCATTTCCCCATGGGGTCTTGGTACCGGGCAGCAAGAGAGGGTTCGGAGTCGGCGTGAAGGTGCAACTCGCCCAACATCCAAGTGAAGACACCTCGACCAAGTTATCAGGAGGCGGTTCAAGCGTCGGGCGAACATCAGGGTCGAACAAGGTGTGCGCGGGAAAGTGTCTTGTGGGGGCAGAATTGTTCTAACTTGCTTTGATGCCAGCAGGCACACGGAGGTACACGCCGCGAATTTTGTGTAATTTCATTTGAGAAACACAAATACCACTGACTCATCATCGACGCACTTGCGCGCCAGCGTCTGGTGGTTCTGCGGTGCTTTCAACGGTCGCTGATATCTTTGCGGTGTGACCCGCTTCGTCGCTTTATTTTGGCCATCATGTCCACTGTACGTATACGTCGACCCTTGCGCGCTCTACACGCACTGAATGCGGCTGTCTTACTGTTGTGTTGTCGCTCTTGTCAGGAGGAGAACCAAGATACGGTCGCTGCGGCGGCTGATGCCCCCGCTGCTGGTGAGGAAGCCGACCAGCCCGTCCAAGAGACGACTGAAGAGAGTGCAGGTGATGCAGCTGAGGCAAGCACAGCCGACGCTGCGGATGCGACCGAGGCTGCTGCAGCTGACGGGGCGGAAGCGGCTGATGGGACGGAAGCAGCTGCAGCTGACACCACAGAAGAAGTTGCAGCTGACACCACAGAAGCAGCCGCATCGGAAGCTGCCACCACTGAAAATGCTGATGATGGCACTGCTGCTGCTGCTTCTGCTGACAAACCGTCAGAAACAACCGAGGAAAGCACATCCAGTGCTGCCGATGCTGACGAGGGTACTGCCGCTGACGCTGGTGAGGGCGCTGCCGCGGAGGATGATGCAAAAACCGATGGAGATGCTGAGGACAAGCCAGCGGACTCCGGCGAGAAGGACGCCGAGGAAGACGACGACGCTAAGACTGAGGAAGAAGGCCAGAAGTTTTTCCACGAAGGTTTCTTGTTCAAGAAGGGTGGCGGGCGCTCTTTCTTTGGGCGTCGCAACTGGAAGGTGGGCACCACGGCGTCTCTGCCTTTGCGTGTATGCCGTGCTGACGATGTCGGTGTGGTTCCCGCAGAAACGCTACGTGGTCATCACCGCAGATTACTGCCTTAGTTATTACGAGTCAGCAACAAAGACGGAGGTGCCCTTGAAAGGACTCGTGATGCCTTTGGCAGGCTTTACGATCGACACCAAGGAAGGGGAGGATTGCTTGTTCACCATTTACCCTCCAGAGGGTGTTGATACCAGTGGCGACCAGGAGTTGCGTGAAATTCAGTTCAAGACAAGCAACGCTGACGACAAGGTGGCCTGGGTGGCAGCAATGCAGAAGGCGTTCGAAGCAGCGGGACCTGGTCCGACCGCGGAGGAAGAGGATGATGAGTAGGCTGCCTGTCAGACTCCTAAAGTTAGTTTGTCATGAAAATAAAAAATGCGTGTGTGCGCAAGTTTGAGCACTGCTGTGGTTGGAGCCTCAAAGGTTCGACTTGGCCACGCGACAGCTTGCAGGCTCAGCGCCACTTCGTTGGCCAGGTTGGCACCATGGAGAGCAGAATTCTTTTGTGATAGTGGCGTGGCTTGGGCCGTTGGCCATGTTCACACGCTGTCGCCCGCTCCACTTGCAGCGCCGGGAAGCTGCGTCCTTGGCAGGGCAAGGCAAGCAAAGGTACGTCGCTCAGGCGTCTGTCTGTCGGCGTAATGCTCAGCAAGATGGCTGCTCGTCGCGCCCTGGGATTTGACAGGTCTTTTGGGTGCCCTCGGCTGGTCACAATGTGCCTACGTGTGGTTGGACGCAACTTACACCGGCTGGATAAGCTGAGCGCTGCGTGTCCGTAGCTGGTGGCCAAGCTTTGTTGTGCTGCGTTCTCCGGTCGTGGTGACATGTTTTCGCTTGCATTGCGCTCAGCACGTACACAAATTCCGAAGGAGCTGCGGCAGCAGTTGCTGGCGGAGATGGTGGATCAGTGCTTGTTGAACGTGCGTGCTGATCGGGGGTTGATGGTTGCGGACGCTGACATTTGATTCTCCCTTTTGTTTTTCTTCTTCTTCTTTCTGTTTTGTTCCAGGACCACAACGCCGCCCTGGTGACAGGCGACGGAATCACTAGGCTCTGTCTACAAGACTACAGTCAACTGGGGGACAGGGTGCGTTTGGGTTCTGCTCCAGCCTGCCGGTGCTTTTTTTCTTTGGGCTTGACGGCACCACTTGGGTGTCTCCCAGGGCTTCGTCGTGATTGTGGCCAGATGCAGACAGCTTCGCGAAGTGAGCATTGTTCGCTGCAGTGAGCTTACAGATGCCTCAGTTATGTGCGTGTGTACCCACGGGTCACACTTGCAAAAACTTGCCTTGGAGGGGCTCAGCCAGGTTCGTGTGTGCTGTGTCCCTCGTTGTGCACTGGCTCTTACGTCACTATGTACATGTTTGCAGATTTCTTCGGACGCCATTGCTGCCATTGCAGGGTGCCACGAGCTTCAGGTTTGAGACATTGCTTCTTTTGCGTTGTGTTTGTGCATGCGGGATTGCTGGATTGCTGGTGTTAGTGTGACGGCGCCATGTATGTGGCGTGTCTTGGTGTGATTGCTGATGCTGCTGTCGTTGTGCAGGTTCTGTCTTTGAACTGGTGCAAAGCTGTGACAAGTCCAGCGTTGGTCAGAGTGGCCGAGGGATGTCGGTATTTGCGACGGTTGGATTTGTGGAAGTGTGTCCAGCTCACGTCGGACGCGATTGAAGAAGTCGCGGCGCAGTGTGGTGCGTCTGAGTGTGGTATCAACCCTCCATACCTGGTGTCATCCTTGTTCACTCACATCGTGGCGCCGCCACTGTGGTTGCATGTGCATGCATGCACCAGAGCTATTGACACACATCAACCTTCGAGGCTGCACGAAAATTTCAGACGAGGCGCTGATGGCCCTTGCGGACTTCTGCGACTCTCTTTCGAGCGTCGTTGTGGAAGGCTGTCAGGCTGTGTCCGACACGGGTGTGCGCAGGCTCTTGGAAGACTGCCTGTCACTGACAGAGCTGAACATTGCGTGGTGCCAAGTACGGGCGTTGCTGCCTCGCGTGTGTCGTATCATTGCGTGTTCGGTTTCTTCGTTGTTATTCTGTGGGAGGGGGCGCTCGTTTCCTGACAGTGTGTGCGTTGGTTGCGGGGTGTGGCGTGCCATGCACAGCGCATCACTGATGCCCCATTCGCACGACTCCCTCCATTGCGCTCACTCAACGTGTCCGGGTGCACCCAACTGTCTGACGCAACCCTGCAGGTGACGTGTGTGGGCTCCCGCGTTGTCACCTGCTCCGTTTGTGTGCGGGTTCTTTTTGTTTGTTATCTTCTTCTTCCTCCTGGCGTTGTCTTGCCACAAACACTCACCGTGGATGGGGCTTGGCACCTGCTCGCGGTCACAATGACAGGCTCTGTCCTCACAATGCGCTCCTTCCTTGGAATCGCTCACCATCGACTTTTGCCCGCGGTTTACGCCAACCAGCTTGGCAAAGGTGTTGTGTGCCACCCCCCAACTGGCGAACCTCCGCGCACACCATACAAACGCCAGCCTCGTGTCTGCTCTGCGGCTTGTGCCACACGATGTGGCCACGCGCCTGCAAGCCGCGGGCGTCACGCCTGTGTGCTTTGGTGTCCAGCGTCCACAGGAGGAGGAGGGTGTCCATGTCGCCGGTGCGACGGTACGTGAGCATGATGACGAACGGCCACGGCTCACACACGGCGGTGTCAGTACTAGCAACGGTGCCTCTGCGTCTGCGACTGCCACTGCGTCAGCTTTACCTTTGCCTTTGGCAGCGGGGGTGGGCGCGGACATGCAAGCTCTGGTGCGGCGATGGAATCGGCCGGTGCTTGGGGCGTCGCGAAGCGCCCCCCAACCTCGCCCATTGGGTGCGCTGAAGCGCCCAGCTTCACTGGGCAAGTTGCGGATCCCTGCCAAGAAGCGTGCGGCGTCAGGAAGTGGGAGCGGCGTGCGAGGAGCGCGACCTTGACTCACGCGAACAGCTGTTTGCCTCGTTGCTTCTTCTTCTTTTTTGTTTTGTTAGTTTGTTTGTTTGTTTGCTTGTTTGGCTCGCGGCTGTTGGCAGCGTGGGTTGGATGTGTGTGTCCCTGCTGTTCCTGTTTGCGCCTGGTTTTCGTTGTGGTTGAGGTGGGATGGCAACACTGTCATGCATGAATGCGAAGACAGTGTCTTGGTCTGGAAACAACTCTGCTGCCCTACCTCACAGGATAACGCGACCCTCCTCCAGCACGTCATCCTTGACACCCTTGTGGGGGCACACACGCACTCCGTTCAACGCAACCCCCTCCTTCAGCGTGACACCCTCACCCAGCACTGTGACGTTGTCGGTCCGAGCCTGCCACGCACCAAAGCACAAAAACAAAAACAAACAACGAAACAAAAACAAACAACGAAACAAAAACAAACAACGAAACAAAAAGAAGACACACAACCAAGGAAAAAGGTGAGTGGTGCTGACACCAGTACAATGCAGTGCAGAAAGCGAAGGAATGTCGTAGCGTACCCATGGTCCCACAACAGCCTTCCAGCCTACAATAGTGCTCTTCACATAGGCGTGTGGCTTGACCACAGCGCCTGCCATGATGGTGGATCGCTGGATGCGAGCACCTGCACCAATCTTGGCGCCCGGGCCCACAACAACGTGGGGACCGAGTACGGCACCTTCCCCAATCTCCGCAGAGGGGTCCTGTGCGACGTACGTCGTACCACGAAAACGCACGGGTGTGTGAGGCGCACACACACAACCATGCCGCAAGAGAAGACAAGGCGAGACGAGCTGCTGTGTTCGTGGACACCGCCGACGGAGACAGGATTGAACAGAGAGCGCACGGGGTGGGAAGTAGTGTGGGGCGGTGTGGTACACAACGTACGATAATGCACTTGTTGCCGGTCACACCGGATTCCTTGCTCTCGTCGCCACCGCTGGCGGTCAGAGAGTCAATGTGCAGGCACATTCCCGTCAGGTAGTCCTTGGGTTGGCCGATGTCCATCCAGTAGCTCTCCAGCTTCATGGAGTAGAGTTGTTTGGCGTCGGCCATGGCAGGGAAGATCTCGCGCTCGATGGAAGTGGGGCGCAACTGGAGGGTGGGTGGTGAGCCTTGGAGCCATGGAGCTTGCACACACGCACACAGATACTTGTGTGGGGAAACACGCACCTCGATACGGTCAAGAATGCTAGGGTTGAAGATATACATGCCCGCGTTGATGCAGTCGCCCACAAACTTCTTGGGCTTCTCCACAAAGCGCTCGATGCAACCTGGACGACAAGACAATACACAAAGGCCATCGCCGCGTCACCAGGTGGTGCAAGACACGCAGAGGTCACCACACCACCCCGGCAACAAACGAAGGAAGATGGACAGCACGCCGTCGTACCGGACTCATCAGATACAACGACACCGTACTTGCTTGGATCCTCCACTCGTGTGACCTGGTGCAGCACGGTGAACCACAACACACAGACGCACGCACCCAAGGTTGAGAGGCAGCAAACACAAGAACAAAGGAACATACAGCATCAGCATCAGCATCAGCATCAGCATCAGCATCAGCATCAGCATCAGCATCAGCATCAGCATCAGCATCAGCATCAGCATCAGCATCA
>Ga0213833_1002298_pt1 | contig 12410 bp, 9 predicted proteins | sample SWATP21_FD_160575 | JGI IMG/M metagenome (GOLD analysis project Ga0213833, IMG submission 160575) | Coastal seawater microbial communities from Marineland, Florida, United States - SWA TP2 #1 | ecosystem: Environmental > Aquatic > Marine > Coastal | place: USA: Florida | collected 2016-08-14
TGATGCCGGGGGGATGGCTGGGGTCGTGCTTGGAGACGTCTTCGCCTGCCGGGCACCAGTTGTCGTCTTTGAGGTGCGACGGCAGCACCACGCGCAGCACTTCACCTTCAGCGGGAGCGGCCACCAACAGGTGTCCATCTTTGTCGACGGACATCCCGACGGGGATCTGCGACATCTCCCACTGCAGGGCGTCGCCGCGCGACTGGGCGTGTCCGGCCACGACCTCGTCGTGAAACACGCGCGGCGCGCAGGCGAAGCATCCGTCGTTGGGGTTGTCGGGGGTGTTGGCGTCGCCGTCTCCGTCGTCACAGACTTCTTTGGGCATGCCCGCCTGGGGCCCGTCGACGAAGGGCGCTCGGTTCACCAGGCCATCGCCGCAGATGTTCAGACGGCACACCCCTCGCACGCAGTCGGTGTCATCTGGGTCGTCGCAGTCGTCGACACCGTCGACAGCGACGTCGCTGCGCTTGGCGCTGCACGCGTCGCCGACACAATAGAAGAGGGCGCAGTTGTCTCCGCTGGCGCCGTTTCCGTCGTCGCATTCTTCTCCTGCGCCGAGGATGCCGTCGGTGCAGATGTTCCACTGGCAGGTTTCGGTGCACCGTGCGTGCACCGGCCCGAACGGCCCATCGTTGTCGATGATGGCGCCGTTGGGCCCTTGTGGCTGCACCACCGTCCAGGGGATGTCGTCTTGGGTCCAGGCGCGGGTGCCGCCGTTTCCGTCGGGCAGGCGGGGCCATCGCAGGGTGTCGAGGTTGCCGTCGTCGCATTGTTCGCCGTTGTCGACGTCGACGATGCCATCTCCGCACGTTGGCAGCTGGCACACCGAGCGGCGGCATGCATCGGCCGCCGGCACCCCGCCGTCGGCGTCGTCGGGGCCTTCGTCGCATCGCTCTTCGTTGTCGGGTTCGGCGCGTCCGTTGCCGCACACGCCGCGGGGCTGGCAGTCGCCCGCGACGCAAACGCCGTCGTCGGCCGCCATCAGCGGACAGCTGCCTTCGCGCTCGTCGTAGATGAGGTCGCCGTCGACGCAGCGCACCTCCACACACGGGCCGCGCACGCTCTCTCCGGCTCGGTCGCCTGCCCTCGGCGCACACAGCCCATCGGGCCCGCACTCCCGGCAGGGGCCGCAGTGGTCGGGGTCGCCGGCGATGGCGCCCTGCCGACAAGCCCGCTGTCCGGTGGTGCAGCCGTCTTGCATCGAGCAGTAGCGCCGATTGGCATCGGCATTCAGGTCGGTTTCGTCGTCGTCGTCATCGTCGTCGATGTCGTCAAAAGCGCCACATTGTTCGTGGTGCAGCTCCGTGGTGCACTGCGCGCTGTCATCGGTGTCGCCTTCGATGCATGCCAGCACTTCGGTGCAGGGTGACACGCCGCATGGTGGCGTCTTCACACACAATCCTCGACGACACACTTCCAATCCGTTGCATCCGTTGGTGTCGGGCGCACATTCCGAGGTCTCTGCACACACCAACGTCAACGTCACCGACGGAGCTTCATTGCGTCGCATGGTCAGGCGGCCCGCTGCCAACGGCGTTTCGCCGGGGTCGGCGGTGCGGGTCAACACCACCCAGCCGCTGAACATGCCTTCGGGATCGGTGAACAACGTGCGCACCTGGCCAGTGCCGCCCTGCAAGGTCGACGGGGCCACCGCAAAGTGGTCATCGGCCGCACGCAAGCCATCAAACGTGTCGGCGTCGCCCCGAGGGGCAAACCACATCTCCAACGTGCAGGTGTCGCAAGCCACAGACGCGATGTCGACGAAGGTGTCGTCGAGGGTGACCGACACCAGGGCCCCCGACTCATCACAGCCCGTGCCGCTGCACAGCGTGACCATCGCCAGGGCCAGCGCCCACCATCGCCCAAGGCGCCCGTTGCTCTGTTCGCCCACCGTCGCTCCCGTATGGCCTCCTGGCCGTCGGTTCGTCAAAGCACAGTGTACCAGCGTCGAAAACCAGGTGAGACGACCGCCGTCGTCGTTGGCCGTCAGATGTGTTCTTCGCCACACAACGTCGTCACGCCCCCCACGACGAGGCCGGGGCTTCGCTCATTTGCGCCTGTCAGCGTTGTCGTCAGGAAGCTTGCTGTTGCTTCAGCTGCTCCGCTTGAAAGTGCGCACGAATGTCTTGAATGACGTTGCCGATCTCGCCCGAGAACAACTTGGGCAAGTTGTGCACCGTGAGCCCCACGCGGTGGTCGGTGCAGCGGTCTTGCGGAAAGTTGTAGGTGCGGATTTTCTCGCTGCGGTCGCCGCTGCCGACCATGGCTTTGCGCTCGGCGGCACGTTCGGCGTGGGCTTCGCGCTCCATCTTGTCGAGGAGGCGGGCGCGCAGCACGCTCATGGCCTTGGCCTTGTTCTTGTGCTGCGACTTCTCGTCTTGGCAGATGACGATCATCCCCGTCGGCAAGTGGGTGATGCGCACGGCGGAGTCGGTGGTGTTCACCGACTGGCCACCGGGGCCACCGGCGCGCATGACGTCGATGCGCAGCTCTTTGTCGTCGATCTTGAGGTCGATTTCTTCGGCCTCTGGCATGACGGCGACGGTGCACGCCGAGGTGTGGATGCGGCCTTGGCTCTCGGTGGCGGGCACACGTTGCACGCGGTGGGTGCCCGACTCGTATTTGAAGTTCGAGTACACTTGGTCGCCCGAGATGGAGGCGATGATTTCTTTGTAGCCGCCGACGGAGCCTTCTGACGACGACATGAGGTCGACCTTGAAGCCCTTTTGTTGGGCAAACCGCGTGTACATCTGAAACAGCTCGCCGGCGAAGAGCGCTGCCTCGTCGCCGCCGGTGCCAGCGCGAATCTCGAGGATGATGTTCTTGTCGTCGTAGGGGTCGCGCGGCAGCAGCATGATCTTCAGCCGCCCTTCGAGGTCGACCTTCTCTTCGTCGAGGGTGGCGATTTCGGCCTTGGCCATCTCGCGCATGTCGGGGTCGTCGTCAGAGAGCAGCTCTTGGTTGCCTTCAAGCTCCTCGTTGACGGTCTTGAGACGCGTGTAGGCCTCGACGATGGGCTCGAGGTGCACCCGCTCTTTGTTGAGCTCTTGCAGGTCTTTGGGCGTAAGCCCTGGCTGCGACAGCCGCTCGTTGATGTCTTCGTGGCGCTGGGCCACTTCTTCCAATTTGTCGAGCATGACTCTCTCGCTCCCGACGCCCTTGCTGTGTGCAGCTTGCGATGCTGCTGGGACGTCGGGTGCTTGTAGCAGCTTCACCTGAAATGGGGCCCGATTTTGCCCCACCGAAGAGGTCTGGTGGTCGACGGTTGCTCCCAGCGCGTGGGCTGGCTATTGCGGCGGCATGAGCTACCAAGTGTTGGCCCGCAAGTGGCGTCCGCAGAGCTTCGACGACGTCGTCGGGCAAGAAGCCGTGGTGAAGACCCTGAAGACCGCGCTCGCCACCGAGCGCGTGCACCATGCGTACCTGTTCACGGGGTCGCGCGGGGTGGGCAAGACGACGCTGGCGCGCATCATGGCGAAGACCATCGCCACCGAGCCAGGCGAAGCCGGCGACCAAGACCGCAAAGAAATCGCCGAGGGCACCAGCGTCGACGTCGTCGAGATCGACGGTGCCTCCAACAACAGCGTCGACGCTGTGCGGGAGATTCGGGAGATCGCGCGCTTCATGCCGCAGCGCTGCAAATACAAGATCTTCATCATCGACGAAGTGCACATGTTGTCGACGAGCGCGTTCAACGCGTTGCTGAAGATCCTCGAAGAGCCCCCGCCGCATGTGAAGTTCATCTTCGCCACCACCGAGCCGCACAAACTGCCGGTGACCATCCTGTCGCGTTGTCAGCGGTACGACTTCAAACGCATCTCGACGGCGAGCATCGTCGGGCGTCTGCAATACGTGCTCGAACAAGAGGGCATGGGCATCGACGACGCTGGCCTCATGGTCATCGCGCAAGCGGCCGAGGGCGGCATGCGCGACGCGCTCAGCCTCACCGACCAAGTGCTGTCGTTCGCCGGCGGCGACGGCGGCGTCATCTCGCACCAGGCCGTCACCGAGGCGCTGGGGCTCATCGACCGCCGCTCCATCGTCAAGCTCACCCACGCCATCATCGACCGCGACGCCAAGAGCGCCCTCGACGTCGTCGACGAGGCCTACACCCGCGGCCATGACCTGCGCCAGCTCTCTGAAGGCCTCGCCCATGAACTGCGGCACCTGTCGATCGCCAAAGCGACGGGGAGCATCGAAGGCTACGCCGACCTCGCCGAGGCCGACGTGCAGCTCATCGACGACAAAGCGCAGCAATGCGACGGCAAAGACTTGCACCGCTTGTTCACCCAAGCCCTCGAGGGCGTCGACCTCGTGGTGCGTGCCGAAAAGCCGCGTCTCGCCGTCGAGCTGAGCGTGTTGGGCATGTGCGACCGGCCGCAGCCTGCCGACGTGGTGCGCGTTTCTGAAGCCATCACCCGGCTCGACCTGCTGGCCCGCGGCAAACCCGTGCCCGCGTCGCGCTTTGCCGATGATGCTCCCGCCGTGTCTGTGGCCAAAGAAGCTGTGGCCTTGCGCGCTGCGCCCGTTGCAGCTCCACCGACGTCGACGCCGCCTCCCACAGCGCCTGCACCGTCGGCACCTGAGCCTCCAGCTCCGGCGCCCGAGCCTCCCAAAGCTGCAGCTGCCAAGCCAACGCCGCCGCCCAAACCAACGCCGCCGCCCAAACCAACGCCGCCGCCCCAGCCGGAGCCGACGCCGGCGAAAGCCGAGCCCGCGCCAACGCCTCCTTCGTCGTCACCGGCGCCCTCACCGTCGTCCAACGACGCCGGCCCTCCTCCTGGGCACCCGCTCGCCGAAGACAACAGCTTTGCCGAAGAGCAGTTCAACATGGTGCGCAACGCCGTCGACGAGCGCCGCAACGCTCCGCCGCCGGCCGCTCCTGTCGAAGAGCCCACCGTCGACGATGACGACGACGACGAGTTCACCGAAGACGACTGGAAAGACCCCACCCGGCACCTGCTGCTCGAAGGCGTTGACCCCCGTTGGTTGACCTTTCTCGATGCCATCAGTCCGCAAGCGCCGGGCCTCGCCGGCACCCTCGAACATGGCCACCCTGTCGTCGTCGACGACGAAGGCATCACGCTGGTGTTCAAGAACGAGTTGCACGAAGCCAACGCCCAGGCGGCCGACAAGGCCCTCATCGAGAAGGGTCTGTCGACGTTTGAAAACGGCAGCCGGTTCGAGGTGAGTTTGGCGCCCTCTGTCGACGAGGAGCTGCCGGTGTCGGTGGCACAGTCGCGTCGCATCGCCATCAAGAAAGCCGACGAAGCCTTGCGCCACCACGCCGAGAACCACCCGGTCGTCGCCAAAGCGTTGGCGCTGTTTGGCGGCCGGCTCAAAGGCGTCAAGCGCGCCTAGCGTCGTCGTCGTCGAGGAGAGCTGCATGCACCTGCGCGACCACCGATTTGCCGACGCCGGGTTCACCGCCATCGTCGCCCACCGCGGGGGCGCCAAGCAGTGGCCCGAAAACACCGTCGACGCCCTCGAAGGCGCATTGGGCATTGGCCCCGTCGGCGTTGACGCCGTGGAGGTGGACGTGCACCCCTCCAGCGATGGTGTCGTTGTCGTCGTGCACGACGCCCGCCTCCACCGCACCACGCCCGCAGCAGGTTTGGTCGTCGAGCACACCGCGCAACAGCTGCAAGAGATCGTGCCCCACGACGCGCAGCACGGCATCGCCACGTTGACGACATGGGCCGAACGCCTCCACGCCGAGAGCGTGGCCCTCAGCCTTGAACTCAAGGTCGACGTCGACAACCAGCCCTACCCCGGGTTGGAAGCCGCCTGCGTCGACGTCCTGCGTGCGACCCGCACGGCCGACGCCGCCATGGTGCACAGCTTCTCGTTTGCCCAGCTGAAGACGCTGCGCGCCCTCGACGACAACCTGTTCTTGGGCGCCAACGTCGAACAAGACACCGAAGATGCTGCCGGCTCTTTCGCTGCGCTTGTCGACGAGGTGAAGGCGCTCGGCGCCGGCAACCTCAACGCCGATTTTCGCATGATGACGGAGGCCAAGTTGCAGGCGGCCCATGACGCCGGACTCACCGTCACGTTGTGGACCGTCGACGACGACGACGACCTCATCCGTTGGATGCAAGCGGGCGTCGACGTCATCGCCACCGATCGTCCGACGCGCGCGCTCGAACTCAGAGTCGAGTTGCAGGCGAGCGCGCCGCGGTGATCAACGCCACGAACGCGTCCTGTGCAGGATGGGACGTCGTCACTCGATAGGTCCCCGAACGTTTGCCTCCCGCGTCGGTGTGCACGTCGACGTCGACAAATCCCGCCCGACGCAGCAGCTGCACGAGTTCAGGGATGCTCCACACCCGCCAGTCGTAGCTGAAGGCCCGCGGCCACGTCTGCTCGCCTTGCGCAAACGTCAGATGAAAGCGAGCGCGGTTTGTGATGGCGTCGAAACTCTCTTGCACCCAATGCATGGTGTAGGGCTGGCGGTCGTCGTCGAGCTTCGTCGTCACCGCCGTGTGCGGGCCTTGTTGCACGAGGTGCCCGGCGTTCACGTCGAGCACCAACAAGCCATGGTCGTTGAGGTTGCTGAAGGCAAACGCGAAGTACGCCAGCAACGTCTCCTCGTCGTGAAACACGCTGTAGGAGAAGTTTTCAGCAACGATGACGTCGACAAAGTCGACCGGTTCGTCCCCTTGCACCTCGCGCACGTCGCCCTGCATCAGCTGGAGCCGCCGACGAGCGTCCACGTCGAGCAACTGTGCATGGCGCGCTTCTCCGGCCTGCAATGTCTCTTGGCAGTGGTCGACGCCGAGGGCCACGCGCTCGACGCTTGACGCCACGAAGTGACGGGCGACGACGGCGGTGCCGCAAAAGTCTTCGCGCAACGACGTCGGGACACTGCCAAACCGGCGTTTGAAGACTTGGTCGATGAAGCGCAACGTGAACGCAGGATTCTGCACGCCGTGTTCGTACAGCGCATGACGTCGTTCGGGAGGGCCCTCCACCGTCATGGCGCAGACGTCGACGACGGGGCGCGGCGCGCTGCTCGCTGCTTCCGCCGTTTGCGATGCCGCTTCTGCCTTTGCTCGCCCCGCCATTGGCGCTCGGCGTCGTCGAGGAGCGTGCGTCGTCCGGCCGCCGTCGCTGGATTGCGTTTGCGCCATTCAAAATGCTGGTAGTCCTTCACCGAACGCCAGCGGCCGCCCCATTGAAAGCCGAACAAGCTGAAGATGCGGGTGACATCGGACGGGTAGCGAATGCGGCCCACGTCGTCGGTGCGCTCGACGAAGGCCTTCCCAGCAGGAGGCAGCACCTTCTGCTTGCCGTTCTTGGTGCGAACGTACGGGTTCCACAGCGGATTGACGTCGACGGCACGGCCAAACGAATGCGTGGAATAGGCGTCGAGGCCGACCTTCTTGCGACAGTTGAAGGCTGAAGTGTTGTTGGCCGCCATGCTCTTGTCGTCGTCTCCGGCGAACTGCCGAATGGGATGCACCTGTTCGACGACGAAGCCTTGGGCGTAGAGATGGTCAAAGACGCGGGCGACGTGGGCGCCGATGTCTTGGTGCACGACGAGTGCGCCCTGATGGGTTGCGCCGTCGACCCCATGGTGGTGGACGTCGACGACCACCAGGGCGTCCAGGCCCACGGGGCAGCCGGGCCTCCACGTCACCCCCGTCATCGCTGTTTTTTCGACGTCGGTGAGCGGGCGCACCGTGGCCGGTTCAGCCGCCGATGCAGCACTCGCCCCAAGGAACAGCGTTCCCAACAGCAGCAGGACTTGGCGTGTCAGTGCGGAGGTCGTCGACGTCAAGCAGGCACTCCTGGTCGAAGGGTCACCCTCACTTGGGCAGGGCGAAGCGCCCTTTGTCGACGGTGGCGTTCTTCTCGACGCTGCGCAGGGTGGCTTGTTTGACGAGCTTGCCGTCGGCGTGCACTTCCCACGTCTTGGGCCACCACGCGCCACCTTCGGGCGAGCCGTAGCCGAGAAGTTTGGTGTCGACCCGGCTCAGCTTGCCATCGGCGGCCTTCTTCACCTGCACCAGACGGCTGAGCTGCAGCGACTTTTTGTCGATCCAGATGGAGGGTTTGTCGTCTTCAAAAGCTTTGGCGCCGAGCACGTACATCACGCGCCCGTCGTGGCGGCCGTACGACACGACTTTGTCGTCGACACCCATGGCTTTGAGTGCGGCGAACAGACGCTTGCTGGCGTCGATGCGCGCCAACGGCTCACCCATGGTGAAGAAGTCACTGATGAAGTCAGGCCGCCGCTTCTTGGTTTGCTTGCTGCCGCCGTATTCGATGCGTTGCTTCTTCTTGGTGAGCAGCAGGAGGTCTTGCCCGTCGGGGCGTGCCGTCTCACGTCGCAGCGACGTCGGCGTCATCACCCACGTGCTCTCTTGCCCCTCAAAACCGTCGTCCCCCGTGTCATAGCGGCGCACATCGGCCTCGATGGCGAGGCTGCGAATGCCGAGGCGGTAGCGCATGCCCACGGCCTGTTCGAGCACCCACTTCGTCGATGGGCGAAACGCCCAAGCGACTTGTGGCGCCGCCATGGCGACGGCTCCCATCCCGGTTGCTTGCAGCAGTTCTCGACGTCGCATTCCACGTTCTCCTTGGCTGCCGTCGCCTTGCCGCAGAAGGTCGGAGGAGACAATGCCGGTTGCGTCCTAGCGTGGCCAACGCGCCTTTTCAAACGGCCCGATATGCACACGTTGCCACACCGCTTTTGATGAGACGTCCAGGCCGCCTCAGGCATTCCGCCTGGCCCGATGACGACACCGTCCGGACAGAGCGATCGTGTTTTTCTATCGCGAAGACATCAAGAGTCGGTCGCGACTGCCGATTCCCCACACAGCCCGTGCCCGAGGGGCCTCTGTTGCACCGATCGCGGCGGAGATGAGGGGCAAAGGAGCGCTGATGACACTTGAAGATTTGTTTCCAGGCCGCATGGGCCGGGTCGTCTTGACGCGCGTCGCCATTCGCGTGCGACGACCAGACGTTTTGAAGATGGCACCCACCGCCCACCTCGATGACAAGCTTGCCGCCTTGCTCACCGACGCCAAAACCCAAGTTCAGAAAGGCTAAACCATGTCACGTCAACTTCCCCCGATGGGTCCGTCCGACCATGGCCGTGTGTTGCTCGCCAAAGAACCCTTGGTGTTTCACTGCAACTACTACAACTACTACCTGCAAAAGACGCTGCTCCTCGACGACGAGCTCGGCATGGAAGACGTCATCACCGACGCCGCCTGCGAAGTCGGCTACGCCGTGTTGCGGGGCGCCACCAACGCCGGTGCCGACCCACAGGCGCGTCTGCAGATGGCCCAAGACATCTTTGCCCAGCTGGGCTTTGGCACCATCGACTTCAGCGCCGTCGACGACAACGGCGGCACTGTCAAGGTGCCCGTGTCGCACTACGGCCGCTGCATGACGATGGCTGCCCCCGACGGCACCGAGTTCGAACGGCCGCAGAACTACTTTGACGCAGGCTTCGCCGCTGGTGCCCTCGCCGCGGCCTACGAAAAAGACCCCGGCGCCTACGCCGCCAGCATTCAGGTCTGTCAGTCGAAGGCGGGCGCGCCTGGCGAAATCCAGCTGTCGTTGCGCGACGCCCCCAAAGACATCGCCACCGCTTGCGGCCAAGGGCACCACACCGACGACGTGCCGCCCCCACCGGCCGCGTCGAACATCGATGAGCCCGCCGTGCTCGAGGCTCTCGCCGGTCTCGACTTGGGCGGCAATGAAGAAGGGCTCATTCCGCGATTCGGCGTGATGCTCACCTTTCACTTCGCCAACTTCTACAACCGCATCAGCTTCGAGCTGCACCGCCGCATGGGCGGCAGTGGCCTCGAAGAAGCGGCCGAGATGCTCCTCGTCAACGCCGGCTACAAATGCGCCTTTCACACCTTCGGCGGCATCATGACGTCGGGCGAGTGGGACGCCGTCGTCAAACCGCAAATCCAATCCAAAGAAGATTGGGTGCACGGGATGGTGGCCTGCGTGAACGCCCTCGGCTGGGGCGTGTGGCGGGTGCACGAGCTGACCGAAGACAAACTCGTCGTGCGCATCTGGGACGACTACGAGAGCACCGGCTACACCGGCATGTACGGCAAGGCCAACACCGGCATCAGCTTCCTCGCGCAAGGCGGGGTCGCCGGCTTGATGAACCTCGTCTACCACGCCGACGTGAGCCAAAAGCCCACCCTCGACGAGGCCTTCTACGAGGAGATCTTCGAGCAGGCCGGCGGCTTTGAGCCGCGGCAGACCAAATGCCAAGCCATGGGCGACGCCTACACCGAAATCGTCGCCGAACGTGTGAAGTGATGCACTTCGAAGCGCGGCCCAACAAGCGGTGTCAAAAGGGTCTCCACCTCGAATACGTGGTGGAGGCGTCTGTCGATGCTGCGACGCTGTTCACCCAGCTGGAGCAACAAGGGGCGACCCTGTTGCGCGCTGAAGAACAGTGGGGGCCGCGCACGCTGCATCGAGCGGTGCAGCAGTTTCGCTTTGAGGTGCGGGTCGGCGCGCAAGACGGCGTCGTCGACTTTTTGCACCGCGCGTCGGCCGACGACGTGCAACGCCGTGAAGACCGTGCTCTCTTTGAACACGTCCTCGCCCAACTCTGATTCTCTTGTGACCGCCTTGCCCGAGCCTTTGCCATGACAGAGCCTGACTTTGCCGCCGTCGTCGACGACACCCTTGCCCTGGTGTCCGACACCAACTTGGCGTCCATCGCCGATGCCGTCGTTCACATTCTCCATCGCTTCGACGCCGAGGCCGACGTGCACCTGTGCATTGTCGACGACACCATGGCGTGGACGCAGGTCGGGGACGACGCTTCGGCACCCATGCCGACTCTGATGGCCACCGACGACCACGAGGCGGCCAGCTTTGACGTCGACGACAACGGCGTGGGCGAATGGGTGGTGCACCATCAGGGCATGAGTGTCGGCTGCGTCCGGGTGCAGCACACACCGTCGGTCGACCTGCCGTCGCTGCGGTGCCACCTGCTGCACATCTGGGGACACCTCGGGGCTGCGCTCAGCAACGCCAGCCTCTACAAAACCCTCGAAAACGTCGTCGAGGCCGAGATGCAAACTTCGGTCGAACGCGAGCTGCGCATGCAGCTGGTGCTCGACAACATGAACGACGCGTTGGTGATGATCGACCTCGACGGCAACCTCGACGGAGTGCGCTCGGCGAAGCTTGAAGAATGGCTTGGGCGTCCAGAAGAAGGGCAGGCCATCAGCACCTACCTCTTCGGTGACGACGAAGACGCCGCCGGGCAGTTTCGCGTCGGCGTCGAAGAGATGCTCGCTGACATCATGCCGTTCGAGCTGACATCGCATCAGGCGGTGCGCCACTTCGTGCGCGACGAGCGCCACTTCTCGGTGTCGTACGACCAAGTGCACAAAGACGACGCTGTCGTGGGGTTGGTGCTCACCATTCGCGACGTCACCGTCGAGGTGGCCAACCGCGAAGCCGAACTCGAACGTCGCGAAATGATGGGCACGCTGCACCACTTGCTGCGCGACCGCAGCTTGTTCTTTGCCTTCATCGACACCACCACTGTCGAACTCGAGCGTCTGGTCGAGGTGGCGGCGTCTGAAGATGCACTGCGCCACGCGTTGCACACCTTGAAGGGCAACACCGCCCTCATGGGCTTTGTGCGGCTGCCGCAGGCGTTGCACGACGTCGAGACTCGGCTGGAGCAAGGCGAAGAACCGCAAGCGGCGTGGTTCGACGAACTCCTCGACATCTGGCACAAAAGCCTGACGCCGTTTGCCCAATTGCGCGATGGCGACATCGAAGAATATGTGCGGGTGCGCATCACAGAGCTCGAGCAAGTCCTCGACGACGACGACCTCTCCCTCGATGAGCTGCGCTTGGCCATGCGTCGCTGGCAATGGCCTGAGGCGTCAGTGGTGCTCAGCGGGCTCGGCTCCTCGGCCGAACGCATCGCCCGCAGCCAAGGCAAGTCGGTGAAGCTGCGCGTCGACGGAGGGGGCACCCGCATTCCTCCCGAATACGACGCTGTGTTTCGCGAAGCCGTGCACCTGGTGCGCAACGCTGTCGACCACGGCATCGAACTGCCGCACGAGCGGCGGGCGCAAGACAAAGAGGCCGAAGGACGCATCACGTTGACCGCCGTTGAGACCGACGCCGGCACCCTGTTGAGCGTCGTCGACGACGGGCGGGGCGTCGACTGGGGCGCCATCGCCGCCAAAGCCAAAGCGATGGGGCTGCCGTACGACAACCAGGCCGACCTCGACGCTGCTTTCTTCGCCGACCAACTGTCGACGCGCGACAATGTGACGACGCTGTCGGGCCGAGGGGTCGGCACGTCGGCCATCGCCCTCGCTGTGGCCGCGGCAGGGGGACGCATCACTGTGAAAAGCGCCCTGCACAAAGGCACCACCGTCGAGGTGTATCTGCCG
>Ga0213833_1002301_pt1 | contig 12397 bp, 9 predicted proteins | sample SWATP21_FD_160575 | JGI IMG/M metagenome (GOLD analysis project Ga0213833, IMG submission 160575) | Coastal seawater microbial communities from Marineland, Florida, United States - SWA TP2 #1 | ecosystem: Environmental > Aquatic > Marine > Coastal | place: USA: Florida | collected 2016-08-14
ATATGCGTTTGGCGTAGACGTTTTTTTCGGCGTATTCATAGGTATGACCCACTGCCCATTTGCCATCTGGTGACATCAACGTTTGCGACACTTTTGTGTTGTTGAAGTAGACGAGATCTTTGACTTGACCTGTTGTGGCATCGTGGATTTGCATCACATCTTTTGCATTCAGGTAGAAGCGTTTTTTGTCTGCTGTATAACGGATGCTTTTTGCATTTCTTATATCTTGCATGTGCTGATAGAAGCCATCGTACTTGATAGGTATACAAGTGTTGTCTTTGACACAAGCACCTCCCTGGCAGATCTGTCCATTTCTGCAATCGAGATCTTGTGTACAGCCTGGTTTTTTCTCTGGTCCTTTCTCTGGGTTCTTTTCTGGCTGAGGCTTTTCTGGCTGAGGCTTTTCTGTTGCTTCGGGGATTTCTTCATAAGAAGCGTCTGGCGTGATGACTTCCGGTTGAGGTTCTGGCTTTGCCGGTTCTGATTTGGGTTCGGCTTGAGCGACGGGTTTTTCGGGACTGGGAGCCTGGACACATTTGCCTGCCTGGCAATTTTGACCGTTGGCACAATCTTCTTGACCGAGACATTGCTCGTAAGGTCCTTTTCCACAGGCCATCAAGCTCATACAAAGCGCGAGGAGAAAGACTATTGTACATGCAATAATCTTCGGAGATGGTTTGTTTTCGCTGTTTTTTTCATACATTGACATCACAAATACCTTCCACAGAGACTCGGTGTGTACGAGTCCCCTACTTTCGTTATCGCGTGGTTACACCACTGCATGGGTTGTATCGATGGCCACGACTCAAGGGTGGATCGACATGAGTGGACATTCCCAATTGCTCAAAAGATTCCGTCTTTCTTCTCGTGCTCTCAATTGTTCGGGTGATGACAATTGGAGAGGTGGGTGGCTTGCACTGTTGACCCTCCCTTCCCGTGGTGTCGGATGTTTGGGAGGGGAGGGCCATCAGTGGGCCATACTCCCTCACTGCAGGTCAAGTTGTCCTTGACTGCGGTACACTTCCTGGTTTCGCTGTCACGCGCTTGCTGCTCATTTGAGCGGAATCTTATGGGAACTCCTATTCAAAAACGGTAGTAGACACCGGCCCGGATAGAGGCTTCAAAGAGATGAGATAGGGTGTCCAACTGAAGCAGTGAAAAGCCCGCATCTACCTGCATTGCGATGCCCCATGAGGGTCGTATCCAAAGACAAGGCGCAAGAGTGAGTCCATAAGCGAAGACACTGGCTGCACCAAAAGGTTGTTGAGGGTGACCTACGTGCTTTAGCATAACACCAAAACTTGCATAGCCACCGGCGAATAGTTCAAAGAGCCCCCAGCGGCCTCGATAACCAAATTCTCCTCTGGCTTCGAAGTAGAGTTGCTGACTGGGAGCGGAGTGAAGATAAGATCTTTCTGTTCCCCAGATACCCAGTTTGAGGCCGAATAGCTGGTGATGTAAACCAAGCATCCCACCACTTAAGAAGGGGGAGCCACCTTTTTTTGAGATAAGCAAACCTCCCTGGATCTCTGCGATCCAATCGCTCTTCCATTGGGTGATTTGCTCTGCTGTAATATTGATGACCTGGCTTTCTAAGACACTGCCATTGCGTGATTCGAGTTGCACTCTGTAGCGGCCTGGGGGTAGAGCTGTTAGCTCACCCAGACTCGCTGTGTAAATGCGTTTCCCTTGTGCTTTTTGCCCCAGGCGCAAGATGCGATAGGCAGAGGCTTTTCCGGTTTTGTGAACAGAGCGGAAGTAGCCCACTTTGGCACGGGTTTTTTGTCGATCGAAGAGGATGACATCGACATTGGCATTTTTCTCGGAGTATACGACAGGAACTTGATTTGTTCCTTTGTACTTTTTGACGAACTCTCGTGTAGGAGCCAGGGCACACACATGGATGTCTATCGCGGTCACAGGACCTTTTTTGTTTTTGAAGAGCTTTTTGGCACAATCTGCAAAAAAGTGGGTATAGACATCAGAATTCAGTAAGGAAGATTCAAAAGCCGGTTGAGATTGTGCTGCTGCGCTTAAGATCTGCATTGCTCGGCTTTTCAAAGAACGCGTTGGGGCTGCATTTCCCTTCATACCAGGGTTTCTAACCGATTTACTGCTTGGTGTAAATGTATAACAAGTGGCCAGCATCAAGACGATTCGACGAGAGCGAAAGGATTTGAGGACTTCCTGGATCTCTTGCACAGAGAGTGCTGAACGAGAGATCTGCTCACTGGTATCCGAAGTGATAATATATCGCTGCCGTTGTGTCTTGCCCGGGGGCGTCGAGATGGTTCCGTGAGAAGAGATGTAGACGACAACGGTATCCAGACCCACCTTGACTTGCTTTTTCAGCGCTTTAAGAGAGCGCAATAGTGCTTGTTTTCGAGTGGCGGCTGGCGTATTTCGGATCATGATCTTGTCGAATTTACCGTACTTTGTCAAGACGTTGGACATCTTGCGAACGTCATTGTTGGCGTACTCCAGGGGTGCCCATTGTTTGTTGGTAAATTTGGAGATACCAATCAGTAAAGCTATCTTCCTTTCTTTGAGTGCGCTTTTGACGGTTTTGGGGGCGGATACCCAACCGGCTTGCACTTGTTTGGAGGGGGCTACCACACATGCCACCACCAAACAAAGTAGGGAAAAGAGTTGTCTATACTCAGAGACCTTCATGGTTGTGAACCTGCCTTTTCTTTCACATTCAGAACGACCTGATCTATGGTCAATGCTGGATACCGTTGTTTCATGAGTTGCAATACATTTGCTGATTTTTGAAAAGCGTGTTTGGTCCCCTGGAGTGCTTCGAGACTCTTGGCGGAAAGCGGCTTTTGGGTCTTCAAGAGAATGAAACGGATATTCCCCGAGTGACCTGTGAGTTCGTACAGCTGGGGTGTTCCATTTCGAGCCACTTCATGAGAACCCTTGCCCTGGATGGCTAAATCTTTCAAAGAAAATGGATAAAGCAATTGACTTCTCCCTTTTTCTATCAAAAAAAGATAAGGGTAACCGCGGGTTTTTAACGTAAACAGGAAACCCAATTTGTCTCCAGGAAGACAAGAATCTCCACTGCCCAGTCTCTTCATCTTCTGTGAGGCTCGCTGATAGCCTATGTGCAAAAAGAGTTCTTTTGGGCGTTGGCTGGGGGCTTGGAAAGGGTTTTTGGCGCGGAGCACTGGCTTTCGTGTGCGTACGCTTTTGCGCCTTTTGGCGAATACGACTTGACGCTTTTGAGGGGCTCGCTCCATCCTTTTTCGCCATTGGGTGGTGTCTTTTGGAGTTTGAAACAAGAGCATAAAAGCTGCGAACCCAACGGCTGTACTGAGTCCTACAGGACCTTGAATCCATCGCAGCAAGCTATTCCAGCTCTCAAAGAATGGATTTTTGGGAGCGCTGGGTGTTTGTTGGATTTCTTTTGCTGCGCCTTGTTCTCTCTTTTGGTGAAAGCGTGCAAGCGCTTTTTCTGGAGAGAGTGTGGGTGTCTCAGGGAGCTTTTGAAGAAGGGTTTGAAGCGCTTCGTCTTCTTGTTTGAAGGATGCAAAGGTCTGGGCCAGCGCTTTATCTTCTTGAAGAGCGCTTTCTACAAGGGATTGCTCCTGAGTAGAAAGTTCTTGATTGAGATAAGATTGCAAACGCGTTTCTTCCATGATCCTTTTTCCAATTGACATCGATTATTGATGTTGTGTCGTTTGATATTGTGTGGCAAAAGCTTTTTTGGCTCTTAACAACAATTGAGAAATGCTGCTTTTTTGTACTTCCATGACCTCGGCCAATTCTTGGTGGCTGAGCCCACAACTGTACAAGTACAAGAGTTGTGCTTGCCTTGGCTCCATCTTTTTGAGGAGCATACGAACAGATGTTCTGGTTTCTGAGTGCTCCGGGTTGTGAAGCACTGTCCCTGACTGCTCTTCTTGTGCAGCTTGATGACGTTGTTGTCTGCTCTTTGAAGAGCGTACAGCATCGATTCCTTTGTTCATTGCGACGCGATACAACCAGGCTCGAAGACTTTCCTCTTTCATGGTGTCCCTTTGGTGGTAAAGCGTCAAAAAGGTTTCTTGTACAAGGTCTTCGGCAAGGGTGGGGTACAGCCCAGACAGATAACGGTAGATCTCCTGATAATACCGTTGGAACCATTCATCAAAGTGGTCTTTCTGCGTGGGCACAATTTCATCCTTTCACCTATGCCATATCGTCTCAAGAGCTTCTGCTGTGTGCTTTTTGGCTGCTGTCTTGCTTGCTCTGGATATGATACGTTCACCAGTCCAAAAACTATGACAAAAAAAATGCAAAAAATGAAGAGGCCAGTGAAGAAACTGTTTTGTATGACTTTTTAAAAGAGAATGTTTGATAAGAAGAAAGAGAAGGCTATTGTTTGAGCTTTTGGAGGGCTTCGCCGAGGCAATCTGCTAAGGTTCCCATGCCTGAGACACCAGCTTTGGCTTCGGCTTCAGGGTTGTAATTGGTGTTGGTGTTGACATCGTATGTATATGCGACGCCTTCCTTATCTACAATGAACTCGATCCCAGAAACATGGATGTCATTGGCTGCCAAAAAGCTGGCATAGCGTTCGATATTCTCATGGGTGAATCCATCGATGACCTGGAATTTTGGTGTCGCGATTTCGCCCACAGGGCAAGCCAGATCTTCAATTTGGCAAGCATCTGCGGGACAAAGTTCAAAGCCCTCGGAAGTGTCTACACGTACTGCATAAACAAATTTGCCGCCAATGAATTCTACTCTAGTAATGAAAGGCTCTGGTGCTTCGATATACTCTTGCAATAAAGTGATCCCATCTACGGAGTCCTCGAACATGGGACCTGTGAGATACTCTGCGAAGGCCTGATGAGAGTGGAAGAGTCGCACACCCAAACCTTTTCCTGCGCGGTTGTGCTTGGTGATGAATGAGCGTCCTTCAAAAGTCTTTGCTGCTTCCAAAAGATGCTTTTGGCCTACAGCTGCGAGGGTGTGAGGGACACGGACACCAAATGTTTCTAGTGAAGCATATTGTGCAACTTTGTTGACCTCTAGCTGTAGTGCTCGGCTGCCATTGAATACTCGACGCTTGTGTCTTTCTAACCAGGCCAGGACTGTTGAGGTGTACTCTGGAGCATATCGGTGGTTACGGGTGTGAGAGGAAGCGCTCATTCGATTGTAGAAAATACCCTGGGGAGGTGCCTGGCTCAGATCGATATGCCCTTGATCCAAAAACCACTCTTCATAAGGTAGATCCCGTTCTTCAAAGGCTTTGCGGAGTGGGACAACCCATTCATTATTCTCGTGGATGACATAAATTTTCATATCTCGTTCCTTTTTAGGGTGTTTATGCATAGATACATCTAATAGATGCAGGATGGTAATGTCGGTCTCATTTGTCCACAGTACATTCCATGAACTTAAAAAGTTTTCAGCGAGCCAGGTCAGTTGATCCAAGTCAAGGAATCTATTGATAGATACAAGGCTAAAATGCATACATCCTGACAAAATGCTCCTATCTTCCAGACAGTTGTCGTCTGTGTGGTCCATTCCGTTACAAACATGACTCGAGCATTGGAGCCTTTTTTGATGGCAAGTGTAAAATCTTTAAAGAAAGAAGACCTTTATTGTTCTTGTCCTTACACAGATCTTCCCTTTGCAACCACTGACGAATTGGAAACACTATCCACTTTCATTGGTCAGGCTCGAGCGATAGAAGCGCTGCAATTTGGCATGGAGATGCAAAGTGAGGGATACAATCTTTTTGCATTGGGTCCGGCTGGTGTTGGAAAGCAATCTTTGGTAGAGCACTTTATTGAGCAAGAGATGATAGGGGAGGGCACCCCTGACGATTGGTGCTATGTGAACAACTTTGTACAGCCTCAAAAGCCAGTGGCGCTTCGTTTGCCACCTGGTAAAGGGAGTGAGTTGTACAAAGATATGAAGCGCTTGAGCGAAGATCTACTGAATGCATTGACCACCAGCTTTGAAAGCGAAGAATACCAGATGCGCCGACAAATGCTGGAAGATGAACTCAAGGAACAACCAGAGAAATACTTCGATGCTCTACAAGAAAAGGCCAAAGAACTTTCATTTGTGCTGTTAAAAATGCCTACAGGCTTGGTCTTTGCGCCTTTGCAAGATGGTGAAGTCGTTACCCAAAAAGCCTACGAAGAATTGTCTGATGAGGTTAAGGCAGCCATCGAAGAGAAAGAAGAGATCTTGCAAAAGGAATTGCAAAAGATCCTGCGCAGAATGCCTCAGTGGCAACGAGAGGAGAGGGAGAAGCTCAAAGATTTAGAGCGAGAAGTGGCGGAGTTTACAGTCAGTTCATTGTTGGAGGAATTGTATGAGAAGTACAATGAACTCACCAGTGTGTGTGCGTACTTCACAGCTGTGAAAGAAGATATCCTGGACAATCTGAAGATCCTTTTGAACAAGGACGAGGAGACCATCCTCTCTTTGCGGCGTTATCGGGTGAATGTGCTCGTTGACCAGACACAATTGGGAGGGAAGCCTCTCGTTTATGAAGATCATCCCAATTATGCCAATTTGTTTGGAAGGGTTGATCGTATCGCACAAATGGGGATGTTGAGTACAGACTTCAACTTGATCCGTGCAGGGGCTTTGCATCGAGCCAATGGCGGTTATCTGTTGCTAGATGCGCGAAAACTGTTGACTCAGCCAATGGCCTGGGAAGGTTTGAAGAGAGCCCTCACCTCTCGCCAGATCAGGATTGAATCCATGGATCAGATCTTGAGCCTTACCAGCACCATCTCTCTGGAGCCTGAGCCTATCCCCCTTTCGGTCAAAGTGGTGCTCTTTGGTTCTCGTACGCTCTATTACTTGCTGAGTGCGTACGATGAAGAATTTCGCGAGTTGTTTAAAGTGGCGGTAGACTTTTCCGATACCATGGAGCGGGACGAAGAGAATCATATGTTGTATGCCAGCTTGTTGGCCACTTTGATCAGGAAAGAAAAGTTGCAAGCCTTTGATCAAGGTGCTGTGGCCCGTGTCATCGAACACAGCGCAAGAATTGCTGGAGATAGCCAAAAACTTTCGGCCCAGATGGGTGGTTTGATGGATGTCTTGCGAGAAGCGCATTATTGGTCCAAACGCGCTGGGCGAAGTGTCACATGTCGAGAAGATGTACAAAAGGCCATCGAGACCCATAAACGTCGCCACAGTCGCATCCAAGAAAATATGCAAGAACAGACCTTGCGAGGCACCATTTTTATCGATACAGATGGCAGCAGAGTGGGGCAGATCAATGGTCTTTCTGTCTTGCAATTGGGGAGTGTCTCTTTTGGTCGTCCCACACGAATCACTGTAAGTGTTCGCATGGGCAAAGGGAAGGTTGTGGATATCGAACGCGAGGTGGATCTGGGTGGTCCTTTGCATTCGAAAGGTGTTCTCATTTTGACCAGCTTTCTCTCTGCGCGTTATGCGACGCATCACCCTTTGACCATCTCTGCATCCATTGTATTCGAACAATCTTACTCTGGTGTGGATGGTGACAGTGCTTCGTCCACTGAGCTATATGCGCTGTTATCTGCCATTTCAGGTCTGGCGATTCGTCAAGATTTGGCTGTAACAGGTTCGGTCAATCAGTATGGAGAAGTGCAGCCTATCGGTGGTGTCAACGAAAAGATCGAAGGCTTTTTCGACTTGTGCCAGGCTCGAGGTTTGACCGGAAAGCAGGGTGTTTTGATCCCTGCAGCCAATGTGAAACACTTGATGCTCAGAGAAGATGTTTGTCTGGCTGTTGAACGTGGACAATTTTCCATTTACCCCATCGAAAGCATCGATCAAGGGATCGAGTTACTCACAGGTGTAGAGGCTGGTGAAATCAGTGAAGATGGACATTATCCGGAAGGCAGTGTGAACCATTTGGTTCAGCAAAAACTCTCCGAATACAACGAACGGTGGATGGCACTTCAAAAGGCTTACAAAGGGAAAGAACAAGACACAAGCGAATCCCCTGAATAAAAGGAGGCCATGAGATGGCAGAGAATACAGCTCAGCAGGCCATTCAACGCATCCTTGTGGCGCTTGATGCCTCTGAACACAGTTTAGGTGCCCTTGAAGTGGCTGCCCATTTGGCAGCTCGATTGGGAGCAGAGCTATCTGGGCTTTTTGTCGAAGACATCGTGCTTTCCGAGTCTGTTAAGTTGCCTTTTACACGGCAGACCACCTTTTTTTCCAGTGGGCCTCGTGAGATCAATACAGACAGGTTGGAAAAGCAATTCAAGCGTCAGGCCACTCGAGCAAGAGAAGCCATAGAAAGACAGGCCGAACAAGTCCAGGTCCAGTGGTCTTTTCGCGTGGTTCGAGGACAGGTGCACGATGAATTGTGTCTGGCATGTGAGCCAGTTGATCTGGTCAGTCTCGGTCACATGGGCTGGTCTCCTACTCTACGACAACAGCTGGGTTCAACTGCGCAAGCTTTTTTACAAGAAGGGATGCCTCGGGTGCTTTTGAGCCAAAGAGATTCCAGTTTGGGCCAATCCATCTTTGTCTTGTGTGAAGAGAGTGTCGAAATTCCCAAGTTGCTGCAGACTGCTTCCCAATTGTCTCGTGCTGAAGGCCTGTTGGTTCTTCTCTTTTGGCAAACAGAGGAAATCTTAGAGACATTGCGGGCTCAGGCCAAAAACTGGCTGGAGACTCACAAACAGGAAGCGATGTTTCAGCTCATTCCCACCAAACGCCCTCAAACCCTGCTACGCTTGCTGAAAGAACAAGAGGCAGGGCTTTTGCTTCTTTCAAGGCGCAGTCCAACCCTCCAGCAAGCGGACTTCCGCGCATTTTTGGGGCGCTCTACTTGCCCCATCCTTTGCATTTAAACAGGGGATTTGTTTTTTTACAAATAGTACCTTTAGGTCTCAGCAGTCAAAACAAAGATGTCATTAGGATATGTCTTCTACGGTACATTGGAAGTGCTTATAAGAGTAAGTCCACCCTGAAAAATGCCTGAAAAGAAGCTCTACGGAACATTTATTATATTTTGTTTGTCGATGAGAGTGTTTTTGTTGGTTTATTTCTTTGATGTATGCTGTTGGAATAAAAATAAATGAAAAAATAAATAGTTAGAGCTTGCTTTTTCTTTGATGAGTCTGTATACTACTTTGAGCGAAGGAGCCAAATGCCCTTCTATTAACCATTCTGGTTATCCGCAGATAAGTTTCCTCATTCTCGTGTGTTCTAATACATCCCGTCAATGTTTTCGGTTTCTTTATTTGTGATTATTTATGATTGTATGACACAGATAATACATTTGTGTGATCTATTTACGGAGTTCTATGTTATGTCAAAGAAACTTTTTGTTGGTGGTTTGAGTTGGGGTACAACTGAAGAAGCTTTTTACAATACTTTCGAGCAGTTCGGAGCTGTTGAAGAAGCAAAAATTATCACAGACCGTGATACTGGACGTTCAAGAGGTTTTGGTTTTGTCACTTTTTCCTCGGAAGAGAGTGCAAACGAAGCTATCCAAAATATGGATGGTGCGGAGCTTGACGGTCGTAGAATCAAGGTAAATGAAGCTCATCAAAGAGCGCCTCGACGAGACAACTACTCCAACAATCGTTGGTAATTCTCTCCCAAGTTCCTCTCCTCAAAAGCATCCCAGCTTTGTAGACAATTTTTGTCTTGTACAATGAGAGTGTCGAAATCCCCCAACTGTGACAAACAGCCTTTCAATCGTCCTTTATAGAATGACTCTTGGTGCTTCTCTTTTGTTAGAGAGAGGAAGATCTTGCAAGCATTGCAGGCTCAGGCCAAAAATGGGTTAGAGACGCATAAGCAAGAGGCCATATTCCAAAGCATTCCTACCAGACGTCAAACTCCACTGCGCTTATTCAAAGAGCAAGCGGCTGGGCTGTGACTTCTTTCAAGACGTAGCCTAATACTCCAACAACCGCAATTTTGCTCATTTTTGGGACGCTCTACATGCCCTGTGTTGTGTGTTTGAAAGGGAAGCTTGTTTTAGCAAAGTCAGGATTCTGCGGGAGTGGATAGGAACTCTTAATCCAATGCAAAGTCCCCACCTGGAGGGGTTTGGGTGAAGCCATTGACGGCTCCGTTGACAAAGGTGGGGCCATGTTCCTTGATAAGCTCACGATTCTGAATCAAGGAACCCGCTCCACTTAAAACCATACCAGGAATTCTGACTTGTGGGATTGGGACGAGGCTCATCAAACCACCTACTGTGGTCAGACCATTGGAGAATGCATCCAAATTGTTGCCTTCTGAGTGGTTGATAACACCTTTTCCAGTGTTCGCTTTGGAGCGCAAAGAGGTACCTAAGGTATTGAACAAAGTTTTGTTTGGTGTTGGAAGGTAACTCATGTACTTCAAACCACTACCTACCTTGTCCATGGTGTCACACATGTTGTAGCCGGTTTGTTTCTGTGTTGGGATTGGGTTGGGCTGGCTATTAACTCTGTTGAAAAGGTTACCGAAGAAGTTGGGGTTGGTGTTTGTGGTTCCTTTTGTTTTTGGCATGTTCTCGTCTCCCTAATGTGTCTGTTAACTATTGTCTCTGTTTGATTTGGTTATCGGCATAGGCAGACAAAAGTTTCCTCTTTTTACGAAAGTACTTAGCGCACATTTGCAGTGTGAGGATCATCACAAAAATGCTGTGGGGAGATCCACGAAAGATCACATGTTAAAAGAAGTGGAAGTTTGCAAAAGATGTCAGAGTGGCTTCCTTTTTCATTGAGGCGAGCTGAAGTGGAAGGCGGTTCCGGGAGTTGGGAGTGATTCAGCTTCGCATTTTGCTACGCTTTGGTTTGTTGTTTGCGCCAACTTCCAGGAGTTGTCTGATAGGTGCGCTTAAATGCCCTATTAAAGGATGCATTTGAATCGTACCCAACCTGAAAGGCGATCTGTCCGATGCTGAGTTTGTGTTGTTGAAGGAGATTGGCTGCAATTTGCATACGCCATTGTGTGAGGTATTGTAGTGGGGGAATGCCCACCAGAGTTTGAAACCTGGAAGCAAATCCCGAGCGCGATAAGCCGACAGCTCGCCCCAATGATTCCACAGTCCAGGGACACTGTGGCTCTCGGTGAATCAAACCAAGTGCCTTTCCAATGGATTCATCTCTCAAGGCACCAAACCATCCCCCTTCCCCAGAAGGTTGAATGGCTTGCCAGGCCCGCATAATCTGGATGAATAGAACATCGACAAGTCTTACAATTGCGGTGTCAAAACCTTGCTCTCGATGAGAAGCTTCATGCGCCAGAAAGTGAATGGTGGTTTTTAACCAGGGTGTGGCTTGTTGATCTTCCCGACTGATGTGGATGACCTTGGGTAGCAATGCAAGAATAGGGTGGTCATCACCTTGTTCAAAATAAAATGCACCAGACATCAAAGTGGTACTCACTCCTCCGCCGCCTGCAACTCGGATGGGACAGGACTTCTCTTCATCGCAGTGGGATGCTGGTACCTTCTCTCTGTGAAACAATTCCTCGCACGGAACTGGTTGGGTTGATAGATTGTCGACCAAACAGTATCTCGCTTCGGGTGCAAGTAACACAACATCACCGGCAGCCAAAGATATTGGAGTTTTACCTTCCATCACAAGAAAGCAACTCCCCCTATCCATCAAATGAAAGTGCATTTGACCACCACAAGCCGGAAAAAATCCCCATGGTGCTGTCAACTCGATCCGACCGTAGGTACTCCCTTCCACTCGAAGCCATTGTAATACATCTGTTAATACATCCATTTGTCTACTCTATTGGTCATGTTTCTAGACGATATGTCAATGAATTTGGACGATTTGTCCCTTTTCATCCTTCCTGAAAGTAATATGATACACATATCGGAACAATTTATCATCATGTCAAGTAAGGAGATGAATTATGAGTCAAATGAATCAACAACATTTCAGTGGTAAAATTGCTTTGGTCACAGGTGGTGGCACTGGTATTGGTAAAAGTATTACAGAAACCTTTGTATCACGTGGTGCAAAAGTTGTGATTACAGGTCGAAGAGAAGCCCCTCTGAAAGAACTCAGCGCTCAGTATCCAGAACAAATTGCCTATATCCAGGCAGACGTGGCCAAATCAGGTGACGCCAAAAGGGTCATTGACTTTGTGGTAGAACGGTTTGGACAGCTTGATGTGTTGGTAAACAACGCAGGAACCATATTGATGGCACCGGCTGTGGAAGCCAGCGACGAAGACACTGCCCACGTGTTTGCTGTCAATGTTGTAGGACTCCTTAGTTTTGTTCGGGAAGCGGTTCCCTATCTCACGAAAACCAAGGGTAATATTGTCAACATTTCTTCTCTCGCTGCAACCGGCGTGATGCCGGGAGCTGCGGCTTACGCTGGTTCGAAGGCAGCTGTTGATCAGATCTCTCGGATACTTGCAACCGAATTGGGTCCTGCTGCTATTCGCGTCAATGTCGTATCCCCCGGTGTCA
>Ga0213833_1002302_pt1 | contig 12393 bp, 15 predicted proteins | sample SWATP21_FD_160575 | JGI IMG/M metagenome (GOLD analysis project Ga0213833, IMG submission 160575) | Coastal seawater microbial communities from Marineland, Florida, United States - SWA TP2 #1 | ecosystem: Environmental > Aquatic > Marine > Coastal | place: USA: Florida | collected 2016-08-14
CCCCCCCCACACACACACACACACTCGGCTCATAGCTCATCCCATGTGGATAGACTCTGTCCCAGGAGGTAGAACCCGGTGGCAATGATTGTCACAATGGTGATGGCCGCGCCGAAAGACCGAAACGGGTTCCACGGCGGAGTGGCGCCAGTGTCAAGCATGGCGTCATGCGAGGCGTACACACCAGCCGCGTGCGTCACGCGACCCAAGGTGAAGAAGATGCCTGCAATATGCACAAACACAATGGTGCCACCCTGCGTGCCCCGACCACCCAGTGGTGTCGTGCGTGCGGCGGTAAGCGGTTTCATGGGGAGTGCCCCATGGATGTAACGTCACCACACGGACGCGTGCACGCACAAGCATTTCCAGCATCGCGCTTGCAAGGAAGAAAGCTGGAAGGTACTCAGCCGCGTTGGCCTGTGCGCGTTGTTCACGCAGGAGTGTGTAGCGAGGTCCTGCAACGTCCCATTCCATTCCACGCACGCCAGTCCCACAGTGAGGAGGCTACGCCGCTGAAGGCTCCACAAGGTGACCGCCACCACGCACCAATAATCGATTGCTTCCTGCGGAGTCGCGCCACAATTACAGAGATGGAGAGCCCCATGAACAGCAACACATTCAGGGCTGCATAGAAGCCCGTTACTCCCGGCTGGGGTGCAAAGCACGCCCACAAACGTCACCAACTATGAATGTGACAGTTGTCACCAGCTGTGAGTCACACACCGCACGTACGAGCGAAACAAGAGTCGCCATGGCGCCTAATCAAGCGACCAAGACAAGGAAAGCAAGAACACAAACACCCTACTCCATCCTTCAAGCACTTGAAGTGTGATCACAGCCGGCGGCAACAAAAAGCACGCGTATCACTCAACTGCAGTAGCGCAGTCACTCAGCACGAAACGGTGAAAAGGTTTCACATGCCACGAAATAGTGACACTGCTGCCGTTGACACCCAAGATTGGCGCGCTCGCTCGCTCGTGTCCGTTTCGGCGCCCCTTTCGCGGTCGAGCGCGGTCGCCTGCACACGTCCGCTTGACGCCGGTGGAGTAAGTGACGACACACGTTTGCCACTGGGTGCAGTGCCCACAGGGACACGGAGGGGAGCGGTATGGCTCGCCGCCTGAAGATCAAGGGCTTGAAGCCGCCGCGACGTGCGTTGGCTCCCACCCCCGCTGCCCGCCGTCCGTCGCTGCGATCGGGGCTGGAGGTAGTGGACCATGTGCTGGAGTCCATCCTTCCGCGCTACCATCAAGCACAGGAGCTGTTCCGGCAGTGCGTAGTTCGTGTGTGGTGTTGTGGTTTGCCGTCGTCAAGCAAACAGGGCTTTGGCTGGCAAAGCAGGACAGGTGGTGGTGTGCGCCCGATCACGCTCTCGCGTCACCACCCCCGTCTCCTTTCCTTTGTGTCGACAGGTATGACAAACGAGGCCAAGGCACCATTTACAAGTCCGAGTTTCGTGCTGTGCTTGCACGAATGGGGCTCAAGATGACAGACCGGCAGTTCAATTCGCTCGCGCAAGCCTACGACCGCAACAACTCGGGTGTCATTTCCTACCGACACTTCACCAAAGCTGTGGCGGCCACCGTCGTCCCCGCACAGGCAGGGCACTTGAAGGTGAAGGCACTGTCACGTCTGCAAGCCAGTGCAGATGAGGTCCATGGCGCCCACCAGTCGGGAGCACAGAAGGACCACCGGTTTGCAGCAGAGAGCAGCACACGTCGCCGCAAGCCACCACAGTTGGCGGAAGCCCCGACCATCACCAAGTGGATAGAGACTCGCTTTGCTAAACGCACGGTGGCAGACACGACAGCCTTGGCACGTGCCTTTCGTAGATTTGATTCGCGTGCCACGGGGGCCGTGTCTGTGCCGCATTTCCGGGCGGCGCTGAAGAAAGTTGGGGTGCGCGTGTCGAACAACGAGTTAAAGTTGCTGGTGGAGGCCATCAATGGAGCGGCGCACGCGGATTCTGCTGTTGCAACAGCTGGAACCTCCAAGAGCGGTACACGCAACACGACTGACACGTCAACCACGCCGCAGGTGTCGCTGCGCGACTTCTCCAAGATCATGTTCCGACATTTTGTTGCGCGGGCCCAAGACGAGAGTTTGGTTGACATTGAGCAGGAGCTGCGCCTAGAATCCCAAAGGGGAGCTCCACAAACGTACGTTGGGTACCGCGTGACAGCGTGTTAGTGTGAAGCGTGAAGCCGGAGTCGCACAGGCGCTGTGTTGGTGGTGCGTGGGTGACTTGTGCAGCTAACCAAAAGGGGTGCTGCTCCAGTGATAAGTTGGTGAAAGCTGCGGAGACGGTTCTTGCGAACAAGCTGTTCCACAACTACAAGCGGGTTCAAGACGCGTTTCGGGCCTTCGATTCTGACCACGTACGTTGCTACGGCTTCAAAGTGCTCGGGCCATGTCCCTGCGTCTGTTTCCTGTGTGTGTAACGGTGTGTTTTGCTCTCGTGTCTGCTGTTGTCTGTGTACATGCAAACAACAGAGTGGCAGCATTTCTCACGAAGAATTTCGCCATACGCTCGAAACGCTCGGTTTGGACTTGTCCGACGCCATGTTCAAGAAGTTTGTGAAGATGTACGACCCGCAGCTCACTGGAAACATCGACTACACTCGCTTCAACCACAACGTGGGCAGCATGATTCACCCACGAGACTCAGGGCACCTGGTGCTTCGACGCACGCGGCCATCAAACGATGGACGGCCCTCCACTGCAGATGTAGTTCGAAACGTGGAGAAGAAGTTTGCAGAGTCGGCGTTGCGGGGGATGCGTAGTGTGGATGAGTTGTTCCGTAAGCTTGACACGGACCACAGTGGCACCGTGACGACGGGGGAGTTCGTGGAAGCACTTCGTCACAAAGGTGAGGCCCCAACCGCAACTCGGTGTTGAGGTGGTATCAGATTGTTGATTCTTGGGTGGGGTTTGACAACGCTGTGTGGCTCAGGCATTCGATTGAAGGATGAGTTGTATGGACACCTGGTTGACAAGTATGATCCTCATCAAACTGGGAAAATCTCGTTGAGCAAGTTCCGGCACAACTTTCACTCCGTGTTGCGGCCGCCAACTCCGGGTATGGCGATGGTACAGGGCATGTGCACAGCCAAAACGCTTGAGCACTGAGCGTGTGTGTTGATGCATTGTCACCAACAGCCAAGCCAGCAACCCCGCCTCCAACCATTACTGCAGAGCAGGCACAGAAGGTGCTCGCGAATAAGCTGGCTGTTAAGTTCGCCAAAGTGCAACATGCTTTCTTGGTGTTTGATTCTGATCACAGTGGATCGGTGCGTATCAATGTTGTGTGGATCAACTCGATCTGCACCATCTGCGTGAGCGTGGACTCGACTCACGTGCACTGTCCGCTCGTTTGGTTTGCAGATATCACGAGACGAGTTCCGCTCTGCTTTGGCCAACATCGGCTTGCATATGAATGATCGCCAGTTCCGAGACTTTTGCGTCGCGTACGACCCGCACATGACCGGAGAGATTTCGTACACCCACTTCAACAACCAAGTCGGAGAACTCATCCAGCCTTCCGCCCAGGGCTTGATCGTGAGGCGCACACGAAAGCCTGTTCGAAACGCTGCTGTAACCGCAGCTGGACGTACGTTTTGCAGATACACACTGCGTTGCGGTGGGTCGATTGAATCCCACAAACGATGGTGTGGGTTGTGCAGTCACTGTGGCCAACTGGGTGGAAGAAAAGTTTGCACATGAAGCCCTTGACCGGTTGAAGACAATCACAGCAGCCTTCAAAGCGCTCGACACTGATGACAGCGGCTACCTGTCCTTTGCAGAGTTTGGAGCCGGGCTGCGGAAGTTCGGAGTCAGTCTTGGACCCGAGGCTGTTGCGGCCATCGCAGACTTGTACGACATTGACGGTGACGGAAAGATATCCCTGGAGGAGTTCACATCTCGCTTGACGTCTTCTTTTGGGTTTCCATTTGGTACCGCTCAATCCCACCGACGTGCGTATGCCTTGGGCGTGTAGCTGACGGGTACATGACACTGACGTGTGCATGTGTGACGTGTTGTTGCGCTTGTTGCGTTACACCAGGTTCCATGTCACATTCGAAGGCGTCCATGAAGGCATCGAAGACCAGGACCAGACTTGCCCGTCCCCGCACGGCTGGCTCTGTGCGTCCCACCACCTCGGGTAGTGGTGGTACACGCCGCTTCTCTGTCGCGCATGCACACGCGCACGCACACTTGCACGCGCACGCGCAAGCTGGCGCTCGCATCCGTCGCCCACAATCTGCCTTGCCCAGTCGCGGCCGGGACCGCCGTGTCGTCAAACAGGAATGGGAGGGAGGCCAAGAGGAGGAAGGAGAAGAGCATGGCGAGGAAGAGTACCGTTCCACCACGGTAATGGCAGCGGCACCACCGCACGCGGCTTCCAGCACGAAGCCGCCCGTGTACGTACCACCCCTGCGCACACTCGCCAGTCGGGACCCCATGTGCGAGGACGACTCGCTGCCGCGCTCGCCACGTTCGCCACGTTCATCACCCCCGTCATCAATGGAGGAGGCATGGCAACGGCGCCCGTCTGTTCCAGCGTCGGAGAGCGACGACTGGGAACGGCGAAGCGATGTGCCTGCCGCTGTCGCGCAGCGCAGTGTGCGCCCAGCTTCCGCAAGCCGAACACTGGCTGGGGTTACATCGCCCATCAAAGCGCGGCCCCAATCAGCCACGGTGCGTGTGTAGATGTAGTGGGCATGTAATGGACGGGTGCCGTCCTACAGGCAGCCAATCGCACGGTTCGGTTCGGTTGCTGATTGGACTGATGTGGTTTGTTGCGCAGGTTGCTCGGCCTCAAACGGCGTTCACTGCGATATCCATGTCATCGACGCTGTCCAACGTGGGTGAGGTACGGTGGTTCTTGGCGGTTGTCTGTGTGCTCCAATAGAATGCAGTGTCGTGTTGTTTGTGTTACTCATCGTGATTGCTCTACACTATCAACTGCTGCGTGCGACAACCACACGGCAGGCCGAGTTAAATGTGTCCACCAGTGTTGGGGGGCATTGGAAACAAGCGTTTCGCCAGTTCAGAGCTCGAGATCGCAGAAGGTACGAGCTGCGGACCGCCGTCGCTCATGAGTCGTGGCACGTAACGACTGACATGTGGGTGGCTGTGGCGGCCGCAGCACCCAACACGTCCCATCGCGCGTGTTTCGAAGCATCTTGGCTCGGCTGGGTGTGTCGTTCACGCTTGAACAAATGCAGGGTGTGATGGATAAGTATGGACATGGCAATCGAATCAACTACGTGGAGTTCATGCGCAATGTGCGTCGCAGCAGTGGTGTGGTGTGTGTCGTGCCTGCCCCAAGGGGCGGCTGTGCTCACACTCAACATGCACGGAACATGTTACGTTCTGTGCTTTGCTCTTGACGCAGATGTACCTCCACAATCACTGCCCGAGCACCCTGATGGCCCGCTCGAAGTCTGCGAGCACTGTGCGCATAAACTATCTGAACACGCCACCCCGGGGCACGGGCTGGGCAACGACAACGACGGGAATGAGGTCAGGCACGCTGGGGCTGACATCAGTGGACAGCAACGTGAGGACCCATGTTCGGCGCGATGTACGTGCCGCGGGCGTGGTACATGATGTACCGCACATCACACTCGTTGTCCGCGGGGTGCACGGACCCACGCCCACGGTGCTCACCCGTGTTCGCTGTGCCACGCTGTGGTTGTTCGTTATTGTTCGTTGTTGTTTGTTGTTGTGCTGCCCCGTGGGGGGTGAACTGAACACCTTTTGCCTGCCGTGTCCCGGCGTGGCTCACGACACGCAGTGGAAATCCGTGAAGAGAGTCCTGGCAGCGAGCGCGGCGAGAGAAGGGAGTCGGTCCACCGTGTCCGCCGCTGGCTTTCGCAGCGCGATGCGGCACACCGGATTGCGGCTGGACCGTGGGCAAGTGGCTGACATCCAAGCCGCCCACCCCGGAGCCAACGGCGGCGTGAACTTTTTCGGATTTCTCCAAGAAACGCTGCGCCGCGGGCATGGGTCTCCATGAAGCTCAGAGGAGGGAGGAGGGATGCACCGGCGCCGGGAAACAGTTGCCTTGCACGAAGAGAAAAACAAAGGAGCCAGACACGAGCCGACTGGACCACGGCCCACGGGTCGCTTGTTGCCGATTCGTTGAGGCTACGATGAAAGTGCACGCACAGCGTGGTGCACAATAGGCATAACATCAGTTTCTCCATTCACCGTGATCACATGCCACTGCTGCTGCTGTGCATGCGCTGCGTCCGGCGGGAAGTCCAGCACCGGATCCTCCAGTGTGTCGAACTGGCTGTCCACCAAGGACACCGGCATGAAGTGGTCCGCGCGGCGAGACACTCGAGCCACTATCACAGCACGTGACACTTTGATGTGCAGGAACACCACAGGGGGGCCAGAAGAGCACGCGACAGAAAGTCTCGCGCGGTACGCTCGTTTGAGGGCAGAGCAGCTCACGACGATGCCAGCGCCCGCTTGCGACAAGCACCGACCAACTTGATCAAGCCACGGCTTGCGGTCGTCATCATTCAAGGGTTGGCCGGCTGCCATCTTGGAAACGTTTGCAGGCGGGTGCAGTCTGTCGCCTTCCACAAAAGGCGAAAGCAGCACATGTGCGAGGTGTGCCCCCACGGTACTTTTTCCGCACCCACATACACCCATCACGACAACTCTTGCGCGCGAGACGGGACCTGTGGCAACACTGGTTGCGCGAGAATCGTGCCGCATGTGCCGTAGGGCACAAAGCGCTTGTGATGCTGCCGTCGACATAGATGAAACTCCGTGCCACCGTGGACATGTCAGCAGTCTAGATGATACACTTCACCACGGACGCAGTCACCGCGCCCCGCTGCCCCGAGCTCCTAGAGGACTTCTACATCTCCGGCGTGCTGCCTCGCCTCGCCTGCTGCGTGCATGTGGCACGTGCGTGTGTGTATGTGTGGTCGATGAATGATTGGTGCGTCGTGCGATGCTTGTGGCATGACTGTTGCCAGTTGAGTGTACCGCACAGACTTTTCTGCAGTGGTTGATTTGCTGCAGTCGCAGAAAGGCTGCCGTACATGTATGCCATGTACGGCACGTGAAAATGAAGCTGACAGAGTCAGTGTTGGCTGGGATTGCCGCAAACCGATTGCGCAGTGAGGACGCGTGCTTTCGTAAAATCGCACGACATGGACCGTAACAAAAACAAAGAGAGTTTCGCAAGGAACTCGGTACTGGGGGAAACCGGGGATCAGGTCCTCAATGACTCCTCATACTGTATGAACACCTGGTTGACAAGTTGCGCCAGGGTCACAAGCGCCATGAATGTGGACAAGGTAGCATACTGAAGCGGTCGGGGAGCGGTGCAGTCACTCAGTGCAGCGAGCGGGACACGAAGTGGTTGTTGTAAGTCAACGCCGAATGAATACACATACATGCACTTCGGGCAGCGCAGGCATGCGCGGGCATTTTCGATGCAAGTGCGCGACACGCCCGCCTCGAACACAACGCACCCACAACATGTGAACGTGTTCAGCTAGACTCCCTTCGCTGTTTTGCAACCATGAGTGCACATGCGGCCCGGGCAGAAACGAAAAGGGGCAAGGAAGGCTGTCTTCAGGGTGTTTGTTCACAGTGTGGCTTTGGTGCGTTGTGTGTTTGTGTCGTCGCCGTTGTCAGGGGCGTCACATTGCTCATATGTGTCGTCAAGCAGCTCGTGAGCGCCCTGCGTATTGTGTTTTGCAACAACAGTTGGATGAGTCTCGGCGCGAAGCCACGAGGTGCGCTCTGGTGGTGCCAATGGTCGTGTGTTGTTGCATGCCATGCAAGCCCGAACTCTCATTGTTCCACACACAGGTTCAAGTCGCTTGCCAATCGTGTTGCCGCGTCGTTTCAGCGCTCCCAGGCTCTCGTTCAGCAGTACCGTGACCACATAGCGGAACTTTTGGCACAGGTGGATGGGCTTCGAGTCCAGGTGGCAGAAGCTGGGCCGTGTGGCTCGCAGTCACACCATTCTGCCCACGCCGCCAGTGGTGTCACCGCAGAGCTGTTCACTGACTGCGTCCATGCTCTGCGTCCTCCGTCTTCCGCGTCGCGCGCCACCAGCACATCGAACCATTCTGACGCGCGCCATGGTTCACGGGGCGGCGCGGTCAGCCCAGAGGTTGTGACTTCCTCGGTACCACACCCACCCAGTGCCGTGCCTGCCGCCTCCGCCAACATGGCAGCCGCCGCGGCGGTTGGTGCTGGCGGTCAACCAGGCCATTGCAGCAGCGTGGCGGCGACGGTTGAGCCTGTGTCATCACCGCGGCCACCACCTCCGGTTGCGAGCGGGTTGGTGGCGGCGCTGGACGACATTCCGACACAAGTGCCGACGACCCCACAATCCCCCCGCCATGAGGTCGCGACTGCGTTTGCGTCCCCCCGCGTCCTCCCTTCGTCTCCTTCGCGCGGATCACACATGGAAGTTGACACACAGAGCCTCCCTTCGGATGCGGGCTGGAATAGCCCGCAGGCGCAAGCGCAGGCGCAAGCGCAGGCGCAGGCGCAGGTGCAGGTGCAGGTGCCGGTTGCGGTCGCGTCCAACAGTGGTGGTGGGAGTGGGGCCTCGCCAGGCTCTGACCCAGCTGCCGCTGCCGTGGCGCCGCAGCACATGCGGCGACAAGGATCGTCCCACGGAAACGTGCAGGTGCAGGTGCAGGACGAGGCTCGGGCACACGGACAGCGGCAGTTGCAGCAGATGTCGCCTGAGGAGTCACCTGACGCGAGGCAGGTTGGTCAGACTTCCTTCCCGCCTTCTTCCAATGGCGCTGGCGGACACCAGCGCACCGGTGGTGCGCGTGGAGTTGGGGGTGCTGACGAACAGCTGGACAGCGCCGCTGTCGCAGGCACCACGCTTCCTTCTCCCTCCATGCCTTCTCAATCCCAAGTTGGTGCCGGTGGCGCCGCGTTGCTCCCTTCGTTTTCCTCCTCGTTGCCCCCATCTGCGTCTGCCCCCTCTGGCGGCGCCGAGCTGTTGGTGCCTCTGGAGGTTGGTGTGCCTCCCTCTCAGGCCATGTCAGCCGATGACGCACCGGTGGTGATGGCACATGGCTCCTCCTCGGAAGCGGCGCCCCAAGTGCAGTGCAGCAAGGAGGTGTTGCCACCCAGCCACGAGCGGCAAGACCCGATGGAGCGTGGCCCATGCGACAGCCCGCCCCTGAGTGTGTTCGAGGACCACCGAACAAGCCAGGAGATTGATTTTGAGTCCCTTTCGCTCGGTTCGGTGGCGGAGGGCCAGGCGCAGTTCATCTTGGACTCACAGCTGCCTTCATCGGCAGAGGATCCCCGTGAGGTGGATCTCCGCGCAAACAACATGGACGTGTCGCCGCTGTGCCCATCCCAACCAGCCCATGTGCATGAGGCACAGCGCCGCAAGTTGCATGGGTCTCCGCCGCCCCTCGATTTCGCGGCACCACTGCACCCCCGCCGCGAGGCCTCGTCACCACGCTCGCCAGGTCAGCCCGCACGTGGCGGTGGCGTGGCGCGCCCGCGGAAGCATCTGCGCACGTACGCCGCCGTGGATGCTCACCACCCGGCGTCACGGGCCCGGGTGGTGAACCGTAGCCGTGTCCTTGTGCCGTCGCGGCGCGCATCCCCTCCCGTGCCGGGACCGCCGACCTCGGTGCACAAGCCGGTGCACAAGCCGGTGGCCCGCCAGCCCATTCCACGAACACCCGCCCACCCATCCGCCAATGCATCTCGCACCCGCGGGAGCGCAGCAGCAACACCAACACCAACACCAACACCAGCATCAGCAGCACTAGCAACCGCAACCGGCACTGCTGCGGTGCGTGCGGCGCCTCATCCCTGGGCCAACATGGAGTTTCCCCACCACATGGAGCCCATCCTGGCGGTGCCCACTTCTGCTTCTCCCCCACCACCTCGCCGCAACCACGAGGCCCGCCGTCACCGGAACAGTGCCCACCGTGTGCGCCATCGCAACCGAAGCCGCCGCAGCCGTGCAGCTGTCAGTGCCACCAGCAAGTCCGAGGCCCGCGGCGACAAAGGCGCTGCTGTGAGGGGTGATGGTGATGATGGTGACGGCGATGATGGTGATGGCGTCGCCAACCACAACAGGGGTCACAACCCTGAAGGCTCTCATGCCGCGGTGAATGTGTCAAAGAAGTCCTTCCATCGCCAGCGCCCGAAGGTGTCGGGGCACAAGCGACCTCGCTCCCGGGATGTGAGCGACGGTGGCGGTCACGGTGGCTTCCGTCTTGTCACCCCAGAGGTGGGGGGAGAGGCCATCGGCAACAGCAGGCGGGTGGAGTCACGTGGCACCGGGCACGGCCGTGTCACCCGTGACACCCGGCGCCATGCATCTGGCGTCGGCGAAAAACGGCGACGTGGGCGTGAGCACCGTCGTGGCGGCGGCAGTAGTGGAGGTGGTGGAGGAGGTGGAGGAGGTGGAGGTGGTGGTGGTGGTGGCGGCGGCGCTCGCACCGATGACCCCACTGCTCGCCCGACACGGCGGCGGCGCCTCATGCCACCTTCCACGTCGCGCCGGAATGGGGGCCGGCAGCGGTTCACAAGCAGTGACTACCGGCCGACCCCACACAGTGGCGATGCTGCGCTTGCTGGTGGTGGTGCTACATCGGCGGATCGACGGATCGATGAGACGTGGACGCGCCTGCAGTCCAAGCTGCGCCTGTCGTCCGACTCGGATGATGATGAGGATGAGGATGATGATGAGGATGACGATGGTGCGGGGGGCACGGGGCGGAGACAGCGCATGCAGCTGCCACGGGCGGCCCGAAACACCGACACCAGCCGCAGCCTGAGCCCACCGAGCCTGAGCCCACCGAGGACAAGGGCGGGGCTCCACAGTCGGAGGCCAGCCTCTGGCGGCAACCACACCCACAACAGCAACAACAGCAACAACAGCACCAAGAACAACAACATCAGTGGCAACCACAACGCGGACGCAAACGCCAACGGTAGCGCGGGCAGCGTGGCCGTGCCACCACCAAGTCGGCGTGTGCGTCATCACCGCAGTTTGTCTCCCCAGCCCTCCTCGCACGTTGCCAGGGCACGTCGCGAGGCACAGCAGAGGAGGACAGCACGCGTTGCATCGACATCGTCGGTAGCCGCGCCAGTGTCCACAGCGGACGACGAGGGATCCGCGCCAGTGCCCACAGCGGACGACGAGGGATCGGCGCAGCCGCAGCAGCGGAACCCGAGCCGTGCTCTGTCCGTGACGTCCTCCCAGTCATACCCGCGGATGGAACGGCGTGGCCCACGCGGACGAATGGAACACGGCGGACGTTTGGAACGCGGCGGACGTTTGGAACGCGGCGGACGAACGGAACGTGGTCACCGTGGGCGTGGACGGAGGCATGGACATGGTGGACGTGGCCACCGGGCGCTCCGCCGTGGGCGTGCGAACACGGGCGGCGTGACCTCAGAGCAGTCGCCTTCTTCTGACCTTTGGCACCTTCCGCGTTCCAATGTCAGGATCGGGCGGGGCGCGGTTGTCCGAGGCACCTTGCCTGCCGCAACGCAAGCCTCAGCATCATCAAAGAGGTCCACCGGGAAGAGTGCCGCCCCAGCCACACGGAGCAACAACCAGCAGTCTTTGTTGTTCTACTACAACAAGCTGCAGCGTGCCAGTGAAAACAGTGGCAGTGTGTGCAACCGCAAGGGCGGGACGGGGAAGGCAAAGAAGCGGCCAGTGGATGTCACCAACGTGGATGCGGATGCGGATGCGGGTGCGGATGTGGGTGTGGATGTGGATGTGGATGTGGATGTGGGCGCCTCGGTGCACGACCACGGCAAGGTGCCCACAGCTGCGTCCCCCCACGACCCCCCCACCAAGCGCCCCATCAAGGCCCTCCGTGTCATTCGAAACAAGCGTGAGCGGGAGGCAATGAAGCACGTCTCGTGCCACGAGTGCCAGCCGTTTTTCGATGGGTACGCCAACGGTGCGGACATGGCGAAGCAGCACTGCCGTCACATCCAGCCCCACACCCCCGAGAATACACCAACTGGGTACTGGGATCCCACTGACAAGTTCTCGGACGCGTACTCTCCCTCAGGACGCGATCGACGCAGGCCCCGACCCACGCTGTCTGTCACGGGCTCCCCGTTGCTAGAAGCGGTGATGGAGCAGCCCACACACAAAGCGCGGCACCTTGAACCGCGTGATTTGCAAACTGGGTTTGACAACGCTGAGGCACCTGCTGTTGGTGGTAGTGATAATGATGAGGCGGAATCTGTGGCGTACTGAGGGGGCGGGTGCAGGGTCTGTTTGTGTGTGGCTGCTTGGCTTGCTTGTGTTCTCAAACCACACTGTTGTTGAACAAAATAATTGTATTGAAGAACAGAATTGTATTCACGCCACTGTCGTCACGTTGAAAGACTGCA
>Ga0213833_1002303_pt1 | contig 12382 bp, 7 predicted proteins | sample SWATP21_FD_160575 | JGI IMG/M metagenome (GOLD analysis project Ga0213833, IMG submission 160575) | Coastal seawater microbial communities from Marineland, Florida, United States - SWA TP2 #1 | ecosystem: Environmental > Aquatic > Marine > Coastal | place: USA: Florida | collected 2016-08-14
TGTCAGCAGAGTCGATAACGTTAAAGTTGAAATGACGGTTGTTGATAAGCTTCTTGTGATAGATCAAAGTTTGAGCTGACGCATAAATAATGGGTCTGCACAGGTTGTGAAATCGATCGTCTGCAAAGGCCTTGATAATGATTTCAGGGCCAATTCCATTTAAATCGCCGATTGTGATGCCAATAGTAGGAAGGTCTTTTTGGGAGCCTGAACTCATAAGTTGCGCATTAAGCCTGCAATATTAAGTCGAAGAGGGCATTTAGATGGAACGGAATGATGCACGTAAGGGCATAAAAACCTTTGACGCACGATTGGCACCTGTACATTTGCCCAATGCGTCTTAAGAAGAAATACGGTCAGCATTTTCTCAAGGACTCCCAACAGGCTCTCAGGATTGCCGATGCCATGCAAGGCTGGGGCACTGATTACTTCCATTTATTAGAAGTAGGCCCTGGAGGCGGAGCCATGACTCAACATATTGCAGCTGCGTCTGCGGCAAATAAAACATTGAGTCTTGTTGAGATTGATGAAGATTTGGTTCCCTCTCTAAGCGAAAGGTTTGTAAACGACTTTGTGGAAGTGCTGAATATTGACTTTTTAAAGGTGAATTTGGCCAGTATGAAGAAACCTTTTGGAGTGGTTGGAAATTTTCCATACAACATTTCCAGTCAGATACTTTTTAAGGTGTTAGATCATAAGGAACATGTACCTGAACTAGTGGGCATGTTTCAAAAAGAAGTCGCTCAGCGCGTTGCAGCCCAACATGGAAACAAAACCTATGGAATACTGTCTGTTCTTATACAGGCCTATTATAAGGTAGAAGAAGTTTTTAGTCTGAAACCAGGAGCTTTTCAGCCACCTCCAAAAGTGGATTCCATGGTGATAAGAATGTCTAGATTTCGAGATGAAATTCCGGGAGTTGATAGCATGGATTTTCATAAAATGGTTAAAGCTGCATTCGGACAGAGAAGGAAGACCCTAAGGAATTCTATGAGCAACTATTTGGCACAAAAGAAACCCTTTGATGACCCGCATAGTATATTGCAACGCCGTGCCGAGCAGCTTTCGGTAGATGAGTTTTTGGAGTTAAACAAGCAGGTAAACCGAGTGGGATAATGTCACTTGAATTTAATAAGGAACTCTTTAATGAGATCGTTGATCACTTCAATCAAGGTGAGCATCAGCAAGGTTTAGAAACCCTTGAACTGCTACACCCGGCCGATGCTGCAGAGGTAATTACTCAGCTGGGAAGTGACGACTTGCCTGTAGTGTTCGATGCACTGAACGATGAATTTTGTGCAGAGATACTTACCGAACTTGAAGATGATTTAAGAGTAGGATTGCTTGTAAACTTAAATCCAGCACAGATTTATCAGAAGTTCCTTCGTTTTATGGATTCGGATGATGCGGCAGATTTGGTGAATGATTTGCCCACTGAGCAACGCATAGCCTTAACAGAATACCTCAGGAGCTCTATCAAGTCAGATGCGGTTGACATCATTAGCCTCATTAAGTACGAAGAAGACACTGCCGGTAGTTTGATGGCTACAGAGTTGGTGCGGGTAAACATCAACTGGACCGTGAGCCAGTGTATAGAAGAAATTAGAAGGGAAGCGGATGAAGTAGATACGGTATATGCCGTATATGTGGTTGATGATGACAATCATTTAAAGGGCCTTGTTCCACTGAGTCAGCTGATCATTTCAAGATCTTCTGCTGTTATAAGCGAGTTTTACGATCCTAAAGTGGTATCTGTAAGTGATATGAGCCCAGCCGCGGAAGTAGCTGAGATCATGAATAAATACGACCTTGTATCGCTACCGGTACTCAACTATCTCGATAGATTGGTAGGACGTATTACCATTGATGATGTCGTAGATTATATTAAGGAAGAAGCAGAAGAAGATTATCAGTTGGCTTCTGGTCTGTCGGAGAATGTAGAATATTCTGATACTGTATGGGTATTGTCACGAGCCAGACTTCCCTGGTTGTTTCTTGGGCTATTAGGCGGAATTGCCTCTTCAAAAGTTATTGGCCTTTATGAAGATGATATTCAGGTATACCCTCAAATGGCACTTTTTATCCCATTGATTGCGGCTATGGGTGGGAATGCAGGGGTGCAATCGTCAGCCATAGTAGTACAGAGCTTGGCAAGCAAGGTAATCTTAACCACCGGGCTTTGGGCCAAACTGAGTAAGGAGTTTCTGGTATCTTTAATCAATGGAGTCTTATGCGCTGGGGCACTTTTACTATATGGGCTTATTGACCAGCATGCGTTGCCCTTAAGCATTACCATAAGTACTGCTCTACTTATTGTAATTGTATTGGCGGCAGTTTTAGGGGCTTTTATTCCTATGGCTTTGAATGCTCTTAAAATTGACCCCGCTTTGGCCACAGGTCCGTTTATCACTACAACCAACGATCTTCTAGGCTTGGGTATCTATTTTTTCATTGGCAGAATAATGTATGACATCTTTCAAGCGTATCCTGTTAGCGGATAATTGCCCTGACTTCTTTTTCACTGAATTAAAGAGGTTGGGATTTGAATGGGATTATCAAGAAGAAATTTCCAATGATCAGTTGCGGCTTTTACCAAATGAGTACGATGCCATTCTCATAAAAAGTGCGTTGCTTCTGGATCGGAAGTTTTTTGAGCATTTCTCCAAAATAAAACTGGTTCTCAGGCCAGGAAGCGGCTTGGACAATGTTGATACTTCTTATTGCCAAGCACATAATATTGAGATAATCAACTCGCCCAATGGAAATAGCAATGCCGTTGGTGAACACACTTTAGGGCTTCTGCTCATGATGGTCAATCATTTGAATAGGGCCGTACAGGAAGTAAAACAGGGCGAATGGATTAGAGAAGCGAATAGAGGGCTCGAGATAGAGCAATTGTCCATAGGAGTGATAGGTGTGGGAAATGCAGGCTCAGCCTTTTGTCAGAAGCTCTCGGGTTTCGGCTCAAAATTGCTGCCTCATGATAAGTACAAGCCTAGAATTGATAGTATTGGCATGAATTCTTGTGATCTTGAACTTCTATATAAAGAGGCAGATGTAGTGAGCTTACACTTGCCCTTGAACGAAGAAACACATTTCTATGCCGATGATGAGTTCTTTGGTTCTTTTCAAAAGCCCATTTTCTTTATCAATTGTTCAAGAGGTAAGGTGTTAGACACCAGTGCTTTACTTAAGGCAGTCAATGCGGGTAGGGTCGTGCAAGCTGCATTGGACGTACTCGAAGTAGAGCCTCTGGCCAATGCATCTAAAGACTACAAGAAGTTGGTAAGTGGGTTACTTGCCACCGACAAAGTCTTAATTACTCCGCATATTGCAGGATGGACGATAGAAGCGAAGAACAAAATGTTTCAGATCCTGCTTGACAAGTATGAAGGGCAGGTTTGAGTTGCTCCACTTATTGGTGTAATAGGCTCAGCTATGAAATGCATTGTTAACGAGGTCTTAAAGATTCCTAAATTGATTTCCGAATCCACAACTGGTGGTATTGAGAATAGAGTATTTAATATGGTTAATTGTTGCGGCTCTTAATGGCTTTATAACCGCATCATCCGCGTTCGCGCAGGACTACAGTTTTAGGCATTTGTCCGTTGAAGAAGGCTTATCCCAAAGTGCGGTATTTTCTGTTGAACAAGACGATATAGGTTATATGTGGTTTGGTACGGCAGATGGGCTTAATCGCTACAACGGCTATGAATTCATACATTTCCGAAATGAGCCCTCCGATCCTAGTTCTATATCTGCCAATTTCATTTCTTGTATTACATCTACTAAGGAAGGGGCACTTTGGGTAGGAACGCGGGGTGGAGGTTTTAACTACTATAATCCCAAAGACCAAAGTTTTACTCGATATATAAGTAACGGCAACTATCAAGAGTTGTCGCACAATGACATTTACAGTATTTACGAAAACGATGAGGCTTTATATATAGGTACCTATGAAGGACTTTCCATTACTAAGGACTTAGAGACCTTTACAAATATTGTGCGTGCAGATAGCCAGGTTTATACCGTAAACTCAATTATCGAAACCAATAAAGGCGAAATCGTACTAGCCCATGACTATGGTGTTTCAGTATGGGACGTGAAAAGTGAAGCACTTATTTGCCCCTCTGACGGAATTGCATTTTTGGAAGAAGAAAATGTATCGGCTTATTCTCTATTACAAACCAAAGAAGGAGATATCTGGGTGGGAACTGATTTGGGGGTTTATATATATGATGAGCAATTTGAGTTTAAGGATGTACTCACTCCTTATACCAAGGGTTTTAACATGTCTGTCATTACAGCGCTGTATCAGGATGAAGAAGGAGATATTTGGATGGGCTCAAATGGAGAAGGAGCAGGTGTTTATGATCCTGAAACCCAGATATGCCGAACCTTTATCGCAGATTATTTCTACAATTACTCCATTTCAGGCGAAGTGGTTACCTCTATTTGCGAAGATCGTTCAGGGGTAGTTTGGATAGGAACCTATGACGGTGGAATTAACAAATACGACAAGTTCATCAATCAATTTAGAACTTATACTCATATGCCTGACAAAAGGCAAAGTCTTTCGGAACCGCGAATATTCGCTATAGCGGAGAACGACAGCGGTGATGTATGGGTAGGAACCGATGGTGGAGGGCTAGACTATATTGATCATCGTTTTGATAAGGCGGGTGAAATATCAGACGTGTTTTATGATCATTTTGATGAATACTTTGAAGGAGAATCCATTTGGGCTATTGAACCAGATGGAACCGGGAACTTGTATGTGGGAACAATAGGGAATGGAGTAAAATACTTTGATCCAAATAAGGGGATTCTTAAGGAGATAAGGCGCGATACTCTTGGGCAACGGCACATGGGATTGAGCGATGACTCGGTGTATGCCTTGCACCTGGATGAATCAGGAGATCTTTGGGTGGGGACAGATATGGGACTTAACCGATACAATACTCACACGGGAGAATGTGAGTACTTCAATGTGAATCGTCGGGAATTGAGACTCTTTAGTTCAAATACCATATTGGCTATTGAAGAAGATGATCAGGGTAGAATATGGGCTGGGGCCTTTGGAGGTGGCATTATTGTAGTAGACAAAAAACAAAGCAGTATTGTAAAACGCTACCGAAATGTGCCCGGGGATACTACCAGCCTTAGCTATGACAAGGTGATGTCCATATTTCAAGATTCTAAAAAGAGAATATGGATCGGAACTTTTGGAGGTGGTTTCAACCTATTTAATAGTTCCAATGAAACATTTACTGCCTACAGGGAAAGTGAAGGACTGCCAAATGATGTAGTATATGCCTTTATGGAAGATGAGAATGGCTACATGTGGATGAGTACGAACAATGGATTAAGTGCCTATCACATAGAAACGGGCTTCTTTAGAAATTTTGATAGGTCAAGTAACCTGCAGAGCAATGAGTTCAATCAAGGGGCATATTGTAAAGGAAAATCAGGGCGTTTTTATTTTGGAGGAATCAATGGCATCAATTCTTTTGATCCCAATAGCATTGCATTCAATTCTTACGCTCCCCCGGTAAGTATAAGTGCATATAGTAAACCAGAAGAATTACTCAAGCCCCTTCTGCCCGACAACGACAATGTTATTAAGCTTAAGTACAGGAACAATAACATCTTTTTTGAGTTTGTGGCCTTCAACTACGTAAACTCAAGGCTAAATACCTATAGATATAGGTTAGAAGGGCTCGATGATGATTGGGTGGAAATTGGAAGGAGAAGAACAGCTTCCTACACCAATCTTGATCCGGGTGATTATGTGTTTAGAGTACAAGCATCCAATAACGATGGAGTATGGAATACCATTGGAAGTAACGTGAAGGTTTATATTGACTCACCCGTGTACATGCGTTGGTGGTTTAATCCAGTGGTGTTTGTTGTTACGCTATTCATAGTATGTCTTATTGCTTACCTGGCTATTAAAACCATTCGGGCCAAGGCCAAGCAAGACCTTACTGAAACGGAGCTGAAATTGTCTCAGGCCGAAAATGAAAGTGTTCAATACCGGTTGTCCTCGCTCAGAGCTCAAATGGACCCACATTTCATTTTCAATTCACTCAACTCCATTCAGCATTTTATCACTAAAAACGACAAGGAGTCTGCCAGAGGGTATCTGAGCAAATTTTCTACGCTTATGAGGCTCATCTTAAATTCAAGTAGGGTGGAGTCTATTTCACTTGCTGAAGAGCTCGATACATTGAAGTTGTATGTAGATCTTGAGCGCCTACGATTTGACAACCGCTTTGACTACGAAGTGGATGTTACGGACGAACTTGATCCTGATGAAGTGGAGATTCCAACCATGCTGCTTCAACCATATATAGAAAATGCCATCATCCACGGGCTTAAGAACAAAACCTCAGATCAGGGATTGCTAAAGCTTGTGGTAAGGGTACAGGACGAAGGCTTATTCATTGTTGTTGAAGACAATGGAATAGGACGAGAGCGTGCTGCCGAAATACGGCAGCAGAAACTAAGCAAATACAAGTCATTGGGTATGCGCGTTACCCAAGATCGATTAAATATTTGGGCCAAGGGCCAAAAAAGCCCTGCGGTGAAAATCATTGACCTCTTTGACGAAAACAACCAACCTAGTGGTACCAGGGTGGAGGTTTTTATGAAGGGCATCTTATTTGACTAACCTTTAAAAACTACTCACGATGAATGCAGTAATTATTGATGACGAGAAAAGAAGTAGAGAGTCTCTGGAGCTTTTAGTAAAAGACTATTGCCCCAATGTGAACGTACTCGATATGGCTGAGAGTGTGGCTACTGGCGTAGAATGCATTAAGAAACACAAACCTGATCTGTTGTTCCTGGATATTGAAATGCAGGATGGCACAGGATTCGACTTGTTAGAGAAAGTAGCTGGAAACAACTTCTATGTCATTTTCACCACAGCTTTTGAAAACTATGCATTGAGAGCTTTAAAACTTAGCGCAGTTGACTACTTGTTGAAGCCCATTAATGCCGATGAGTTGAAAGCCGCAGTGAGCAAGGCTTCAGATATTATGGAGCAGAAGAGTACTGAGAATAATTTTCAACTACTACTTCAAAACCTACAGTCCAATACAGGTATGCACAAGATTGCACTGCCCACTTCTGAAGGACTCACTTTCATAAACGTACATGACATCATCCGTTGTCAGGCAGACGGGAGTTACACGCACTTCTATTTTAAAACTCAGAAGAAGTTACTGGTAAGTAAGAAGATTAAGGAGTATGAAGAGCTGTTGTCTCCCTACAATTTCGTTAGGGTGCACCACTCGCATCTTGTTAACCTTGATGAAGTTACGAAGTATGTGCGGGGTGATGGAGGCTATGTAGTGATGAGCGATGGTGAGACGGTTTACGTGTCGAAAAGGAAGAAGGAAGACTTCATGGCAGCTCTTAACAAGGCTTAACAAACCGACCGCGTATGAAATAGTCCAGACAATTATGAAGTGGTCATAACATAGGTGTAAGTATCTCTTTACCTTGCCAAAGCATCCTTAAACCACGTTTTTTTGGCCCTGGCGGCTACCGTTAAAAAAATATTAACGCTGTTAACCATTGTAAAAAAATTATTCCATTTTTGAACCCAATGATGAGAGAGGCATTATGAGACACATTTACAAAACAATTTTTTTCTTATTCCTATCCGTGACGATAGCTTCGGCCCAAGCCAGTAAGGGTGGACTGAAGGTCTTCATTGAAAATGCGGAGACGGATGATATCATCGGTGCGACGGTCCAGGTCATGGATGGCGATCGCCAGGTTACAGGAGGGGTAACCGATTTTATGGGGTTTGTCTACCTCCCCAATATTGAGGCCGGGACATACACCGTAGTGATCAAGCATGTAAACATCGGTGAAGCCAAGTATCAGGTGACCATAAAATCGAACAGTATTTATGAGTTGCGTGAGAGTATTACGGTCGGCACTGTCATAGACGAAGTAGTGATCAAGGCTGATCCTATTATCGAAGACAATACCGGAGATACCAAAACAACTGAAGACATTCTTCGACTACCAGCAAGGGGAGTAAACGGAATCGTTGCTCTTTCTGCAGGTGTTACATCGGTAGATGGTGGTGCACCTGTAATTAGAGGTGGTCGTGGCGACCAGGTAATTACCTATATAGATGGTATCCCTGTAAGGGGAAGTGGCGCTGTTGCCGTTTCATCTTATGGTGAGGTGCAAGTTTACCAGTCGGGTATTCCTGCTGAGTTTGGAGATGCTACTTCAGGTGTAATTAACATCACTACCAGAAGACCTTCTGCTTTCTTCTTTAACAGAGTTGAGCTTATTTCATCACAAGGTTTGGATGCCTATGGATACAATACTTTAGAGATTCTCTCATCAGGACCGCTAAAAAGTTTGTTGCTTGATTCAGCTTCTGGAAAGACCATTCCTAAAGTTGGTTACCTTATTGCAGGAACAGTAAACTATAGAAAGGATGGTGATCCTTCTCCAATTGGACTTCTTCAAGTAAACGACGATGTGATTGATGGAATAAAAGCCAATCCATTGCGTCCTTCGCCACTAGGATCAGGGTTCGTATCACAGTCAGAGTTTTTGACCTCTGACGACATGACAAGAGTAAAAGTGAAGCCAAATACCGAAAGTTTCAACTACAACCTAACGGGTAAGGTTGATTGGCTTATTAACGATAATATGATGTTGACCTTCGGTGGAAGGGCGCGTAGGTCATCAGGTAACGAGTTCTCTTTTGGACGAAGCTTGCTGAATTACGAGAACAACACCGAGTTTAGAAACGAGACCTATTCTGGATATATCAGATTGAGACAAGATTTCGAAACATCTGAAGATGCCTTGCTACAAAATGTAGGATATACATTCCAGGCGGATTATAGCCACTATCAGAATATTAGATGGGATCCTAACCATCAGGATGATATTTTCAACTACGGACACGTAGGTCAGTTTGAATTGTACCAGCAGAAGTACTTGTGGCAAACAAGACAAATCAACGCAGGTACTCCTGATGCATTCCCATTATTTGCATTATATGAAGTAGAGACTCCATTTGATACTGCAGTTCGCTTTACTCCTGGAGTTGCCAACCCAACTTCTTCAAACTACACTAGCCAGTTCTTCAAATTCAATGATGGAGATGTAAACAACCTTAGTCAAATCCAGCAGAATGGTGGTTTGATTAATGGTACTACACCACAGGCGCTTTACTCTTTATGGAGTGATGTAGGTACTCCTACTACTTCTTACGCTAAGCAAAGTGAAGATCAAGTGTCCATTAACTTCTCAGTGAATGGAACGATCAAAAACCATAACCTGAAATTCGGTATACGTTACGAAGAACGTACACTTAGGTACTATGCTGTAAGTGGAGCGAGTCTTTGGAGCACGATGCGTCAGTCAGTTAACCGACACATTAAGTTCCAATCCAACTCTTTGGATAGTGCTATCTACGTATTTACTGACGGAGAGTACAGGGGGTATGAGCTAGATCAGGCTCAGGGTTCTTTCCTTGATACTGTAAGGTTCCCAAAAACATTGAACGTGAGCCAGCAAACTGGTTTCGACGCGAACTTCAGAAAATACCTTATGGAGAATGACTATAAGGATGTTTACGGTAACGACATTACCCAGTACTCTTTCATTAACCCAGATGCTTACGATCCGTCTATCTTTAAGTTGGATTGGTTCAATGCTGATGACTTGCTTCAAAATGGTACTGTGGCCTATTATGGATACGACCACTTGGGTAACAAGTACACTGGTTTGAACGACTACCTTGACAATGCTGAAAACAGATATATTGCTCCATACAATCCAATTTATATGGCTGCCTATTTGCAGGATGAAGTGGTATACGAAAACCTTAACTTGAGATTTGGTGTACGTGTGGATCGCTTCGATGCCAACCAGCCGGTATTGAAAGATGAGTTCTCTCTGTTCCCAGTTAAAACAGTAGGTGAGCTAGGTTCTGATGGCAACCTCGGTGAAATTACCGTTCCTGGCAACATCGGAAACGACTATAAAGTATACGTTGATGATCCTTATAACCCAACTAAAGTTGTGGGATATAGAAATGGAGATGATTGGTACTTGGCTGACGGTTCTGAAACCAACGACCCTGGTGTAATTGCTCAGCAGTCTAACACTGGTACAATTGCTCCTTATACAAGTTTCTCAAGCAGATCTGAAGAAAGTGAAGTAGGTCTTACCAACGATGCTTTTGAAGATTACAAACCACAGATCAATGTAATGCCACGTGTGGCTGTTTCATTCCCAATCTCAAGCACTGCAATGTTCTTTGCTAACTACGATGTGCTTACTCAAAGACCACAGTCTAGAAACATTGCTACTATAGATGCATATTACTACTTGCCAGCGCGTTCAACAGGAACTATTGGTAATCCGAACTTATTACCGGAGAAAACCATTAGCTACGAAGTTGGATTCCAACAAGCACTTAGTGAAGATATGGCCATCAAAGTAAATGCATACTACAAGGAACTTAGAGACATGATCCAAATCGTTCCTAGACGTTATGCATATCCTATTGACTACACTACCTATGGTAACATTGACTTCGGTACTGTAAAAGGATTCATCTTTAGCTACAGATTACGTCCTAGCTACGAAGGTGGAAACAAGAACGTTACTCTTGAAGCCAACTACACCTTGCAGTTTGCCAATGCTACTGGTTCAGGTACCACAACTCAGGCTTCTTTGATCAACGCTGGTCAACCTAACTTGAGAACCCTACAACCAACCAACTCTGATAGAAGACACAACTTTGTAGTGTCAATGGACTATAGATTCCAGGGTGGTGCGAACTACAATGGACCAGTTATTGGAAACGGTAAGAAGATTTTCCAAAATGCAGGTATCAACCTTGTTGGAAACGCACTTTCAGGTCGTCCATATTCAGGTCAGGCTAACGTAACTCAGGCAGTTGCTTCAGGTGTTGCGCAGCGATCTACTATTGATGGTTCTATCAACGGTAACAGATACCCTTGGTTGTTCAACATGAACATGAGAATTGACAAGTCTTTCCAACTAAAAGTAGGTGGAGACGAAGAAGATAACTCAGGCTTCAACTCAAACGTACAGGTATACGTATGGGTGCAAAACCTGTTTAACACAAGAAACATTGTAGGACTGTACAGATACACTGGTTTACCAGATGATGATGGTTGGTTGGCTTCAGCAGAAGGACAGCAAGCTACTCTAGGTCAAACAAACCAAGACTCTTACAGAACATTGTACGAGGCGAAAGTGCAAAACCCAAGCAACTACACGCTTCCGAGACTAGTGAGACTAGGTGTTGTATTAAACTTCTAAACAAAGCACTACACGATTATGAAATTATATAAGATACTATCAATCGCCCTTATGGCTCTTGTTACTTTCCCGGCTTTGGCTGAGAAAGTAGAAGGCCTGGACGACAATCCAACTCCATCCAACAAACGCTTAAGAGCAAGATGTGAGAATGCATCTGCACAAGTAGACCTCGACGTGAACAACGTTAGAGCCCGTATCATGAACGGTGGTGATATGTGGTGGGACCTAGTAGGTTCTGCTAAGTACGAAGTGCCGAAAGTAGCAGATGGATCAAATGACCCAAGACGTCACGCTCTGTTTGCTGGTTCTATCTGGATCGGTGGATTGAACAACGGTAACATCCACACAGCTGCTCAAACGTACCGTCAGTTTGGTGGTAACGATATGTGGCCAGGTCCTATTGATACAGCAAGTGTTTCTATTACCGATACTGAGTGTGAGTACTGGGATCAAATCTTCCAGGTAACCAGAGAAGAGATTGATGAGTTTATTGCTGAGTTCGAAGAGAGCGGAAGTGTAGTGGACATTCCGGAGAACATTAGAAAGTGGCCAGCAAACGGTAGAAAGGAAGACAACGAAGCCCGATACATGGCACCTTACGTTAACGTAGGTGGAGGTCCTGGTTACGACCCATCATCTGGTGATTACCCTGACATCAAAGGTGATAAAGCCCTTTGGTTTGTATACAATGATGTAGGTAACCTTAAAACAGAGACTGGTTCTCCTGAAGTAGGTCTGGAGTTTAGAACAATGGCTTTTGCCTTTGCTACGAACGATGAGATCAACAACATGACCTTTTATGAAACTACTATATACAACAGAGGCCAAAAGCAGTTGGACAGTACCTACTTCGGACAGTGGGTGGATGCTGACCTTGGTTACGCCTTCGATGACTATGTAGGATGTGACATTAAGCGTGGTCTTGGAATTTGTTACAACGGTGACAACTTTGACGACGGTGCCTTTGGTTACGGTTCTAATCCCCCTTCAGTAGGTATTGACTTCTTCGAAGGACCTGCCGCTGACTTGGAAGTAGCCT
>Ga0213833_1002304_pt1 | contig 12371 bp, 22 predicted proteins | sample SWATP21_FD_160575 | JGI IMG/M metagenome (GOLD analysis project Ga0213833, IMG submission 160575) | Coastal seawater microbial communities from Marineland, Florida, United States - SWA TP2 #1 | ecosystem: Environmental > Aquatic > Marine > Coastal | place: USA: Florida | collected 2016-08-14
CCCCCTTTTTTTTTTGTCCGCCCCCCCCCCCCCCCCTCCCCCCGGCTCCTTGTCCTTCGCGTTTGTTTGGCTGTCATGGCACGACGTGACATGGGACACTTTCGCGTGCGTGGTGTGGATGCAGGTACGCTGCGTTGGGACAGCCAGATGCGGTGGAAGCGCTTGCAGACAACATGGAGCAGCACACCGGAGGTATCACCATGGACATGCACGCTTCTCTGGTGACCGCGTACGCCACAGTTGCAGATGTGCACGGGGCCGAAGCTGCCCTGGCAGACGCAGTGGCGGCTAGGGCTGCAGTTGACAGCGATAGTGACGGAGAGGGTATGGCGCTCATGGAGGTGCCTTTGCCGCGGTCCGCCTCAGAAGCGATGGTGGACATGTACCTGCGTCTGCACCATGGTTGCCAGTTGGCAGTGGAGTTTGTGGAGAAGGCACACACAGACTGGGCCTATGTGCCGTCACAGGTGCGTTCACATGGCATAGCACTCACAGAAGCACGCGTGTGCAGAGACGCCAGCCTCTTCACCTGAAGAAGGTGGTGGGGGTGGTTGGTCAGGCCCTCGTTTTGTCTTACGTATTTGGCCTTCGTGTTCGTGCTCGTGGGCCTGGTTTGGTGTCTGCAGCGCACGTTCCGTCTGCTTGTCGAGTCTGCGCGTGACGGACACAATGCGGGAGACATGGAGGACATCGAAGCCATCATGAGAAGGACATCATTCGTTCCGAAAGGCGTTGTGCGTCGTCACATGGCGGAAGTCATGGGACGTGAGCCACACTGCTTGTAGCAGTTGTTGCAGACACACCAACGGTTGAATCAGTCTTACAATGTCGAAAGCATTCCACTGCTTGCAGTCTTTGCAGACACACAAACGGTTCTACGCGTCTTACGTGCAGTCTGCTGCAGCAACTGGCACCAGCACGCGGCGGCTCCACCAACAGAAGCGAACGGCAACGCAACAGAAACAAATCCAGAACATAATGGGCCAACATGTACATGTGCATGCGATCTCGCTCTTCCCCTCACTTGAGCTTGCACGCCTAGACACCGGTTTCCGTTTTGGGTTCAGGTTCGGGTTCGGGTTCAGTTTCGTTGTGCAGCGCTTCACACCCCAGCATACTCCTGCAGGCAGCACGTGGTCAACACCAAACCACCCGGTTGACACCTCGCGATCATCACACTGTGGTGTGGCGAGACCACGCCGACGAACCGATACAAGTGTGCAAGTGTGGACCCCAGCGAAGTTCTTCCCGAGGAGTCCGGCTCTTGTGCAGCCCAAGCCCGAGTGCGAGTGGGGTCCACGTCTTTGGCTCCCTCCTCGCAGATACGTTCGAGTTTGTCGACGACGACAAGGGTGTTCTGCTGCAACAAACGACACACATCATGTAGTCTTCCAGGTGGCATGGGAACCAAGGGGATCCTGGGGTGTCGAGAACGTCAGATGTGTGCAAAGTGAGCACCGCGTCCAGGTGAGTCGGTGGGACACTCTCACACTCCCGGCCAAGGCACACGCACCAACGACGCTGCGGCATCGGATCATCTTGGCCGGATACTTTGTGTTTATTGCGAGCCGTGTCCCAGTTGAATGACGTGGCACCAACGTTCCGAACAGGCGGCTCGATTGGAAGGTCGTGGCCCATTGTACCAATGCACGTGTCGGCCCCACTGTGCTGCAGCGGAAACGGCAGTGTGACGTCGAGCCGGCTTGCGAGGAGATGGATCGTTCTGGCAACCTCTACCAGCTCCAATCCTGCGTCAAGAGGGGGGAGGGCTGTACAAGGGCGAACAGGGGACAATGGGACACAGCTCACACCTGTCAGCGCGGCTTCGCGTGTGCTACGCTAGCGCTTCTGAGGAGCCAGCAACGTACCGAGGACAAACGTGTCGAATCGGGGAGTCCAAGGGCCTTCCCCACGGCGAGCAGCGATAGAACGAAACAACTGGGCCGCCTGTGCCAAGTACCGACGGCGTTGGCTTCTCAGCGTCTGTTGGGGAGGGACAGCCATGTCACGACACAACAACAAAGACGACACCATGAGTCAGTCCACAGCTGCCAAGGCGCCTCCAACGCGCACACAACGCAGCGCTACGTCATGCATGCGTCGCGTGCTGTGTACAGTGGGCTGAATGATCACGGATGGCGTACTCGCTCTTCCAGGGTCGCAGCGCCTTCGAGCGCACCCAGCACGCTTTCCGACAGCGAGACGTCGGACAGCATTCTCCTTCTCGCCGCCTCCACAGCGCGCAAACACGTCACCACCCCCACGGCCGCGGCACGCAAGTCCAGTTGGACACGGTTCAACGCTTTCAGTCGCTCGCCGGCGCTGCGTTGAATGGAATCCAAGGCGTCACGCGCCGCAGAGTGGCCGGCCGTGGCATTGTGCTCGCCGTCACCCACGTTGCCGGCCTGCGATCGCAGCAGGTGTTCCCGCACCACACCGCGCAGCTGAGCAACGGACTCCTCCATTTGGCGAACCGCCACAAGTTGGAGGTGCAGGGATGCGGCCACGCACGTGCTGCACGCGCACTCGGCCCGCTCCCCACAGACGCCACAGGTTGCAAGCTTGGGTTCAGCGGCAGTGCTTCCTCCCCAGAGCCTCAGCCCAAACACGCTCATTGTGGAACGGAGCACACGCTGCACCGCACTGCACCGCACTCACCACAAAAGCGGTATCTACAACCGCTCGTTCACATGAGAATGGGCACGTATTGGCAGCACCGACACTTGAGGCGGCAACTTGAAGTTCAAGTCTTGAAGAAGCTGGGGTGATATGTTGTGTGCCACGAACCAACATTCGAATACGTAAGATACTAACGGAGGGGATGCACTACCAAAATTTGTGTTTGTTTGGTGTGCGCACTGTGAGTCCGTTTGCAGTGCCTATCAAACTGGGTGCTGCTGAGGCGTGCGAACTGGATCTCGCGGCCTCGATCCGGAAGGAAGAGCAGCACCACCAAACTCTTGCATGTGTTCTGGTGGCCGTGGGAGGTGGCTGAGCTGACGGTTGCCGGTACGTGGACACACCGTGTGGACCAGCCCTGCTTCGAAGCGCAACCCCCTGCTGTCGACATGGCCAGCAACGGTTCCCACTTCCTCTTCTCGGATTCCCATGTAGAGCTTGCTGCTGAGGCCCCAAACATGTTGGTTGGTGAATCCAACATGAACATCCCAGGACAAAGCGATGCCATGTCGCCACAACCCCGTGTTGTGGTGGTGACATCGTCGAGTCCACCTCCACCACGCGAGACCAGCACCAAGCACCGGCAACACCCACGCATCGTTGTCTTGAACTCCATGACACGTAGCAGCTCTGATCACGACGAGTCAGGCGGCCATGCCAGTGCCTCTGGCAGCAGCAGTCGCTATCGGATCACCGAGAACCTTCCGCGCCGTGACTCTGTTCAGATGCTACTGTTGGGCAGCAACTATGACGTTCCCAAGGACGCCATCCCCAGCGTTCGTGTTTGATCGCACTGTGTGCTTGCTTCGGTTGCAAGTGTTGTGTGTGTGGTGTTGTGCTGTGTGGATGCTGCTTGCGGTGTGCTGTGTGTTGTGCGTTGCCGACTGCAAGCTGACGCCGTTGTGAGTTGTGCGGGTGTGTGGCTGGCGGGTGTGTGGTTGGCTGGTGTGTTGCATCATCAGGGACACAAGCGACCGTGGGGTTGGTCCCTGCGCTTTCACATTCAGTCGTTGGAGGAAGAGTGGCTGGAGCAACTGTACCGTCGCCGGCGGCGTCGAACGTGGTGGTTGGAAGCCATCGGCACAATTGTGTTTCTGTTGCTTGTGCTCACGGATCTCGGGTCGACGTTCCAACTCAACGAGGAGATGGACAGCTTCACCTGGTGGAAAGTCGGCTTTCGGCTGGGATTTGGGTTTCTAGCTGCCTCACTGCTGGTGTTGGAGGTGGTTTCAAGGCCTGTGCGGCACCACCTGTGGCTGCAGATCCGGGGCCTGAACGTATTTTTGCTGTGCTTTTGGGCCGTGGTGTTCTCTCCGACGGGAGGCCTGTCTGAGTTGATGCAAAGTGATGCAATCCTTGCTACGTGCAGCAATGGTGGTACATATGCCATGCAGGTGAGTGCACGTGCGGTTGTGATCGTCACGTTCCTGTGTTGGCACAGCAAACGCAAACGCATGCTGACCAACGTGCTGTGTGGACACTGGTGAGGGGCCAACCATGCAGGAAATCCGTCTCCATCCAGCGTCTCTGATGCTTCTCTTTTGTGGCCCTGTGCTTGAAGTTCGATTTGTGGATGTGTTGGTCACTGCCATCGTCACCTCCATCACTGAATCGGCCTTTGCCCTTGCCGCCAACCAGCACGGCACAACGATCCTGGCGATGGATCAAATCCTTGTGCTGCTTCTGTGTACGTTGCTTCTCAGTCATACTGTCACTCTTGTTGTCACTCTTGTGTGCGCGATGGGGATGGATGTCACACGGACATGGATGTGTTGTGACATGTGGTGCTTTGGCTTCCGCAGTCGTCTTCGCGTGCGCTGCCACTGCGTTTGCCAACGAGCAGGCTGGCCGAGCGTTGTTTCTGCAGAACCGGTCCTTGTTCAAGGAGAATGTGAAACTGAACCAGGCCCTGAGCATGCGGGGTGGCTCCATGGACGGCGACCAACCAGTTTCCATCGTGTCCACGTCAGAGAAGATCATGCGCTTGCTGGAGCACCTTCGCAGAAAGCTCAACAACGACTCGGTTGTGGACGAAATTATCAAGTTGATGCAAGGAGACCGAGGCCTGTTCGTGCCGGACTTGTCGAACCTCGATGGTGCGGGCGTCGACAACTCCATCCGAGACTGGCTCCTCCATGGCCCCGCTCGCCTGACGGACCAAAAGGCCCAAGTCCGACGCAAGGCCACAGCTGCGTCCATGTCTGCGCCCACCCCAGCGAGCACACGTGGCGGCATGAGTTCGTCGTTGACGCAAGAGCTCAACCTCAACGCCGTGCTCGTCACCTTCGTGTGCACCACGGACTTTGGGCAGTACGCCCATGACATTCTCAAGCTCGGCAAGCAGAACCCGCGGCCGCTGTGTTTGGTTGCGGAGGCGTCACTACTGTCCATGGACATCCCGGACTCTTTGCAGCTGAACGTGAAGCAAACCCATCGCTTCCTTTCGCGCCTGGACAGCGCTTACCTGTCCTCCAACCCCTACCACAATGCTGTGTACGTGAAAGTGAACGGCCACGACTGGTGTGGCTACACGTGATCTTCGACGATTGGCTGTGTTGCGTTGTGTTGTGTTGTGTTGTGTTGTGTTGTGTTGTGTTGCGTGTCCCGAACTTGGGCCGTGTTGTGTGCGTTGGCGCGCACGCGTTGTTGACGTTGTGCTCCTTGGTGTGGCGGTACTCGTGCAATCAGACACGCTGCCAGTGTGACATGGGACATGCAGTTCTACCTGCGAGCTGGGAATGCCGAGAGGTTCTTGACACGGTTGGAGGTGTTTGCCTGCATCATCGCGGCTGCTGGACATGATGTGAAGCACCCGTACGTAGACAGTGCAGGTGTGGCGTGATCAGTCATGTGTTGTTGTGTGCTCATGATTGTCATGCGGCTGTTATGTATGTGTGACAGTGGGCGCAACAACCAGTTCCACATCACAACCATGTCGGATCTGGCCACCACGTACAACGATCTGTCTGTCCTTGAGAACTTTCACTGCGCAGAGACGTTTGCACTGGGAAACTCTCCCGACTGTTGTCTTTTCGAGCAACTGAGCAACGCTGACTACACCCGATTCCGCAAGGTTGTCGTGAACATGATCTTGGGCACGGTGCGTTTGTGGTTGTGGCTGAGGTTGAAGCTGGTGCTGGCGCTGGCGCTCACGCAATGAGCTGATGATGTCTGACGACGACCTGGTGGTGAACGCTTGGTACGCTACCCTACCAGGATGTCTCCAAGCACTTTGCCCACGTCGCCAAGCTCAAAACATGGACCCTGGCCACACCGAAAGGTGGTAGAAGCCACGCGCCTCGGCACGAGCTGGGAAACGTTGCGAATGTGGACATGCTGGTTGTGTCGCTCATCATGCTGTGCGATATCGGTGCGTGCGATGTGAGATGAGCCGTGTTCTGCGGCAAGCGCAAGGCTCACATTGAGATGCTTCACTTATGTGCTGCCTCCGTGCCACCCACCCGACACGCCTGTGTCCATCATGTTCTCCTTCTCCGTGCCCAGGCCACGCCGCGAAGCCCATGGACCTTCACCGACGATGGACGGAGTTGGTGACGGAGGAGTTCTTTCAACAAGGCGACGAAGAAAAGGAGCGTGGGCTCAAGGTCTCTCCGTTGTGTGACCGCGACACCACGGTGCTAGCCAAGAGCCAAATCGGCTTCTTCAACTATCTCGTCATGCCCCTGTTCGAAGCGTTCGCCCAGGCGCAACTGTGTTCCGGCTTCCACCCCATTCTGTTTGAGGCCCGTCGCAACCTCCGGGAATGGAAGAGGGAGCAAGCGGAGAACGAGGGCCGTGGTCATTTGACGCCCACTCCCATGGGACACACCAGCGCACCACGTGTGTTGAACTCTGTTCTGGTGAACTCTGAGAAGCCCCGCCAGCCACCCCATCGATCCCCAGCGCGTGGCAGGTACAAGGTGCAGGCGCCCCTTTCCGACGGCACCAACTCGCAGGCGGCTCGTAGGAACCGCGGGCACATGTCGCACACCATGAAGGCAAGGATCGGCAGTGGGGGTCCTCGGACTGGCACCGTTGCAGCGGCCCCGAAATCGGAGAAGGCGATGATGGACGCACCTGGTAGTGGTAGTGGTGGTGATGGCGGCGGCGGCGGCGGCGGCAGTGGTGGCGGGGCTAACGCTGGTGGTGGTGCCCGAAGAGGCAGCAGCAGTGGCAGTGGCAGTGGCAGTGGCAGTGGCAGTGGCAGCACTGGGGTGAAAGCCAGGCTCCCACCCCCACGATACGCACCGCCGGGTGCGCCTGGCACACGATCAACCAGGAGCACGGGTGGTGGCTCGACGACCGCAACCGCGCCCGTCCCCATCACCGCCACGGTGTCGGTCACAGCGCCCGCACGGCGCGGCGGCGGAGATGGGGGTGGCGGCGGCGGCCGTTTGTCTCCTGCTCAATTTGCACGCCGCTTGTCCGGGGCGTCGGATGCTGGTGGCAAGGGTGCCGGCGGCAACGCTGGTGCTGGTGCTGGTGCTGGTGCTGGCGCTGGTGCTGGCGCTGGTGCTGGCGCTGGTGCTGGCGCTGGTGCTGCTGTTACTCGAATGCCTCCCCAGCGACCTGTGCCGCTTGCAGCGGGTGGGTTGACTGCCACGCCTGCCGGACGTCGGGTGGCGGGGCTAGAAACGCTGTGAATTGGACGGTTGCCTTCAAGCTGTGTGTGTGGTGGTGTGTGTGGTGTGTGTGTGTGAGGGGAAAGAGAGCGTGTGTGTTGGTGCACAACGGTGCTTTGGGTAAGAAAGCGCATCCGCCATCGTCGTTGGATCTCGGCGCCGGTGGTGTTGGTACGTGCTCGAGTTTATTTGGGAGTGTGTGCTGTTTCATGCAGCTTGCGCGTGGAGCGTGGAGCGCTCGTGGGTTTCTGCTTTTGTTTGTTTGTCCTGTTTTGTTTGCCCGGTATGAGCCCTCGCATGTTGTTGCGGATATTATGACAAAATACAGGACCGTATTGTACTGAGTGCACACTTCGTTGCCTCACTACGGCTGCTTGGATGCAGTCAACACCCCCACATCATTGCGCTGGACGGGTGCTTGTTTGCACCCCACCTGGATTCGAATCATGTTTTCTTTGTTTTTGTTTTTGGGTGCGTGTCACCAGCAGCAGCTACCCTTACAACACAACTTGTGAAACAACAATGCAGCACTCCCAAGGAATGTGCCTAGCGCCTGCTTCGGGCTGAACCCTTTGGGACTTCCTTCAGTGACTGCGCAGCCACAAACGGTGAGACCATGAGCGCGGCAACGCAAGAGCACAACCCGCCACAGCCGCACGCACTGTCATCAAGTTGCCGACAATTTTCTCGTACTGGTGCAACTTTTCCGCGCGGCGCTGTTGCGCGCGCAAGGACGCCTCCATGGACTTCAGCTTGCCCTCCACAGCCTCACGTTGGCGCCTCTCCGCCTCCAACGTCACACTCAACGTCTTTCGTGCATTGCGCTCCTCCATGAGGGCTTCCTCAATGCGCTTCAGCCGCGCCGATGTGGTCGCCGCCGTGCTGCTGCGCGCGGAAGCGGTGGCGGGGTTGGAGCCGGAGCGACGAGAGAGCCTGGACGAACGAGAGCGGGCGGAGCCCAGCGCGATGCCAGCCGAGGCAGAGGCGCTGCGATTCAGTGACGCAGCCGCGGCGGCGGCATGTGCTCGACGAGCGGTCGACGTGGGCGTGCCCGCCTCGCTCACGTCGCTTCGCAGCCGGCGGCGTGGCGGGCCTTGCTCAGCAGCCAGGTCGGGGAACGTGATGAGTTTGCGCAGTTGGCGAAGGGGGGACTCTTCGTGTTTGTTCTGGCACGTCTTGGCTGCGAGATGCGTGTTGCGTTGCGCGTCACCAACCAACCACCCACCCAACCAACCAACCAACCAACCAACCAACCGGGCGACATCCGCGGCAGTCGGTCAGCCACGTGCGACATGGCGGGCACGCAGCATGATGGACAACGCACCTGGATCCCCACGAAACGGATCTCTGAATGGTACACGCTGGTGGTTCTTCGACAACGCCGCTGCCAGGGGCTTCATGAAGGGTGGCATGGCATCAACTGTGGGGAACCGCATCACAATCCAATCCACATGCACAGAACGGAAACGGGTGAGGTGCACGCACACGCAACGGTCCTACGTAGCACACACGGGTGGCGGTGGCGGTGTCTTGCGCTTGGGGAACACTATCCGCGGCTCACATCGTACCATCAGCAGCATTCTCAGGAAGCTTGATGCCTGTCTTGCGTGCCTCGCCTTCCACGTACAGCTTCCACAGCAGGTCCTGGTGGCAAGTGAAACGGCAGGCGGATTAGGAATGTGGTGTACGGTGGAACAGACTGCAGCGGACACACCTTGTTCCATTCCGTGTCTTTCGAGGAACCCTTGTACACCTGGGCACAAACCACAAAAACCCAGCACGCACGAACGGTTTGGGGAACTGCGATGCAAGCAGACGATACGCCAAGTGAACAATGAAACCCACCTTGGGACCACTGCCCCACTTTACACCTGATGCAATCAAGAAGCGAGAGCCGTCGTTCCAAGCCATGGTCAACTATCTGGAAGAGTGAATAGCAAACGACACTCGGTCAGCCCACCCACACGTTGGGTACGCATGCCATACCCCGCTCGCCTTCCCCGGTCTGCCACGCACTCTTGAATCCTACAGGACACTTCGGCAACGACGCTACAGCCTGTGATGCGCAGCAATAGAAAGCTCTGGAGCGAGCAGTCAACAATCGAGGCGCGGGAGCAGGTTTGGCGAGGACACGCGCAGCGGTATCGCAAGGCGCGAAGAAGGAACGGTAACACGAACCAATCAATCAAACAGATCTACAATAATGACTACGGATGTTACCAAAGCATCAGCAGCGCGCCGAATCGTGCACTCACTGACACCACTGACCGTCGCCTTGCAGGTGCGCTGCTTGTTGGGCTTGGCGATGGAGGAGCGAAAGAACCCCGGAGACGCGGAAACAGACGTACCCGAGTTACATTGCTTGAGTGTACAATCGTCTGGTAGGTCAGAATGCGAGGTGACACGCGTTGTGCTTGTGTGACATGCAGTTTTCGTGTCGATTTGTGCTCAGTTGTGTTCGGCTACGTTGGAAACAAGGCAGCAACATTCCCATTACAGTTGCTTGGGTTTGATGTGAGTCCTTTGAACTCGGTGCAGTTTTCCAACCATACTGGCTACGGCAAGTGGCGTGGAGATGTCCTTGAAGGCGCGTCCGAATGGTGCTTTGTTGGCGCACTGTCCTGTCGGGTTGTCACATTTTGTCTCTGCCCAACCAGGTCCCCAGTTTGATGCTCTGGTGGAAGGCCTGGCCGAGAACGGCTTGCTGTCAAAATTTTCACATGTGTTGACAGGTAGGGGGTGCGAGGCTCCGTGAACGCGTGGACAGAGTGATGACTTGTTTGTGCCCCACACAACTTGGCAGGCTACATGCGCAGTGCTTCCTTTGCAGCGTCCTTCGCCAAAGTAATGACAAAGCTGCACTCTGGAGAGCGCCACCCTATGTACTGTACGTTGCGGACGAGCACAGCCGAGTCGCAGGGAGTGAGTGCGCCACTCATGTGTGCCCCCCTGTCTCATGTGTGCAGTGTGCGACCCTGTGTTGGGTGACAATGGGAAGCTGTATGTTCCAGAGGATCTCGTGTGTTTGTACCGAGACACCATTGTACCCCTAGCTGATGTTGTCACCCCGAATCAATTTGAGTGCGAGTATGTCAGCGCACATGCCGAGCAACGGTGGTGGTCATGTGCTGTAACGTTGTTGTGCCTTGCCCATATTGCAGGCTGTTGTCTGGCGTGAAATTCTCGACCGTGGAAGACGGTTTTCGCGCGTGCGACACACTTCACCGCCGCGGACCCCACTCTGTTGTGGTGACAAGCTCCTCCCTGGGCACTTCGGGGGACACCAGCACCTTGCTGTTGAGCACCACCGTGGGTACGTGCACTTGCTGAAGACCGTGGCGGTGTCATGATGTGAGGGTGGGGTTGGTGACTCGCGTCCCATTGGTGGAGGTGGCTCCAGATCATGTTCTGGAGAACCCGGCCGTGCGTGACACGAAGCAAGCGCTTGGTTCACACGTGCGGGCAGTGATAGAAATTCCAAGACTCGATCGCCACTTCACTGGAACCGGTGACTTGATAGCCGCACTGCTACTCGCCTGGATGCAGCGGCTGCCCGCAGACTACATCACTGCTGTGGAGAACGCGTTGGCTTCCGTTCAGGTGCGTTTGCCTGTGCCCCCCTCGCTGGCGTTGTGCTTGCTTCCCGACAATGTTGGGCTGTCTTTCTTTCTTGGTCATCGTGGTGGCGTGCCGTGGTGTCTGTCACGTCACACATGCGCGCGTGTGTGTGTGGCAACGTCCTCGCAGGCCGTGGTGAAAACAACCGCTAAACACGGTGGCGAGCTGCGGGTGGTGGCTTGCAAGACAGACATCGAGACGCCCCCTGACAGCTGTAGATTGCGTGCTAGACTCGTTCACTGTTGATGGTAATGAAACGGCAACAGGAATTGGAAGCGGTGGCGCAACCCCCACCCTCTTTCGCGCCGGAACTACCATGTGTTCCGACACGGAGGAACTAGGGTGGGCAACGAGCGATAGACACACACAAAATTCTCCCGCCTTTGTTGTAAGTTACACACGTTCACATGTTCCTAAAACCTCGTCCTGCACAAAGTCTTTCAACCTGAGAACTGGAGCGCGTGCCTTGCTGCAAGGACACTGGCTCCTGTGTGTCAAGCACTCCGCTCAACCACGTGCGTTCATGGCCTCCCACAGCATGCTCTGCTGGAACACAACATCGGGATCGATCGAGCGCGACTGGTCCGCGGCTCGCTTCAATGCGTGGTACACATGGATGTTGGCATCCACGAAAGACTTGATGTGGTACGGCACGTTGTGCTTTCTGCAGGTCACCAGATACAGAGGACAAACGTCGGCGAACGAAACGAAACCGAGACTCTCGAGACCACAGCTCAGCGCAGCGCAGCAGATCACAACACAACACAACACAACACAACGCAACACAACACAACACAACGCAACACAACACAACACAACACAACACAACATGCCCCAACACAACGCAACTCAGCACACTGCACAACGTACGCGGCAAACTCGCGGACAAGTTTCTGGCAGTACTTCAGATTGTGACGCGGCAAGCGCGGGAACAAATGGTGCTCCACTTGGTACTGAAGTCCACCGTGCACCCTGTGACACAGCGCGGAAACGGAAAGGACAAACAACATCGATCATTCCCACGCCGTTGCTTTTTTTTTTTATGCGGGCCCACGCTCGCCCGAGCTCATGATGGCACAACGCACCACTCTGTGAGCCACCAGGAAGAAACATCCATGCTCGTCTCTGACTGCAAACGGAACCAGCTGTCAGCATCCGTAGCGAACGAGGGTCGGCCACGGTACCTGCTCATCACACCCAAGGTGACACGAAAAACAAAACAAAACAACGCCCAAGTAAGCAACGTGGGAGGGCACCAAGCCTGACGACAAACGCAAAGCCAGCGGATCGACAGGGTTGACGTACGTGTCCATGCTGAAGTGGCTCAGTGTGATCTGAACGTGCAAGAACCCGGCAATCATGTGCGAGACGAGCAGCCACATGAACACCTGGCAGCACTCGCGAGTGGAAACAACATGAGCAGGGGGCATTAGGAATTGCAACGGCGTGGTT
>Ga0213833_1002306_pt1 | contig 12362 bp, 7 predicted proteins | sample SWATP21_FD_160575 | JGI IMG/M metagenome (GOLD analysis project Ga0213833, IMG submission 160575) | Coastal seawater microbial communities from Marineland, Florida, United States - SWA TP2 #1 | ecosystem: Environmental > Aquatic > Marine > Coastal | place: USA: Florida | collected 2016-08-14
TCCTAAATTTTTGGCAGCTTCTATGTGCTGCGCAGAAATATCAGCCTCGGTGCAGTGAGTGGCCACTCGCACAGACTCTACACCCAATTCACGTGCTTTCTTAAGGTCTTCAATGGTTCCAATTCCCGGCAATAACAATGTTGTAAGCCTGGCGTGCTTGAGTTCACTGGCTATACCTTCCAGCCATTCCCAATCAGTATAAGCACCAAAGCCGTAATTAAAGCTTCCACCGGTCAATCCATCGCCATGCGCAATTTCTATGGCATCAACCTTAGCATCGTCAAGTGCCTTGGCAATGGTCTTTATCTGTTCTTTTGAGTATTGATGTTTAATGGCATGCATGCCATCGCGGAGGGTTACGTCTTGTATGTAAAGCTCATTCATAATTCTTGTTTTATCACAAAGAGCCTATAGGCTCTAAGAGTTTCATTTTTAAAATCAATAGCAAGTTCAAACTCAAGTTCAATTATCAGATTTATTTTGAATTGAGTAAAAAATGGCACTTAACTGTTCAGATTCGTCAATAAGCCTGGCCCTTTCTCCATTATCACCAATGTTCAAATAATCCAAAATCTTAAAGGCAACTCTACATTCCTTTATTTCTCTTAATACTATCGTAAGCTTATCGCTAAAATCCTTATTTGTTTTGGTCCCTTGGGCTTCTCCAAAATTCAAGGCTGCACTGGATGAAGCTCTTACTAGCTGGTCCACAAAATACTTACCTTCTGAAGAGCCTGGAAATGATCTAGTGAAAAGAATTGTGTCGCCGGCAAACTTTACCAAGCGGTCTTCTAAGTCAAATTTCCAATCCGTCATGGGCCTTGAAATTGAATTTGAGTTTGCCGTTGAGTTTCACAAAAACTCAACTTTAAGCACTTTGCGATACCAAACTTGCCAGCTTCTCTCCGGTAGCCTTTGCTGCCGAGGTCATGATATCCAGATTACCGGCGTATTCTGGAAGATAATGCCCTGCTCCGATCACTTGAAGCAGCACCATGGTTTTAAGGCCTGATACATGGCCCACCCCTTCAATGAATACAGGTTTGTCTTTTGGAATTTCTTCAAACTGTACTTCCTGATGCAGACTGTATCCCGGCACATACTTCTGTACCTCAGCTACCATATCATGAATGCTTTCCCTGATGGCCTCCTTATCTGCCATTTCGCTCAGGGTAAAAACAGTATCACGCATTACCAATGGAGGCTCTGCCGGGTTGAGAATTATGATTGCCTTACCACGTGTTGCACCACCTACCTTCTCAATGGCTTCGGCGGTGGTTTCAGTAAACTCATCAATATTGGCGCGTGTGCCCGGGCCTGCTGATTTACTGGAAATAGAAGCTACTATCTCGCCATAATGCACTTTGGCAACTCTTGAAACAGCTGCCACCATAGGTATGGTCGCCTGTCCACCACAGGTTACCATATTCACATTGTCAATATCAATGCTCGCATCAAAATTTACAGGGGGGATCAGGTAAGGGCCAATGGCTGCCGGTGTAAGGTCTATTACCTTCTTGCCAGGATACTGCTTGATGATATTGTAATTGTAATGATGTGCCTTGGCACTCGTAGCATCAAAAATGAAGGTAATATCATTCCATTCCGGCATTTCTACCAATCCATTAATACCTTCATGAGTAGTAGCTACTCCCATGCGCTTGGCGCGGGCCAGACCATCTGATTCAGGGTCTATTCCCACCATCACACTCATTTCAAGATATTCTGACTGACGCAAAATCTTAATCATGAGATCAGTACCAATGTTGCCCGACCCTATTATGGCACATTTAAATCTATCAGACATATTCAATCAAATTAATTATTCAACAGAAAAACCCGCACTTCCGAGTCGTTCAACTTCAACTTTTACCTGTTGTCCCGCCTCTAAAAATACGGCTCCTGTAGCAGCACCAGCCATGAGGTATGATCCAGCAGGAAATTCCTGTCCGTATTTGGCTGCCAATCTTGAGGCATTCGCAACTGATTTCCATGGATTACCCAAAATGGCTGAAGAACTTCCGCTTTCGGCTACCTCAGCATTTATGATCAGATCCATTTTGAGGTCACTAAGGTTTGAGGAAGCATCCATCCAATCACCCACCACAAAGGCCGATGAAGAACAATTATCAGCAATTACATCCTCCAACGAGAATTTGAAATTCTTGTATCTGGAATCAATTACTTCCAAGGCCGGAGCGACTGCCTCAATATAATCTGCCACTTCGTCCAATTGAAGTTCCCTGTCAATGTCTTTCTTCACCAGAAAGCATACTTCTGGTTCTACCCTGGGGTGGCAAAACTCTTCAAGATTCAATTTCCCTCCATTATCAATGAGCATATGGTCGGTAAGTCTTCCCCAAATCAAATCACTCACTCCCATCTGCTTCATTTTGGCTTCACTGGTAAAACCCAGCTTAAGGCCTACAAATTTTTCGCCGCGCTCGTACCGGCAAATCAGCAATTGTTCCTGAATGGCATATGCTGTATTCTCATCAAAATTTTCTGCTAAACTCAGTTGCTCGACAGGCTCTGCTTTTTGTGCCGCTAAATCAAGCTTTCTGGCCAGTGTTTCGGTATTCATGGCGCAAAGGTAACTGGACTCCGGCTCAAACGTAAACCATTGAGTTCCCCTCTGTCATGGGCTTTCCGGGTTAAAAGGATTTGCTAAGCTGAAAGCTGAGCAGCGAACCTGTGGTATAAAAACTATTGCCCTGAACCATGAGAGAATTGCCCTGAAACTGCAGGCTTGCTGAAAACCCTTTGACCAAAGAAGCCATAAGCATACCAGAATAAGTGAGGCGAGGATTTAGATTTTGCATCATATTGGCTCCAATAGAAATATCGGCCATCACTCTTCCTTCATTAAATCTTCCCCCCAAAGTAGTTTTCACTGATGTAAAACCAGGAGTTTCACCCCAGGGCAGGGACCGCTGCATGGCCATCCCCAGTTTTCCTACTCCACCACTGATCATGGCATCGCACTTGGCCATTGCCAATTGGTTCATCACCACGGCTGAGCATGAAAATTCCTGGTAAAAGAATCCCAGGTTTGACAAAAGCATCTTAGAGCCCAGTTCGGTGTTGAATTGCAACGACACATCATGCATTCGCAGAGATTGACTCATCTCAGGTGATGCGCTCTCAAACCAGGTGTTGAGGGCAGTAAAGTTCACGCGTTCGCCCAGTTTTACCTGTTGAAACGAAAGAAGGTTGAGCCTTCTTGTTGTGACTTCCAGTTGCGAAAGCGTGTTATTCTCTAAAACCTCAAGCCGCAGGGTAGAAATAAGGTGGTGATTGAAAAATGAATTGGTCATGTTCAATTCTCCACCGTGAATGTCATTCAATAAAAATGGATTTCCGGGTGTTTGGAAACCAGCTGGAATATATTTATGGCCAGCAGAAAACTGGTGATTGCCTGAGCCAAATGACTTAGATACATTGCTGATAAGTAAGGAGTTTCCGGAATTGATTACAGAATATTCAGTTTCTTCAGTAAAGTGATAGGGATTGAAACTCGCAGCAAAATTGGTTGAAAGAGACCATCCCTTATAGGCAAGTCTCTCAAGTCCTACTTCAGCAATACTGCGCACTTCATCTGGACTCCCAAAACGCGTTAACCTGGAAGTGATGCTGGCTTCTCCTAGAAAGTCAATCGTCCCGCCAACTGATATCAGGTTCCATGGGTCAGACCTGAAAAGTGGGGTTCTCAACGTTTTTCCGGTAACGAACTCCACCTTTGACTCACCGATGTCATAAGCAGTATGAAGCCCATTTACAGGAATGCCTGCCACTGAATAGGGGGACAAATCAGGCGTAACAACCCCTACATTGAAAGACCTGAGGTTCTTAGCCTTTTCATAGAGCTCCAAGGCCCTCCTATACTTCCTTTCATGTGTACTGATGAGCTTGCGCTTTTCATTATAGTCTTCTACCAGATATTCAAAGCGCTTCAGGCTATCCTGAACGGCACCTTCAAGTTGCACCTTTCTTTGCGCTATTGAATCCTGAAGGCGCTGATTCAATTGGGCTTTATCTGCCAGCGCAATGGCTGATTCTATTCTCATTTTGGCAGCATTGATTCTTGCCAGAGTATCTTCAAGCCCCTTTCTCCTGGTTTCGAGAATTTGCCTTTGCGCAACCAATGTGCTATCCTGTCTTACAGAATCCTGCAACCTACCACTCAACTGCTGCAAAGAATCCTTTAACCTTTGCTCATAAGCTTCTAACCTGAGCAAGCCCCTTTTCTTTTTCTTAATCGCCTCCATAATTTGTGAAGTATCTGTGGCCCTTTGTCGCGCTTCGTCAAAAGAAGTACGAAGCTCATAATCATCAAGATCCTTTTTGGCTTGTTCTAACCCCCTCAACAATTCCCAATAGTCAAACGAAACCTTGAAGTCGAGCCGATCATATTCAGCCATGCCATTATTGAAATAATACAATCGGGAATTGAATGGCAGTCCTGCAAGCTCAAAGTCAAAATCACCCTGCATCTGAACATAGTTATTTGACAAATGACCATTGACTTGTCTTTCAAACCTTCCATGTGTCATGCTCAGCCTTCCTGAAAAGTCACGAGGCACAAACTGACTTAACATGGGTGTCTCAAAAGAATCAAAGGGCGATACACCGGCCATATTGACTTCATTGATCAATCGTTGACGCTCATACCTGAGCAAGGCCTTCAGAGAGTCTCTCCTGCCGGGACGGTTTGGCATAACTACTTTTGAGAAAGTATCTGAAATTACCGCACCATCCCCATCAATTTGATATGCATTGAGGCGGTATGGGACAGCTCTTTTGAAATTTGACAGTGAATAGGCCGCTTGATCGCCAGCGGCAAGTGTATCCACCAACATTCCTTTAAAAGCTGATACCTTGATAATTGACAACACTGTTTGGCAATTCTCCTCTGTTGCCACAGTTTGTAAAACCATCGTATCTGCTGTATACCGAATCTCCGGTTTAGGTGCAGCATCTCTTTGCTCCTTCATACACCTAATCAACTGCCCATCTTTAGTATTCAGGACCAGGCAGTACTTGCCGGGCATTAACTTCTCACCCGCTCCTCCGGTTTTTCTAAGGTTTCCACTTGCTTCTAAGGAGTCGTGTATTCGGGTTATCCAGAAGTGTGAAGTGTCAGCCTGAATCAAAACCCGATAAAAGGGTTGGCCGCCATACCTAAGCTCAATACCCATGCCTTCTTTAAGCAGCTCGCCATACACCAATACAGAGTCCTTTTTAAAGCCATCATGAAGATCCGCTGGAATCATAGGTGTTTGGCCATATCCTACTGGCAGAATGAGCAAAAAGTGAATGACTATAAGGACAGAATATTTCATGGCGGGCCCTTTGATCTACAAATTATTAAAAATAAAGTTGAATAGCGGAAACTTATTTCATTATTATTATAAATACGCGTGCCTATCAACCCAATCCAAATCAAACTTCAAGCATGTAATATGCCAAACCGAACTCAGCCAAACTGCTACCAATTACAGGCCAAACCATACCGAACTCAAGCCAGATTCTGCCAAACTCAAAAAAGATTCAACCGAACTCAAAATAGTTTTTCCAAAACACCCTTATCACTATTAATTGCATGAATTAACGTTAAAAAGCACAAAAAAGAATCCATGTAACGATCAACCAATACATCTTAAAGGAGAGTCAAAAACCCAAATGAAGCCTTAAATCATTTTGAATTCATTTTACATTTCGTTCATCAGGGTTTTGAGGTTTTCCAGGTACTGTAATTTGAAAATCCCGCAAGACGCACTTATTGCATCTTGCATGTATTCTAATGCTCAAATAATTAGTTTATAATTATGAAAAAACTACCATCCCACATCACTTTTCTCATATTACTTAGTTGGAGCGGCATTGCGTTTGCTCAATCACCTAAAGTGCAATTTGTTCAGGCTGATCCTTACGTGTCAGGCCTGCAAAACTTATGGCTAATTACAATTGAAGCCAAGTCAGGAGCGCAAGTAGCCTTTAACCTTACCATCCACCAAAATGGCCGTACTTTCTATACTGCCCAAACCGTAACAATGGAATTGCGGGGCCCTCAAACGGTATTGAATCTGGGAAAAACCTCTTTACAATCTGAAATGTATACAGATGCCACCCAGGGTCAATACGTTAAAGCCCTTGGCCTGCTTCCACAAGGCAATTATTCAGCTTGTGTGGAGCTCATTGGGCAGAAAACTCTTACAACAATCACATGTACTGAGTTTGTAGTACCAGAGAAACTACAGGTCAATCAAATCTATCCACCTGACCAGTTTCAATTAAGTCCTGAAATCAAACAGCCCATTTTTTCCTGGATGTTAACCACACCTACAAAACCAACAATGGGCGCCACATACACCTTCTTTCTTTTTGAAATGGCAGAAGGACAAAGTGCTCATGATGCGGCTTTGAGAAATGTACCTATTCATGTAACCAGAGAACTTCAGTCCAATACCTATAACTATCCAATTGACGCAATCAGTCTCAAACAGGATGGCAAATATGCGTGGATGGTTGAAGTAAATGTAGGAAGCCAGGTCATCGCATCATCATCAGTTTGGAAGTTTACATTTAAACCGGATGAACCAAAGAAAGTTACAGTAGCCCAACAGGTCTACATAGACTTGAATAAAGATGAACACCTGACTGAGGTCCTGACCAATGGGTCACTCAACCTGGCCTACCGCCATGATCAAAACCAACACCAGGAACTAAGTTTTGAGTTTTTCGATAGCAAGGGCAATAGCCTGAAAAGCAAGGTTAAGCCCGTTGAAATTATATATGGCGAAAATTATTTCTCTGTTGATCTAAGCCAGGTTAAAGGACTCAGGAAAAATCAAGTATACATCGTAACAATCAAGGGCCTGAAAAAACCCATTCAACTGGTGTTCAGGCACATAAAGAGCTAAAACTAAAATCATGCGAAAATTCAACACTCCACTAGTAGTGGTGCTGGGAGCACTATGCACTTTCTTACTCATTAACGCTTTTGTAACCAGTGACCGGCACTATGCCTATATAGACAACAACAAGGTGTTTTCTGAATTCAAGCTCACTGATGAGTACACCATTAAACTGAATAAAATTCAGGAAGAGCGATCAGCCGTTCTCGACAGCATGGAACTGCGTGTTCAACAAAAAAGAGCAGCCATTAGCCAGGAATCATCTGAAGTTGAAGTGTTGCAGCTCCGGAAGGAAATAATGGAGCTTGAAAACACCAGAAAACGATTTGAAGAACAAAATCAGATTCTTACTGCCCAATATGATGACATCATCTGGAAACAATTGAACAGTTACATCAAAAGCTACGGTGATGAAAAAGGATTTGACATGATTCTGGGTGTTTCCGGCCAGGGCAATCTTATGTATGCAAATGGCTCATTGGATGTTAGTCAGGAAGTGTTGCAATATGTAAATGACAAGTACGATGGGAAAAACTAGAAAAAGGATATTGGGTGGCCTTGTATTGTTGACCGCAGGTATTCTGTTGGTTTCACTCACCTGGAAAAACGAATTGACTCTTGATGAATATCGGGAGTTTTATGCTTCCCCGGATTATGACTGTCAATACGAGAAAGTCATTGGCGGGTACAAAGTGCAATTAAAGTACCGGCCTACTGAACTGCATATTGCAAGCCGGGTTGAAAACAAAGAAGAGCGTGATTCACTTATTAAAGAGAATAGCTCAGTTGCCTTTTTTGACATGAAAATCACCGCTCTGAGCGGTGTCTCGCCAATTTTTGAAGGTGATCAATCTGTTTTAGAGGAGCGGGTAATGTATTTCCTGGCCCATGTAACTGATGACCTCATGCTTCATAATGACGATGGAGAATACTACCTGCTCAACCATCACATGGAGCGCAACTACAACATTAATAATTCCATATACATACAGCTGGCCTTTAACAGACCAGAGCACAAAGACTTCACCTTTACCTATAACGACCGAGTGCTGGGCATAGGCAAGGTCAACTTTGAAATCAAGGCTAAAGACATAGACAAACTACCAAAAATTAATACGCTATGAAATTCAGAAAATACCTAAAACCGCTATCTGTCTTTTCGCTGATAGTATTCCTGAATCAGATATTATTTCCTACAGCGGCACTGGCCCTTACCGGTGGCCCTTCTCAGCCTGAAGTGCATGGCTTTGAACCCGTAGGTACCAACCAAATGGTAAACCTCTTCAGTGGTGATTTTACCTATAACCTGCCCCTATTTGAAATTGGTGGATATCCAATCAATATGGCCTACCATTCAGGAGTAGGTATGGAGCAGGAAGCCAGCTGGGTGGGGCTAGGCTGGAGCTTAACCCCTGGTGCCATTAACAGAAATCTTAGAGGGCTTCCAGACGATTTTAAGGGAGATGAGGTCAAATTCTCACGAAAAATGAAGCCAAACAGAACAGTAGGGCTGGACGTAATGCTTGAACCAGAAGTTTTTGGCTTCGAATTGGACGGTAAAGCTGCTGAATTGCTTGGTGGAGGAGCATTGACTGACCAAGAAGTTAATGCCGGTAAAAAGTCATCAGTTTTGAAACTAGGATTGGGAATTACCTATAACAATTACACAGGTATTGACATCAATAGAAGTGCTTCAGTTACCTTAAGCAATGGGTTAATTAATCCAACCATAGGTTATTCTGATAATGGTGGTTTAAGCCTGAACGCTGCTCCAAACTATCAGCGTATCCTGAAAAAAGCAAGAGATGCAGCCCGAAAAGGCAAAAAAACATCCGAAGAAAATGAGTCTCAAAGCACGGAAGATGGTGAACAAGCATCAAGCTCCGGAAACTGGTTGAGCAAGATGTCTGATGAAGATATTGAAAAGTGGGCTGCACGACCTGGGTTGTACAAATCCATGTACAACAACATATCTAATACTTATGTAACCACCAATAAAGTCTACTCACCTGGTTCTGACGCATCTATGTGGAATTTCGGCATTCGGGTAAACGTAGGAATCGGTGCCGATGTTTTTGGAGGGTCTGCCCAAGGTGAAGCTGACTTCTTTTATAGTGTACAACGGCTGGGTGCTGTTGGCGACAACGCCGAAACGGACGGCAGTAGTGTTGCCAACTGGAACCTTAAGGCTTATGGGGTCGATTATGGGGAAAGTGCCAGCGAAAAGTACAAGAATGATCTCCTCGATTATAATCGGGAGCATGAATACGCTTTGCGAGATGAATCTCCATTGCTCCCCGTTAGCCAACTAACCTACGACGTATTTTCCATTTCTGGTCAGGGCACCGGTGGTTCCTTTCGCAGTTTCCGAAATGACTTTCCCATAGTTGGCAAAAACCGTGTGTCTGATGTGCCTTCAACCGATATCAACATTGGCCTGGACACTGAAGGTGGCCAGCTATTTAAAGTGGGAGGAAACTTCTCGCTGGTTCTTGGTGAAAACCGAAGCGGATATTGGGACAACAGCTTAGATGGTGATCTTGGTTTTGCATCTAAAGACAATACTGCCAATTGGCTTTTTGAACCCACTTACTTTAAAAAGGGAGGTGAGTTCGGTGCATTCAATGATGACTACCTCAATCAGATTGGCGGCGAAGGGGCCACCAACTTTAAAATCAACATATTGCGACAGGCTGTTAATGATCTGGAAGATTTAACTACAAGTTATGGCCCTGTTGAAAATGACACATATAAAGGAAGTATGGGTACAAACCGAATTCCCAGATCATCTGCAATACTTGGACTAACTAAGGATGAAGCACATCACTATGGCTTCAACAATTCAGATAACAAAATCACCAGCTATGATGGATTCAATCACACTACACAACAAGAAAGTGGGGTGGGCTATGCTACAGGAACGGAGCTGAACAGGCTCGTTGACATGGAGGGCGAGAACCACCATTATGGAGAATTCCAAATCACACAAAATGATGGCTTCAGGTATGTATATGGCCTACCGGTTTACAACCATCAGACCGTTGAAGCAAGTTTTGCTATAGAGCTCGAAGAAAACGCTACCGATCCTAACTCCTCAACCAACATGGGCTACGTTGGCTACGATACTGATGATGCGACTGCTGGCAATCAGAAGGGTACTGATCATTTCGTTTCAAAAAAGGAAATTCCCGGTTACGCACATTCATTCCTGCTCACAGCCATTTTGTCGCCTGATTATGTAGACGTAAACAACAATGGCATTGACGATAACGATATTGGAGAAGCCATCAAATTCAACTACCAGAAGGTACATGATGAGTATGGCTGGAGGAATCCGGTGGCCAGCAGTGCCAATAAGGCCCGATACATAGAGGGATTAAAAACTGATCCTGATGATGATAAGGCCAGTTACATTTATGGAACTAAAGAGGTCTGGGTACTACACTCCATTGAGTCAAAGAATATGGTCGCAGAATTCATTACCTCAGACCGTGACGACTCACATGGTGTAAAAAATGAAGAGGGTGAACGGGATGAAACGAAAAAGCAGAAGAAGCTCGACCGAATTGTCATTTACAACAAAAATGACCGGCTAAGCGAAACTGCAACTTACAAACCTACACCTGTTAAGACCATTCACTTTAAGTACAATTACGATCTGTGCCAGGGCATTCCAAACAACACCAATAACGGAGGAAAGCTCACCCTGGAATCTTTATCATTTACCTATGGAAATTCAGGAAAAGGCCTGTTGAACCCCTACGAATTCACTTATGGAAGCGGATCCAAAAACCCTTCCTACAATCCTTTAAACTCTGACCGTTGGGGGAACTATAAAGCTTTTGATGCCAATTACCCCAACCATGAATTTCCCTATGTTGATCAGGATAGAAGCAAGACTGATGAATATGCTACGGCCTGGCTTCTTGAAAAAATAACATTGCCGAGTGGCGGAGAGATCAATGTGGCCTATGAGTCGGATGACTATGCCTATGTTATGGAGAAGGAAGCCATGACCATGAGAGCCATAGCCGGTGTTGGAAAGTCTACTGATTTCACCCCTGGCACTAAACTCTACACTCCGATGGTCTCTACTTCCAATTTCCTCTATTTTGAGCTCCCACCGGGAGTTGAGGGAAGTAATGTCGAGAAATACTTATCGCCTGGAGACCATCTGTACTTCAAGGCACTCTTCCATGTTAAAGACAAACGAAGTGACAACTCAACCGATAAAGAATATGTATCAGGATATGTAAAGGTGAAGGATTTTGGAGAATGCACCAACAATCCATCAACAGGCACCAAATACGGTTACGTTGAAATAGAGAAGCGCCGTTATGGCAAACTCAAGTACCAGGCCATGACCCTTGCCGCCTGGAAATTTATGTTGGGCAATATGTCTGATAGAATCAATGACATGCCGCCACCACCTGGTGATCTGGCCGGTGCGGGTAAAGACTATCTGCTTTCTAAGCTAAGCAAAATCACCCAGATGTTGAAAGGGCAACTTGGCAAGTTGGAAATGGAACATTATGCCCAACACATAGATCTGTCCAAGTCCATCATTCGATTAAAGGAACCCACGGGTTTTAAGCTGGGAGGTGGCACTAGGGTAAAGCAAATCAGCATGACCGACAACTGGGATAATATGACCTCGTCTGCAGAATCGAAAAGCGAATACGGTTCAGTGTATGACTATACCATGCCTGATGAAAATGGTGATGATATCAGCAGTGGTGTTGCCTCATATGAGCCCCAACTGGGTAATGAGGAAAACCCTTACAAAGAGCCTATTTACTTTAGCTATAGACCCAAGTCAATAGCTGGATCCAGACTGGTTAAGTTTGGTAGAAAAGTAGAAGAATATATAGTAGGGCCCTATGGCGAAATGTTCTTTCCAGGAGCCAGCGTGGGCTATAGCAAGGTGACCGTAAAGAGTCTTGCTACAAGCCGAATGGATGATGACATCATTACGCAGGGCTCGCCAACTGGTAAAACCGAACATGAATATTACACTGCAAGAGACTTTCCGGTCATTCAGGAAAAGACGGTGCCTGAAGTAAAACCCACACCAGGATTAGTAGGTCTGGCTCTCGCCAGAATACTCAAAAACAAAATCAGAAAAAGAAATCTGGTGATGTCCCAAGGATATTCCTTCATTGTAAACAATATGCATGGTCAACAAAAAAAGACCACGACTTATGACCAAAAGGGTAACATCATCTCCTCAACCGAGAGTTTTTATCATACCGATCCGGACAATCCTAAAATGCTTAAGAACGAAGTTTCTGTCTTAAATAAGGATGGTTCTATTACAGATGATAAAAAAATTGGTGTTGAAGTAGACTTTGTTGCCGACGCACATGAAGTTATTAATCGCACCTACTACTCTCAGGTTCAACCCAACGTAGACGCCTTTTCATTAGGTATTATTCCCGTCATTGG
>Ga0213833_1002307_pt1 | contig 12360 bp, 19 predicted proteins | sample SWATP21_FD_160575 | JGI IMG/M metagenome (GOLD analysis project Ga0213833, IMG submission 160575) | Coastal seawater microbial communities from Marineland, Florida, United States - SWA TP2 #1 | ecosystem: Environmental > Aquatic > Marine > Coastal | place: USA: Florida | collected 2016-08-14
CAGTGCTACGTCATTCGCAACAAGAGCGGGCGCAACATGCTTCATCCCCTGTACACGCTGTATTCCGAGGACGGTGACCGGTTCTTGATGGCCGCGAAGGTACGCACGAATAGCCACGAATGGATTCATACATTAGTTGTGTGGTGTCGTACTGACAATGACCTTCCAACCATGTTATCAGAAACGCATGGCGAATCGCACTTCCAATTACCTGATCTCCATGGACCCCAAGCCCACTGATCGCAAGAGCGAAAATGTGGTCGGAAAGCTGCGTGCCAACTGGGTGCGTTGGTTTGGGCCGTGTTGTTCGTGGGATCGATTGCTCGGGAAATGGTGTCATGCAGCCACGACGAATGGCGCCTTGGCGGCTGTGCTGCCGTTTTTCTTTGTTCGACGTACAGCTCACGATGTTTGTTTGGCGCTGCGTGTTGGCGCAGTCTGGCTCCGGCTACATCGTGTACGACGAAGGAATCAACCCCGAAAAGGCTGTCACGGACACCGCAGTGCGCAAGGAGCTCGCCGTGATCAACTTTGAGTACGACAAGATGGGTCCGGGGCGCATGATGGTCGCTGTCCCGCGCGTGAATGCTGGCCGAGCGGTGGTGTTCAAGCCAATGGAGCAGGGGAAGGGTATCGAGGCGGCTATTGAGCGCCGTGATGGAGAATCGGTCATGTTCTTGCGAAACAAGGTGGGTGGTGCATGTGCATGGTGAACCCTGGTGGGGGCGCTTGGCTGACGTTGTTGCTGTTGACGTCGCTGCTCCCAGCGCCCCAAATGGGACGAGTCAGTCGGAGGACACGTGTTGAACTTCAAAGGACGTGTCACGATGTCGTCAGTGAAGAACTTTCAGCTTGGATCAGACGTATGCTACCGGGTTGTGTTGTAGTTGTGCCACGGATTCCTTCATCATGCTCACTGGTTTCTTGCTGCTGGAACAGGAGCTTGGCGACGAGACCGTGCTACAGTTTGGCCGGGTTGCGAAGAACAAGTTCACCATGGACTACCAGGTGCGATTTGGAGTCATGGTTGTTTTGGTGTTGGGCTCCAGTGTTGGTGGTCTTATTCTTGGGCGCGTGGGTTGGCAACAGTACCCCCTGTCAGCGCTTCAAGCCTTTGCCATTTGTCTGTCATCCCTTGATGGAAAACTTGCCGATTCTAAGGGTTTCGAAACCATGCGTGATGCTGCGAGCGCTGCGAGCAAGCAGGTGCGATGAGCAGTGATCGCTCGCTTTTTTTGTTTTTGCGGCGCGCGCACTCATCGGCCTGTTCTCTTTCCCAGCTGGGTGAAGTGACAACCAAGCTTGCGGATAGTGTGAAGAAGTAACGGGCTGCAACGCCAGCCGCGACACGCACGTGCCACCCCTAGTGTACTTTTTGCATGGTGCAACATTTTTGTGTCCAACTCATGCTCGTGCGAATGCATGTCTCCACGTCAAGAAAATAAAAAATACTTCCTCGCCCCCCCCTCGCCCCGTTCCGAGCACGCTGACGTTGCACACTTGTTTTACCCTGTACTTTCTATTTTGCATCGATTGCACACCACAGCCTCACAATTTGGATCCAGCGCCGGCCCCAGCACCTGCGCCAGCACTCTCACCGGTTCTGGCGCCGCCCCCCGGCGCAGCCCCACCCCTAGCTGCGTCAAACGACGCTTCCGGGAACGCGAGCTCGAAGCACTCCGGGACCACCGCCAGCATATCCGGCGTCGTCATGCCGCGCCGGTGCTGCTGGAACGCACGCGCAGCGCACGTTCGTGTGAGGAGCGATCCACCAAACGCAGCCAACCCCGGAAGGCTGTACGCTTCCCCGCCACCAGCGTCATGCACCACACAAGCGTGGGCCGCCGCGCCGACGTCTGTGCCCGCTGTGTGTGCGCTGGAGGAGGCGTCCGCGTGCATCTTGGCCCACGCTGCGAAGACGCCCGTGGTGCCAGCCAAAATGTCGCCTTGTCCTCCGCACCGACGCGGGCAGTCACCTTCGTTGCTCTGCAGAACTGCGTTGTCTCCACGCGCCCAGCGCACCACGCGGCGTTACCCGGTGAGTCGTCACGAACGTGACGCAACGGACCACACACACGATTCCAGGAAAAACCAGGAAACAAGGCGAGCCCCCTCCCCCCTTGACATGTGACATACCATACTTTCCTCCATGGCTGCAAATTGTGTCCGTGTGCCCCTTCAACAGAATCGTGGCGGAGTTCAAGCTACACCAACACGCGCGAGAGGCCAAACGAGGAGAAAGGACACCAGTGAGGCAAAGAACGACCGTTGCCTGTGTCTCCGAGCAACACGGAGGGGTCCCGGGGGAGGAGGGAGGGAGGGGTTTGTGGTAGCGTGGTAGGTGTGACGCGTACCGGTGTGATAGTTGAGCCAATGCGTCGTCGCCGAACGGGATGTCAAACGTGTGCAGCAACCGCTTCAACTCCACGATGTTCGGAGTCAGTATGGACCACTCGCCGAAAGGAAAGCATTCAGGGTCTTGTGAGACGTGCCACAGAGCTAATCAGCAAACACGCCATTGCATCGAGTCAGGTGGACGAGCACACTTGTGATGGCCAAAGCAGCAAAACGACGTGTACCATCTGCGTCAAGCACCACGGGCAATCCAGCCCGCGAGGCCTTGGAAGCAACCTGCATCGCTGCATCAAGCATGGAGGCATCTCTCCCAAGGCCAGGTCCCACGACTAGAGCATGCAGCCGATCCACCCAATCCTTCATGAGGTTAACTGACGCATCCACGCTTGCGGGTTCGCCTCTGCATCGGACAGTTGCACAGGACATGTTGTCATGCGTACGAAGCCAGCAACAGAGACTTCGTAGTGGCCAAACTTCTGGCGCCTTCAACGCAGCGCGCACGTTCAAGGCCACGCACAGTTTTATCACAGGATGGACAATGAGCTCCGGTGAAAAGCTCTTGATGGGCGTCGACGCTTCCTCTGCACAGAAGATGTGAACAATGTCCGCACCCTGCACACGACGCCTAGGTGTCACCACACACTCTCACGCAAGCAGTGCAGCAGCAGCTTCATGCCCTGTTCGCATAGCAGGGTACGTACACATCTCAAAGCAGCACTGGCAGCGTAGAATGGCGCGCCACAATACTCTAAACAACCACCAATCACACCGATCCTGCCTGCGCGCAAGACAGTCGTCCGTCAGCAACACACGTTGTTCACCGCCAACCACCGCACGCCTGCCCACCATGCTGCCCCTTGTGTGCACTGAACGACAGTGGGGGGATGATTCTGGTGGCAACCCGTCGAATGGCTTCCGCCCTGGCCATGATGGTCGCACGCAAAGCGACACGTGCGGGAAAACAACTCCAAAACAAACAAAACAAATGAACAAAGAAAGAAAAACAAGCAAAACAAAGTTCGGACCCTGCACAACTACGCACGGCAGCTGACTCAGCTGGGACGCCGCAGGGGTGGCATCGGGTGTTTCGGCGCGCTGAAGCGAGCGGTGCGCCTTGCTTCTGCGTGGCACCGCTAGGATGGGGGGCAAGGGCATGGCTTCGGCGTCAAGCCACCGGATTCTTGCGTTTGGCGCAGTCATGTACGTCCGGCGACTGTGCGCTTTGTTGTGGCCTGCCTCGACAAGGTTGACGCTTGTGCTCGCCCAGGTTCTCCTCCTCTCTCATGAACAACGTCTTCGCCACGTACTACCTGCAGCTGTTTCTTCATTCTGGTATCACCCCGCTGTGGTTTTACGGCGGTCAAACACTGTTCATGCTTTGGAACGCGATCAACGACCCGCTGTTTGGCTGGCTGTCTGACAACTACCTACCCGTTGCTGAGGGCGGTGGTCGACGAACCACGGCCATCAAGTACGGTGGCTTGCTTTGGGCTGTCGCTTTTGTCCTAGTGTGGTTCCCTCCGACGTCTTCAGCGCTTCTCGGCCTGCACTTCGTCTTTTCTTTGTGCTTTTACGACGGCATGTTGTCGTACGTAGAAGTCAACCACAATGCCCTGCTGGCTGAGATGACCGTGTCCGAGGCTGAGCGAGCCAAGGTAGTGGAGAAGAGCACGTGTGGTGTTGGGTCCCCGCTTTTGCGACGACTGATCAGCTGTGTGACGTGTCATTCGTGGTTGGGTGCCCTACCCGGGCGTACAGGCGCTGAGCGCGTCGGCTTTGTTTGCCGGGCTTGGTAGCTTCAGTTCCTACGCTGCCGGTGCTGCGTGGGACACCAGCAGTCTGCAAGCTTTCCGCATCACTTGCGTGGCGCTGGCTGCGATTGCCTTTATTGTGTTCGAGGTCGCGTCTCGGGCCTTCGTGTTGGCTGACCGGGAGCTGCGCGACGGGCACCTGGTGGTGGCACCACCCGCGGTCGACGATGAAGACGCGACCGCGTTCGTTTCCACCCCGGGCGTCCTCAGCATGGAACAAGGCATGCGAAGGAGAGAAGACCATGCGTCGAGCCCCGTCGTCTCGGCTGATGAACCAGACGAAAAGAAGCAGGCGCCACACTTCGTGACATTTGTAACGCAGGTGCAAATCGCCCCTGCCACCCACTGCCGGTCACGGGTGTCAAAAGTTTGCATCGCCGGTTCTGACACTGTGCACGTGGTGTTGCCCTCGCAGTTGTTGGGGAGGCGCAACATTGTCGTGTTTTTATTGCTTGTATTCTTGCAGCAGTTTGATTGTACTTACGAGAAGACGTTCATGAGTTTCACGGTGGCCACACTTGCTGGCGACACCTTGTCGATTCATGCGCGCTCCACCTTCATTTCCTTGTCTTTCTTGTTGCCGCACATCATGACCGTGTTGAGTTTCCCCATCTTGGAAAAGGTGGGGTAGTGTGGTGCCTGCCTGCTTCGAAGTGAGTCTCATGCATGCGTGCCCTGCTCAGCACGGAGTGCACTCTGCGGTGGCGTTGGTGCTGGCTGTGCGACTAGCTGTGCTGGCGTTGGGCTGGACAGTTGGAGGCGCCACACCAGTGGTGTCATGTATTTTCATCCTCGTGAATCGTGTGGCATCGGAGTCCCTATGTCGCTTGTTTCCCATGGTATGTGAAGATCACAAATCGGTGAGGTGCTGCGGTTGGCGCTCATTCGTTTCATGTTGTTTCTGCAGGTCTCCTCAGACCTTGTTGATGAAGACATGGCATTGGCACGGCGGCCACGATCCCTTTCAGCTTCACTCATTGCAGTCGTGTTCTTCTTCTCCAAGTTCGCACAATCTCTGGCACCCATGCTTGGGTGAGTAGGTGTTCGTGAAAGGAAGCGTGCACTTTGTGTACGCTCGTTCGCTTTGCACTGTGTCACCGTTTGCTTGCCACGCTTGCCCCGGTCTGTAGGTACCAATGGCTTCCTGATCAACAAGGCAACGCGAACGAGGTCCAGCAGCCATCGGCTGCATCACCCGATCTTTCGCACAACAGCACAGTGTGGTACTTGTTGCTTACTGTTGCCACTGTGTGCGTCATCGCCCAAACGGCTCTGTGGTCCATGTACACTCTCAAAGGAGCGCACCTCAAGCGTGTCAAGGACCAAGCCGACGAGAACAGGCAGTCAGAGTGTTTGTAGGGATGAAAGAGACGTGTACTCCCAAGTGAAACCATCCAGACTTTCACAACATGGTTCATCACGTTTGTTACATACACACGCCCAGGCACGGATGTGCACCGAGCGCGGACACTGACAGGACATACACAAACAATCTAGGGCACGACGGTGGCGCGCTCCTTCTCGTGCAGAGCGTTGTCGGTGTTCTGGCGAGTGATCTGCTGCGTGATGAGCTCGGCAGCGGTCAGAGGCACACCCTCGATCAGGTTGCGGACCTGCAATTTGAGCAACACACGCACGCATCATGAGTGGAGCCCCCGTTAGCACCCAGCGAGGCAGACAGACGCCAAACAGGAACAACAGTGTGATACTTACAAAGCGCAGGACGAACAGAAAACTGGCAACGATAACCAAGAACAGAGCAACCGGGACGATACCGCTTCCATCAGAGCCGTGGGGGGCACCACCGTTGCTGATATCATTCTCGTAACCCTCGTCGATCAGGGTCGGGAAAGCCACAGCCCACCACAACAAGTGCGCGAACACAAAGTTGAAGAAGAAGCTGTACTCACGGCTCAAGGCAGAGCCCGCGCGAGTCTTGGTGAACGCCTCGTAGCATTGGTACAACGGCGCGCACAGGCTCTTGTTGGCCTCGGCCTCGGCAGCCATGGAGTTCGAGCGGCCGATAGACACGCTGCGAGTCACGCCCTCAGGCTCAGGCTGAGCCTTCGTCTCGCCCACACCACCAGTCTTGGACTCAGACATGTTGACTGTACTGGACAACGACACCCCGGATTCAAGCGTCGGATACGATCGCACGCACCACCCACTGCGGACGTTAGACCGCGGACGGCCTGCGGATTCACGCCATCTTCGCACACTTTTACGAACTGGGGTGACAATGTTGAACTTTGTTCGAAAAGGTGTGCATTTTATTGGGAGGCTTGAGTGTCACGTCAACTCACCGCACGCCACTCCTGACCTGTGGTGGTGTCGCCCGTGTGGCTCGTTGTGTGTGTTGTTCTGCCGTTGCCTGCCGCCCCCGCCGTATCCACTAGTCCATCATGCCTAAGGACCGCAAGCAGCGCGCTCCTCGCGTCGATGTGGTGACTCGCGAGTTCACCATCAACCTGCACAAGCGCTTGCACGGCGTGTACGTGGACTGATGCAAGAGCCACATTGCCGGTCGGTCTGCTGTGCTGTTGCTCACCCCCTGCTTTGTTCTCGTGCGCGCGCTCGTACAGTTCCTTCAAGCGCCGCGCTCCTCGTGCTGTGCGTGAGATCAAGAAGTTCGCCCAGCAGGTCATGAAGACCTCTGACGTCCGCATCGACACTGGCCTGAACAAGTACGTGTGGAGCAAGGGCGTGCGCAACGTTCCATACCGCGTCCGTGTCCGTCTGTCCCGCAAGGTCGCTGAGGACGAGGAGGCCGCTGAGAAGGTGTGTACAATGTGTGGTCTTGGTTGTGGTGCCAAAGCTCGACCAGGGGTGTGGTTTGGTCGAGCTGCATTTTCGCTGTACGCGTGCTGACCTCGCCATTCTCTTTCAGCTCTACACTCTGGTGACCTACCAGCCCGTGAAGTCCTTCAAGGGCCTTGAGAACACCACTGTTGACGAGACGGCTGAGGCTGAGGCTTGAGTGTAGTCAGTGGTATCAGGAACTTAGTCGGCAGATGAAGTTTGTGCTGCAGTACATGCAGTCACCCGGCACAGGTGGCAAGGTTTGTGGGTTTCGGCTTTTCGTGGGTCGGGCCCACACGGTTGTTGCAGTGGGCTGCTGTGATGTTACACACATGGCAACTTGCTGCTCCGACCTTGGCTCGAGTTGTTGTTAGTGTCGTGCATTCGTGTAACACAGCGATTGTGCGGCCAAGCTACGCGTGCCATCATAGAATTGTTTTGTTGGATTGCACGAGCGGCAGCGACTCGCAGTGCTCACAGGATGAACTTGCTCAGATCGGATTGCTTCAGCATGTCGCCAAGGCGCTCCTTGACCAGGTCCACGTCAATGACCACCTGAAAAACCATCGCACCGTGTTTCGTCATATCCCAGTTGAGCCCCGCACGCTGCCACCACACTGCACATACCTCTGAACCCTTCTCCATGTCCGCTGCCTCGAAGCTCACGTCTTCAACCAGGCGTTCCATCACGGTTTGCAAACGGCGAGCACCAATGTTCTCCACAGTGCGATTCATTTCAGCTGCCATGTGCGCGATTTGGGAGATGGCGTCATCAGTAAACGTCAGGGTCACGCCTTCGGTGGAGATCAGTGCCTCTTGCTGCATGACGAGGTTGCTCTCAGGTTCCGTCAGGATGCGACGCATGTCCTGTTCAGTCAAGCCATTCAGCTGCACACGGATGGGCAAACGACCCTGGAGCTCCGGCAGCAAGTCGGAAGGCTTCACAGAATGGAATGCCCCCGAAGCAATGAACAAAATGTGATCCGTGGCCACGTTGCCGTGCCTGTTTGGGGCGTGGAAAAAACCGTCAGCCAGAGACGCATCGACAACAACAAACGCTCGCAACACAATATGCACGCACTTTGTGTTCACGATTGACCCTTCGATCAAAGGGAGGAGGTCACGTTGGACACCCTCCGCACTTGCATCCGGACCGCGGTGGTTGCTGGAAGCGCTGTGAAATCGTGGAAACATTAGTGCCAGGGTGTTGCTGCACCACACGAAGCAAAACCGCACAAACCTGCCAATCTTGTCAATTTCATCAATGAATACGATGCCATTCTGCTCTGCGTTGCTGTGAAACGGAGCAATTAGACAGGCAAGGACAGACAAAAGCACAACCAACCGCCACGAACTGGATGGCCTCTTTCATGATGTCCACACCAGCCAAGCGCTTCTCCATCTCTGCCTCCTCCATGACGGGAATAGCCTGTGCAAATCGAGCGTCAACAAGCACCTCAACAAGTCCATTGGCCACTCAAGAAACCGGGGCGGGGGGAGCGGCAGGAACACACCTCCTCCACCGATAGCTCCATTCGCTCCGTGCGCTGTTTGCCGCCTGACATCATCTTCCCAATGATGTCGTTGATGCCAGCCGGGCTCATTGGTCCACCAATGTCAATTCCAAAGCCCTGTGGCTGCCCCTTCTCGATCGGCACATCCACCGGAATGGTTTTTTGGTTCAAGGACCCGTCTCGCAGCAAGGCGCGGAACGATTCCTTCGTGTCTTCCCGGGGCTGCCAAAATGACACGCAAGTCAACACGACACAATGTGCATGGTTCGACTGAACACGACGTACCCCCTTCCCGCACAAAATCTCAAGCAAGCTTTCTTCCACAGCAGCCTTCACCTCCTCACGCAGCTGCTCCGTCTTCACTTTCCGAGTCAAAGTCGCGGAAACCTCCACCAAGTCACTGCCACCACGAGAGGTGTGAGGTGCGGCGCACAAAAGGAAACGTGCGTGCGTCCCATCCTTACCGGATGATCATGTCAACATCACGCCCATGAAATCCAACCTCTGTGAACTTTGTGGCTTCTACCTTGACAAACGGGGCATCGACAAGGTTGGCAAGCCGACGCGCAACCTCCGTTTTACCGCAACCAGTGGGCCCGACCATCAGAATGTTCTTGGGGTTGATTTCACGCTGCAGGTCGCCGTCCAGCTGCAACCGCCTCCATCTGTTGCGCAATGCGATTGCTACAGCCTTCTTTGCGTCCTGCTGTCCCACAATGTGGCGATCCAGCTGGGCAACCACCTGCACCACAACACAAGCATGGAATGTGGGGAAGGCGTGCGACCAACGGCACGCGCTGCACATGAGTACCTCTCTGGGCTTCAGCTCGGATGTCTCCGTTTCGGCAACACTTGATGGCGTGTCATCCACCGTGGTGGCCACTTCTTCGTCAACCTCATCGCTGTCAGCAGGAGGCGCCGCTGTCGAACACAAGGACCGATGTGCGGACCACATGCGCCCATGGCGGTGGAGGGCTGTAGCTTTCCAGGAGCTCACACGGGCGCCACGAAAAGCGCTGCAAGTCGAACTCGCTGCAAGCCTACGAACACTACCAGCGATACGGCGTCCATGAGAGACAAGCATCGTGCCAAACCCCAGTGCTTGTCGAACACGATGAGTGCACGTCGGGCAACAAGTAAACGAAAGTGTACACTTCTAAAACTTTTCGATACTTCACCATGGACCTGTTGACATCACGCACAAAATATTCACAATTATTGCGCTTTCCTTCACTCATGTGCTGTGGAGGCGCCCCAATTTCCTTCGGCCACGACAGCTCAGCCCTCGTTTGGCTTGCGGGCATGCATGCTTGCTTGTTGCTTGCTTGCACGGAGGGCAGAACCTGTGTGAGTGTGTGTGCTTGGAACAATGGCCCTCGCTGCAGTGCGTGCAGCACAGGCTGCGTCCAAGTCTGGTATGTGATTTTTTGCCGTGCCACCACTTGTGCATGGATGGCGCAGCGAGTGGTGATGTGTGGTTGGCTGCACAAATGCACGGCGCTCATTCACGTCATGTCTCCCCCCCCGCAGGCTTGACTGCACGTGCAGTATGTTGCTCTCTCTCTGACTCCCTTGGTGTTAACTCTCGCCCTCATATGGGCACCACTTCTCGCACGCTTTCGACCTCGCCGGCCACCGCCAGCAAGGAAACGCATCCGCGTGGCCGCATGAAGTACGCGTACAACCCTGCCTGGCGTCCCCGTGCGCAGCATCACCTTCCTGAGCAGGTTCGTCCTTTGCCCCGTTCACTACAGTTTGTGATTGAATGGGTTGAATGGGCTGGGATGCCACGTGGTGTTCACATCTGCGCGTTCTCCTCACCGCTTGCTTTGGCAACAGCAACCGAATCGCCCCATGGCCTCCAGGGACTCCGTGTTTTCCCATGAGACCTTCGGAGCACGTACGTTGTTCCTGAACCGGAGCAGCACTTTGAACACGCTGGACCTTAAGTTGATCCGAAAGATTCGCAAGCAGCTCGAAGAGGTGCGTTCGTGGTTGCTTGTGCTGTGCACGGCCTCGCTCTCTCCTCACCCTCACATGCGCTCATGCTGCCGTGCTATGTTGTCTTCACGCAGTGGGAGAACAACGATGCTGTGGAGGTGGTTCTGCTCAAGAGCAACCTGGACGAGTTTTTCTGTCGCGGCGGCGACATCAAGTACTTGCACAGCATGGCCAAGGACCCTGCCACCCGGGCAAAGGCTTTGTCGTACTTCCGCGAAGAGTACCAGCTTAGCCACCTGATCGCAACCTACACCAAGCCCGTACGGTCACATGTGACCCTTTCCTGTCTCGCATGGTGTTGATAACGTTTTTGTGTGCACCCTTGCTCGTTCACCCAACAGATTGCTGTGCAACTGAACGGTGAGGTGCTCGGAACAAGCCTCTCCATGCACGCACAGCACACCGTGTCGCAAGAAGACACCAGCTTCAGTGTGCCGGATGCTGCCCGTGGAAGTGTCCCGGGTGCAGGCGCGTCATATGTCCTTGGCCGCATGCCACATGGAGTACGTTGAGTGCTGTTGTGTGCAAGTGCAGGCGACCTGTCTGACCTATCATCATTTTGCCAGCTTGGCATGTACCTCGGCATGACCGGCGATTCTCTGGATGGACAAGAGTGTTACTGGGCAGGCCTGAGCTCCATCCACAGCAGCTCGGGTCCGCTATGGGTTTCGTTCGTTTTTGTGTGTTGGTTGAGAAACTCACGTGGCACACGTGGGCAGGTGTGGCGGACGAGTACCTGGACTACGTTCTGGGCCGTGCTACATCCACGGATCGCTCCAACTTCAACATGGATGCCGACCCTGTTTTCCAGCGCAACATGGCAGTTCTGAAGGCAAGCCGCGCTCAAATGCGCTACGCGTACCTGCTGGAGAATGGAAACGCCACACGTGAGGACATGCGCAACTTCACCCGCCTCAAGGTTTGTCGGTGGATATTATTGGTCGCTGCTTGAGCGGTGCCTGACAACCCGCCTTTCCTCTCCCCACTCCCTTCGTTTTCTTTCACTTGCAGGGCTGGTACCAAAACTACAAGCGCGGGCGCTACCGCATCGCTGAGGATTGGGCCAAGGGACAGCAGGTGGAGGAGGAAGCGGGTGCCATTGGTGAACTGTTCCACTTCAACACCCCAGCCGAAATGAACGACTACGTCGAGCCGCAAGAGCCCGAGCACCACTTCCTGCGCGACCGCATTGAGCACGCTTTGGCTGCCGTGTTTGACCTTGACGGGTCGAAGATGCCAGCGGACATCCGTGAGCGGTTCGAAGAGGTGGCAGAGTGCTTTGCCGGTGACACCGACCAGGGTGACACCCTTCTGCTCATGGCGGAAGACCCAGACGCCGCCCCGCCCTCCCGGGAGGAGCACCACGCTTCCTTGAAGGACAAGCTGCTGCCTACCAGCTACGAGGACAACCTGAAGCGCCCACTGCACTCGATTGTGTCTGATTCGCTGATTCGGACTGGGCTGGTGCCGACACCAGCACTGGTGGAGTCTCTTCAGGCCATCGTCAAGCAGTTTACCGAGCAAACGTGGCCGTACGCCAACCCATCCGATGAAACCGTGCGCCAGGCATGCCTGGTGCGTTCGTTATCCAAGCGGGGGCACCACTTCTTCGTTGTTTGTTCGTTTCCTTCTTTTTCTTCTTACCCACGCGCTTGTACTCAGGAGGCGAACCTGAGCGAGAGCTCCGCACTCACGGCCAGCGTTGTGAATGCTGTGCAAGTTGTCACATCACACCTGACGGGCGTCCCTGTGTCGACATTCCAACCTGAACCTGCTGTGCCCAAGGAGGACGATTTCGAGGGCGTGCGTTGCTGTTTGTGTGGTGTACCATCCACCCCGTGCCGTTGCACCAGCACGCTCATATTGTGGCCTCCCCCCCC
>Ga0213833_1002308_pt1 | contig 12358 bp, 14 predicted proteins | sample SWATP21_FD_160575 | JGI IMG/M metagenome (GOLD analysis project Ga0213833, IMG submission 160575) | Coastal seawater microbial communities from Marineland, Florida, United States - SWA TP2 #1 | ecosystem: Environmental > Aquatic > Marine > Coastal | place: USA: Florida | collected 2016-08-14
AGAAAAAGAAGAAAAAAAAAAAAAAAAAGAGAGAGAGAGAGAGAGAGAGAGAGAGAGAGAGAGAGAGAGAGAGAGAGAGAGAGAGAGCAGAACGCGGGGAGGGGTTGTGATGAACGTACGAGTGACCCTCGCGGTCTGGCTCCGTGTACACCGCCATTTTGTCCTCCGGCACAAACATGGCGTCGTGCGCCTTCAGGGTTGAGATCGACACGGCTGGTTCACCCAACCATCAACGGCACAGGGAACACGGGAATCAAAACAAAAACAAAACAAAACAAAACGCACAGCACAAACACGCAAGCAGGCAAAGACGTGTGAGCGACACAGCACAAGCACTCAGGCAGCATATGCGGCCGCCATCAGAAGCGATTGCTGCGTACGGGCGCCAGACGGGCGATGGGGGGACCGCCGTGTGCCTCTGCCGATGCTCGTTTGGCGACCGCGAGAAGTGCGCGACGAGTGGGCGCGCTGTGTGTCGTTTAGGTCTGTGGAGCGGGCCGCTGCCTGCTCCAGAGGGTTGAGCGAGAACAGGGAGCTGAAGTGCTCCATGATCTCCCTTTCCGTGGCAAACTGGGCACCATAACAACCACAAGAACAAGCGGCGCGATGAACACTCGGACAAACAAGCCACGGACGACTGTGCAGAGGACATTGTCAAGACACACAGGCATGTGTGGTGACACACGCACCTCTGGCAAACCGTGCTTGACAAACAACGTGTAATCGGAAGCTCTGACATGTGTGCGTGACACAGCTTCCAGTTGCTTGGTTCGGCGGTGGAGCCATGCAAGGAAAGCGAGGAACACCAATGTGTAGATGAAATCCACAAACGAAATCAGGTAAGATGTGCCTGGTGGCCATGGCACACAGAACACACAGTAGTCAGCAAAGGGAAAGCAGGCCACAAACCCAAAACCCTGTCACACACCAACGGAAGTAAGTTCCCAGCCCCAGATGCTGGTCGTGATGGTGGAGTTGTGCGCAAACAGTGACTGCGAAGTGGGGTCTTGCACATAGGTGTTGCGAAAAGGATCTCCTGCATTCCCCAAGGACAGCTGCGATACCCCAATTGGGTCTAAAACCAATCGGGGCATCCTTCGACCTTGCGAGAAGGCACTCAAGGCAGGAAGCGAGACCACAGAAAGCATGAGGAACAACACCACAAGATATTTCTGTTGAACAGCACATTAGCCGACACAGGCATGCCAACATATTACTACAGTCGGCACAACGTGCACAGCAGCCGATGGCAACATTGCCAGACACTCGGCGCACGTACAAGAAAGCGAAAGTACAGTGTGATCCCCACGCCTAGTGCAGCAAGGTCATTAACACCGGTGGAAACGATGGGGAGCTTGCCCTGCATGAACAGAGACGCGCGGCCGGCCTTCTTTGCCAGGTCGACAGAGGGAGGGATCCACTTGGAGGACAAGAAGTCGGGACCAAGACCTTCGTATGCGTACCTGCACGACATCCACACATATGTGCACCGCAGGGATGCCGCACACAAGACAGCAAACCAGGTCGACGCAACAGTGGTCAGCACACGCTGTCCTCAAAGCACGACTGCACACACGGCACACCGACCACGCACAGTGTTGTGCGGCCACAGCACACAAAAACAGACACGGCAACAACGCCACATACATGTTCTTCTGCACACCACCAACACCTTCGGCCTCCGTTGGATCACGCCATTGCGATGCATCGGTGCGGCGATTGTAGTAGAAGGTCTCCCCAGACTCTGGGTCCATGTACTCTTCCCAAGCCTTGGTCACCATACGCACGAATACCGCAGCGGCTCTGCACACCAACAAAGCGCAACGTCAACGGTCGTGGGCGGATGCAAGAGAAGAAAGACAAGAGGGAGAAGACAGAGAGGGAGAGAGTGACCCACTACACGACGCACCGAATGTCCCGCCACTCCTTTCGAGAAATGAAATGATCCTTGAGGTGGTCATCTTCCATGTGGATGAACGCGTCGACCTGTGAGGTAAGGAAGGAACGGCGGGCATGTGTGAGGACACACTCGACTCCCGACATCCGACGCACGCGTCGCCGCTGTGCGGTAGGTACCCGACAACCCGTGTCGCACACACGGCACGCCAGTGCTACGCTCAACAACTGCAAACCCCACGGGGCGCATACGCTGCACGCAGGCGTACCAAATTCATGCAAGTTGGGCAATAGACGGCACCAGCCTCTGCTAGAGCCTCCTGATGGCACTGCCGACACAGGCAGCGGTGCATGCAGGGCAGGTTGTAGTGCTTCGCAGGCCGCGTTTGACACACCACACACGTTCGTGCGCGTGTAGATGCTTGGCGCACGTGGCGCGACTTCATGGCAGACTGCAGTGGGCCCACCTGGTCATCCATCTCATCCTTGGAGTCGCCCAAGGGCCCACTCACACGCCGCAAACCGTCCCCCACATTGGGGCCCATCATGCCCGTCGACACACTATCCATGTTCGAGGCATCACCGCTACAACCGCCACTTGGGTCATGGGACACGTTGTGTGCCACCGCGGGTGGCCTGGTTCCACTGCTTCGTGGCACCCGGCTGGCAGGACTGTCGATGTGCACGGAGAGACGCGGCCGGGGCCGGGGTGGGGTGTGTCGGCCGCGGGCTGAGACGTTGCTGTGGCGCCGGGACGGGGGTAAAGGAGACGCCGATGTCACCACGGGTGAGGGTAACGGCTGCAGCGCACTTCCAGAATGGCGACGTGAGTGCGCCAGCGGGGGGAGTTTGCTCCGGCGCTGGTCGTCAGGGCGTGCGTTCGAGCCCAGCACACCGGGCACCCGCTTCTGCTCTGCTGCACCATACGGACTGTTCATGCTGGCAGCAACACCTTGGCGTGCGGTGACAGTGCGTCAACGAACGCAGCGCGCAGCGCGGGCGATGGACACCACGTGACGCCCCGCGCTTGCTACGGTGTAGTTGTGTGAGAAAGTCCCACACGCTCTCCCCACCTCCAAGCTCGCGTACAAGGCGGATTACATGCGTGCAGAAACCCACCTGGAACCACGTGCCCGATGCAGCCACGGTGGAGAAGGCTCACAGTGCCGTGGGATGGTGGTCGCTGACGACCTCCGCCTGTCGCAGATGATTGTCCAGGCCTCACGCAACTGACAGCGAAACCACACTGAAAAAAGTGGACAACACACGCTTTATTTCACTACTTTTGAAAATACGTCTACACAGTTTCGAAACTAAGCACGTCAAGGTGGCAGTGACGCTCCCCGCAAACGACGCCACCACTGCACGTGCATTTTGCTGGGCGTGGACACTGACCGACTTCGAGCACCGCTGTGGCTGTTCTTCTCAGGCAAGCTGACGTATCAACACGATATGCGCGGTGCGGGCGAGTGCAAAGGTGGGCTGTTCTGTCCCGCCTCATGCGCCGTTTTGTTGCATCGCAGAAGAAGGCATGTTCCGTGCAAATGTCTCGGTCCTGGTTGTGGGCGTCACGCTGTTGGCGTGCGCCACCGTTGGCCATGCCACCGATGGAAGTGGCATGGTGACACTGCCCTTGCATGGGAATGTCACACCGACCGGAATTTACTGGTTTTCACTGCGTATTGGGGGACAGGAATTCCCTGTCACAATGGACACCGGGTGAGTGTGTGGACATCTCGCAAGCATGCGATGCAGTTCATTCACATTGCTGTCTCTTCTTCCCCCATGGCATAGGTCCAACGATCTCCTGGTGCCACGGCAAGGGTGCACAGGCTGCAAGGCTGGTACGGCTTCGTACCGCCCAAGCAGCTCATCACATCAAGTGCCATGTTCAGGCACGTCCGTCCATTGCAGTTCCTGCGTCGCATCGCAGGTGCGTGCCGCGCTTCACTAGCACCTTGATGGGTGTTAATTTGGTTGAGGGCGCGCAGAGGGCGGGGGGAAGGGTAGTAGCACTCACAGTGGCGCATTGATCAGTGCCAGTTTGAGAATGTGTATGGCACATGTGATCTCAAAGACCCAGCGAAACCTTGCTATGCCAGCGTGCGTTCTGTGGGCGAGCGTCGTTTCAACCTCAGATGGCTTTTCCAAAGTGCTCATGGCATACATGGTGTGCGTGCTCATTCTCCCAGGGCGCCATGTACCAAGACCTGGTTCAGGTTGGATCCCTGCATCCCGTGCGCATGGTGTTTGGCGCAATCGAGAATCAAACAACCAACTTCCAACAGTTTGGGGTTGTTGATGGTGTCTTGGGGCTTCTGGGCTCACATGGTTCATGGAACGAGACGACGTTGATGTCCAACCTGGTGTCGCAGGGTGCTGTGGCGCGCAACATGTTTGGGTTCTGTCTTGCGCGCACACCTCTGTCCAGTCGTTGCCAAGGGCACACGACGGGGTTGCTCTCGTTGGTACGTGCCAGCCACCGACACCAGAGGCATTCAGGGAGGGATTGTGCGCGCTCCTGAAGTGATTGGTCATGTGGACTCACTCCCCCATTGGTGTTGTGCTGTGAAACTGCATGCAGGGGGGGATTGACTCCGCCATTGCTAGCGGCAACATCCGGTACACCAAGAATGTCGGCACTGGCAACTTCTTTCAGGTGATGGTGTCGGAGGTTCGCGTTGGCGACAAGACATTGACCACCGCACCACTCCCACGCAAGGCCATTCTAGACAGTGGTACAAACAACGTTTTGCTGGTACGTTGTGAGAGCGTGCTTGTGGAGAGGTCACCGCTTGACTGCCAACGGCTCCTGTTACCTTTCCACACAGCCTCCCAAGGTGTACCAAGTGTTTTACGATGTGCTCCGCAGTGACACTTCGCTCCCTGGTGTCGCTAGTAAGGCAGGCGAAGAGAACCTCTTCCAAGGGTAAGCCTGATCTGGTCGTGGGTTGTGCTGTCGCGGTGTGGTGTTTCACCTTCTTGCTTGGGTGCGGACGACCGTGCTTGATCAGAGGGTGCTTCGAGATGACGAACAGTGAGATTGACAGCTTCCCGTTGCTGGTCATCACAATGGAGGGCGACGTGTCCTTCACTGTGCAGGGGTCCCAGTACCTGATTGCACCGCGCCCTGGACAGCCCATTGTGAAGCGACGTGTCGCGGGGGTGCCGACGCGCCCGGTCTGCATGGGTGTCAACAACACTGGGGCCCCACCATACGACTATTTCATCATCGGCGACGTGGCCATGAAAGGAAACTACGTTGTCCACGACATGGACGCCCATACGATTGGCGTCGTTCCTCTCACTGATGACGAACTGTGCTGTGCAAGTGTGTAAGAGTCACAGCTGTGCAACAAGTGGGGTGCAAGAGTGGTGTGTGGTCTTGAGCACGCGACAACAACACACGTTGCAGTTTTTGCTTGAGCTGAGCATTGCTGATGATATCGGATGCTCCATGTCTCACGTTTGAACGACACGATCGAACAACATGATCCCTATGCCTTGATCTTCTCATTGGTCGGGTCGTACATGGGACGAATGGACACCTCCGCGGGGTAGCGAGTGCCAGCAACATCCACCTCCCATGTCCCCTCGTTGAGGTACTTCTTGTTGATGGGAACATCGGCTTCTACCATGCTCAGCCCGACAGCCCCGCCCAGCGTGTGGCCATACGAAGCCGCTCGGATGTCACCGACCACCTCACCATCTCGAAGTACCACCTCCCCATGGTACATGAGGGGTTCGGGGTCCTTGAGAAGGACCTGCACAACAGCACAGCCCCCACGCAAGCCACATCACCTCACTGTGTGCAGCTGGGATTGCCCAAACACACCCACCCACACCCACCCACACACCCACAACCGTACCTGCACCAGCCGCTTCTTCAGCATCTTTCCGCCGGCCGCCTCCTTCTGCGCAAGCACCGCCTCCTTTCCAATGAAGCCACCCGGCTTCTTGTGGTCGCAGGTGAAGCCCAGACCTACCTCCAACACGGTGTCGGTGTTGTCCATGTCGTGGCCGTAGTCACGGTACCCCTTCTCCATGCGCAGACTGGACAACGCCTTGAGCCCGGCGTGCACCAGTCCCACATCCTCGCCGGCCTCCACAATGCGATCGTACACGTGCAAGGCGTTCTCGGAGGGGATGTACAGCTCGTAGCCGAGCTCGCCGAGGTACGTGATGCGGGCACACATGACACGCGCAAAGCTGACATGAAGGCAACGGAGAGAGAAACCCAAGTTCAGAGAGCGCGGATCCAACACGCAGAAACACACCCCTGCTAGCTACCATTACAAGGAGGGGGCACGTCTCCTCAAAGAAAACACGGTGTTCCACACCCCGTATCCACGTACCCCATGTCAATTTCCTTCATCTTGCGGAAGGGGAACGCCTCGTTGCTCACGTCTTCGGTGGTCAACTTGGCGAGTAGCTCCCGAGACTTGGGACCCTGGATGTTGATCTGCGTGTAACCACCCGTCACATCCGTCACGCAGACATGGGCGTCCTCCGGCGTGTTGCGCTTCATCCAAGTTTCCACGTGGCGATGGGCCGTGTCTGTGGCGATCACCATGAACTTATCTTCCTCCAGCTTGGCGACGGTGAGATCAGCCTCCATTTTGCCGTCGTCGTTCAACCACTGCGTGTAGGTGATCATGTCCACCTCGTCATCCACGTTGGCGGTGGACAGCCTGTTCAACAAGTCACCCGCGTCCTTGCCCTGCACCAAAAACTTTGACATGAACGACATGTCCATGAGGATCACGCCTTCACGGCAGGCCCTGTGCTCTTGCTCCCACCACGGGAACCACGACGCCCGCCCCCACGTGAGCTCATTCGTGATCTCCTCGCCTTCTGGGGCAAACCAGTCGGCGCCTTCCCACCCGCTGACGTCCTTAAAGTAGGCGCGGCGATCACACAGACGGTCATAGATGACACTTCGCTTCACGCCCCGCGCTGTGCGAACGGAGCGGTTGGGGTAGTGGCACTTGTACACCAACCCCAGTGCCTCGGACACCCGATCACGGCGGTACTCCGGGTTGGCTTGGTATTTCTGCAGCCGGTCAATGTTCATGCCCGTCACGTCCATGTCTGACTTCCCGTGCACAATCCAATGGGCCAGCAAGCGCCCGATGCCCGGCCCTGTCAGGATGCCGATGCTGTTCAAACCCGCCGCGACGAAGTAGTTGCGCAGCTCCGGAGCCTCACCCACCACCGGTGCCAGGTCTGGCGTGAAGCTCTCTGGACCACAGAAGAACGTCTTGGCGCCGACCTCCATCGTGGTGGGTACGCGGGACATGGCGGCCTCCAAGAACGGAGCCATGCGCTCCCAGTCGGGGCTGATTTCGCCGAACGAGAAGGTGTCGGGGATGGACTCGACGTTCCACGCAGCGGCCTCGCCTTCGAACAGCCCGACCATGAGCCCCGCGCCTTCGGGACGGATGTAGGCGTAGTTCGCGGGGTCCTCGATCACCGGCCAGTTCGAGTCCACGTCAGGCATGGCGTCGGTGATGAGGTAGTAGTGCTCCGCGGCTTGGTTGGGGATTGTCACCCCGGCCAACTCGCCGAACTGCCGTGCCCACATGCCCGCACAGTTCACCACCACGGGTGCCTTCACGTCGCCATGCTCCGTCGTCACGCCCGTCACACGCCCATTCTCCTGCGTGATGCCAGTGACAGGGCAGTGCTCAATGATCCACGCCCCATGCTGGCGTGCGCCCTTGGTCATTGCCATGGTGGCGTCCACAGGGTTGACACGCCCGTCATCCGGCACGTAGAAGCCGGCAAGGATGTCGTCGGTGCGAGCCAGGGGGAACAGCTCCGCCACCTCGCTGGCTGAAATCTCTCGGACGTCCACGCCACACTTGCGGTTGAACGCCGCCACGCGTCGATACTCCTCCAACCGATCCGGCTCGGACGCCAACTCAATGAACCCCACGGGCTTGAAGCCGGTGGACTGCCCCGTCTCCTCCTCCAACGTGCGGTACATGTGCTTGCTGTACTTGCGCAGCTCAGTGGACGTCTCGGACAAGGAACCAAAGGTCACCATGAGCCCGGCTGCATGCCAAGTCGTGCCAGACGTCACTTGGTCGCGTTCCAGCAACACCACATCCTTTCCCGCCTGCGCAAGGTGGTACGCCACCGACGTGCCGATGATGCCGCCGCCCACCACAACAACATCAGCTTCTGTCGGCACCACTGGGGGTAAAGTTGCCATGGTGCGAGCCACAGCACGGGCGTTCAAGGCACTGCCGCCAGTGAATCGGGGCACACAGCCAAACTGGCCCCCCACTCGCGACACAGCACCCCCCACTCTACGCGCGGCAGCGGAAAGCATCTTGGCAGAGGATCCCCTGCAGAACTTGCACCAACCGTTTGTCACAGCACGATCACTCGGCGATGGGGGAACAACTACGCCGGGCAGCGCGCACCAAGCCTCACGACCGCACACTTTTGGCGACAAACGTCCGCGATGCAACGCACGCTGAGGTTGCAAACGCCGCAAAACTTCTGCATTTCATGATTACATGTGTCGGCCCACGCGGTTTGACATCTGTTTCCGTCCGTCACGAGTGCCTGCGTGTGTCCAGCATGAAGCGCTGGTGGGCGGCTGCGGCGCTGGTGTTGGCATGTGCTGTTTCAGTACAATCGCTATTGGATGACCAAGCGCAGCTGGTGACGGAGGTTGACCACTCGTCGCTGGATACGTTTCTGGACGAACACCCGACGGCTGTGGTCGAGTTCTACGCACCGGTGTGTGTGAATGTGGTTGTGTCAGTGTGTGGAAAGCTGATCTTGGCGTTTTACGCACCACGGTGTGTTGTTTGTGTGTGTGTGTGTGTGTGGCGTCCCCTGCAGTGGTGCTCTGTCTGCAAGAAGCTTGCTCCAGAGGTGGAGCAGTTGGCTTCCTTGGTGGCGGAGCATGGGTTGGACGTCGCGGTAGCAAAAGGCAATGCAAACGAGGACCACATCCTCAAGGAACGGTTTGATGTGCAACGCACACCCAAATTCATTTTCTTTCGAAACGGGGTGGCGCATGCGTTCAAGACGTTTCGATCCGGCGAAGCCATGTTCAGCAAGGTGCTGGCCACACTTCAACCAGACGCGCCTCCCTTTTCACCCGCGAAGCAGTTTTCCGACCCCATGAAGCTGACCGAGTGGCTGTTTTGGCGTGGCACGGATGGTGGGCGCTTGGAGCCGGCCGCGGTGCTGTTCCAGCCTGTTGTCGAGGAGCGAACAAGCGATGAGCTGGTGTCCGCGTTTCACGAGTTTGCGATCGCCAATGTGCTGAAGATGCGATTTGCTGTCGTGACTGGGGAGGACGTTTTGCAGCTGTTTCGCATGGACCCCGACCATGCAACCGTGGCGTTGTATACGGAGCATGATGAGGGAAAGCATGTATTTGTTGGCCAGCCAAACAAGTTGGGTGCCTTCCTGCTAGCTCGCTTGGTCCCGCTCGTTGTGCCGGTGGACCACATCACATTGTTGAAAGTTTCTCGTTCCACGCCACTGCTGGTGCACTTGTTCGTCTCCACCAGCGACTTGGCGGAACGCAAAGCACACGTTCTAGAACAGGTGAGGACCAAACTTGGGCTGCTACCATGGGCACAGCTACCTGGGACGCACTGTTGCTCCGTGTGATTTTTTGTTTTCTCGGCAGCTTGCCTCATGCGTGTGTTGTGGTACTGCACCAGGCACGAACGCTGGCCCATCACATGCTTGCCGATGGAGCCTTTCAACGTGGGGAGCTCACCATCGCTGTGGCGGATGGCGAAAAGTACCAAAGCTGGCTCCAGCAGTTTCAGATGGGGCGGGCCGCATTGCCTGCGTTCGCAGTCAATCATGTTGCGGCCAACGCGCTGTTTGCTGGCTCAGCTTCGTGCTTTCAGCAGGCGGCACCTGGGGCCGACACGCCACATGAAGAACAACTGGCATGGGAAATTGACCTTCCACAAGCGACGCAACTCGTGGTGGGAGCCACTGTGGGTGTTGTTACCCCTGTTGTCCCTGGCGAGGCGGAACTGTAGCTCGGCCCGCAGCGGTGTTGTATTTGCATTGTTTGTGTTGTTTTCCAACAAATTTTGGATGTTTTTCATTTTTTTCGGTCGCGGAGCCTGGCCCGTGCACCTCCTTGACTTGCTCCACGGGCGTGGTTGCGGATTGGCGGTGCAAGCCGTGCAAGTCCAGTCAGTTGTTTTATCTCGAACGTCTACATGATGCACGTGCGTTGATTGAGCACGTCCACGCACCCTTGGCCGTGGTGCAAGGTTTGGACTCTTGCCGCCATGCCACAAGGTACCCGTGTTGCCGTGTGGTGGTTGTTTGTGTGCCACGGGTTGCGATGCTGACCTGGCTTCCGTTTGGTCCTTGCGCCCCTTCTTTCTGCCACCGCTTGAAGCAGCCCGGCAGCGTTCCGCGCGGCGGCATAGGCGGTCCTCTGCGTCAGCTCAGCGCAAGGCACATACTGTGGGTGTGGATGATCGCGGCAAGTACGATTCGGTCGGGTCAAGGTTTGGGCGATCCGTATGGCCTGCGGGACTCCCTTCCATGGGGTTGAAGCTGTCGCATTTCAAAGTGTTCGCGTCAAGCCTGGTAGGTTGCGGTTGGTCTGGCAGTTTCAGTTGTGGTGTGTGATGGTGTTGCTTCCACACATTTGGCTGTTGTTGTTGTTGTTTTTGTGATTGTTGCCGCCTTGCGAGAAGGCGTGAATGACCACGTGTCGTATCTTGCAGTTCGTGTACCTTGTGGGATGCGACAGAAAGCGTTCCCGCTACCGCATCCTTCGCCTTGATCGATGCCCTCCCGCAAGCGGCGGCGGGCGGGGCCAAAAACAAGAACATGGGCCGGGTACTCGAGCTGGTGGTGGTGGCGCTGCTGCCGGTGCATCAAGTCGTGGCGATGGAAGCGGGCCCAACCCGTCTTCGGAACACCCACCCCTGCCAAAGAGCAGCTTTACTTGCCTGGGTGACATCTTGTATGAGTACCCGCAAACCCTGAGTGCCCGAGTGCGTCATGTGGCGGGAAGGGGGGCGCGTGTGTCGAGTGTGTTGAGTGTGTTTGGAAAGCACGCCGCGTTGTGTTGGCGTGACCTGTCCTGCGTTGTACCACGTTCCTCACACGTGCGCTCGCACACACGCAGGAGGTGAACATGTTCTTTCAGCGCCTGGAACGGGCTTGTGGCTCGAAGGCTGCTGTGAAGTTGGTGGCGCAGGCCGAGGCGGTGCTGGGTGTTGTCAGGTTTACGGCAGGGTACAGTCTTGTAGTGGCAACCAAGCGGTTGTTGGTGGGCACTCTCGGGAGCCATCGTGTGTTTCAAGTCCAGGTGGGTTTGTTTGTGTTTGTGTTTGTGTTTGTGTTTGTGTTTGTGTTTGTGTTTGTGTTTGTGTTTGTGTTTGTGTGTGTGTGTGTGTGTAGTGATTTGGCATACAGAAGCCTGTCATTGCGTGTGCGAGTGTTCCATCCCCGGCTGCATGATGAAACGTCAAGCGTGTATGTTTCGGCTGCTTTGTTTTCTTTTCTTTTGCCATCGCAGGACTACGATCTTATCCCAGTGACTCGCATGCCGGAGTCATTCTCATGGAAGTGGCTGCGCAGTTTGACTCGTGAAGCTGCGGTACGTTTGCACGCCTGGTGGGAGTGCAGTCTTGGGTGCTGCTACACCGCGTTCCTACAGCAGCTGACGACAAACAACGGAACCTTGGTCAGGAGGTGGTGGAGGATCGTTACATCGCATTGTTCCGACTGGTGGACTTGACCAAAGATTTCTACTTCTCGTACACATATGACCTCACTCGCACGGTGCAACAACACATGACGTGCTTGCCGCGTTCTGGAAGTGAGTGCTTCGCCACGCACCTCGCAAGCGTCTCGTGCTGCATCTCACTATGCGTGTGGGGTTGTGCTGTGTGCAGTGCCAACGGTGCATCCACTGTCCCCGAAACCGATGTATGTGTGGAACAATGCGTTGTTGGAAGAGATGAGGCCGCTGGTGTCCAGTTGCTGGATACTTCCGGTTGTGCACGGGTCCTTTGAGCAGGTCAGTTCAATGCAGTTGTTGCAACGGTGGTCCGGGATGCTCCACCTGTGTCTGTGTTTGTTGATTTTGTCCACCTTGGCTTGTGTATAAACGAACAACATGCGCACACCACAGGCTACCTGCTCGGTACTGGGTCGCTCGGTGTCGGTGACGTTGATTGGTCGGCGGTCTCGAATGTATGCTGGCACTCGGTACCTCAAGCGCGGCGTGAATCACGATGGACACGTGGCCAATGATGTGGAAGTGGAGCAGATCGTGGACGATCACTACGGTCGGTTTGCGTCCTTCGTCCAGTATCGTGGCTCTGTGCCCGTGTACTGGACACAAGAAACGTCTGTGGCACGGCCAAAACCGCCGATTCAGTTGTGCCCACGCAACATCAGTTTCCAACCCGGAAGGTGTGTGTGTGTGTGTGTGTGTGTGTGT
>Ga0213833_1002309_pt1 | contig 12356 bp, 19 predicted proteins | sample SWATP21_FD_160575 | JGI IMG/M metagenome (GOLD analysis project Ga0213833, IMG submission 160575) | Coastal seawater microbial communities from Marineland, Florida, United States - SWA TP2 #1 | ecosystem: Environmental > Aquatic > Marine > Coastal | place: USA: Florida | collected 2016-08-14
GTGTTACCACGGGCAACCGTGAAGGGACCCCTGTGTGGCACATCGAAACGCGTATCCACGGTCAACGCACTGGGCTCACCTTCACCCCAGCGCTCGCTTGCACTGCATCGCTCCGTACCTTCCGGCAAGAAGCGCGTACAACAGGCACCCGAACGACCACCAATCTGCCGCGTAGTTGTACCTTCCTGACCGTCCGTCGCTGCCTCGAAGCAGCATCTCAGGCGCCCAGAACCCGGGTGTGCCGGCCTTTCCCCGAACAAAGTTCCGTGTGGAGCGTGTGCGACCACCGGCACGCTTGGAGGACTGCTGCTGTGGTGTGCCCAAGAAAATGGCAAGGCCAAGGTCCGACAGTCGGATGTGACCATCCGTGCCCAACAGGATGTTGGCCGGCTGACACAATAGCACAGCAGTGAGCGCGCAAGGAATGGGACGGCATTAGCACCGCACCGTCTCACGTGTGCTCACCTTGATGTCACGATGCATGATGCCGTGGGCGTGCAAGTACTTGAGCGCAAGCACTACCTCTGCGCAGTAGAACTTGGCGAGTTGCTCTGCGAATCGACCTTTCTTGATCAGATAGTACTCCAAGTCCCCTCCAGTCATCATTTCCATGACGAGAACCACCTCCTGTCATCATAACGTTGGAAGGGTCAATACACTGTCGTGGCGAACCCCAGGCGGAAGTACCGACACGCGCACCTGTGCGTTGTGAAACGCGTACTTCAAGCCCGTTACAAACGGACTCTCCACGCTAGACAGAATTTGCCGTTCCATCACAACCAGTCTCGTTGCTCGCCGAACCTTGATGAGGCGCTTGTCCATGCATTTCACCGCATACAGCTTCCCTGTGTCGCGTTTTCGTGCGGCAAACACCGAGCCATACCTGTGCAAGAACAACGTTGAGAACCAGGTGAGAATGGAAATGTGCTCTGTCCTCTCTCGCAAGATGGGGATCACGCCGTCATACATACCCTCCACGGCCCAGCCTCCCAATCCAGTCGAAGTCGTCATGTGTTAGTGTTCGCTGTGAGACGTAGCTCAGATGACGCAGGCGCACATACACCGCGTAGAAGCGAGTCTTCCGAAAGTCACTGTAGACCACACTCCTCAGTTGGTGCATGACAGCCACGACGATGTAGTCAAAGAGCTGGTTGGAAACACAGCGCAGTCCACGGTTGGAGCCCGCCTTGCTGCTGTTGCTGCTGCACGAGGACATGGTGGCCCCAGACAACACACTCCCGGCACTATCTGACTCCGCACCCATGTCCACGTCAGATATGCACCCCTCCTTGCCGTCCCCCACGGTGTCTTCCTCCTTGCGGCCTGACGTGTCAAATCTCCGCCGCATACGCCCTGTACGTCCAGGTGAACCCCTACTGCGGTTGCTGCGTTGTGGTCTTCGTGGCTCCTCTTTCTCATCAATCGACGCGCCCACACGCTTCGTTGTGGATACAATGTCGGGAGATAGGTACGTAGCAATGCGCAACCACTCTTCTTCGACTCGGATGTCGTCAGGGTCATACCCAGCGGCCAAGAAGCTGTCGAGAAGCGTGGTTGCGAGGAAGGACGAGATCGGAACACCGATCACCTCCTCGCTGTTCCAGGAACCACGCTGGCTTGGTTGATGCAGACTTGGACTGTGCATTCGTCGTCGTGGTGTTGATGAAAACGACGCAAAGCCGCCGCGTCCAGCGTCAACAATGGCTCTGGGGCGGAGCGGGGGAAGAGACTTCTTGGAATCGGATCTCCGACCTGACAGTGTTGCATGTGGCGACGGCAGCATGCCAGAGGAAGCTGTGGTGGCAGTGGTTCCGCGAGCGGGTGATGACACGCTTGGGGACAATCCGTGCTCTCCCGAGGACGGTGCCACGTGCACTGCCCGTGGATGAGGGGAGGACGGAGACCATGCAAACGCAGACCGCCGCTTTCCCTTGGTCGCTACGCCCTGAGGAGAAACAAGGCTGGAGACATCCGTGGATCGCCGGCGCGAATCGTGGGATGATTTTGACTCGTCCACCTGACTCGCATGGACCAGCGCGGCAGAGTTGTACGCCACGACAATATCTCTGGCGCTGTTATGGCAAATGCAAGGTTACAAGGTTGGCTCGCATTGTGTTTGCACTTCTACTCACGTCACACCACGTACCGAACAGGTTGTTGAGTCTGTCGCATGTTTCTGAAATGAACCACATCCTCCAAGAAGGAAACCACGTCATGTTCTCCGATACTGTACAGATACCTCTTCAGCTGTAGGTAGCCCAGACAGTTGTTGAAGGTTGCTTTGAACGACTCATCCAGTGTCGAGCGAAACCGTGCCAGTTCACGATCCGGTATGGCGCGCAGTCGTGGCGTCAAGTCCGGCATTGGTGTTGAACAGATTGCCTCCCTCGACTTTCTGTTGTTCAGTACCTCTCGTGCATACGTGGTGGCATGCATGGTGTCGCGTCCGTGGCTTCAATAGGCGTTGCCTAGGTTTCTCGGAGCTATGTTGCTTACCGCACGAGGCGGCACTCAGGAAACGCGATGTGGTCTTGAAGCAATGGAGGCACTTCTTGTCGCGGGAGCTCTTCAAGGCGCGCAACCACGCGCTGCCACCCTGCTGCAAGTGTACTCGCTCTTCGTCCAAGTGAATCCGAGCGCGAAACAGATCGAATTCAGGACCAAGGTTGGTGGAAGGTTCGTGAAAGCAGCGGTTCAAAGGGTAATGGAATGTACCGCCACTTGTCATGACAACGGCGAGTCGCCACCACTCACAGCACTTCATGAGGACCCTGCACATCTTTGGCATGGGCCCTTCCGCATGTCTGAAGAAACAATGAAAAAATTGAAAAAATTGTAAACAGGTTCCACTAGCACTGCCGGTTGGTGCAACACAAGCCCTACACACACTGAACGCAAAAATCAATCACACTTCACAAGTCCGACACGAAATGCACAACAACAAAAACCTCAACATGGGAAGACAACACCAACAGCAGCCTGCGAGTCCCGCCTCATACGAAATTTAGCAATGTGCGAGCCAGCGAGCCTGGGTCAGGCAGATCAGGAACCAGCAATAACGACTCGCGCTGACGTTGTCTTTTCGCGCCACTTCGAAGAAGTTGCCGCCCAAGCGCTCCCATCCCTCCCAAGAGCTTGACATGTCGGTGAAAGTACCCGGTTCGATGACGCGCCTTCCGCTTGGAACGCTGGAACACACGAAACTCACTGTCGGCCCCTGTCTGGCGCGCGCGCGTGGAACTGTGCAATGAAGAAGAGCTGGGCCATAAGTTCGAATCGTCGTCTGTCACACGCCACGCGCTGTCAGGAACATGGGAGAAATCCGGGAGCGACGGCCGAGCGCTGGCGTGGGCCGCCCCGGCTCCGTCTGGACATGCTTGGGCAGCAGCGCCTGAAGTCACCCGCCTCGATGTTATTCCCACGGTATGGGATGGGTCTTGCTTGCTCTCTTGCGAGGAAGCCTCGGCACCTTCGTGAGCGCTGCATCGTCTGCGCTGCGCGCTCGGACGGTTGTAAACCGGCGACGCTGCCCCTAGTTGTGCAGAAGCATCCCTTTCCGTCGGAATCTGCGCCTCTGCACTTCCAACTTCAGAAGAAAACAGTGCCTCTGTCTCTCCCAAAGGAGGAGGCCGCTGATCGACGGATACCGCTTGCACCACACGATCTGCCTGCCATACATGACCAGGCACGGCGGAAACTGCGTCCGCATAAGCCAGCGTCGGATACTCCCCAAACCCGGCGGTGGCATCGAACCATTCTGGAGAACATTGTATGAGTCTCACACAACCTGAGTGTGAGCCCTAGCCCCGCCCCGAGCAACGTACCCAGTCCTAAGGGACCAGCAGCACCACCAGCAGCATCCGGCTGGAGTTGCGCGACCTGCTGCAGACACCTGCACACGAAGAGTCACAACAGCGAGTATATGATGGCTTCCAACCCCTCTTACATTTCATCAAAGGCTGCATCTACAACGTAAGCATCTTCAATCACGGCATGTGCATCCACTGGCGAGTCAAAGTCATCCAGACGGGACATGCTGGTGTTGGCAACCTGTCGTGCACACCGCTGATTCCGTAATGTGTTATTCAGATATAGAACCTGGGACCTTCTTCATCACACCTCCCACGTAGTGTAGAGGCTAGCATTCCACGTTTTCACCGTGGCGTCCCGGGTTCAATTCCCGGCGTGGGAAGAATATATTTTTTTGTCCTTGCTCGGTCACAGCCATAAGTTTATGTATGATTCACCGCACAGCTGACTCAGCTGAGCTGAGTGGGCAAACAAGGATAAGTTTTGTGACGCTGCGGTGACAAATGCTGTGTCACAAAAACGTCATGCGACCCTCTGGCGGGGTCCTTTGGTAACCGGCGCTTCATGCGCACACACGCTGGTGCGCTGACTGATACGATCATCCATCCGCCCAGGATATCCTAAGAGCAACCGCTGCTCCCGCAGCATTTTTCCTCACACTGTCAACATGAACAGAGTTGCCACCGCCGCGAAACACAACAGCGTGGGCGACGAGCAGACACAACCCCCTTTCGCCGAGCAGGTCAAAGAGGCTGTTTTTGGTGCATTCTACTCGATGCGGCAGCGCGATTCCAAGGCACGAGTCACTCTTGCCAGCCATACATGGAACGTTGGGCTCCTAGTCATTGACATGGTGCAGGTGAGGTTTGGTTTCCGCTGTGTGCCGCGCGCCTGCTCCTGACAGAGCGTGCGCGATCCTGAATCGGAATACTGCGTACAGGTTGCAACTCTAGCTCTGGACAGCACGTACGGCTGGTCCACGGGGATTTCAGAGTGGTTCGCGGAGTTTTCCATTGTTGAGACCGTGCTTCCCACTGGAAGCGCAAGTGCGGGTGCGTCAGGTGGAGTTTTGCGGAGCAACCACTTGGCTCTGCCGCAGAGCCTCTGCGCTTTTTGTCGGCGATGTGCATGTGTGTGTTTACCATTTGGACTTGTGTCTTTCCAGCGACAATTTTTGACCTACTGTACAGCATGACATTGATCATAGTGGCAGCTGCGATTCTGGACATGGCTTGTACGTGTTGCACAGTCAACAGGTTGTGTTTTCGGCCCGAGTAACGCATAAACGCTTTGCATTGAGCAGATGTCGCCCACATGTTCTCCAAAGGAGAGTTCACGCGCTTGTGGCCTCTCAAGTTGTTGCGTTTCATGGTTTCTTTGTTGGTGACGGCTGGGTTTGTTCCCACCTTCCAAGTTATTGCGACGCCACTATCATGCGCGGCACTTCAGGAGTACGCTCGGGTGTTGTGTTCTGCCGCACCCATCCTGAGCTCACCTGCATTGGGTGCAGGCGCAATCCCGAAATAGGCTGTGCATCCCTGCAGCGCGTCGCATACATTACGTTGAGTTTGTTGACTTTGGCAGTATACCTCCCTTTTGGATTGGCGTCTTCGTTGGTACTCCACGAGTTCGTGTCGACTCGAACAGGCGTGCAGTGGGTGGTTGGTTGCTTTGCCGCGGCGCTGACTGCGCGCGGTCTGTTGTTCCAGATCGGACAAGAACTCAGTTTCCGTCACAGCCAAGTCCACAGGCCGCGAAGCAGCGTTTGGGACAGCAGCAAAGCTACTGGCAGTGTCCGGACAGCTGGTTGTCTCGTCCTTTCCGACTCTTGTTCCGGCATGCCTGGTTTGCGTGTACACGTGTCTCAGTTTGTGCGTGGGCTTGGTAGCGTCACGCACCCACGGTTGCTGGAGGTGTAACCAGCTGTGCTTGCGTTCCTTCTCAGGTACATCGCCATGACCCTCCCTTTCTTCAAGATGGGAATGAACAGGTTTCGTGTTGCTGCCACTTCATTCGTGGCAATAATGTACTTGGGCAGTTTCATCCTTGTAGTTTCCCACATGGGTTCTTATGCGCGAGACATATTTTCGCCGTGCTACACTCTGGTGGCCCTGCTCATCGCTGCTGCAGCGTCATTCCTGCCAGTGGTTCGGTGCGTGTGTCGGCTATTGAGCCTTTGCGTCTCTGCCACCTGCACTGCGGACCCACTCACACTTCGCATGGTGTGGCGTGGGCTTCCTTGTTGTGGACTGGACAGCATGAACATGATTCGGCGCAAACTGCGTGTCATGCGTGAGCACATGCTTGATGACCTTGCTGAAGCCCACTCGGAGATTCCCGGGAAAATGTTCTCCGAGGTGTCTCGCGTCGTGAAGTGGCGCAGACAAACGTCGTCCCGCGTCTCTGATCAGCCCCCGCCATTGACTAAACTCCCGTCCCTGCACAACGTGCTCACCACGAAGCTGTTCCAGCGTCGTGTACGCCGTGTCATGATCCTCAACATGGCCGCCAAAATCCATGGCTCAAAGGCTCGCAGGCAGCACCTACCGCTCAGCAAGGAGGCTACATCTCCCGCAAACAAGCAATACAGCGTTGGTCGCCATGATGTGTCAGTGTTTTCTGGTTTTGAGGCGTACGTGTCCATGTGGTGTGCTGCGCTGTGGTGAGCCACTGGTGACATGCCGTAGTACGGGTGGCTGACCACTAACTGGCCCCTGCATCAGATATGAGGTCGAACTTATTGTTCGAGCGGAAATGGGCATGGACGGCAACTTGCCTCGCAACGCTTTCTCATGCTGCAGCACGCGCTCCATCAGACCCACAAGCCAGGCTGTTGAGCATGGCTTGTGGTTGTTTGTGCAAGCTATCGAAGAGTAAGATTGAGCTGGGTGTTGTGTTTGTGCTTGGCGCAATTCATTCATGAATCATGATGTCATGATTTGTTTGTGGACCACAGATTCCAAGACGATGAGGACAGCCTTACAACCATCAAACTTGAGTACGTCGCAGATGTGGAGTGCTTGATGGAGCGTGGAAGATGACACGTCTGCTATGCAATAGGTATGCACGTTTTCTTCAGGCGTTCACCGGGAACACGGATCTCGCTACATCAGCTTTGGAGAGTGCCAGAGACGGACTGCCATCCCTGGAAGGCGACTTTGAACTGTTTTGTCGCCTCCGCAGTGTACAAGAAAAGCGCCAGGTGAGATGTGGCGGCTGATTGTTCTTCAGTGAGTTCTGTTTTACAAGTAACGCTCGACTTGCGCCAGTCGACCAATCTTGGTTCAGATCGACCCATGAATCTCATCGCCTTGGTGGAGTACAACAAGCGGTTTGAAGCGGCGTTGAAAGCTCATGAGACGTGCATTCGCGAACAACTGGCCATTTACAGCGTCTTGGCTCGGACTCACAACCTCCAAGATGAAACCGCTCGTCGGTTGGAGCCACACCTGGAGCTGTTTCAAGCCATGTCGAACAGAGCAAGCAAACTGTACCGCCGGCTTTTAGCGTCCAACCCGGCGGGTGCATTGGTTGCCAAGGCTGCCAGTCACTTCTACCAAGATGTGCAGCACGACCCCGCCTTTGCCGCGACCTTCGAACGCACCACAAGCGGAGAAAGTGTGGCTGAGGGCACGACTTCACAGTCCATATCCAGTCAAAACGACAGAGGATCAACGTTCAAGACCGCAACAATGAGAGAGTAGGTGACTGCCAACCCAACTTCTGACGCCCCCACCACTCCTGCCTGGCTCATGGGTCATGTGTCGTTGTTGTGGGTGTAGGTATGTACCTGCGCCAACCTTCGAGGACGCGCTGCTCGATACCCGGCGCAAACTTCGCATGGGTTCAATGGTGTTGCTCTTGCTCCCTCTTGTTGCGTTGGGTTTCATGACCTTTCTTGTGGCCGACATGAGGAATGACTCTGGCGTGGTGAGGAGTTTGTCAAGAAGCGTCTTGCGGGTGATTGACACCGCGTACGTCAGAGTGGTGTAGCTAGCTAGCTGGGCGCGCGTGTGGATCGGTTTGACGGTTTCTGAGTGGCAAATATCAGGTGGTACACCCGCGGAATGGTGCTGGCCGACGCTCTGAGCGTCTCGGATGCTGCCAAGAACAGCACGGCGGCATTGAAAGCTGCCCTTGTGGAGGACTTGGCTAACAGTCCACAAACAGGCCCAGTCTTTGACACATGGACCAAACGCAACCTGGTCACGCGCTCGTACGTGGTGTATGACACGTGGGTTGGATGGATCAACGCTCAGCATGGTGTTGCATTAGGTACACGGGAAGTGGGTGGTCGACGCACACAACCAATTTGCAGATGTTGGGGCATGACATCATCAGCGCAGTAGTTACGCTTGCGGATGAGTCCCAGATCCCGTCTTCGTATGGAGAAAACGTACAGTGGCGGTTTGTGATGGACAATGCGCTCCAGGTGATGATGCCAGCAATGATGGACCTTGCACAACGCATGGCGAAGCGCATGGAGTATCACATGAGCGTGTACGTTTGCTGTTTCGCATCTCAAGTGTCCGAGTGTGTTGATGACATTGCCTCTGTGTCTTGTACCAGGTTCATTATGCAGCAAACGGTTTCTACTTCACTTGTGGGGGTAATACTCTTGGCTCTTGGGTGCGTGGTGTGCGGGGCACGTCGCCGAATGCAATGCCATATCTGACCGGGTCGTCTTCATGCTGTCTAGTTTCGTGGTGGTGAAGCACGCGCTGTCTCTCCTGACGAAGATGGATCGCCAAGTTGCTGAAATCGCTGCGGCGATCCCAGCCGACGAACTGCCTCGAGAAACAGCGGCGGCGAACAAGGCACTTGCGTTTGTGTTGCAGTGCAAAGTGCACGCTTCCCAGCAATCAACTGAAGACATGACCAACGCAGCAACGTCAGTGCCGTACGCAGCGGCTTGTAGAACGTCGATTGTCGAGAGCATTCGGGCGTTCACACAAGATCGGCTGGACTCTGAGCGTAGTGGCTCCTCCCGGAAAAAGTTTGCGCGCGGGCACTCTTTGGCTCTATCTTCCAACCCTGACAGCAGAGGAAACCTCCTTCTCCTATCACCCGCCCGCCAAGGCTCAACCAGCCGAGGCTCAACCAGCCGAGGCTCAACCAGAGCCATGACACACTCAGGGCGGACGTCAGTGCCCGATGTCGTGGCAACTGCCATGGCATTCAAACGTGACGTGCGATCTGGGTCTGCGGGCTCAAGTAGAACGTCGTCCAGGACCGCTACGTTCGAACTCCCTCGTCCAGATGGCGGCAGTGTGACAGTTCTCAGCAACACAGGAGGCGAAGGCCACAAGGGGTTGCCGGGTCAACTCAACGGCACCGATGCAGCGCAAGACCCCTTGACGTCTCCGCCATCACACAGTTCATCTTCACTTGATTCTCCACATGATGACGACTCCACACTTCCTCATTGCGTGGTTTTGGATACTTCGAGCCAAGCTGGGGATCAGGTTGCCACATCACCGAGGCACTCTGAAGAACTCGTCACCGATGCGACGCATGGTCGCAGCTCGCCGTCACAACCGGCACGTCCGACTGAAGACGAGGCGTCCACGGAGCCAACGGTGCACGCCGTGGGTGGCGAGGAGGTCACAGCTGCGGGGTTGGGAGCATCAACGGAGAGAAAGATGCAAGCAGTGGATGATGGGGTGGGGAAGGTGGAGGCAGAGCTCGAGAGGCACCTGAGCACAGGCTCGGCAGGGGATGTACCGCTTGTTCCCAGGACCGCCAATGGATCTGCTGTATCGATGTGGGATTCGCTGTGCCCTGGTGGTTCACTAAGCCCCTCCCTGGGTGAGCATGGTGACACTGCGGCTGCTGGGACCAGCGACATTTCGTCGACTGGCGCCATGACGCACACCTGCAGTGGGGAGAAGCTGGCCGTAGCCGCTGAAAGTTCAACGGTGCTAGATGACGATGCAAAGGGCGCCGCCACGGAGGGCGTTCGTGTAGCCAGCAGGAAACCGCTGTTTGCATTGCCCAACAAAATGATGTGGCGACCAGCTTACCAGCGACTTGGGGGGGTCAGGTCCATGGTTCGCTCCACGCCGCCTCCGGCCGAGCTGTTGGATGTCTGTGCGAAGATTGACGCCAGAAGTGTTGTGAACGCTGTCCCACAAGCAGCCCTGGTGACGACGCTGAAGGGGGTCATCCTTCAGTCCAATGCGAACATGTCGCATCATTTTGGATACGAAGCGAAGGCGCTGCACGGGCACAACGTGGCAGCTCTGTTGGCCCCGGACTGCCTCCTGCGGGTTCAGTCATTGACTCGTGGGTTGGTCAGCTCGCGATCTGAGGGCTCTGTGGAGAGGTGCAATGCCACCGTGGTGTCATGTGGCGGCGTTTCAGTGGAAGTGGCGCTCAGTATTACGCTTCGCAAGATCTCTGGTCGTGACTGTATGGTCGTTTCCATTATGCCCCGGCATAGTTCGCCACACGAGTCCATCAAGGCACGTGCGGGCGTGAATGGAGCCAGTGTGTCAATGGACTGAGACTAACCCATGTGCGCTGTTGCTGTTTTGTTTCAAATCAGAAACGGACAGAGCAAAGCTCCGAGCCTCCACAGAAGAACAGATGCATGTTGATCACCGTGGCCCTTGTTCTGGCGTTTGTAGGCTGTTTGCAGATGGGACAGGCTTGGTACGCGTTGCTCAACATTCGAGAGGTTGTTGAGCACACCGGCCAAGGGTACGAGTCCAATGGGCAGGCCGTGTACGTTGACTTGACCGCTCTGCGCTTCGTGCTCACTCGCACCGTCAGGAAAACGTCTTACGGGTGTCGCACCTCCGGACGTTTGTGGGAACTCGGGCGTCGCGGGAACAGGCAACTGTACTTGATGGCGAACTACGCTCGCGAACTTGCGATTGGAAACGGAACTGTGTGGAGTGTCCCAGAAGCTCGACAGCGTTTGGGGGCAGCCGATACAAAGTGAGTCGTTGCACCCCTACCCATGTTGAAAACCACCCACTCCCAGCGCCACTGCGTTGTGTCGGGGTGTTTGACGTGCTCTGCGCTGCGGTGCTGCAGGATGACCGAAGTGCTGAATAGCCTGTTGTACCATGGTGACTACCCTGCGGCGCACCACAACCCGGATGTGCAGCTGAAGATGTTTGGGAGCGTGCGTGGCGGCGTGTTCGACGCCGGCGTTGTGCCGCAGTTGCGTTCTGCATCGAGGCACACGCACACCCTTCTGCAGCGATTCCGGACGGCTCAAAACGCTGTGGGAAACAACGCAACCAAGTTGGCTGATATCACCGAGTTGCGGCTTTTGTGCGAAGCTGCTGAAGGGACCTTTGCGGACAAGTTGGCAGACACCACCGCGCTTTTTTTCGATGAAGCCATTGAGCATACAGACCTGGCCTTGAGCTTCATCGCAATGGTTGCTGTATCCAATACCGTGGTTGTGGTCATTTTGCACTTGACTGCGTTTCGTGCGCTGTGCGTGTCGTTCTTGAGCAAGGTATGGGATGCGCACGTCGTTGCTGTGCTTGTCTTGGACGTGGTGTCACCGTCGTTGTTGTGATCGACAGTCCGAGCATTCGCGCACCCTCCTGCTGTGTTTCAACGAACACCTCGCTGAGCTTCCTACGCTGAAAAAGTACTACGCTTCCACCCAAGACACTCCCGAGGTCAGCGTGGATTTCACCGAACAGGAAACAAAAGAGCCAACGTTGACGTGAGCTGTGGAGTCTGACTCACTCCCGAGCAGCTTTGCTTTTTCTTTGGATGTTTTACCAATCATGAACGTGAATGTAGACATGAACTGTGGATCCGTGTTTACACCAGAACACCTATGCTCCGTGAGTGCAGTGCTTTGACGTTTGACTGTGGTAGAACCTCGCTGGTACCCAGTGTTTGCCGAGATACAACAACAGAAAACACTGGCCAGATGTTTCGGCGTTGCCCCCACCAACTACACCCCGACCCTAGCGACTCGATCCTTCTCTACCATCTCGCGGTTGTCTCTGAACCTTGAGTTCAAAACACTGTTGGCCACAGCGGCCTCATCTGCAAGCGCCTGTGTCGTCGTCCGCCAGCGGCGTTGGCTATCTCGCACGATTTGGGGTGACAACGGCCCCGAGTTGGACGCAGGTGACTGTGGCTGCATCTGGACACCACCACCGCCACCTGTTCCAACACCTGTTCCAACACCACCGCTGGCACCACCACGTAGTGCGTGCTGGGCTGCTTGCGCCACCAACGCAGGCTGGGATATCCTGGCTTCCGCAGTGGCCTGGTCAAAATCAAACCGGTCGTCACCAAACACGTCGATGCCCAGCTGCGGTGGAGACGACGCCACATGGCCCGTGCCACGCGAGCCTCGACGACCACCACCTGCAGCTGCACCACCCATGTCTTTGTGTGGCGTCACCGCAGCCGACCACGGTGACATTTTCGGACTCTCCGCGCGAGGTGTCCGGCTGCTTCGGGGGGTGCCGTGTGCAGCCATCACACCGCCACGACCACGACCACGACCACGACCACGACCACGACCACGACCACGACCCCGACCCCGACCACGACCACGACCC
>Ga0213833_1002311_pt1 | contig 12355 bp, 7 predicted proteins | sample SWATP21_FD_160575 | JGI IMG/M metagenome (GOLD analysis project Ga0213833, IMG submission 160575) | Coastal seawater microbial communities from Marineland, Florida, United States - SWA TP2 #1 | ecosystem: Environmental > Aquatic > Marine > Coastal | place: USA: Florida | collected 2016-08-14
CAGAGCTCACGGATCGGGTTCACCTCGTACACCGGGATCATCCCGGCGAAGTCGTCGGTCTCGTCGAAGACGAACGAGCCGCTGGCCGCCAGGAGCCGGCTCCGGATCTGCCACCCGACCCACGCCTCCATCAACGGAGGCAGCGAGTCCGCGGTCAGGAGCCCCTGGTCCAGCAACGCGGCGCGCATCGCGGACGGCGTCTCCAAGTGGCGGAGGCTCGCGAGGTCGCTCCCTGCGAGGACCCCCTCCCCCACGAGCCACTCGAGCAGGTCAGCTGCACGGCCGGTGTCAACCCAGACCGGGTAGCCGTTCAGGAGGTAGAGGGCGGTCTCGTCGCCCCCCTGCTGGAGGCGGAGGATCCCGCTGACGTGGCTGTGGAAGAGGTGGGTCAGGAGCCGGACGTAGCGGCCCGGGTCCAGCGCCCCGGCCCCGGTCGCTTCGATCCGGGGGCGCGCCGGCTCGACGGCCGGCTGGCTCGCCGTCTGCTGATCGAGGGCCGTGGCCCTCGCCGGTGTCCGGGCAGCGGGGGCTGGCGTCGGAGGGGGCGCCGTCTTCCCCTTCTCCAGGAGCTCGCGCACGGCGGCGCGGCCCTTCTCGGGCTGGTCGAGGATCCCGTTGACCTTGCGACCGAGGTCGATGAGGGAGAAGGGCTTGGGCAGGAACCCGTGGACGCCGAGCCGCGCGATGTCCCGGGCGAACAGGGACTCGTTGCGGTACACGGCGCTCATGAGGATGGCGGGGACGTCCGCACCGCCTTCGAACTCTCGGATGGCCTCGAGCACCCGCAGCCCGTGGACTTGCGGGAGCATCACGTCGATGAGGACGAGGTCCGCGCCGAACCGCTCGAAGTCCTCGATGCCGCCGGTGCCCGTGACTGCGACCCGCGCCTCGAGCCCGTGGTAGTCGAACAGCTCCTTGAGCTGCGCCGCGAAGTGCTTGTCGTCTTCGACGATGAGGATGCGGTGGGTCACGGTCGCTCAGTATCCCCCGGGGGCCCCCAAGCGCAAACGCCCCGGCCAGGGGCCGAGGCGCGCGCGAAGGTCGCTCAGCTACGAGCTAGTCGTTGGCCGCGCCCGAGTTGATCCAGCCCTGGATCCCCGCCAGCTGGGCCGAGGTCAGCGGGCCTCCGCTCAGGGGCATCTGGCCTCCCGAGCCGCCCACAGTGGCCTGGGAGCCGCTGATCTTGTGCCAGAGGTAGCTGTTCGCTGCGTCCGAGGGCTCGATGCGGTCCAGGGACGACTGGGCCGAGGCGGCGTTCACGAGGTTGGAGTACGCCGTGGCCTGGCTGCCGTTGAAGAACCAGCCGGTGGAGTGGCTGGCCCCAGCGTGGCAGGAGCAGTTCGAGGCAAGGACGAGCGAGTACACGTCCGAGAAGGTGTACTCGTCGGTCTGGCCGTCGCAGTCGTCGTCGACGTTGTTGCCGAGGACCTCGGTCACGCAGGTGGGGGACGAGTCGTCGTCGTCGCCCGCGGCCGAGTCGTCGTCGTCGCCCGTGGCCGAGTCGTCGTCGTCGCCCACGGAGTCGTCGTCGTCGCCCGTGGCCGAGTCGTCGTCGTCGCCCACGGAGTCGTCGTCGTCACCGGCCGAGTCGTCGTCGTCGCCCGCGGAGTCGTCGTCGTCGCCGACGACGATCTCCTGGTACTCGACGGTCAGGGTGTACGGCGTGTCCCAGCCGTCCCAGCACGCGACCTGGAGGATGTAGTCCTCGTCGGCGATGACGTCGGCGGTGCCCGTCTCCGGCGAGGTGTAGCCCTCCTCGTAGTTGATGAGGGGGGAGTCGGAGATCTCACCGACGTAGAGGTAGGAGTCCGCGTCGGACTCGCCGCTCCACTCGAGCGTGACCGTCACGTTGCGGTCCTGGGCGAGCTGGAAGAGGAAGGTGTCGTTGTCGAGGTACTGCTCGGCGCCGCAGGTGACCTCACCCTCGATGCAGAAGCCGGACCCGTCCGCGGTCAGCGCCTGCGGGGCCTTGTCGTTGGGCTCCACCTCGGAGATGACGGGCAGGGTGCCGTCGCAAGAGATGGGCGCGCCCGTGGCGTCGTCGTCGTCCGCGGCGTCGTCGTCGTCCGCAGCGTCGTCGTCGTCCGCGGCGTCGTCGTCGTCGGCGCCGGCGGAGTCGTCATCGTTGGAGGAGGGGCAACCGGTCGCCACGAGGCCGAGGGACAGGAGCAGGAACAGCAGCAGACGGGACTTCATGGACTTCCTCGAGGTAGGGGCAGGGGTGCCGGCGGGCAACGTCGCGCAGCGCGGGCCGGGTGTCAATCCGAGGACGCAGTTCGGGCGTGCGAAAGCCCGGTGGACGCCCTACTCGCCGCCCGAGACCGCCGCGAGGATCCACTCGGTGTGGTCACGCCACCGCTGCTCGCTGAACTCGAAGCTCACGGCGTACTTGCTGTCCCGGACAATCTTGACGGGGACCGCCGTCGCGGCGTGCAGCCAGACCTCTTCGTCGCAGGAGTAGCCGTCGGCGGTCAGGGTGCTCTTCACCCGCAGCGTTGGGACGCCCCGCACCGATTCCCTGCCGACAGCCTTGCTCTCGTAGGTCACCGTGACCGCCTTGCCATCCACGACGCGAACGTCCTCTCCCCGCCAGGTGTCGCCGGGCGACCGGGTGCCGGACTCCCCGGGGTCGTAGATCCGGCGGCGCTTGAGCATTCCCTCGATCTCGGGCCGGAGCATCTCCGGACGCATGCCCCGGTCCGGCCCGCGCGAGAGCCAACCCGCCTCGAGCACGCGACCGCGGCCATCGATGGCGAACCGCATGCCCATCCGCTGGTTCGACATCGTCAGCCGAAGCGGCAGCGGCAGGTCCCGGTCCAGAGGGGGGAGCTCGAGGGTGCGCACCAGGACGTGGGAGGTGTCCGCCGGATCGCCCCGGTAGGACTGGATCTCCTCCCACTTGAGCTCGAACTGCACGTCGCCCCGCACGGACTGCTGAGCCTGATAGCGCAGCGTCATCGGGACCGGCACCTGGCGCGAGAACGAGACCGACTCGTCCGGCAGCTTCTCCGTCGCCGCCTCGACCTTCAGGAGCCCCACGAGCTCCCTCACCATCTGGCTCGCCCGCTCCCGGACCCCCCGCTCCACCTCGAGCTCCATGGAGAGGTCCGAGAACATCTCCGCCGCCTCCGGCAGGGCGTCCTTGAGCAGCCGGGCGTCCTCGATCGCCAGATCACGGTCGCCCGCGTCGAGCGCTCGCTGGGCCCGCGCCCACCGGGCATCGGGGTACTCGGGGCAGAGCTCCACGGACTTGTCGATGCTCCGCGCCGCCGACCGCACCTGGCCGTCGAGCTCGAGCACCTCGGCCCGCCGCAGGAGCAGCCGCCCCCGAGCGGGGCACTCCGTGGCCTTGGCGGCCTCCAGGAAGAGGTCCGCCGCGTCGCCGTACCTCTGCTCGGCGACCGCGGCCTTGGCCTGGTCCTCCAGGGGCTCAGCGCACCCTCCCGCGGTCAGCGAGAACAACAGGGAGCAGGCGACGAGGAGGACGAGGCGGTGCACGAGGTCGCCAGGGTTCCACGCGCGGACCGTCCGATCCAGCGGCCGGCCCTGATCGCTGGCGCCGTGCTCGACAAGTGGGGCCCGCCGTGGTGATACATTCCAAGGCGCACGCGGAGGTTGCGGTGTCTGAAGACCCGGTGGACGGAGCACCCCACCACCACCCCATCCTGGTGGTCGATCCCGACGAGAGCCGAGCGAGGGCGTTCACGGACGCGTTCGCAGAGACCTTCTCGATCGTCGCCTGCACCGACCCGGACGAAGCCATGCGGCGCCTGGGCGAGGAGGACTTCGCCGTCCTCGTCGCGGCGGACGACCTCGGAGGTGTCTCCGGCGTCGACTTCCTGGCCCGGTCCATCGAGGTCGAGCCCGACGTGCGTCGGTTCCTCATCGCGGACGCCGCCGACCCGAAGGTGGTGATCGACGCGCTGCACCGCGCCCGGATCGACCACTACGTCCCGCGACCGTGGGACGAGATCGCCTTGCGGATCGCACTCCAGCGCGCGATCGAGCAGCGAGCGGCCCTGCTCCAGACCCGCGCCCAGATGGCGCGCCTGCGGGCGCAGAACGCCGCCCTCGGCCACCAGGTGCGCGAGGGCAACCGCGCCGCTGGGGAGGCCGCGGACCGGGAGCGTCGGCTCACCGCCTCCGACGGAATCACGGGGCTGCACAACCACCGCCACTTCCTGGAGCGCTGGCGCGGAGAGGTGCGTCGATGCCGGCGCTACGGCCAGACCGTCTCGCTGATCCACCTCGAGGTGGACGGGTTGCCGCGGGGCTCGAGCACCGCGCCCGGGCCGTCCGACGACCTGCTTCGGGAGATCGCGATCCTGCTGCGGAGTTCGGTGCGTGACGTGGACCTCGTCGCGCGGTTCTCCGCGTCCGAGTTCGCCATCGTCCTGCCCGAGACGCCGAAGGGGAACGGGGCGCTCCTCGCCGGACGGCTGGGAGGCGCCATCCGCGACCGCGACCTGGCCCGTCCTGACGGCCAGCGAGTGACCGTGTCCGTGGGGGTGGGCGCGTTCCCGGAGGACGGGACGACGTCGAGCAGTGTCCTCGCGGCGACCCGCAGCGCCATGAAGCGCTCGCGGGTCCGCGGCGGGGATCAGCTGTTCATCGTGGACAGCAACGACGAGACGTCGCTGGCGGCGCAGGTCGAGTCCATGCCCGGCCGCGACGGGATCAGCTTCATGGCGCTGAGCGGGGAGTTCGAGCCGGTCGACGGGTAGACGGCTGGGCCCCCCGCCGCCGAGGGCTACTCGGTCTTCCTGAACCCGAAGAGGCCGCCGATCATCTCGACGACGGACGCCTTGTCCTCGCCCGCGAGCTCCTCGAGCTCGCCGGGATCGAGGAGGACGGCGCCGCAGTTGGGGCACACCTCGATCTCGACGCCCTTGAACGTCTCGGTGTCCATCTTCGTGCCGCACTTGCCGCAGTGCAGGTGGTGGAGCTCCTTGAGGGCCTCAGCAGCCTCCTCCGCCTCCTTCTTCGCGATCTCCTTCGCGAGCTGGGCGGTCTTCTGGGCCTCGACCCGGGCGAAGTACTCCTCCTCGGGCTGGTTCTTCTCGCTCATCTCTGGCGTCTCCGTGTCCGGTGGGGGGCGCGGGACCGCGCCGCGGGCGGACGTTACTCCAACTGGCGCAGCAGGGCCTTCACCTCGAGCGTGTCCCGCCCGTTCGGATCCAGCTCGATGACCCGCTGGTACTGGGTGATTGCCTCGGCCGTCCGGCCCAGGGACTGGTACGCCAGTCCGAGACCGTAGTACCCCTCGGCGACGCTCGGTCGGAGCGACACGGCCTTCTCGAAGTGGCGGGCCGCGTCCGAGTTCCGGCCGAGCTCGATGTTCGCCCACCCGGCCTCGATGCGGACGGCGTGGTTGCCGGAATCGAGCTTCAGCGCCTCACCGTAGGCCTCGGCGGCGCCTCGGAAGTCTCCTCGATCCCGGGCGCGGTCCCCCGCCTTGCGGAAGGCCGCGGCGGTGGCAGGGGGGCTGGGGGCGGGGCGGGCGATCTCCGGCGCCGGGCGCGGCGCGGGGGCGGGCTTCGCCACCGGAGCGGGGGTGGGCTCGGGCTTGGGGGTGGGCTTCGGTGCCGGGGTCGGGTCGGGCTCGACCGGGGACGCCGGCTCGGCGGGCGCCGGCGTCGGGGTCGACTCGTCGGGGGCGGCGTCGGTTGGGTCCGTCGACGCGACCGCATCCCCCTCGGGCTCCGGCGTGGCCTCGGTCGCGACCTCGCCGCTGGGGGGCGGCTCCACCCCGGCGAGGGGGTCACCGAAGACGCTGTCCCGGCCCGGCCCGAGCAGGAAGTACCAGAACAGGACGACGGACAGCACCGCAAGGAGCATGAGGGAGACGTAGAACGCGGTCCCGGCTCCCTCGCCGCGGGGACTCACCGTCTTCATCCCATCGAAGGTCTGGTCCGGATCGAAGTCCACCTGCCGGGCCGGCCGGGTGGGTACCTGCACGGTGTCGGGCATCGGGAGGTGGTCCGAGGTCTCGACGGTGCCCGGCACCTTGAACGAGCGGGTGTCCTTCTCGTCCGGGCCCAGGTTGCCTCCCAGAGGGTCGCCCCCGGTGGCCCCGAAGAACGAGTCTGCGAGGCCCTCGTCCGCGTCCTCGGGAACATCCTCCACGTCGTCGACGGTCTCGACCTTCTGACTGGCGGCGGGATCCTCAGGCACCTCCGCGGACACGCTCTCCGCGGCGTCGTCGGTCTCGGACTCCTCGATGGAGGCGTGGAGGCCCGACTCTGCGGACGGCTCGGGGACGTCGAGTCCTGGGCCGGCCAGGGCCGGGGGATCCGACGGCGTGTCCACCGGAGACTCGGCGTCGGCATCGGTGGCCTCGTCGTCCGGCGGGGACGGCTCGCGCATCGGCTGGGCGAAGCGGATGCCCACGGGGGTCGCCGCGCCGGCAGAGACGTTGTCGGCGAGCTCGACGACGGCCCGCTCCTGGGGCGCGAGGCTCTCCTGGCCCACCGGCACCTTCGCCGGACGGTCCGCGGGGAGCACCGGCGGCGGCGGATCGCGGCGCGCCGACGACGTCTTTCGGGACTCGGCCTTGCGCGACTTCGAGAGGGCCTTCTTCGTCTGCTTGAGCTGCTCGAGGACCGCGAAGAACGGACGCAGCTCCGGGATGGTGCTGACGACCTCCCAGGTCTTGCCGTCCCGGCTGAGGCGATCCTGGGGCAGGACCCGCTTCTCCACCACCCAGCGCTGGAGCGTGGCGGAGTCCTTGACCTTGTAGATCCGGTCTCCCTGGGCGAGGAACAAGCGACCGCTCTTGCTCTTGGCCGCGCTCGCGTCCTTCTTGCGCTCCGCGAGATCACCGCCGCCGCCCAGCGCCGCCCGAGGGGCACGGGCGGCTGGAGTGCTCGTGGCCCGGCGGGGGGCCGTGGGGACGTCCTCGTCCTGGCCCTCGTCCGAGTCCCCGTCTGTGTGGGTGTCCGCCATCTCCGGCAACACCGGCGCGGAGTCCTCGTCCGGGGCAGGCATCACCTTCGTCGGCGGCTCGCCCTTCCCCGACGCGCCGGTGGGGTAGGCGTTGAAGGTGTGCTCGCATGCGGAGCACTGGACCGGGGTCCCCTCGGGCGCCAGCTGTGAGGCGTCGAGGGCGTACTCGGTCTCACACTTGGGGCAGACGATCCTCACGTGCCGGGCGCATCCTTTGGACGAGGTCCTGCGGGCAACCGTCCCGGTTCCGCGAGGTGGGTGTCAAGCGAGCAGGGCAACGTTGTCAGGGGCGAGCCATGGACTGGGTGTTGCCCAGGGAGTCCGCCTTCTTCTGGGCGGCCGAGGCTGCCTGGGCGTTCCCGAGCTGCTTCTCGGCCTCGGCGAGGCCGGCGTAGCAGGCGCCGCAGTTGGCGTCCTTCTTGATGGCCGCCTCGAACATCTTCTTCGCGGAGCCGAAGTCCCCGTCGGCGAGCTTCTTCTGGCCCGCCGTCAGGTACATGCGCGCGGGGTCCCCCTTCTTCTCCTTCACCGTGCCGCCGCCGCTGCTGGCGGTCTTCGCGGGCTCGGGGGCGGGAGTGGGGGCGGGCGCCGGGGTGGCCTCGGGCTTGCGGAGGGGAGCCTGGTACTTGGGACGGGGCGTCGGCTCGGGGGTGTTGGCTACGACGGGCGGGCGCTGAACCGGCGTCTTGCGCTCGCTCGGCGGCACCGGGACCAGGCGCCGCTCCCGGTCGGCCTCGGCCTCCTCGGGGAGGGGCTCCTCGTCCACAGGGTCGCCCGCGAGCTCCTCCGCCCTCTCGTCGATCTTCCTGCGGATCTCGTCCTGGATGCGCTTGAGCTCCTCCTCGTCCGGTCCGAGCTCTTCGATGGGCACCGGCGGCGGCGTCTCCTCCGCCACCGGGACCGTGACCTCTTCGGGCCACAGGAAGTAGGCGGCGGGGAGCCCGAGGACCACGAGGGCCACGAGGACCCAGATCATCCGGCGGTTGTGGGCCTCCTCCTCCTCGGCGGTGGGGACCGCGACGGAGGTGGGCGGCGCCGGCGGAGCAGGCACGGCGTAGTTGCCGGTGGTCCGCCCGGTGGTCGGGTTCTTCTGCGAGGCCCCGCCGGTGCGGTCGATGCGGAACGAGTCCGTCGACGTCCCGATCGGCGCCTCGGCCTCCGGGTTCGTCTTCGGCTTGTCCGCCGCCTCGGCGTCCCCCTCCGACATCCCGGCCCGGGCCTCCTTCCAGATGTCGATGAAGTGGGTCTCGAGGTCCGGGATGTCCCCGATGCGGGTCCAGTCCTGGTTGTTGTGGGAGATCAGGTCGTCCGGGGTGACCTTCTTGTCGTCCAGGTACTTCTGGAGGGTCGAGATGTCCGAGAAGTCGTAGATGAGGCCGATCGCGACCTTCACCTTCCAGGTCTTGATCCCCACGGCGCGGAAGTCGAGGGACGAGGCGCTCGTGATCTCCGCGTCCGCGGCCGGCAGACCACCGCCGGGCGCCTGGGGCACGGCCGCGCCGGGCTTCGACAGGGCGCGCAGGCGCCGCGTGGAGCGAGGGCCAGGAGCCACGACACGACGCTTCGACCCCGGCGACCGGCTTGACTCGGCCGGGTTCATCCCGAGGGCCGCGAAGGCCCCGGACTGGGTGTCGACTCGCTTGTCCCCGGTCGGCGCAGCCGGAGCGGACGGACGCGGCGGGGTCTTGACCCGCGGCTGGTCCCCGGAGGCGTCGGCCTGGGCCGCCTCCTGCTCGGTGAACACCACGAACACGTGGGAGCACTTCGGACAGGTGATCTTCGCCCCACGTCCCTGGATCTTGTCCGGGTTGAGGCGGTAACGGGCAGAGCAACTGGGGCAGGTGATGACCATCAGGACGTTCCTGGCGCCGAGGAGTCGGCGGGGGCAGTGAACCGGGCGCTGTTCATCCGGCTAGGGACCTTATCACAGCAAGGCAAGGCACCAACGGCGTCTCCGGGGGGCTCGAAGGGCCGTCGGCGCTCCACCCCCATCGGACGGCCGCGGGGGCTCTTCACCGGGACACGATCTCGAGGTTGGTGTTCCTCAGGAGCAACCGGCGGACGCCGGCACGTCGGAAGAAGACGGTCACCCGCTTGTTGCCAGGGGCGCCCTCCACCTTGCGGATCTCGCCGGAGCCGAAGTCGGGGTGGATGACCTGGGTCCCGGGCTGGAGCAGCTCGGCGGCCTCGTCCTCGCCGTACTCGGCGTCGTAGACCACGCGGGGCTCCTCGACCTCCGGGGCCGAGGCGGGCGCCGCGGTCGGCGGCCGGAACGACGGGTGGGGCCGGCGCTTCGAGGTCGTCGGTGCCGGGGACGTCGACCGCGGTGGGCGGGGCGACGGCGCCGGGGGCGGTGGGGTATCGGCCTCGGCCGGAGCGCTGAACAGGCTCGCCTGGGCGGGGGGCTTGAACCGGGTGCTCCGCTGCGCGACCTCCCTCGCGACCCGGGTCCGCTCGGCCTTCTCCTTGCGCTCGATCAGGCTCTTCTGCCGCCGGGCGACCGCGGCGGAGAACCGAGACGGGCGTGACCCGAGGCTGCGCGGCTGGTCGTACTCGACCCACGAGTCGCCGGGAACCGCGGGCCCCTGGGGCGGCCGCGCGAACCGCGACTGTGGCGGCGCCCCGAGGTCGTCGGCGCCGGCGAGCAGGTCCGTGGGGATGTCCCGCAGGAAGCGGGACGGCAGCGTGTCGTCGTAGCCCCGGCCGCGGGGGCCCGGTCGTCGGCGGGCTCGCAGGAGGTAGAGCCGATCCTCCGCCCGCGTGATGGCGACGTAGGCGAGCCGTCGCTCTTCCTCGAGCTCGGCCTGGAAGTCGACGGCGCGCGCATGGGGGAAGACCTTCTCGTCCATCCCCACCACCAGCACGACGGGGAACTCCAACCCCTTCGCGGAGTGGACGGTCATGAGGGTGACCTTGCCGCCGTCGTCGTCCTCGTCGTCGGGGATCTTGTCCGTGTCCGCGGAGAGCGAGACCCGGTCGAGGAACATGAGCAGTCCCGACGGCGGCTCCGCGCCGGCGTACTCCGCTGCGCTGCCGAGCAGCTCCTGCAGGACCTCGATGCGCCCCTCGGCCTCGAACGTCCCCTCCTCCTGGAGCCGGGCGATCATCCCGGTGCGTTCGTAGATCTGCTCGATGAGCACCGGCAGCGGCTCGGTGCGGGCGAGGGCCCGCAGGCTGTCGATCAGGTCACGAAAGCCGGTCAGCGCGGACCGGGCCCGGTTGGTGAGGCTCCCCTTCCCGTCCGTCGCCGCGAGCGTCGCGTCCCACAGGGTGCCTCCCGTGGCGCGCGCGTCCGCCCCCAGCGCAGCGACCGTCTTCGCGCCGATGCCCCGCGGCGGCTCGTTCACCACCCGGCGGAACGCCATCTCGTCGTTGAGGTTCACCACGAGCTTGAGGTAGCCCAGGGCGTCCTTGACCTCCTTGCGGTCGAAGAACCGCTGCCCACCGACGATGACGAACGGAGTGCGCGAGCTGAGGAGCTCCTCTTCGAGGAGTCGGGACTGACCGTTCGTCCGATAGAAGATGGCGATGTCCCCCGGGCGCGTGCCGCGGGTGACCTCGCGCCGCACGATGTCGGCGGCGTAGCGGGCCTCCTCCCGGTCGTCGTAGGCGGTCTCCAGCCGGATCGGGGCGCCGTCGGTGCGGTCGGTCCACAGCGTCTTGCCCAGGCGATCCGAGTTGTGGGAGACGACCGCGCTGGCCGCCTTCAGGATGACCTCGCTGCTGCGGTAGTTGCGCTCCAGGCGCACCACCTTCGCGCCAGGGAAGTCCCGCTCGAAGTCGAGGATGTTGCGGATGTCGGCGCCGCGGAACGAGTAGATCGACTGGTCCTCGTCCCCGACGACACAGATGTTCCGGTCGCCGTGATCCGCGAGGAGACGCACGAGGCGGTACTGGACGTGGTTCGTGTCCTGGTACTCGTCGACGAGGATGTGCTTGAAGCGGTCCCGCCAGGTGGCGAGGAGCTCCTCGTCCTTCTCGAAGAGCCACAGGGTCCGGTAGATGAGGTCGCCGAAGTCCAGGGCGTTCGAGGCCTTCAGCCGCTCCTGGTAGATGGCGTAGATCTCCGCGGCCTTCGGCGGCAGCCCCGGGGGCGGATCGCGCATGAGCTCGCCGGGGCTCTTGAACTCGTTCTTCGCGCGGTCGATGGCAGCGCGGATCGCCCGCGGGTTCATCGTGCTCGGGTACCCGCCGTCCTTGAGGATGCGCTTGACGAGCTCGCGGCTGTCCCGGTCGTCGTAGATGACGAAGTCCTTGGAGAAGCCTTCGATGCGGTCGATCTCGCGCCGCAGGATCCGCAGACACGTGCTGTGGAAGGTCGAGACCCAGACGTCCCGCCCGCGCGAGCCGAGCAAGCCGGCGACGCGCTCCTTCATCTCCCCGGCCGCCTTGTTGGTGAAGGTCACCGCGAGGAGCTCCCACGGGGCGATGCCCTTCTCCTCGATCAGCCAGGCGATGCGCAGGGTGAGGACCCGGGTCTTGCCGGATCCGGCGCCCGCGAGGACCAGCATCGGGCCCTCGGAGTGGGTGACGGCGGCGCGCTGCTCGTCGTTCAGGCCGTCGATCAGCTCCTTCACCGGCTCTCCATCTCCTTCTTCTTCTCCGCCTTGCGCTGGAGGGTCCGGCGGAGCCGCTCGGCGTACCCCTTCTTGTTCTCCTGGCGTGCGCGGCCGATGGCGAGGTCTCCCGCGGGGACGTCCCGCGTGACGGTCGTGCCCGTCCCCACGTACGCGCCGTCACCCACCTTGAGCGGTGCCACGAGGTGGCTGTCCGTCCCGATGAACGCGTCGGCGCCGATGACCGTGCGGTGCTTCGCGAAGCCGTCGTAGTTGCAGGTGATGACCCCCGCGCCGACGTTGCTCCGCGGGCCGACCGTCGCGTCCCCGAGGTACGCGAGGTGGTTCGCCTTCGCCCCCTCGGCGAGCTGGGTCTTCTTGAGCTCCACGAAGTTGCCGACCTTGGCCCCCTCCGCGAGCACCGAGGCCTGGCGCAGGTGGGTGAATGGGCCGACCACCGCGCCCGCACCGAGCACGACGGCGTCAGAGTCCACCGTGGACGCCGGCTTCTTCTCGTTGATCCCCTGGAGCACGGAGAAGGGCCGCACCTGGGCGCCCCCGGCGATGCGGGCCTTCGTGGCCACCACGTACTGCCCGACCACGGCCTCGCCGCCCACCACGCAATCCGAGAGCACCGAGCCCTTGCCGACGCTCGCCCCCTCGCCGACCGTCGTCGCGCCGCGGAGCTCGACCCCGGCCCCCAGGTGCACGTCCCGCGCGAGGGTCACGGCCTCCTCGATGCGGGTGGTGGCCGGGTCGTCCATCGACACGCCAGCGCGGAGCCAACCGTCGTTGATGCGGGACCGCAGCTCCGCCTCGAGCTCCGCGAGCTGACGGCGGTCGTTGATCCCCGC
>Ga0213833_1002312_pt1 | contig 12354 bp, 18 predicted proteins | sample SWATP21_FD_160575 | JGI IMG/M metagenome (GOLD analysis project Ga0213833, IMG submission 160575) | Coastal seawater microbial communities from Marineland, Florida, United States - SWA TP2 #1 | ecosystem: Environmental > Aquatic > Marine > Coastal | place: USA: Florida | collected 2016-08-14
TCCCCCCGCAACCCCCCCCCCCCCCCCCCCCCCCCCCCCGGAGGCGTGAGCGCGCCGGCTCTAGTTGGCTTGCACGGTCGCACCTGCAGCAGGGTGTTGACCTCGCTTTGCACGGCAAGATACTTGTCATGCCACTCTGATGACTTTGTCATGCTGCCGGAAACGGTTGCAATGGGAACAACGGCTTCTCTGTGGGTGGTAGGATCGGTTCCGCACTCAGGAAACGCGTGTGCGTCCGTGATCAGCACCGTCACCCCGAGCGATGCTATCCTCTTTTTTGTCTGTCGAGCGCACCAGCAGCACGCAATACCGCACACAACGCAGGCGCACGACGACCACCGGTTCCAAACACAGCAAAACAACAAACCAAGACAACAGGAAAACGAAAGGCATAAATGTAATGCTGTGAGTGTCAGGGACCTCACATTCACGGTGCATCGCCACAGCGCGGCTCAGAACGTACCAGCTCAAGTGTTCGCGTCACTGCCGTCTCCGGGCGCACTGCACAGCCGGGCGTCTTGACAAGGTATCGATACTCCAGCTTCGTGCCCTTGGGCACCACCACAGACCCATGCCAAGTGTCTGGAGTGGACTGAACGAGCGGAATAGCGTCCTCAGGGGCCCACGCTCCCAGGGCTGCCACATTGCCTGTCACGCACACCACCTCTTCCGGAGAACCGGGTGTGTACTTGAAGCTGAATTTCAAGGCGACCTTTTGGGGGTCGGTTCCGTGTTTGCTCATGCTGTGGGTGATCCAGTCACGCAGAAACTTTGCTTGGCGGCGCATGCGGCGGGTGCCACCAGGGCTCAACATGCTCTGCACCTTTGTGACAGGTGACGGAGACACCACGTCGAGGCGGCGCATGGCGCTCATTGCGCAACGGCGCAGATGCGCAGGTCGCGTCAGTCCAAACGGGGTCAAGAGATTCCTCTTGTGTTGGGTCAGTGAGCCAGTGACTGCACCTGTGGGCGGATCGGAGGCTCTGTGTTGGTGGAGCAGAGAACGTGTCCGTGAAATGTGGGGGGGAGTCACTCACAGCAAGTGCCCCGCGGCGACAACAAACGGCTGCATATGGTAGATTTGTTATGTATTTCAGTGCGCACGATACAGTCCATGCGGAACCAGACAACAACGAAGCAGCTACATGGCTTTCACCTTGTACACATCGCCTCGGCGGCGGCGTTGAAGCTGCTGCTCTTTGGTCAGCGCCACACGACAGTACTTCCACCAGATGCCAAAGCTCACAAGCGCGATAACTACCACTGTGATTGTCACACCCACCACAAGCGCGACATCAACACTATTGTCGGCGGGCGGGGGTACATACCCCTGAATGTCTAGCGTGAGGAGGAACGGCCGCACGGCAATCGTGGACGAGGCACCTGTGCTATTTCTAGTGGACACCGATATTGTAGCACGACCGCCAGACCAGCTGTCTGAGGGAACGGTGGCAACCAGTGTTGAGGTTGCGACACCAAGCAGCTCGTTTCGGCCAACACTCGCCTGGTCACAAAACAAACAAACAAACACATACACACACACACACACACACACACACACACACACACACACACACACAGCGTCAGAGCGCACACACGCGCAACGATATGCAAAGCAAAGCAACCAACACAAGCACGGACGTCGGCGCCAGTTGGCTTCAAGTCCATGGTGTTGAAGTTTACAGTGTTGGCTTGGAGGGCAAAGGGGGTGAGCGGTGCCGTGCTCAGAGCGAACGTCCCATTTGTTTCGGATGGCGAGATCCAGTATGAAAACGCAGCCTCACGGCAGTTCTCAAGCCCATAAAACGGTGGCGCACCGTTGCTCACTGCTGAATCGGGAATGGCGGTGGCGTTGCACATGGGTGTTGTCGACCGTGTGAATCGGCACTGGAAACGAAACTCCAGTTGCGTGTCTCGTGTTGCAACAAGGCACGGGGGGTCACCGTCCAGCTGTGACCGGTACTGCGTGACGAACGAGGAGCCCATCCACAGCTCGGCATTGGTATCAAGGCACTCTGCAACCCCAGTGTCAACGAGCTCCAGCCGACACTCAATGGGATTCTATTGATCAAGCGAGCGCGATGTTACACAACGAGCGAGGCGCGGGTAGCAGTAGAGGAAGACACACTCACCTGCACCTGACACTGGCTTCCCGACAAACCCACTGGGCAAGCACAGACTTGCCGGCTAACCTGCGTCACGTTACACGTAGCATTCACACCTGGAGTCTCCGGAGGGTTGATTGGGACTGTCACATTTCCGACAGTAATCGTGGCATTGGGCAGTGTGGTGTTGCTCGCAGCCTGTGCTGCAAGAATCAGGGTGTACGTTGCTTGTGTGACCTGCGGCACCATTGTCACACCGCGTGATGTCAGTGAGCGGGCTCGAACAACTCCAAGACAACCAACACCAACCACCTTGCCCCACCTCCACGCCATTGCAGTAATACACGTCCTCAGTGACAGTGACGTATGCGCCGGACCCACAGCTGGCGAGGCGCCGGGGCGTCGACCCAGACCCATGACCGTCGACCAACACCCGCGCTTGGCGGGCGTACTCAAGCGGCAACGGCGGACCATGACTTGCATGGTCGATGTTTCCCACCGCCGTCGCCATGCGCCGTGCGACCGTGCGCCGGGTTTTTTCATGTGGGCCGCGGGGCGCGGTGGCAGCAGCAGGCGACAGCAGGTGCCGGGCGAATTCAAGCACGCCACGCGCGTTGTGCGAGACGTCGAACAGGCCCGCTGTGTCGCCAGCGCCCGCACCCGCACCCCCACCCCCACCCACCAGGGCAGACCAGGCGGATGTGGTGGCGTTCCAGACGTCGTGGAGCCCCGCCATGCGCGAGAGGTGGAGCCAACCACCGACGGGCGGGGTGGAGCCAGAGGGTGCGCCGTGTGGGGTGGGCTTGGACGCCCTGGCTTCGCGCTGCCGCTGGGCGTTGGAGATCAACCGACTTCCAGACACAAACCTATGCGCGGTAGACGCCGGGTCCACGTTCGGATCGCGCGGGGAGCGTGGAAAGGACCCGCCAGGGGGTGCCCCGACCCCAGCATGCACGGCAGTCGCCTCGAGCACGAGCAGTGCAGCCAGACAGAGCACTGCCACAGCACGCATCATGGCGCTGCCTTCCCGTGGCCAACCCAAGGTGTGACGTCCAACGTCTGCACCCACACCGAGGCCCAAAACACAGAAGCGCCCTGGACCCGCGCCAACGCACGGGATCCCTTGTCTCCTGGCATGGAATACACGAGCTGTGTTCGTTATTATAATAATACATATATTATCAAAAACAGCACATGTCGAAAGCCAAGCACAGGCTGCACAAGCACAGCAGGCGCCGACGCATCCCATCCGAAACCAATGGCATCGTGCCGCATGCATCCGGCCGTGATGGCGTGCTGCGCTATTCTGGCTCTCAGCAGCCTTCTAGGAGTCTCGCAAGCTGCGTTTATTGAAGGTGCGCGTGGCGCCTGCTGTGAGAACTAATTTGCGGTCTGGCGTGTGCACCGTGTGACAACGTCTGTGTGAACAGGTTCAGCGGAGAACCGAGAGTGGGTATACCTTGGAAAGTTTTGCTTTGAGGACAGCTCCGAGCCTGATGCGACGTGGGGCTACCTCAACATTTCGGTCGTGACAACGCAGGTGGATCTGGAGGTGTTGGTGTATGACGACGAATCATGGTCTTTCCCGCAAGTGGAATCCAAGGATTGCACTGGTGCGTGTGTCTTCTTGTTGTCTCGCATCGGGGTCGCACGCAGGACGTGGTGAGTGTTGAATGCACAATGACATGGTATGATATGTTGGCAGGTCGCGTTGGTGACGGCAACACGATCGCGCGTGTCAGTGTGACACCAAATTCATTCCAGGAACAGATTATCGTGATGCCCACGTCGCAACCCCGGTTTGCCTACGTCGCTCTGGCATCCAAGGGGTGTACCTTCAAGGTGCACGCGCCAGATTTTAAGTTGTTGTTCCTGAACCCCGGCAATGACCAGTTTGGTGTTGATGAGATGGGTACGCTGCTGTTGGAAGCGTGGTGTGGCATGCGTCCTCTCACAAGCACACGCCTACAGGCTTGAACACCATGTACATTATTTTTGCGGTGATGTACAGCGTTGGGCTCCTGGTGTGGTTGTATGGCCACGTGCGGCGACACTTCTTTTACCCTGTCGCGGTGAAGCTCTTCTGCTTCACCTTATCCTGCATTTGGTTCTCGGTGCTGAGCCTTGCCATCCACTACGGTACCTACGCGTCTGACGGCGTTGGGTCGCCATTTATGGAGTCCCTGGGGCGATGTACGTGCGAGTCGGGCTGGTTGTGGGCTGGCCCTCCACCTGTTTGATGGTATGCAGTGGCGTTGACGTTGACTTTCCCCTTCCGTCCATGTGCAGTGTTTGGGGTGTTGGGTCGTTTCTCCGTTTTCCTGATCCTGGCCAGCGTTGGCTCCGGCCAAGGTGTCGTGCAGCACAAGTTCCGTGCTCGCAAACACTGGCCCGTTGTGTTGCTTGTTGGAGGTGTTGTGGGGTGCTACTTTGCAACTCTTGTCTGGTACGCATGGTTCTCCCGTGTCGACAAACCACCGTGCCCGTCGCTGGAGTGTATCATGAATGCATGGCGTGGTGACTTGTGTGCGGTGCAGGTACGAAGTTGGACGTCCCGCATGGTCAACGACGTACATGTTCGACTCTGGCTATGGAGCAGCGCTGTCGCTTGTCTGCGTGCTGTTGATGATGTGGTGGGCGCGCAGCGTGCACGCTCTGCGCAGCCAGGCCACTGACGACGCGCGTCACTCCTTCTACACGCGCGTGGGGGTGACTGGCATAGTTGCTTGTTTGATCGTTCCGCTTTGCGTCGCGGTCGCTGCCTTGGTCTCTGTCTACGCCCGCAAACGAGTGGTACGCCCCGAGTGGTGATCTAGCGTGTAACTAGCGTGCAACGCAACTAACTGATCACGACGAGCGCGTGTCGCCGCTGCAGGTCTTTGCGATGCAAGAAGTCCTCGTGTTGGCGGTCAACGCCGCGCTTGCGTATTCCTTTTTCCCCACCTCCGCGGAAGGTGTGTTCCTGGCACCAGCGGCCGGAGACAACCCCGACCTTGGTCTGGAGTTTCTATCTGGGTCTGATATCGTCGCAGGGGTGGCGTCAAGGTCCGGTGTGCCAGCAACCACAACCGGCTTTGTCAGCTTGGACCCGTCTGATGCTCCAGACTTCGGCACCAGTGCGGAGGATGCGCAGCTGTAGGTCGCGGCGGTGCAGGGTGAAGCATAAGAACATCAAATAAGAACATCGTGGTATCGTTTTGATGTGTGACCGTGCACCACAACGACATCAGCGGACAACGACGGATGGCTACGATTCCAAGGTCGCCTCGACGGCTTCATCGGCATCGAAGGACGGGACGGACTTGCGCTTCAAGCCCTTTGTCCGAGAAGGCTCCGACATGACGAAGGGAACCAGGGAGAATGCGAGGAGGTACACAGCGCAGAGCGCGGCCATTGCAACGAGAAGAACCTGTTGAAAGAGGAGCAGTCATGAGATGGAGAACGCACAGCAGAAAGCAACGCAATCATGGAGGAATAGGGACGGGGTGTGTGTGTGTGTGTGTCGGATAATTGATTCCAAAATGCCCATGCCAAGAAGGCAGCAAAATGGCGCCCAAAGTTCCTTTAGTGTATGCCCGCAAGGAAGCCTGAGTCATCGCATTGGTGTGCGAGACCAGGGGCAAAGGGGCAACGAGAGAGGGAGGGGAGGGGTGGTGTGTGTGTGTGGCGGTGATGAGGTGCAACAAACAAGAACTACCACGACAACGTACGTCGACACTCGAGGTGATGCGCGGCATATACCCATCCCACAAATGGCAGCGCTTCTTGATGACCCAGAGGTTGCCCACCAACGCCACACCAACGGCGACAGAGGCAGCGTTCATCGGGTGGCAAGCCCCGACTGACACTTTCTCGGAACAGATCCGCTGCAGGCGCAGCAACGTGGCGTGCATCTCCTTGGCGCTGGGGTCTGAGTGGTCCATGCGGCGAAGGAACGTGTTGGCGTAGCCCAGGAACACCCCATACAAGGCGGGCATGGTCTTGGCCTGGCGGATCAACTTGCACGCGGTGCCCTTGCGGATCTTGACAACACCCGTGAAGACGTCAGGGTTGTTGTAGCACTTCTCCAGTGTGGCGATCGCCATGACCTGGGGAATGGCACAGAAGGCAAACACTGCCGGGTCTTGCAGCTGCTCCATGTACTCCAAGCAGCGCGGGGCGTGCGACAGAGCGTTGGTCACCATCTCGTTCAGGCAACGCAGGCCAGCAGCACGGTTCTCGCCGTGGGCAAAGGCACCCAACGACGACGCGTGCTTGCGCCAGATGTCACCCGGCCAGAAGGCGCGCTTGTCAACCCAATCCTCCAGGTAGTCGCGAATGATGTTGGTCTTTTGCAAGAACAGACCCATGTCATTGGCAAGGTCCAGGTTCTGGGCCACGGACGGCGCCTCGCGCCCTGACGCTGAAAACAAGCGCGACAAGCCGTGACCGACCAGGCCGGCAACGTAGTGGCAGTACAGGTTGTACTCCGACGTGTCCTTGGTGCCTTGCTGCAAGTCACGGCGAATAAAGCGCGCCATGCCCTCAGCCATCTTCCGTGTGATGTCTTCGATGACGTCCCGGTGCCCAGCCGGAAGGCGTTGGAACACGCTGGTCACACTGCCAAACTGCTCGAGAAGACGGGCCTCGTCCGCTTGGCCAACGCCGCTCATGGACCACGACGCGTCGTGCAGGTGGGTGTGGAACGCCAACAGCTCCGCCACCTTGACGTTGACGTCGTCAAACGCGTCCATGTCGTCCTCGACAGTGTCCAGCGCGCGCAGGACAAGATAAAATACGCACACCGACTCCCGCAGGCCCGACGGCAACTGCTGGATCACGGCGGCAAAACTGCGGGAGACACGGCAGAGCATGTCCTCGCAAAAAACGTAGTCTGAAGGCGTTCCGGCAGGCAATCGACGAGTGCTGGCACGGGACGCGTACTTGAAGGCGATGGCGTGGAAAACTTCGTCCACATGCATGAGTTGCTTCCAGGCAGGCTCTTTGTGGGTGCGCACCTTTCCGTACGCGCCCTGCTTCTTGCTGGCAGCGCCGAGGGAGGCCCCGCTGCTCGGTGATCGGCTGGTCGACCGAGCAGCGGAACTAAAACCCTGAGAACCTTCCTTCGCAGATGCAGCGTCGGCGGCAGCCGTGGAGTTTGTCTTCAAACCCAAAGCAGACGCGACAGAGGGGTCGGTGAAGTCACCGGCGCGGTGGATGCGACCGTCGACGAACTTGGTCACGTTGCCCGCCTTCACGGCCTCCCACCACGGGTGCAGCAGGGTGTTCTCGATGATGCGGAACCACGGGCTGATCAAGTCTCCGCTGTCATACGAATTGGCGACGAAGGAGCGCAAGCCTGCGGGGTCGAACCAACGCACGGTGGCCACCTCGTTCGGGTTCGGGCGCACGACAGGGTCCTTGGGAGGGGTGCAGATGAGGATGTAATCGATCTCGTGCTCGCCCCAAATGCCGTCAGAAGCAGCCTTGTAGTGAACACGGGTCAAAAACTGGAAGCAAGACGGAGGCACATCAGCCGGGTTGATGCCCAACTCTTGCTCCAGCTTGCGGCGCGCGGCGTTGATGACGCCGCGCTGTCCTTCTTCGATCAGCTCACTCTCCGTGTAGAGAGGGTGGCTGCAGCATGTGTTTGCCCAGTAGGCAGGGAATGTGATCTTGTCTGAGGAGCGCTGCTGAAGCAACAGCTTGCCCTCCGAGTTGAACATGAACACCGAAAACGCGCGGTGAAGCATGCCCTTGTTGATGTTCTCCATCAGGTGTGTGTCCTTCTTGGAACCATGACCAATGACGTTGTCGTCCTCGTCCAACAAAATAACAGCCTCAGCCATCATCGCGCGCTGCTCAGGATCAGCAGCTGCCATGATGTCAGCGAGAGTCTGGCAACAGATAACATGGGGTGAGGATTCAAATTTCGCACCGAGGCACAAACCACCCCTGACCACCCACAAGCGCCCCCACGACGAAACAAGACAGAGTTCAAGCCCACACGGTGTGCTCGCACCTTCTTTCGCAAAGCATCGTCCTTCTTCGCGCTTGGGCGCCGCAACCATACGGCAACCCCAAGCACCAACATCGAGGCGGTCAAAATGGGGACCACCCGGGTCAGCAGCGCTGACAATTCAGACGCGGCAAACACCATGGTGGACATGGTGGCACGGAATTCACAAGCAGGTGCGAGTATGGCACCTGCACAACCGATTGGTGTGTTGTGGTACGACAGGGCAGGCTCCAACTGCAGGAGGTTGGGGAGGGTACGACAACAGTCGTTTGCGGCGATCAGGTGCCTGTGCAGCCCGGGATTTGAGTGGCCGCAACGAATCTACCACTATTTTGACGAATACACACGTTTCATGATATCATGACACATGCTCGTTGATCCTGGCGCAGCTCTCGCGCGTCGCCCGTGTCCGGACTCCGGAGGCACGCTACGATGAAGAGCCAACGCTCGGTTCCGCGTGTGCGTCTCGCAAAAGACATGACATCGACCCAATGGAAAGCGGCATTCGGTGGTGTACGGCAATCAAGCCGCTACAGCCCAGACCTTGGCGGGAGCATGCTCATGACAAACGCCAATCGTGATCGGCCCTTTTCGAAGATTCCGACCCGTGCAGGGAACCCTTACTACGGAAAGCGCACGTACGGTCTACGTTCTGGTGTGTCATTTGATGTACATGTCAACCATCCCCTGAATTGCCTGCTACTGTGGTGCTCCACAGGGGATTCACGGACAGCAAGGATGCTGACCTGAAGGAGCTGGCGCCGAAAGCTTGCCCGAGTGTGGACAGTGTTTCACGGCAACGAGTCCGAGACAGACTGCGGGCCGTGAAGTCAGAGTTAAAGGAGGAAAGGTTGGTTTTTTCGTCGCGTGACAGTGGTTGGTGCGGCGCCATTGACAACATGGCGTGGTGATGGGTGCAGAAAGCGTCGCAAGGCCGCCCAAGCCTCCAAAAACGAACTACTTGCCAGGCTCGACAGGACTATTGAAGCCCAGAATGAGCGTGTACGGCACCCTGCTTCCGACAGTACGTGTTCGTGTCTTCTGCGTGGCTCTTCTATCGGCCAGGTGTGACGTGGCATGCGATGTGGATGCTGCAGCGAATGGCGCCACAATGCCGGCACCCAAGGGCATGAGAAATGGCCAACCGTACTACGGCCGAGTCTGGTGTGCTGAGAACCGTAAGCAAGAAGTGGAGAGATTGCGACCAGCTCGGCATCAAGGGGTGGACTCGATGTTCACAGTGCTGCACAAGTCGTGACGGCGGTGCTAGTGCATTGGATTCCGTTGCGACCGTTGTCGCTGTACCCTTATCTCCCCATCCGTTTCAAGGTGACGCCCGATGCCCCCTGCAACGAGTCACATCGTTCCAAAGGGGTGTTCATGCGGTGCAAATAGTGCAATAGTTCGTTCGTTGGTTAGGTTAGAAAAACCAAAACCGCCTCCTTGCCCTCCTGGAGTAGTGCAGGTTGTCCGAGTACCACACCTCCTCTAGCGCACCCCCTCGCGCATCAGCAAACACAAGCCTTCTGTGGTTGGCCCCCGCCCTCTTCACACGGCTTGTTAAGGACTTTACACGTAGAATGCCTTTGACTTTGCCGCGCTCACGATGGTGCGGCTGTGCAAAGTGCTCTACCCCGGCTTCATCAATCGTGAACCGCACACAGCGCACGCCAGTGGCAGGACCAGCACCTGCGCCGGCACCAGCGCCGGCACCTGCGCCAGCCGCGGCACTTGGAATGCCACCGCAACGTGTACCGACGGCTTGCCCATGTGCGCTTCTTGCCATCTCAGCGGCATGGCGCTCCTGGGCACGTCGCAGGGCGTTGGCTGGGAGTGCAATCGAGTTGCGGTGGCGTGCAAAGGTGCTTGATTGGCCATCATCGTCGGACAAAGGCGTAGGCGGACTCCCGGTGGCCCCACGGCCACGCGCAACCATGCCACTGGAAGGATGTGGGGTGGGAGGACGATTTTTTACGCTCGGGGCGGGTGTATCCACCCGCAAGGACAGCCCGGCGTTGCGAGGATGGGGTCGTCTGGCTGGACCGCCTGTGTTCACAAGCATGTCACGAGGGGCTCAAGCAAGCAACACACAACACACACCACACACACACAGACACACACAGACACACAGACACACACACCACACACATACCGTTGGTTGTGATCGTAGCTTGGGTACCTTGGACAACTTGGGGAATGGGTGTGTCTCCACTGGAGATGGCTGGGCTGGCGTCAAGCAACTGATCCCCTTTGTGCTTGCGCCGACCAAACGAAGCAATGTTCTTCACAAAGTGCGCTAACTTTCCATACCTCCAGCGGCTGCGCTTGGCAGGGACAGCTGGTGCTGAAAGGGCACGGCTCCTTCCAGGGCCCAACGCTGGCACGTCACTTCCTTCATGAGCACGCAAGCGCATGCCACGGGAAGTTTCCTCGTTGCTCACAGTCCGTTGTCGCGTGCTCGTGGGTGGTGGCGGAGCAGCAACACCAGCAGCAGCACCACCACCACCAGCGGCAGCAGCTGCGGCAGCAGCTGTCACACTGCTGGTTTTCACGGGAGATATGCGTGGTGTGCCATGCTTGTCAGACTGATACGACAGGGCCGTGATGCGCTTGGCGTTGGGGGGTGGAGGTGTTGGTGGCGGCGCGGGTACTCGGACGCCGGGCCGGGCACCGGTACGTCGACTGCTCGCCCCACCCGCGCCACTTTCCAGTGAACGTTCATTGCAGCTGTTGTTCGTCAGCGACTTGATGGGTGACGGCGACAGCCGCGTTGGGTTTTCCCCTCCACGGATGGGTGAGTACCTGCCACGCAAAGCAACGCAACGCAACGCGACGCGACGCAAAACAGCGGATCAGAGGCGTCACAGCTTCCACACGATGCCTGGAGCTACCGAGACAGAAACAATGCAATACGTACGAAAGCTGGGCATCACTGAGTCGCCGCTGCAGTACACGGACACGCAAGTGCGACAAGCTGCGTGACGGTGCCGATTGACGACGCTGCAGCTTCCTGCGCGCACCACTGCTGGATCGAGACGGTGCTGATTGCGTGGACACGCTAGCAAGACGGTCAGAAAGGCGTCGGACCCGAGCCAGACGCTGTCGTGTGGTGGGAGACAGCGTGGGGGACAGGGATCCTTCGGAGTCGCTGGATGCACGGTCGGAGGACATGACGGCGCAACCTTTCAGCTGAGCAGAATGTTCATCCAAACACACTTGGCGAGCGCACTTCCTCAACACACAACCCCTCACACACTCGCGGAGACAACCTTCAACGCGACGAGTGCACAGGTGTGGTGGAAGTGCTGCGGCAAGCAAGCACCTTGCTCGTGCACCACCACCGTGTCGATCAAATCGGTCGGATTTGTCAAACCCTTTTCGAAGCCAACATATACGCGATTAAGATACCTCCCTCCCCCCAACAACAATGCAAGCGAAATAAGATCAGCAGAAGTTCCGCATGTTGGGACTCGCGCGCTTCAAGTTCGGCTGCGTGAGATGTGCGCCGTCGCTTTCGCTCGCTGCCCCCACACCCGCTGCACCCTCCTCCATTCGTTCAGGCTTCGCCCTCTTCGAGCTAAAACTACCTGTCAGGGGTGCCTGGGCATCGCAAGCGTGCTTCTTTGTCCATTCACTGAGATCGGTTGGCCGCCCCTGCAGGATTCGCCCAGGTTCAACTTGCGCACCACACCCTCTCACCCCCAACAGCTACCCGCGTCTCCTGCTGTTTTCCCCACAACTTGGTCACCTGCCACTCCTTGGATTCGGTACACGTGTAGTGGCGTGCTCCGGGAAGGTGAAACAGCTGCACACTTTGAGCGCGTGCCTGCCGACCCATCAACTATTCGTCAGAACCGCCATTCGGTTGGTTTGGGTGGGCGTCGGTTCACCCTACTGCTGCCTCCATAGAACTTCCCCATCACTGGTTCCCTGGCCAAGCAAATCGATTGTGTGGTGCTGCCGTAGTCTCGTGCAGCCCTTGTCGGTCGAGTGTCCCTGCCTGTTCGTGGCTGCGCGTCGGCCTACCCGCCAACCGTCGTGATGGCCACTCCTGCTGCACACGGCAGTGGCACAACGCCAACCCCCGCCACACTTGCGTTTGCCCCACCGACAGCCCCAAGTGAGTGTGAAGATGTCATCATGGCACAGGATCCAGCCCCAGCCTCAGCCCCAGCCACTGGCCCAACCCCAGTAGCCGCCACCGCCGTACGTGTTCCGTTGCCAGTGTGCCAGTCAATGCGCCTCTGTGCC
>Ga0213833_1002313_pt1 | contig 12354 bp, 18 predicted proteins | sample SWATP21_FD_160575 | JGI IMG/M metagenome (GOLD analysis project Ga0213833, IMG submission 160575) | Coastal seawater microbial communities from Marineland, Florida, United States - SWA TP2 #1 | ecosystem: Environmental > Aquatic > Marine > Coastal | place: USA: Florida | collected 2016-08-14
TTTTGTTTGTTGTTTGTGTGTGTGTGTGTGTGTGTGTGTGTTTGTGTGTGTGTTTGTGTGTGTGTGTGTGTGTGTGTGTGTGTGTGTGTGTGTGTGTGTGTGTGTGTCTGTGTGTGTGTGCGTGCGTGTGTGTGTGTGTGTGTGTGTGGCTTCCGTGGGTGCAGAGGGTGAAGACGCTGCGGCAGACAGTGTTCAACATGCGCCGTACGGTGACGTCTTGAAGGCGTTGGGACCCGAGGTTGTGTCCAGCCTCAACACCCTGTGCATTTCGGGTCCATCTGGAGCTTGGGTACGCGACGCTCACGCTCGCGGGTTGTGGGAGGACACGGCAGACAGCAAGCAGTAGCACTGTTTCACCACTAGTTGGTGCCAGTGGCGGTTGGCTAGTAGCCGCGACAAAGTCAAGTTTTACATCCGAGAATACATGCACACGAACGCAAACACACACACACAAACACAATCAAAATCAAAACCCCTCCATCAAAACGAAAAACAGAAAAACCATCGTCAGGCCGGTTTGCATTGTGGAGGCCACCACCGGAAACATGTACGGAGGAGAATGGTCAAGTAGCTTGCACTACTCGCTCCACCACTTGGAACCTGAGCATTCACAATCACAAATTAAGTCTGCAGGCGAGACCCAGCATACCACAGTCACCGACTTCACGTACTGGGTCGTCAGCAAGTCGTACTGACGCACATCGCCACCGTCAAACTCCACACAATGCTGCTTGTTGGTTTCGTTGTACCCAGTTACAACACCGGAGTACCTGCGGTAGACTCATGCCGCACCCCACACGCCACACCACCCACACCAAACACGTCGCCATGACAACCAGCAACGGAGATCGCCACCACAGCACAGCGCACTGTAGCATGGGCGTGGGGAATGGCAGGGAACGCACCACTGGCCACCCCAAGCAAGCAGGATACGCAGTCCCAACATCGAGTCAGGATCTGACCCACACCACACCAACCGGTTACGCGGGACCAACAGGACGCCAAGCATGGGGGCGTAGCAACAACCCGCCTGTCACGCGCACCGTCATCTGAAGTGTACAGATCTGGAATGAAGCGGGCCTCAGACACTCCCAAAGCCTTGATGTTCAGTGGCAACACCGGTGAGATGGTATGTTGCAGCTTGGGCGGACTGTAGTGTGCCTTGACAGATTGCATGGTGCCGTCCTGCACGGCACCTCCGTGTGCTGTGGCCAACCATTTCAACATCCAGGGCACTAAACGTCCATCTTTCTGCCATACTCGTCAAAGAACCACGACAAGCGAGCAAGCCGAGCATGAAGTCACGTGAGCACAGGGAGCATGGATATGACAACTTGACCATGTCTCGGCGCGTCCCAAACACACCTGGAAAAAGCGTCCCACATTGGGCAGTCTGGCCGCCAGACGCACGATCAGACGCAGGGAAAGGAGTGTTGCGTGATAGAACGGAGACGAGCTCTGGACTGCAGACATGATGTGGTGCATGAGCCAGGCTGTCCGCTCTTGAATCAGGCCATCCTTGATGCCAAGGAGAACATCAGCACCTAGTCACCAAACCAGGGTGGAAGTCCGTGAGGAATGCACAGTGCTGACAGCGGAGTGCGACTACAAGACCACTTTGAAGCATTTGACATGCAGTTTGCGTGCTTTGGGCGTACAGTGAAACGGTGCACAAAGATCCGCCAGGTCAAGTGTTTCCACAAAGTGGCACAGCGTGCGACCGAGGCGTTGAGTCATGGGCATGCTGTTCCAACACATGTGAATCACTAGTGGCTGCAAAAGCACAACACAACAAACGTGTCAGAGAGGTGAGCATGCTCCTTTACTGTGTGCCTGTGTGCCTTCGGGATCAAAACGCCACCACAGACAACACAACCACTGAACTCGGGGAAACGCGGGGCTGTGGACGTACAGCGAGAGTTTTCATGCGAGTCGCCGTCGTCATGGAGACGACGATCGCGCTGCTGAGAGCAGGTGACTGGAGAAGCTCTGCCTCCTTGGGTGCCAAACGTTTTCTCGGCAAGCGCTGCACCGGCGAGGTGTCTGACCCGCTCGGTGGGAGGCAACTCGTCGCCTGTCGCCAGGAAGGCGAGCAACGCCACCAACACCACGTGCAACGCCAAACACGAAGCCGTCAGCACTTGGAACGAGTTTAAAGACCCAGCCTGCGCACTCCTACCAGGCGGGTCAGCGCCACAAACAAATGCTGCGTGGCAGGGGCGGGCCTCATTCGCAAGTAACCATGGGCCCGCATCCGAATGGCCTGTGTCGTCGCCATGGCCACACATGTTCCACGTCGTGAGAACCACACAAGGTGGGTGGGCAAACACAAAGGCAGGAGGGGGAGGAAGGGAGGGGAGGGGGGGGGGGATCGTACTGCGGGCAAGCGACCAGGCTCCACAACAACATTCGGGTCGTGTTCTGGCACGTCGCAGTCCGCATCGCCAACGAAAAAGTCGAGAAGCAGCACCAAAAGGTTGCGGCGGCGGAGAAGCAAGGCCACAAACAGTGGGGGTGCATGGCAAGCCTGTGACAGCACCTCGAAGTATCTGGTCCCACCAACCAACAAGCCGGCGATGAGATCAACACTTCAGCACCTAACTAAATGGAAAGCAATAACAAGCGGGGCGACCACGTACGCTGAAAATGTGCGCCACGCGCATGCCGCACGTGGGAGCAGTCGAAGCAGGGAATCTACAAAGAAAAGAAACACTCGCCCGTGTTGTGCCGCGAAGCGAGGGGGCTCGGGAAACAAGGCCAACAGGTCGCCTGGGGATGCCTCGGGCTGCAGCACTGGAGTCCATCCCCACTCCCGTGTGTGGGTGGTCAACAGCGACGCGACTGCTGAAGGGGCTGGGAGAGACTGCCGTGAATCTTCCAGCAAGGATCGTCGAGAGTGGGATACTTCCGCAACCGCAAGAGCCTGTGACGACGTGGAAACACGCATCGAAAACGAACGGACAACACAACGAGAATGTAAGACCGTGAGCGATGGGTACACAAACACTCCAGCAAGCTTCAATTCACCTGCAGAGAAGCTCCGCACAATGTGGCCATCACAGAACGAGTTGTCTTGTCCTCACAATTCAGAAGCACCGCCTCCAATCGTTGAGGGACACTCAACACTGTCTGCAGCAGCCACAGGCAAGCAGGAACGTTGTTGCGAAGGCACTGGGCAGTGGTTTGTGTGAGGTCAACCACGTGCTTTGAGCTCATCTGCCATGATCAAGACACATGCACGCACCCACGCACACACGCGTCAAAAAGGGTGCCGTCCACTCCGTTCACAGCACGAGCACATTTGCACGCACACAGGTGCCACCCACCGCAACATACATACAAACAACATACCGGTGCTGCAGTGTGGAGCAGGAACAACACAGCCAGCCGTGCCAAATGCATGCCAGCGCCCCCGGCAGCGCCAGCCTCAGCACTGAATCGGATTGGGTGCTGTGGGTACGTCAGCACGGGTTTGGGTTTGCAACACACCAACAGGCTGCGCATCCAGCTGAAGTAGCGGGAGGTCAACACATGTTGCTCGTGCCAGTGCCGGGTGTTGTCTGCCGCTACTTCTTGCGCGAGGGGCTCTGGAAGCGGAAGGTGCTTGAGTGTGGACGCAAGTGCAGGAACGGCGCGCTCCGCATCGTATGTCTCAATGCCGCGACCAGGCTGCACACCTGACTTGCCACGCAGCTTCTCGCCTGTCTCCTTCTGGACACGCCCTGTCATCCCTGGACCTTGCACTGGCCGCTTCTTGCTTCCATGGATGCTGTTGCGGTCTGCCGAGACGCGGGCCCCTATTCCAGCACCGACACCAGCTCCAGAGGAGGGTGGACGAACAACACTGCCGTCGCCATCGCAGCCGCCGCCACAGCTCGAGCCCGTTGCAGTGCCACGGGTGCCAGCACTTTCATCCAAACTGCGGCGATCATACACAAGCAAGAACGCACTGCATGCTGAGCCACCAAAGCACTGCGCCTCGAGCTCGCGTTCGTCAAACTCAGTGACAACATTGTCGTTGAAGAGGAACCACGTGCCAGGTCCCACACCGCGGCTTCGAATGATGGAACAGTAGTGGCCTGCGTCTGCCGTGCCAACGTGAAGCACAACCCCACGCAGATGGTACTCATAGTAGTCACTGCCATGCCCGACCCGCTCATGCATCAATGCTTGCGGAGCCGCGTCAGCTCGACCTTCCCGAGTGAATCTGGGAGCCGTTTCCGCACGCAACACACGGGGGAGTCAGGCGACACCAACACACCACCGTTTCACCAGAGCAACGAGAACCAACTCACGCTTTCATGTTCAGGTCGCGAGGGAATTCAAAACGAGTGTTGAGCTTGACCTGTTGAAATGTCGTGTAGTTGAACTCGAATCGCTTGAGGTGAATGATCAAGTGGGGTGGAAGGACGCGAATAGAAGCACGCTTCTGTGTGTCAAGCCTCGTTGATAAACCGTCTTCACCCTCCCAACGATACTCAACCGTTTCTCCGGCGATAAACTGAGCGCAGCCAACCCAAGCACAGAAATCATGGCAAAGCAAGACACGGTGCATTGTGTGTGCCCAACGCAAAACCACGCGCACTACAGCACGCGCACCTCCTTCAGCGCTTCAAGCAGCGTCTTTTTGTTTTTCACGTTCACGGAGAGGAACGTGAATGGTTGGTCCGTGGCTGAAAAGCGAGTACCATCCGAGGTTGTGAGCTCGGACGAGACCACACCCGCAAGTTGATCGCGGAACAGCGTCACCAAGCCACCTGCGCCCGCCGCTTGGCCTTCAATTTGTTGGAACAGGTTGCCCAGAAACCTGTCACAGCATGTCAGCACAGGCAAGGTTTCTTTCTTTCTTTCCCACCGTTGCCAACCCAATAGCCCCCCCCCCACACACACACACGCACACACACATAAACTCAACCGCGGCGTTCACTCACTCTGACGCATCTTGTTGCACCTGCACATCGACTGCGGTGCCGTCGGGTTGGTGTAAGGCACGGGTGAGCGGGAGTGGATTGTAGCTCGCACGCTCACTGTCTTGAAGGTATGCAAACATGCGTTGCAGCTGATAGACCACGCTACCGTTGCTTCCGCTAGGCTCACGTGTGCGACGAAGCGGGTGCTGTAACACGGCCGAACGGATCGACGGGATCATGAATAGCTGCTGCATTGTGGCATTCATGTAGCATGTGCACCCAAGGTTCTCAAGGCCCACAAACCTGTAATGGTGCGCACATCGAAACGGCGGAGTGACCAGCTGTGCGGCACATACCCATACAAGAGCACTCACCCGGACGTGGAGCGTGATGCCACCGAGTGCATGCCGGTACCAAGGCCACGTTCCACGTCCTGCTTTCGATGACCGCTGCATCGTCGTTGGTGGTGGCGGGCGAGAAGCACACACAAGTGCGACGTGTTGTGTGCATGGCCTTGGGCAACAACGGTTAGCAGTCGCATCGCCGCGTTTCGCGCAGCTGGTGACTTGCACTTGGGCAAGTTGGGTGCCGCATCTGTCGGCCGCCCAAACAAGCAGTCTCGGAAGACGTTCGCAACAAGGGACACGTCGGGGGATGCAGCAAGTTCTTGGAGTGATGGCACACGCTCCACAAGGCTTGAGATCACCCGCATCACGAGGGGAAGAACGCGTTGTGTCTGACATCATCATGCGTGCGTGCAACACCAAACATCACCCCAGGTGTCATGGGTTCGCCAAACATCCCAAGAGACCCCATCCCCCACACACATCACACACGCACGGCTCGAAGCTTGCTTCGCGTCTCTAACTCCATCGGAGTCAATGACTTGTCGTCTCGATTCCACACCGTCGCGTCTTGGGGGCGCAGTCGCCGCAAGTGGCTGGCAAGGGACAGAAACAGACGTTCAGCCAGAGACGACTCGATCGTGGGCAACTGGGCGCCGACTGCAAGCCGATCCGGCCGCACCAGACCCAGCAGCGCTTCCAACAGCGACGAGACTGCGATGGTGTGCGTATGGAGCGCGCCGAGCTGGTCGATGGCTGCGGGAAGAAGCACCGCAACCACGCTGGAGCCAGTGCTGTACGATGGATGGCATGCAAACCACACGAACCACACCGAGCACGCGGCAAAGGACCACGTCAGTGCTCAGCGACCACACAACAACAGCGGCGCAGTTTCCACAACCAGGTACCTGCCGGGGAGTGTGCATAGCCGAGAGAAGTACTCCATCGCCACCACACGAACGCGTTCCACAGGAGACGTGGATAGCGCCGCGACAAGGTCACGGACAGGCTTGGCTTGGAGCGCGTAGGCGAGGCACTGTAAACAGCCCGGCCTGTTCACGCACGCCATGAACAAACGGGTTCCGCGGCGCAGAACATCCGCAAGCGAGACGTGAATTGTGGCAGCTTCTGCAGCAACACCCTTTCTTGATGGAGGGTTGTCACCAGCAGTGCCAGCACCAGCGCCACACGCGGCTGTGGTGACACTGCACACCAATGGTGCAAGCTTCGTGATGGGCACGACGACTTCGTCATCGGCAGGAAACGTCACGGCAAAGTGATGCAGCAGCTTGAGCAGCACCGCGACACAGGTGCAAAACAACGCATCTTTCCACCGCTGCTGGTGGTTCAACCGTCGCAGCAACCACAACAGATGCGCACCACCACCGTTGACTAGGAAGTTGCGGCACCATGTCTGCCGCTCTGTTTCGGATGGCTCCACGTGAGAGGCATCAGGCGAGGTGTCAGCATCTCCAGTCTGCGCCAGTGTCACAGAGCGAGGTGTGGAGGTGGATGCGGAGGTAGATGCTGAGGCAGGCATGCGGCTGTTGATAGACGGCGGGCACGCCAGAGTGTCGACAATGCGAAGAGAGTACAAGAGTTGATGGACGGATGTGGGATCAAACAGTGGGGACCGCAGCACTTCGGTTGCCCGACGGACGTCCCGTTGCCCACACACCTGCACGCTGGTGCGAATGCGGGGGTTCGTGGGCAACAGTTTAAGAAGCGACCAGGCGTCTTGGACGATTGCATGGTCATTGAGAGACAGCATCTAACCAAAGTGAAGAGGGGGCGCCAAAACCACACGACACAAGTCAGGACAGTCAGCCAAGTGCAACAACACAACACCACCATTCCCATCACCACGACATACCGTGAAAATAATGTCGAGGTACTTGCGACTGCTGGAAAGCACTCGACGAGGATGAGCTCGCAGCTTGGCCAAATCTAAGGCGCCAGTCATTTTTCGGCGCTGCACACCAAAACCCGAACCATCTGAGCCTCCGCTGGTGTCTGGTTTCCGAAGAATCGTGATGTGCACCTCGTTGTGCAGATTCAATGAGCCGAGCGGGGTTGATCCAGGATACGAACCATCCGTCAACACCTACAACCAGCAGAGGTTACGCATCAGGTTGCTCAGCCACGCCACGTTTCCACAGGTTGTACCACATCACATTGTGCCCTGCACGCGAAGCAACCAACACGCACCTCCCCAGCCGTTGTTGACAACCGAATACGTCGCACATCACAGCGGAGGCGGTTGGATAGCAAATCTCGGAAATGAGACAGCGACCAGCTTGACAGAGGCCTCGAGGTGTACGTTCGCTTCCGAACCGGGGCGCTTTCGTCTTGTGCTTCGCACTCGACATGCAGACGAAGGCTCAATTGCTTGCTCGACGATGATAGGAGCGTGCCATATGTATCCGTCTACCACAGTACAGTATGGTAAGCACAGCACACACACACACGCGCGCGCGCGCGCACACACACACACACGTACATGCCCCAGGAAGAGCGTCAACAAGTGCATCGTTGCGCGAATGTGGCGACTTGCTCTCAGCTTCCCACCAACACGTGACGCGCCGGCAGCTGCATACAAGTGCTCCTCCAGTCGCCGCATACACTCGCCCAGAAACGACGACCACGTCGGGCGCACTTCGCCATGCACTCTAACCATGACAGCAACCAACGTCGAAGCGGCCATCGAAGAGGTTTCCAGGGGGGCTTGGCTGCAATGTGGTCAAGGGAAGGGGAGGGGGCATGAGAAGGGGCATGAGGAGGGGCATGTGTGTCGAACAAACACACTCAAAGACACGCGGCAACAAGATTCGTACGTGGCTGCTTCCCACAATTGGTCTACGCCTTCCAGGTTTGTATCCGAGACAGTCCATTCATCATCCAACAGGGGGTGGTCTATCTTGTTTGTGCACCCATTGATGAAGCGGAAGAACAGCTGTGTCCCCACTCACAACCCATGCATCCACCACACAAACACAAAGCCCAAGAGGTCAGCCCAAGTCCTGCCCACACACCGCGCGTGTGTCAAGATGTCCACCGCACCTCAAAACACGCAAACTCGGCGACGTCCAGCGTGGACAACACAGTCGGAGACAGCAACCGGGGACACAAAAACTCACGAAACACGCGTTCCACGACAGACTTCGGCAGTCCAAGGCACTGCTGCGCCGGCAGCAACGCCGATGACCCACCCGCACCCCGTGCAACCGCTGCGTCGGCCGTCGGCTTGAAGCACATGTGATGCAACCAACGGAAGAACACGCCACCACCACCGCCACCGCCACCCGCGCCCAGTTTTCCGCTGCAACACGCGTTGGCCACCGTCTTCACGTTGTCGAACGTCAACTCCTCAGTGCCTTGCGTTGTCAGGAACGCCAAAAACTGCAGCCGCTGGCGGAGGCTCTCTGCGTGGGTGGAACGCCCCACCACCACACAACGCGCCAAGGCAGCTCCTGCCGTGGTTCCACCGTCGCTCGAGACCACCGCAGGTGTCGTTGTGTGGCCACCTGCACTAGCCGTCGCTGCGGTAGCAGCGTTCGTCGATGCCAAGCGCGCCAAGGCAGCCCCGCGTGCTGCAGCTACTGCGTTGGCAGCCGACGTGTATCGGTGGAGCTCCACAATGGCAAGGCGCACAAGCGAGCCATGCTCCGCTAGAAGCGCCTCCATGATGTCGCCGCGCGATCGTACCGAGGAGGAAGCCACTTTCGAGCCGGCTGTTGTGGTGGCTTCCGGGAAGCCACGCAACAGCATGTGCAGGATGTGAGGCGCTTCAAAGGTTGCGGTGCCACCGTGCATGCTGGTGACGCAGCGCGCAAAATAGGTTTGGACGTGGTCTCGCGCTTGGGGGAGCGACAAGCTCCGGATGAGTGCATCCATCGCCAACGACGCCAGGGCTGGACTGACAACGCTACGAGGGGCGCTGACCAGCTCCCACAGTCGCTGCAACCCATACTCGCGGTAGACACCCTTCCTTCCGACCACTCGCATGCCCTGACACACACCGCACAAACTTGGGGGTCATGGGCCCGCTCACATAGCTGCGGAACGATGCGACAAACCTTGGCTGTGAACGTCAGCAGCAAGTTTACGTAGTGTTCGCCAACGTCTTCAAGAGGAACGGCCTTGATGTGGGTGTTGTACGTGTAGTCAAGCAACTCCACCGTCAGTCGGTGAGCAATCTGCGACGCAAAGGGCCAACAACACAATACCACGCGTCACTTGCTTCACCCCCCACCCCCCTTCCCTCCGTGCTTCCTTGCAATGCGTACCGCGCCCAATGTTTCGTACACCGCCACAACCATGGCATCGTTCTTTTCAGATGTCTGCGAATAGATGCAATCCCAATGAGCGTCGTTTCAGAGTGCACAAGTACGCATCCGCACACAGTTTGTCCCTCCATACACACCTGTTGCCACAACATGTCTAACAACTGTTGGGACAACAGGCCATGTGACGACATGAACTTGAGCAAGTTGTACAGCCGAGCCGTGATCTCGGCGTGCGGGGTCAACTTTACTGTCGAACCCCCAACCCGCGCACCAAGCAACGCCGGTACAACATTGTGCTCACGAAACCACAGAGCAAGGGCATGGGGAGTGAGCCACCCAAAGCTTGAGTCGGGTGTGGCACGCTGCACCGTTTCAATGAGAGCAGAAGCGTCCGACAATCCTCGCAGCCGTTTATTGAAAAAGGGACTGCCCAAGCACCGAAGCACGAACGCCAGAATCTGCCGGTCGATGGTTTCATGCGCGATGTTGGGAGGCCTGGCAACGATGAGCATCCGACGCAGAGCTTCAAGCACCTGGATCACGATGGACGAGTTGACGTCCTGCGCAGGTCCACACACACACACACACACACACACACCAACACACACACACCAACACACACACCAGTCAGTGTTGTTGCCCACTGTCTTGTGTAGCATGTGCATGACGTTGCTCAACGACCGCGCGTGCACCTTCATCTCTTCATCTTTGATGCGTTCCACGCGAGCACAGACAGCAGGCACAAGTTGTTCGAGAAAGTGAATGATGAACTCCTTTCGGTAACACAGGCGACACACGCCGAGCAAGTGCACCATGAACTGAAGCTCCTCGACTGGCACCCTCGGCTTGCGACATGCGATGCGACCCAACACCAGCTCAAAGCACCCGAGGCGTCCGAAGGTGTTGATGTTGTGCACAAAAAACCACGACGCCCCACCCTGGCAAGCAGCAGAACAACAACAACAACAACAACAACAACAACTCAACAACAACGCGAGTGCACAACACCGCACGGCCACAGTCGAGTCAAGAAAATAGTAGCACGCAGGTCTCGCTGGTGCTCGCTCCCCACAGCTGTTCGTACCTCTGGAACGCGAGCAAATGCCCCATTCGCCCGTTGAGACAGTGAAGAACCAGGCTGGCAACCCCCACCGTGCTGAAAGAACCAATACGCCGTGTCATCACCAAGCATGAGCTGGCTCCACATTTTGCGGATGCATGACAGCAAGGGCTGTGGTTGCTGCAGATGGTGAGCAATGAGCTGGCAACGCAAGGCAGCGCAACATCAGGTTCTTGAACTGAGCAAACACGCAGTGCGTGCAGGGTCGACATGACACAACAGAATGCCACATGACACACCTGGTAGCATTTGACAAAGAACTGGTTCACACGCGCCTTCATTGCTACAGGAACATGGTTGGCGCGCATGTTTCGTTGCACGAATTCAGGTATTTCGTGCCGTTCGTAACGCTCCGCAATGGCCTGTGGTAATGAACGGTCCAGCACTGCATCTACCATGCGCTCGTACCTGCGTGTGGGGACACGTCACGAAAAACCAAGAGCAAAAACAGAAAGGAGGAACAAAGAAAAAACACAACATGTCACACGAGAATGAACCACACCCATGCTATGGCAGTGCACACCGCAGCCAGCGTGCGACCGAACGCTCAATTATGCGCCACGGACTCGACGATCTCACGCTCGGTGATGGCCCACTCCTCGCCTTGATGAACAACCACCGTAGCCGCCGCTGGTACCTGGCTTCCACAGCGCGCCAATCGATCGGACTCAAACCCCACCTCCTCTTCCCAAGATGGCGTATCGGCCCCCGAGAACCGGACCACAACACCGTGCTCAGACACACGCATGACGCTTGCCGTCCACCACGCGCCGGAAGCGTCGCGACAGTCCACTTCGTCACCCACTCGCAGGTCGTGAGGAGCCCAGCCTCCAATCCTCGAGTCTGCAACAGCAGCAGTGGCGAGGCAGAAGTCACCACAGGAAGGCGCCTTGACCAACAACAGAACCACACGCCCCCATCTCGTGGCAACAACGAACTCCCGGTGGATGGACAACACCACAGTGCAACCTCTTCCAAGTCACTCAGCGATCCACGCACTCGGTACCAATGCGGACCTGCGTGAGAAACAACGAACAAGGAGCGGGCGCGGTCACATCGCGCGCGCCATACAACAAACAACACACACGCCGGCCACACGCTTGCTTGCACCAACACACACCTTCGGGCGGGTCCTTGCCAATACGAACTTGAAGTGTGCCAATGGGTTCGTCACCTGTGCGGGAGGCAGTCCGATCGCCCGAGCGGGCTGTCGCGGGGGTAGCCACACACAATCGCCGAAAAGCAACAAACGCCGGCTTCGAGCTGCCATGGCGAATGCCTGTCGGGACCACACTCCAGCCTGGACGCGCCACGGAGGACGCAACGACCTCGATCTCGACAATGGGGGCCCCTGTATCACTGCTCTTGGTCCAAAGGTACACTGCCGTGCGTCCTCCCCCCGGGTTGATGTTGGCAGCGTGGTGGTGCGCATCCGTCACCCGGTGGAACGTGGCGGGAGCCAACGAGTCCCGGTACGTGACGGCCAAGTGCGTGATGGGCATCGCGTTGCCGTCAGTCCGAGCCGAGCCCATTCACGTTTCTAATTCCATCCGTTGCGTCACGCTCTACATGGCTCCAGCATCGTGCCTGGCCGGCAAACAAACCCGGCGCGTCGCAGCGCTTGCATGTGTCAGTTCAACACACGCAGGCATTGATGGGTGTCAATAATGAGACCCGATGACAACAGGGTACAT
>Ga0213833_1002314_pt1 | contig 12353 bp, 7 predicted proteins | sample SWATP21_FD_160575 | JGI IMG/M metagenome (GOLD analysis project Ga0213833, IMG submission 160575) | Coastal seawater microbial communities from Marineland, Florida, United States - SWA TP2 #1 | ecosystem: Environmental > Aquatic > Marine > Coastal | place: USA: Florida | collected 2016-08-14
CTCACACACGTGCTGATAATATCAGTACTGGTGCTGGTGCTGGTGCTGGTGCTGGTGCTGGTGCTGGTGCTGATGCTGGTGCTGGTGCTGCTGGTACTGCTGGCACTGCTGGTACTGCTGGTACTGCTGGTGCTGGTGCTGGTGCTGGTGCTGGTGCTGGTGCTGATGCGGATGCTCATACGGATGCACGCGCTGCTGTAGATACGAGGGTTGTGATGGTGGAAGCCTGTGGCTCCTCCGTCGTTGTAGTGTGCACAGACGGATCTTGTTGGGGCTGTGGCAGCGGCCTCACAAATGGACTTGGTGAAGACAACCGGTGCAGCGTTCTACGGCGCATCCCACAGCTGCAGCACGTGTGCTGCCTGGCGCTGGGATCACTTCATGGCGGAGCTGTGGACAAGATTGGGAGGGTGTGGGTGTGGGGCGACGGATTAAGTGGGCAGTTGGGAATGGGCCGCAAGGTCCGCCGAGTGAAGCACCCACGTCAACTGGACGCGGACGCGTTCGGTGGCCACTGTGCTGTGTCGATCGCTTGCACGCGGGGCCAGCCAGCACCCAAACGCACGGGTCGCAAGTCGGGTCAAGAAGGCCCACGCATGCACGTGGTCACACAGGACGGCGGGCTGTGGATATGCGGCACCACGCACAAGGGACTTGGGGCGAACCATCTGCACAAGACGTTCATGCCGCAAGCTGACTTGCTCACGCCCTACCGTGTGGGTGGCAAAGCCGCCGATGCACGTGCTCGCTCCGCTGTTCCCACTGGAGCAGCAGAAGACCTGTGCAGCCGCCCGGACTTTGGTGCAGAGGGCATGGGGCTGACGTCCGCTGCTGACTTTGGGCGACAAGGCGCCACCCACTACCTGGACACCGCGTGCGTGGTGATGAGCCAACCGTGCCACATCCACTCCATGGCACTGAGCCAGGATGGCCGCCTGTTTTCATGGGGCTGCGGATCCAACGGTCGCACAGGGCTCGACGCCTTCATGCGTGGTCCAGGAGGGTCAAAGCGTCGCTTGAAGTGCTACGTGTCCACGCCCACTGCGATTGAGGAGTTTCGAAGACCCGGGCACAACCGTCACTCGGTTGCGTTTGCCACCTGCGGAAGGTACTGGTCATTTGCCATCGTGCACGACACGCCGTAGTGCTCACTAGCACACGCTGTTTTCAAAGCGTTAGTTCAGTATAATGTATGCCGAAGTGTGGGTCCCTCCCAACACAACACCTTTTTTCCATAGTTGTGACGCTGCCAGCTCCACGTGTGTGGCGTGAGTTGGACGAGATTGTAAACAAACAAAAACACAGTCGTGTCCCGACCAAACATCCACAACCACGACTACTTCACTTGTGGCATGACAAACTTCACCGAAGGTGGGGACTGTCGTTCCACGACGACGTAACACCAGTTGTCAGGGTGCGACAGACACGCAACAACATGTTGCATGGGCGCACTGGGAGGGATGACCACCCCTGCTACTGTCACGACAGTGAGCGCGTCTGGAATGCGTGGCGCTGCACCTGAAGCAGCGCCTGCGCCACCACAGGCACCATCACAGCCTGCGGTCGACGCAAGCCCCACTTGTGGCGTGTGCTGACCCGCCTCACAAGGCACAGGCGGGTCACAAGGCGGATCACAAGCAAACGTGAAACTGGTGCCGATGAACACAGACTCGAGCGCCTGGCGCAGGGTGACGAGTGGAGCAGGAGGCGGAGGCTGGACAATGTTGCGTTGGCGAGGCGGAAAACCCCTGACACACCAACGAATCGGCAGCATCTCCCCTGTCGTGTTGCGGCCGTCAGCGTCGGAGGAACTGATACCCGCGACAGCACGCGGCACAGCGACTGGACTGGTGGCACTTGCAGACGTCCGCGCGACTGGCAACGCTGGTGCAGTGACTTGAGGCGGTCTCACTGGTCCCAGCTTGGAGTTTACCTGCATGAAGGCATGGAAGTCGCCAGACTGCACGGCATGCCACAGTTGGAGCTGCTGTTGCTTGGGAAGTGACATTACCACAGACCCAGAACCCGTGCGCAACAACAGCGCATGTTTTAAGGAGTTCATGAACTGCCACTGCAACTCGTCAGCGTCGGGGAAGCGCAGAAGCTGCCGCACGCGCACACATACGCACACACACACACACACACACACACACGCACGCACGCACGCACGCACGCACAGCCACGTGAGGTCACTGCAACAGCGGACATCTAGTAGACGCGAACAAAGGCAGGAGGTGTCCGTACCGAGTCTGGAAAACCTTGAAAGTGCGCCACAATGCGCCACGGCAGTGCCGGCGAGCTGGCGTCACTCCTACAAGGCACACCCGCGCCACCTACTCCAGCCCCAGCTCCAGCTCCAGCTCCGGCACCAGCTCCAGCTCCAGCTCCAGCTCCAGCCCCAGCTCCAGCTCCAGCCTCAGTTCGGCCGCCCGCACCGCTTGCAGTGCGCACAACCCCATCTTTGCTCTTCCTTCTACGCCGCTGGCGGTACGCACTTCGGGCCCGGGCGGCGTGGCGAGGCGAGGACTGGTGCAGGTCAAACAACACACCGGCCGGCAGGTGCCTGCACACACCAACACGCAAACACACGGGTGACGCACGAACCGGGCCCCACGTTTGCCGCCATCAAGCATGCACCCACCACTTCAGTGGTACGTCTTCTGTCGTGGAAAACCACACATTAGAGCGAGTACCAGCCATGGGCACCACCGAAGACCCGAATGCGTCCACAGCTCCCTGTACAAGGGGAACCAGGTAGCCGCGACGAGGCACCATCGCGTACACGGGTGCTGGCACTTGGTACGAAGCCACCGCGCTATCCCCGGGTGCCAAACTGATGACAACCGGGATGGACCCTTCCCAGTTTGTTTGTTGAGTCTGCATCGCGGTGTCTGCTGCCATGATCACGAGTTTGCGAGGCTGCTTCCCTCTGCAGTGCCCACTACTAGTATTTTATCATTGTTTGCATGGTTGTTTATTGTTTTGGGTAATTTCACGCGATAAAAATCCCGCAGTCGCACACGCCGAGCAGCACCAGCAGTGTCGTTCCGCAGCCGCGGATTTCATATGTCATGGCTTGCTTCGTGATTGTCGGCAACGGCGAGCCATTGTATACCTGCGACTTTTCCGGCAAGAGTGCGGTGAGTGCCAAAAGGCTTGCTGGCTCGTGTGTTTGCACTTGCCTGACACCAATTGCCGTGTGAGAACACTTCCAGACCACCGCGAGCCAGGCTTTGACCAACCAGTATGCGCTGCACTCGAGTCTTGACATGGTAGATGAAGCTGTCTGGAATACCAATGCAACGTACACAAAGGGAGAGTGCCGCGTGTGCATGATACAGGTGTGAACTGTGCTCCTGTGATGTCCTGATGTCAGGTACCTCAAAGTTGTCGACCGAGTTGGTGACTCACTCGTCTCCGCATATGTCACACCCGGTCAGGTGGGTGCCACGCCGCCGCTGAGATTGTGTTGCCGTGGATGTATGGTTGCGTCGTGTTGCTGCCTTGTGCCTGTGAGTGTTGTGCTTGTGCTTGTGGTGGGGATCTGAAGTCACAGGTGGCTGGGTGTTGTTCAGGTCCGGTTCTTGCTGTTGCATCGCTCTCGCAACGAGGATTCGGTGCGTAACTTTTTCCAAGAGGTCCACTTGTTGTACCTGAAGGCCCTTTTGAATCCTTTCTACAAGCCCCACAGCGCCATCACAGCCAAGGGCTTCGATGCGAAGGTGAAGGCACTCGCTGTGAGGTACTTGTAGGTAGTCACGTCGTCTGCATGCCGGCTCGAACGCAAAGAACCTTGTTTTCGTTCGTCAAAACACACTGGCAGCTCCACACTGGCAGCTACGTTTTCACAGGCGTGTGGAAAGCCCGGGCCGCCCCAACAGAAGTTCGCAGGCGGCTCCACCGGTTGGTGGCGTTCCGCATGACTGTCAAACGCTTCAAGGCTGCTCCAAAATCGATGCACGCACGAGCATGCGCAAACTGGAAGTCGTAGGATCGCTCCGCCACGATCACGCTCATGCAATGGCGAGACTTCATTCCACGGGCACGACGATAGGCTTGGAATGCCTTGGAACCCTTTCCAATATTCACCGACACGATGGAATCCAATCTAATGCACGTCGACTTCTTCGTGCGCTTGTTCTTCTTATCATACCTGCGACATCAGCGCCACACGTACTGTCAACACAGCACTGCACAGGCGTTGCAGCGAGAAAGCCAGAGCAGCTGGAGCAACAGTGTACGCACACAAAAACCCAGGCGCCTGGGTCGTCTCCCTCACACTCCGCCCAAATGTATCGTTTGCCCGGTCGGCTGGAGGCATGTGCCGGCACCTTCACCACCTTCATCGGAAGCCTCAGCTTGCCAATCGCGTCATCCCACCCCATGGTGCGAGCGCGGAGAAAAAATTCATTGCGTTCTTCCACCGAGTTCATCGTGGCCGCCGTAGCGCCCGTGGCGCCAGTCGCGCCCGTGGCCGCAGTAAACCCTGTCGTGGCAGTGAACCCTGTTGTGGCAGTGCCTTGCGACACCACCGAATCGGAGTCCGCAGCGTCCCTGTTTCCTGCAACTGCCCCGCTGCTGGTGGCGTTGGTTGGAGCCGCACCAACGGCTGCTGGTGGGCCAACCAACCCACCACTATGGCCATCGTTCCGCTCACTGCTAGACGTTGACGGCGGCGCCGGCGAGGCTGTGGAGCCTGTTTGCCCACCTTGTGCCGTGGCCGTGGTTGCACCAGCGACGGCGCCGCGGCCTGCACCCGCTCCGACAACGCCTGCGGTGCCAGTGGCGTCTTCTTCGACACGGACACCGGGTGCGGGAGCGCTGCTTTGGTGCTGCCCTCGCGCTTCTTCACCAAGACCGCGCCGCGGAGACGGGACCACCAGCGGTGTTCCTGTACCTGTTCCTGCGGCTGTACCTGTTCCTGTACCTGTGGCGGGCGACGCAACGCCAACAGTGTCACGGGCACCAACGGCATGAGAGACAATACGCACACCACGCTCGTGGCCGTGGGGGGCAGGGGGTAAAGGCGAAGGCGAAGGCGAGGATGAGGAGTGAGGTGGCGGACGGGGCAAGGAGGACGCGCTTGGAAACGTGGCGAGGGTGCGGGGCAAGCGGGGCGTTGTGGCCGAGTCACCGAGCAAGAACACAGCCGCTGATGTTGCATCCACACCCATGCTCGTTGGCGTGACACCTAGTGGCGTGTTGGCATGAACACCAGCAGCTGGGGTGGCTGGTGTTGCTGGCGCGGCTCCCGCTCCTGGCGCTGCTGCACTGGGTGTGGCAAAGGCACTCGGCGAATCGACAACAGCCACTGGCGTATGCGCGGTCGCCTGTTTATGCCGAGCTTTGCCGCGTGGGCTGGCGAGCACAGTGTGTACATCACTCTGTTGTGGAGCCCGCGTCTCGCTTTGTTCACCGCTGTTGACCACCGCGGAAGGTGCGCGCGCTGGTGATGCAGCGTTCACGTGCGCCGTGGAGTTTTCATCGTCGCAAGAAGGCGATGGAGGCGACACTTCCTCTGTGACAGGTGCGGGATGTGACACCTCCTCCGCTTCGTTCCCGGTGGCCGGGTTGGGCTGCGCCTGATCGCCAGCCATGTTGGTGACACCAAGAGCGGGAAGAGGGACCTCTGTCGCGCCTGCATCAACAGGTGCATCCACAGGTGCACCTGCCACTGCCCGCGCCTGTCCCTGTGTCTCAGCCGGAGCCGCTGCAGACGTTGGTCGCAGCTCTCGGCTGTTCGACAGCCTGGGAGCAGCCCCCGCTTCCAAGTTGCGTGACGCGCGTGGGCTGTGTGAGTCATCAGCCTCAGCAAGCACCGCCGTCGGCGGCGCGGCCGTACCATCGTCTGCATGTCCCACTCCAGCAGTCGCCACAACGACGTCGGTCGAGGACAGCACACCCGCCTCGGCATGGTTGGGGGTAGGTGCTGCGACAGCGCTCATCGGTGACTCTTCGGTGGAGGGCCGTGCCACCGCACTCACATGCTTGGACGCAAGTGTGGTCGCGCCGCCATTGAGCTCAGACGAGGCGCCCTGTGGAGCGCTATCCACCGAGTCATTGTCAGGCGGTGTTGTGGGCACCACCGCATCGGCTTGCAGCGACACTACCGCGTCAGCACGGGCGTCTGATGCCTCGCCGTCAACCTCAACACGCGTTTCCGGACTGCCGCTTGACCCCGACGCGTCGTCGCCTGGTGTGACATCGGAAGCAGTGATGCCCACTGAAGCGGAGGCAACATCAGCTAGAGGCTGTTGCGTTTGGCTTGGTTCAGGCGCTGCTTCCATGGCAGACGCCACGGCAGGTGCACTCGAAGCAACGGAAGCAATGGAAGCAACAGCATCCACAGCCTCCGTTGGTTGAGAAGTCGGCACAGCAGTGGCCTGAGCAACAGCTTGAGGCACGGACGTTGCGGAGTCATCGTCAGCCCCCACAGCGTCCAGTGCCGTGGTTTGCTGGTGAGGTGGCAAAGCACTCTGCTCAGCGTCAGCTTGAGGCAGTGCATGCATCGTGCCACTGTCCCCAACGACATGTGTGGCTTTGGATGCTCGCGTGTCACCGCTCGCTTCCAGCTCAGCACCCTTCGTCTCCTCAACAGCGACACAACGTGCTGGTGACGACGCCTCAGCGAGGCTGCCGCCAGTCCTCCGTGCCTCATGCTGCTCGGTGGCTGATGATGCGGAGGCAGGGTTTGGTGTGTGCTCACCTTCGCAGACTTCGCTTGTTAGTCTTGGCGCCGCTGGAAAGCAAGCACACAAAAGGAACCCCAAGCCTTGATAATTCGCATAGACTCTCGGGCACCCCCACACACACGCACACCACGTACGATCCACTACAGCCTCTGAATCCGCCTCAACATCAGGCGTAATCTTGTCGTACAAATCCCGGCTCCTCGGTCCGAGAACCACACACTGCCGCCGGGCACCGTGGCTCAGTGTTTCCATTCCCGACGTTCCATTCACCGCGCGCACCCACATGAAGAACCGTACCTCAACATTCGGATACCGCTCTGTCACTTCCAAAAATTCCAACAGCGCCACACTCTGGGCGACTCGTGGCACTTGAAGCGCCACATCCAGCATGCAGTCAAACTGATGGCACCGCGACATGACAACCTCGGAGCGCATGTTGTCCCTGGAGGTTTTCCACGCGCGAGTGAGAGGCATGGTGATGAAAAGGCCAAGACAGGGTCATGGACTTGTTGCCTACGCACCAGATTGCAGGAGGAAAGCTGGCCTTGACACTCCGAACAGTGTCCGTACCCACTTCGCTCTCCAACTGTGTGGCACAGGAAGGCGAAGCGGAAGGTGTGATCCTCCACGAACAAACACCACAACATACAAACCCACATGGAAACAGGCAACTTGGAGCACGCGAAGCGTGCACGTACACTGTGGAGGAGGCGCTTGAAGTCGTTGTAGCGCTTTTTCACTTCCCACTGTTCCTGTTCTTCGCCAACACCGCCGTCCGCAAGCAAAGTCACTTCGACCTTGTAAATCTGGATGACACCAAAGTCCGTCACACCACGCCCTGCCATGCCACGCAACCCAGCCCCCACGGCATGATGTGAAAGCGTCCCACGCACCACGTGCTTACGACAGTTTGCGTCTGGGTCAGACAGCACGAAACCAGCCACGCGCGTGCAACACGACCGTGCAGCGGAAGCCGCCATCACTGCACGTGTTCCACGCCCCTGGCACCCCAAACCACAACAACAAACACGTCGTAGGCTTGCAAACCTGCCAGGAAAAGACACAGCACAGCCGCTGTGCCAAATACCGTGGGAAGTAAGTGTGCCAGCCACACGCGTGGCACATAGCGGTGTGATGGACGCTGTTCTCTCCATACATGTTTTCAAACTAGTAGTTGTGGGGTAAACTGACGTGACGTGATCTTGTGTGTTTTGTGCGTTGCAACAACCGTGCGTGCGTCCGCCTCAGTGGACGATCCGACGGACACGTGAGCGGCAACCAGTTGGATTCACCGCACCCCCGTCAGCAAGTGCGGTTGTACTGACACACGTTGGTGTGGCCGCTGTATGGTTGCTTGGTCCTGGCGTCTGTCGTAGCGTTTTGACCCTGGATAGCGACCCGACCGTCAACGATGGGCGGCATGTTTAGTGCCGAGGATGAGGACGTGAAGAAGGAGGAAGAAGACGAAGAGCCAAACCCTGCCGATGATATCACAGAGGAACAAATCATGGGTACGAGCCGCGCGGATTGGCTTGCTGCAGGTGTGGTGGTTCCTCATTTCGGTCTGCCGCGTACAGAGTTCAAGGATGCGTTCAGTTTGTTTGACAAGGACAACTCGGGGACAATCACCACAGAAGAACTGGGTGATGTGATGCGAAGCCTCGGCCAGAACCCCAGTGAAGAAGACCTACAAAAAATGATTGACGACGTAGACCAGGACGGTGACGGGACCATCGATTTCCCGGAGTTCTTGACAATGCTTGTTCGCTCCATGTCGGATACAGATTCCCATGAAGAAGTTATGGAAGCATTCCGGGTATGTCCATTTTGTATTCGCATGATGTATGTGCGTGTATATGGGGGCAGTTCCTTGCTAACACTGCACTGCTGTGGCAGATTTTGGACCACGATGGCAATGGCTACATTTCAGCAGATGAGCTCCGAGCTATCATGAGTAACCTTGGTGAAGAACTGTCAGAAGAAGAGATTAATGAAATCGTCCAAGAGGCTGATATCGATGGTGATGGGCAAATAGATTACGAGGAGTTTTCCATCTGGCTAGGCCAGGGTGGCATCCGGAGTTAAGCTTGCATAGATAGCGCTCACGCTCTCGTACCCAAAACCCAACTACACATAGTCATTGCACCCCACCCCTATCTGTGCACACGCTCCTCATTACAACAACGCCATTCGAAGAAGACTGCGGGAGTCAATGCGTTGCAGCGTCTGGCTGCCTCTACCATCATCGTCGTCATCCAGCCCGCTCGACGCCACAGACGTCGCAGACAGGTTCGACAACACACGCCGCATTGATGACGAGTGCTTGGACCCGCCAGACCGATGACGACGGTGGTGGCGTCGAGGCGCGAGTGGCTCCACAGCGTCAATGCGTGTCCCATCTGGAGCGTGGTCCAACCCCAGTTCTTGCACTCGCTCCTGCATGCGGCTGCAACCCCACAAGACCCAAGTGGCGCGCGCGTGTCGCGTGTCATGCCACAGAACATCACACTACACCTTCCAGCACAACCACGTACCGAAAGGAACCGGTGCTGCCAAGACTGCCCACACTGTCTTTGTGCTCCAGCTGCGCCAAGCAACAGTGGAACAACAAGCCCCATACATGTAGCAGCCCCGCCCAGTGAGCATCACGACACCTACCAAGCCACCACCAGCGCATGGACACCACGTACTGGACTGTCGAGACGGAACGAGGCACGGAGCGCCGCAGCAAACGACTTGGCTTTCCGAATGCTGTGTGCATCCACAAGAGCTGGTCCGTGGTGTCCAAGCCGTTCATACTCTTCTTTGTCATCGTCACTTCCCGCCGCCGCCGCCTGGGCGTTTTCAGGAATGGCATGGTGGCGCCCACGCGGTGCCCCAGCTCGAGTGCTGCGCGGTCCCCGACGTTGACCCGTTGACCCTCCACGCGTTTGTGGGAGCTTGGTGAGGGACCCCGTTGGGCGCAACACCCCAATTTCGTTTCCGCCACTCGCGCCCGACGTCGCTGGCATGGCATCCCCACCCGAAAAGCCCCCACCGCCACCGCCGCCGCCACCACCACCGCTCTTGGTAGCAGGCGATGGCAGAGAGGTGCCAAGGGCCAGACGGAAGGACTGACGAGCGGTGAGCTCCCGCTTGCGACGGAGCTCCGCCTCGGCGGCGTGGCTGCCCTTGCCACGCCACCCTGCAGTGCCGAGAGACACCTTGCGGCCCCGCAGGTGTCGACCAGACGTCGGGGGATCATGCCGGGCGTCCGGACCGCTGCCACTGCCACTGCCACTGCCACCGTCACCGCCGGTGCCACCCGCCACACTGGGACGGGAGTAGCCCGCGCCCGCCGCTCCACTTCCCCTTCTTTTCTGGGCGGCGTCATGGTCGTGCTTCACCTGGTCCAGCGCCCGTTGCCCGGCGGGGCTCAACGCCACGGGCGCCAGATCGCCACGCAGCAGGGGGCGCGCGCGTGGTCGAGTGGACGCACCAGCGCCGGTGCCGGAGCCACCGGACACGTTCGACGTTGTGGCGCTGCCGCCGCCGCCCATACTGCCACCCATGCGCCTTGAGCTGCCTCGACGGCGAGCGGAGGGCGTGACGGCGGAGGAAGACGCACCGGCTGCGGAGGCTGAGGTGCTGTGGGTGGAAGACGACACCCCGCTGATCTTCGCCCCTCGACCTACGCGAGACAAGCCCGGGGACTGGGAAGATGTCTGGGCCCTGGTGCTGGTGCTGGTGCTGGTGCTGGTTCCACCAGCACCACGAGACCTACCACTGCCGCGCCCCATGGACGGTGTCAGGCCGCCACCACCACCGCCACCCATGCTTTGGGTGAGGTTGCGACGCCGGCCGGGCGGCACAAGCCGCGGCGTGGTAATGCCCTCTGGCGACGACCCACGCGAGGGCGGCGAGGACTTCTTGGGGTTGGCGAGCGCCTGGACGCGCACCTGTTGTCGACTCCCTGGTCGGCTGCGACTTCCGGACGCATTTCGCTTGCCTTGTCGGCTTCGAACGCCGAGACGCGCGACAGGTGACTTGCCTGCACGAGTGATGGCCGTGGTCGTCGTCGTGGTGGCACTTGGCTTTGCCGTCGTTCTCACGGCTCCAGCAGCAGCAGCAGTCGTAGAAGCAGCAGGACCTGCTTGGGTGGATGATGGTGTCGTGCGGCCGCGGCGGCGAGGCTGCACTTGTGTCTTCTTGGACCGAGCGGCAGTGCGGCGTCGGCGCCGGGCTGCCGCGGTTTTCTTTGCGTCGGGCCGCGCCCTGTCTCGGCGTCGAGAGCGGTACAGAGGTGTGGAGGACTCCATTTTGTTCTTGTCGCGTCCCGTTTGGGTTTTACTGGACGGCGCGAACGAAAAGGCCGCTGCGGCAGCGGGCTGTGCACCGAGACTTGTCGCGCCTGGGCTCAGGCGTGTCGCAACGGACAGCCCGCCCCTTCCGCCGCCCCGTGCACGACTTTGGCTCTGCGTGGTGCGTGCCACGCCTGCGCTGTTGCTGCCACTGGCGGTCGCGGCACTCCTTTCGCTCACACTTTCACCTTCCTTTCGACCAAGCGACCAAGCACGTTGATGACGGTGGGGGTGGTGCCGAGCGTTTCCAGTCGCATGGGTCGTGTGATGATGGCGGTGGTCACCAGATAGCGCGCCGTTGGACGTGGCTCTGTGCCCATCGTGATGTGGCAACCCAGCACCCAACTCGCGCAGCTCATGGGAGGTGTGAGTGGGTGTCACTGCTCCACCGTGTTGCTGCCGGCCCTCTGGCGGCACCAGCTTGCGTGCTTGTGCACGCATCGCTTTGCCATTGGTGGGGGATCCCACCAGGCCAACCACGCGATCCAGGTCCTCCGGCGACAGAGGTCCTGCCGAAACGTCCCCATCGTCGAACCCTGCGCCGCGTTGACGTGCCGTGCGCACGGAGGTCGGTGGGGTTGAAACGCCTCTACCGCTGCCCGCGTTCCGCCAAAAGCTGTCCATGCGGTGCCGTCCATCACCCTGGTGCTGACCGTGGGGGGACCTAGGCGATGGCATCGGTGCCGAAGGCGAGTGGTTGAGTTGAGGGGCGGCAGGAGAGCGACGAGATTGATACATCGAAGGTGTGCGTCCGAGTGACATGCCAATGACGTGCTTGGAATCCACACGGGCCAACGCACTTGCTGACCGCTTTGAGGACCCACCATTCGGTTGTTGTGAGTCCGCTACAACCGCAGCTGACGCCTTGGGAAGAGCGGATGTGGAGACAGTGAGTCGTTGCTTGGAACTCGCTTCGAGCAAGTCGGGGGTTGCATTGTTTTCGTCAATCGCGTGCGGAAAGGCAACGACCTGCTCCATTTCTCCCATTACCACATCATCGCTGGGCATGTGTCCCACTTCTCGTCGCATACCACGACTTAGCTTTTGCTTGTTGTTCTTCTTTCGGGCACGCTGCTGGGCCCGTCGCGCCTGTGTGGTGATGACACAACAAAGTACAGTGACCACCCCCCGCCCGTACTGCCTCTGCCAGACCACCACTCCACTGCCACCCCGCCCCACACATACCTTGATGGCGGCAATAGTATGCAAAGACCTGTTGCGTTTGAGCGACGCCCCCGCATGGAAAGACAGAGTGCGTGCCATGCTTGGAGCCATGTCGCCTGAAACAGGGCTGCGCACATGGCGTTCGGGGGTCGGGGGG
>Ga0213833_1002315_pt1 | contig 12348 bp, 4 predicted proteins | sample SWATP21_FD_160575 | JGI IMG/M metagenome (GOLD analysis project Ga0213833, IMG submission 160575) | Coastal seawater microbial communities from Marineland, Florida, United States - SWA TP2 #1 | ecosystem: Environmental > Aquatic > Marine > Coastal | place: USA: Florida | collected 2016-08-14
GACAGCTTTCTTTTGGAATGGCTTTTACTTCCATCACATGGTGGTGGGCCATTTGAGCTTCCATGGATTTATGCTGACGCCGTGGTTGGTGTACGCTTTGTTGCCTCCTCAGAACCATGCCCAAACGTTTAGAGAGCTTGGCTGGTGGGTGAGAATGACCGCTGCAGGTGCTATCCTGGCTTACATGTTTTTTTCTGGTATGGTGAATCTCATCCCACCTGTATTACTCACTGTTTTTATCGTGGGTGTGCTTTTTTGCTGGAGACATCGCGTTTTTTCGTCATTTTTGATGGGTTTTGGGTGTGCAGGGGTTTTGGCTTTGAGTCTGGCTGCTGTCAAATTGGTGGCTTCGTTATCGTATCTTTCTCTTTTTCCCCGAAGTGATTACTACTTGCCTGGAACGCAAGGATTTTTTAAGGGTTTTTTGCTGATCTTTCACTTGATGTTCTTTGGTGTGGTGGATTCACTCAGAGATTGGATCACACATACCCAATGGGTCATGAGCCCTCACGAGTTTGAACTTTCTATCTCTCTGGTTCCCCTTGTTCTTTTTGCTCTTTGGGCTTTCACAAGATTGTGGCGATCCTTGCAAAAAGACGACGAAAGTAAAACAGCGGAACAGAATCCGGAAAGCATCGCTGTGGGGTGGGATGTCAGGCAGTGGGGACTTTTGTTCTTGTTGATTGGGCTATTGAGCCTGCCTTGGATTTTGAATGTGTACCAAAAAGATTGGAATGCTTTTTTGAAGACCTTGCCCTTTGTTCGAAATTCTTCCACGTTGTTTCGATGGTATGCAGTGTATATGTTGCCCATCTTGGTGTTGATGGGTTTGTGTTGGCGAAGTATTCCCTGGTTGCAGGAGAAGAAAATTGCTTTGGTGTTGTTCATTCTTGGGAGCGGCGGGATCTTTTTGCAGCATTTGACGTACGATAGGACTTATTATTCGACGCGTCATGCATTGTACTTTCCTGCTGGTCAGGTGTCTTTGTTCTACGAAGCGCAGAAGCAAGGGCAGATCAAAGCACACATTAAAATGATCGCACCTCAACTTCGGGTGGAATTTAAGGGGCAGACATTGTGGTTATCGAAGAACATGCCCTTTGTCTTGGGAGCGAGTGCTTCTCGGTGTTTTGAACCGATCTTTGGTTATCGTGGAGAACATTTTCCCCGGGGTTCGCTCAAAGACGGATCTGTGTACCTGCAGAAAAAAGGTGTATTTAACTTGAAAAATCCTGCATGTTTGCTTTATCCCAAGGAGAATGGGTGTCGGGTTGGAGAACACTTTCGTTCTTCTGAACGGGAGAAGTTGGAGGCTTTTGTGAGCTATCGACCTTTTCCTTTTCAGATCCCCCCAAAGCAGAAATGGGCAGGTATTCTTTCATTTTCTTGTTGGTTGGGTTGTCTTTTGGTATGGGTGATAGCACTGGTTTGGTCTTTGATTGGACCTGTTCGAATTGAAGAGTCTTCTGTGTTGTAATTGGAGCGATGAATGGACGAGACAAAGCGGTTGATTGAGGCACCGCCGATAATCCAGGATTTTCAGGTAAATGTACGTGCTCAGGATTGTCCGATTCGTGGCTTGTGGGTCGATAGTGAAAATCGGCTATTTAGCGTGGGTACAGAAGATCTGTGGTTACGAGAGTGGGATTGGCGTGGAAAGTTGAACCAATGTGTTCGGCTACCCTTTGCGGAGCAAGAAGAAGAGCTGGATACACAATCCGCTCGAGCCCGAGGCATCGCACACTTTGCGGTACATGGAAAGAGTGGTCTTGTGGCTTATACCTTTTCATTTTTTCGAGAAGATGAAGCTTTTGAGAGGGTGTACGTCGCAGAAAGCGCCACTGGAAAATTGCGAGGTGTGTTAGAGACTTCTGGTTCTCCACTCTTGGGGATCGCCTTTTCTTCCAATGCCAGTCAGGTGGTTGGTTTACGTGCAGATGGTGTCCTGGTTGCTTGGGGGATCAAAGGTACCAAAGAATGGGAATCTCCTTGTTATGTAGAAGGTTTTGAGCTTCAAAGTTGTGCTGCTTCAGCTGACGGGACGCTCCTGGCTCTGGTGCATGAGGATATCTCATCCTGTCTGATAGAGATTCGCCAGATGGAAGATGGCGAATTGTTGGATCGTATCCTTTTTCCAGCGGAGTACTCCAGTCCCAAGATCGCATTTTCGCCCAATGGTCGATTCTTGGCTTGCGCGGATGGCGAGTTCATCTTGTTTTTCGAAGGGAAGAGCGGAGAACTCCTCTGGAAAAGAGAGATGGATTCTTTTGTGTCCGAACTGTGCTTTTCCCCCGATGAAGAATCCCTTGCGGTATTGAGTGGAGAGTTGTACCTGTTGGATTCCGTGCGAGGGAATATCCTGTGGAACTCTCAAAAGCCTGAGTCCAATGAAGTATCTTCCACATTGGCATTTGCCGCGGATGGCCAGCGAATTGCCGTAAGCCATGAACGTTCTGTCTTTTTTCACTCTCGAAAAACCGGACGAAAACTCTTTCGATATCCAAAGATCGGCGAAAAGTACGCTGTGTACAATGCTTCTTGTAGTCCCGATGGGCGTTTCCTCGCAGTGGGAGCAGAACGAACCATTTCGCTTTTTGAATTGGATGGTAAAAAGCAGAAAAAGCCCATCAAATTAAAAGGGCCTCATGATGAGCTATATGATCTGAATTGGGGTGTGGGGAGCCAATTGTACTCCTTTGCACGGAATGTGGTTGGGTATCACCTTCCATCCAAAGGTATGCAGGATATCCCTTTGGGCTTTCCATCGACTGAGTACAACGAGTTGTACGAGGAGAGTTTCACATTCGAACGCTTTTTGGATGTGAAAGGCTTACCTGGTGATGTGATAGTGGCTCTGGATCGCTGTGGTTTTTACTTTTCTCAGAGCGGAGATTGGGAGTGGTTGGATAGCCTTCGTTTGTGGAATGCTACCACAGGCGAATTGCTTCAAACCATTTGGAATGGCCGAGGAAATTTCTTGTCTCATCCGGAATTTGCCATCTCGTCTGATGGCAAGTTGGTGGCCGTTTGGGAAAAGGAAATGGGGCGGGTGAAGGTATTCCACCTTGAACAGACTCGCTTGATCAAAGAGCTGTATCTTTCTTCACAAACACTTTCGGTTTCTTTTTCTCCTGATGGCAAGACTTTAGCCACTTTAGATACCAGTTTTTTGTGTTTGTGGGAGGCGTCCACTGGCAGACGGTTAAGACGTATCCCTGTGCGTGGAACCACTTGCTCTTTCAGTTGCGATGGTCAACACATTTGCATTGCAGAAGGTGAACAGCAGATCTTGTTATTAGAGCTTGAAACACTTGAAGAAAGAGTGTTTTCTACACCCCACACCAAGATCCATTCTATTTTGTGCTTGCCCCAAAGTCGTTTGTTGACTTTTGGAGCGACTGGGAAAGTGTACTTGTGGGATCTGTTGGATTTCCTTGGTGAGGAAGTCTCACTGGGTGCCCGTCCGGAGACTTTACAGCTGGAAGGGACCTACGATTTTCTGACAGAACTCCCCTCTCTATCAGATGTGAAAGAAGCCCTGGTATCGTATACCCAAGAAGACGAACCGCTTGTCTGGCGTGATGCGCTATTTGCTATGGAACGTGAGCATGGTTTGGGGATAGCACATCAAGTTGTGACACGCTATCTCATTGCTGAAACAAGAAAAGTTCGCTATCAGCAGAGATTGGCTACCAAGATCAATCTGGGCTCTGTGGCCATGAGTCCAGATGGGCGATGGCTGGCGGCTGGTGATGCCTGGGGATCGCTGCAAGTCTGGGATATCCTTTCTGGTTTGTGCGTCAACACCATCTCCGAGATCGAAGGTGGGCTGAGTGAGTCCAAAGAACCTCATTGTATCCGTTGGTCTCCTGATAGCCAGCGTGTCGTGGTGTCATATGGTAAGAATATGACAGGTGTTTGGGACCCTTGGAGCGGCCAGGATGCACCCAAGATCTGTGTTCATCCCATTGATGACGTTGTGCGTAGAGCACCTTTTTGCTGGAGTCCTGATGGGGAGCAGCTGGCTTTGGCCTGCTGGCAACAGGAGAATCTTTGTGTTGGCATGTTGCAGATCGCTCAACGGAGCGAGTGGTATCTGGATGAACTGCATTGGTTCGACAAGCTGAACAAATCCTTTTTTGCTGACTCAGAAGCCCACAATATTTTCCATGATATCGCCTGGCTTCAAGAAGATGTTCTCCTGGTGTTTGGTCGAGAACTTCGATTGTTTGATCTACAGACAGGAGAGTGGTTTTTGGAGGAGCCCTGCACCGTACAGGGTTGGGAAATGTGTGATGCTGTATCCTGGAGCCAGGATGGCGAGTGGCTGTGTTGGCAGCAAGAACGGGATATGGTCCTCTACCAGGTCTCCACGCGGAAGATCTGGGAACGCCTTTCTTTGGATGCCAATGGCGACGAAGAGTGTTTTGCCTTCCAGATGTCGGCAGATGGTTCTCTGGTTGTGATTGCTTATGCCCAACATACTGAGATTTGGGATGTGCAAGAGAAAAACTGCTTGTTCTCTATAGACATCTTGCCTGACGGTGTTCGAAGCGCCCACATCCTGGGGGATCAAAGACTTCTTGCCATCAGCGATGACAATGCATTGTTGGCCATTCGCACCATAGAAAGGGAAGTGGAGCTGTGGTCATTGAGAGGCGATGAGCCAAAGCAAATCCATGTTTTTTCTCCTCTGGGAGATATACAAGGTTTGGCTTTTGGTGGATATGATTTGGAAGGGCATCCCAGTCGATTGGTGGGATGGGGTTGTTATGCCCTTGTCTTCTGGGACCTGGAGACTGGCCAAAGCTTGACCACCCGTTACAACACCTTCCATGAAGCGCCGCGTGAACAGCGAACACACGAAGTTCCTTTGGTCTCTTTCCAGACAGATTGGTGTATCCTCTTTGGTCGAGAACCCCGATTGTTACAACCTGGTGAAAATCAGTGGCAATGGATTACACTCTTAAAAAATGGTCTTGGTGTGTGTCCTCCAGAAGAACGGGCTTCGCTCAAAGAACAATTTGTTGTGGTGTTGGACGAACGTTTGGTCTGGCCATTGTCATGGCTGGAAGAAGCGGGATTTTTGGAGCTACACGACAGCTGGACAGAAGCCATCCACAGTACTCGATGGCCTCGAGATATCCCATTACAGCTGCAAAAGCATCTCGTAGAAGGTGTTATCGTTCCTGAGCCACAAGAGGGCTTTTTTCAGGAAGAAGCAGAGGACGAAGATACTGGGCTGGATTCCTTTTACTTCCCTTCGCGTCCTTCTTTTCACTATGTGACCGAAACCTTGTGGAAGTCTGATGAAGTGACAGCTTCTGTACTGGCTCCACACGTTGGAAAAGTTTTGCTGTGGTCAGAGATTCATGAACCTGGCTCTTACAAGATCGGAACGCTGGTGGAATGCGAACAAGACAGGTGCAAGCTCATCGAGCGTGAAGGAGCCCACTGGAGACGCACCACCTGGTCCCACTACCACGAGATCGTGTGGTGCGGCCTGGCTCGCTATATCGCGAATTTGACCTTTTTACCCCCTCGTGTTCACCCATCGCCACTACAAGATGTCAAGGTGGGATGTTACGAACAGCTTTACTACCAGGGGATGGAAGTACCAACAGAATTACTTCACATGTTGATCCAGGAATTGGGTGGTGAAGTGGTTACTGAATTCGAGGACATGGAGCTTTGCATTATCGGGCCAGCTGTGGATTGGACGCTTTCGACTTCTATCGAATTGAGCGAGCTTGAAGCTTTGCGCCCACTGGCCCAAGAGGATTTGGAATTTGTCCATATCTCCATGTTCGAATGTTGGTGCCGAGAAGCTGTTTTAGAGAATCCTCTTTTGGGATTGGCAGCATTAGAGGACTGAAGTGGTTTGTTCCAGCTCAGGCATCCCTATAGATGGGATATACGCAGAGATCGCCTTGGCAAAGTGAACGATCTGAAAATCATGGTAATAGTCACTGTGAATCTGGATTCCGATGGGAAGGCCTTCTTGTGTCCGTCCTACCGGCATGGAGAGGATCGGATGGGCACCAAGGGCTGTAGAACAATTGTAAAGGCTTGCCAGTGTTGTGTACGGACGAAGTGTCCCTTCCACTGGAATTTTTGCACCTGTCCTACAATGCCGAAATGCGCTGGTCACAGCAGAGGGTGTGAGCCAGAAATCCCACTCTTGAAAGAAGTCTCGTAGCCTTTGCTTAATGCCTTCTCTCTTATGAAGTGCATCGAAATATTGTGGGATAGAAGCTGTCATTCCCTTTCCAACACCTTTTACGTAATCGCCTCTCCCCAAAAACATGGGCATACCGACTAAGCGCATAAACCAACGACCCAACACCGTTCGCAGAATGAACGGACTCGCTGCATTGAACTCAAATCCCTGGAGTAAACCCCACGTGTAAAGTGCTTCCCTCATCGGGTAGGGGGGCTCTACCTCTTTCACCTGCGCACCACTTTGCTTGCAAGCTTGAATAAATTGCTCCAGGAGCTTCTTGGTTTCAGAGCAGGTGTGCTGTTCGTCAAAATGACTTGTCCAGGCGATGCGGAGGTCTGATAGAGCTTTTTTAGGGGTTTTGTGGGCCTGTAAGAGACGTTCTTGAGGGCGGCTTCCTGCAAAAAGCTCCAAAAAGAGTTCCAGATCTTCTGGATGTCGTGCCATAGGACCTAAGGACATCAGGTTTTTGAGTGTGTATGGAGAGCCTGGGACGTGGGCATGTCCTTCATATGGAAGTAAACCTTCGGTGGTTCTTAATCCAAAGATCCCGCAGCAATGCGAAGGCTGTCGGATAGAGCCCGCCACATCACTTCCCAGCTCCAGTGGACTGAATCCCGCTGCCAATGAAGCTGCTGAACCTCCAGAACTGCCTCCACAAGTTCTGTCAAGAGACCATGGATTGTTGCACCTTGGAAAGATCGGATTGTTGTTACACTGCCAATCATAAGAACTGAAGGGGAGATTGGTCTTGCCCCAGATGATGGCACCTGCCTCTTTTAGGTGGCGAACGACCACAGCATCTTGTTTGGATATATTGCCCTTTAGCCAAAAGAGGCCGGTTGTTGTCCGCATTCCTTCCACATCCCAAGTGTCTTTGACCGTCATTGGGACACCGTGAAGAGGTCCCCAACGTTCACCTTTGCTGATGGCTTCGTCTGCTTCTTTGGCTTTTTGTCTGGCACGCTCCAAGTCAAAGTATACCACCGCACCGATCTTGGGGTTGTATCGTTCAGCTCTTGTGATGTGTGCTTCGAGGACTTCGGATGCAGAGACCTTTCTTTCTTGGATGAGTTTGGCCAGCTGGCTGGCTGAACAAGAAGTGAGTGCTTTGTTTTCAGAGAGCTGTTTTATTGGAGAGGGCTTTTTATCCGTATCTACAATGTATTCGCTCAATTTTCCACCTTGTACTTTAGTTGTACCTTGGATTGGGGTTGAGTTGTGTGCTTTTGGTCCTACCTTAGACAGACTGATGCTTCGATATGTATTGTACAAGTCCCAAACAATGTGTTGGACAAAATCCATGAAAAATCTATCTCAAACAAGAACAAGTGCCGCAACAGCCTATCAGGGTGGCTTGTTCCTCATCTTATTTGCAAGCTTGTGTATGAGTACTGCACCCACTGTCATCAAGTTCGGACTAAGAGAAAATATCTCGCCTGTTTCACTGCTTGCATTCCGCTTGTGGGTGTCCAGTCTCATCTTACTTGGGATTTTTGCGATCTTTCGACCTAAAGTCTTCAAAATTGATAGAGAAGGTCTATATGGTTGTTTATTGGCTGCTCTTGCGAACAGTGTCAGCATCTTGGGCTTTTATACTGCCTTGGTGTACATCGATGCTTCAGTCGCCATCGTTTTGTTCTCCATTTATCCGCTCATCACCTTGCTGTTGTTGACTCTGAAAGGAGAGTCTATTACACGGACCAAGTTTTTGCGTCTTTTACTTGCTTTGGTAGGCATTTACCTTTTGGTGGGGCCTGGTGGATCTGTTCAGATAAAAGGGGTTTTGTTGGTTTTGAGTGCCACACTGTTTTTTTCTTTGCATCTCACGGCTGTACAATGGAAACTGCAGAAAACGCCAGCACCCACCATCGCCGTTTATACCATTGGAATGATGGGGGGATTTGTGGGGATTGTGTACCTGGTAGAGACCAAAAGTGTGTGGCCTGATTTTTCGCTGGTGGGGTGGGGTGTGGTGTTTTGGACTGCGATTATCGCTACCGTGATTGCACGGGTCGCTATGTTTGCAGGAATCCAAAGGATTGGAAGTGGCCAAACCGCGCTACTGGGTCCAGTACAGACCTTGTTAACTGTGGTATGGGCGATGTTTTTTTTGGGGGAGCGCTTGGGCGGTGTACAACTCGCTGGTGGAGTGCTGATCTTGCTGAGTGCTATCTTAAGCTTTCGTGGCAAAAAGCCTTTGAAAACTTAGAATTCGTCGGAGCGAACCAGTGTCAGGCAATTGAGTGGCTGGATGGCCATTTGCACTTCTGGTGCGGTCTCTTCATTGCTCAAAAGAAGGACTGGGATTTCCTTGGTTCTTGCTGAGCGGCTCAATTCTGTGAAGAGGAAAGACCAGTGTTTCTGTGGTTCCTCAAGTTGAACAATCAGCAGATCTGGAGGAGAAGTGTAGAGTGCCTGGATACCTTGTGCTGGATTATCACAGGTCTGCAATTCGTAATTCAATCCACAGCAGAACCGTAGCAAAGGCTCAAGTGAAGACTCGTTGTTGGAGGTTCCAATCACCAGGATTCGTGTGCTGTGTGAGCGAACTTCCCGAACATCTTGTAACCACTTAAACCAAAAGTCTTCTTCGAGGTGTTCACTTGCGTAGTGGTGCCAGTAAAACCGTCCCCGATCTTTACGACCAGCCATGTCAAAGATCTCGAACAATGGCAGTCTCAATGAATCAGGCTGGTTGTGGAAGTACGTTAAGATATCCTGATATACAGTGCTTCCAGGAGCTGTCATGAACATGACGCCACTTGGAGGAAGCATTTCAAACTCGATTCTTAAGTCTTCAAAAGTAGAAGCATTTCTTTTATCAAAGCTCAAGAATTGCAAGAGAGACTGAAAGGATTGTGGTAAGCCAAAACCAGATTCACTGAAAAAGAGGATCGATTGATCGAAGGAACTCTCTTCGATTTCCACATCGAAGTCTCTCATCAGCTCAGTGCCTTCATCTACAAATTCGAAGGCAGATTGCTCAATGCGCTCTGTTGGTAGAAGAGGTGGCACAGAGGGTCCTGGTGCAGGAGGAAGTTCTTCGACAACTTCTTCTGCTTCGAGGATCATGTCATCCATTTCATCGTCTACAGAGATGATTTCAGCGTCATCTATGTCTTCGATTTCAATGATTTCCTCTTCTTCTTCCATTGGAAGAAAAGCTTCTGCTGAACGCTGTGGTGCTGGAGGTGCTGGTGCTGCTGGTACATTGGACAATGAAGCATGAGAAGCTGAAGAGCCTACTCTTTTGGTGAGAAAGCTACCTTCTTCGAAAAGATCTCCGAAATCATCATCGTCATCATCTTCTTCGATGGTGGCTTGATTGCTGAAAGGGTCTCGGAGTGGTGCTGGTGGTGCGATATCCAGATCATCCGATGACACAGGAGAACTGTCGAAGGGTGAACCTCCGGGGAAAGCGGCACCTAAACCACTGCTAGATGGAGAAGCTGGTTGACTTCCAAAAGCAGGCATATTTGAGAGGCTTGCTATTTTGGGGGCAGGAGACTCCTCGTCGTCGTCACCAAATCCACTCAACTCTGCTTCGATCTCATTGTCCACAGCGCTGATGGAGTAATTTCCGCTTCTGGAGTAGCTTCCGCTTCCTGAGTAGCTCCCACTCTTGGAGTAAGAGCCGCTCTTGGAAAAGCTTCCACTCTTGGAAAAGCTCCCACTTCTAGAGTAGTTACCACTTTGCGAATAATTGCCACTTTGCGAGTAATTACCGCTTTGTGAGTAACTGCCGCTCTTGGATTTGACATCAAAAGGCTCGAAGTTGCCAGTTGGGCTATTTGTAGGGGTTTTTTGATCGCCTACGGGAACATTGAAGGTGCTATTTTGGCTTGGTGGAGGTGGCACCTGAAAAGGCAAAACACTTCCTGTTTCTCCACGAGTGGGTGGTGCTGGGATGCCACTGGGTTGTGGGATCATCAATTCACTGGCAGGAGCCATCTCGAGGATTTCGTCATCTGCTTCATCGAGATCGTCTGCGCTTAAAGAGATGATATCATCAGCCAATTCTTCTGGAGGGTGCTGTTCATTGATAAATGGTGGCTTGTTGGTTTGGTAAGTGGCTGCAGGTGCAAAACTCCCCGAACCTGGAGAACGTGGTTCTTCCGCTACATTGGCAAGGGTCATTGGACGTGCTGCGGGTGCCTGGGATAGCTTCCTTTGTAGATCGGCTTCTCTTCGTTGAGACTCTTGGAGTTCAGCTATGAGATTTTGAACTTCTTGATCCAATCTTTCGGTTTCTTCATCAGCCGCAATGAGTTCTTCATTGAGCTTTTTGACTTCAGCCATTGCCTGAGCGAGTTCACCTTGTGCACCACTTTGTTGCTGAAGCGCGAAGGCAAGATCTTGTTGGGCTTCTCGAGAGTCGGTTAAAGAGCGCTGAGCTTCTTGGAGATCTTCTTGGAGTGCCTCTGTTGAGATGGCTGCTGCGAAGCCTGGTAGTATCGATTGTGCAAAGAACAAGTCGAAGTCTGAAAAACCATCCAAATGATTTTTGCCTATGTGTAAGGCAAGACTTGAAGAATCATTGATTTGAATGCTTGAGCACAGATGAGAAAGAGGAGCATCCCCGAAAAGCTGGTGGAGGATATCGATCTCTTCAGGTGCGCAATCTGCCTGGACACTTTGCTGAACAGGTCCTTTTTGGTTCAGATTTCGGTAGTACGTGAGATCCGCCATGAGAACTGCTCTAGAGACATAAGGAGCTGATTGAAATTGCCAGACCTCTAAAGACTCACCTTCCTCTTCTTGTGTAAGAAGAACCAAACGCACTTCATCATTTGCAATACCGAACACTGAGCAGAGCAATTCCTCTACATTATTGGCGCGGGTCAAGCCATGTTGTTGTAATTCCTTCAAGAGAGGTGGCAAGGATACCATCCGTGAAAAGAATTGTCCGGTATCTTGAAATTGCTTATTCCATTCGGAAGCATAGCTCCAGTTCATTCGTTTCCTCTTTACTGTTTAGGACCCTTGGTGCATTTGGAGAAGGGGAAGGTTCTTCCTATGCTCTTTCCCCTCCAGTCGTTTTATGTTTTCAGTATCTTCAGATAACCTGCCTAGTTCATCTTTATTCCTGAATACACCTGTTTTTCCTATCGGGCTGTTAATTTATCACCCTTTCTATTAGAGAACAAGTGAAAGATCAACGCGAAGCGATTGTCCCGGTCATGAGAAGCATTTGGGACTTTCGTATTCATATAGGATAAATCGTTTCTCATACTTTTGTTGTATGGAATAGCACATCACCTGTTTTTTTAGTGAAGAAGCTTATAACATATCCCAGCGATAAAGTGATATTTTATACATCCATATGCTGTATGGTTGCAAAAAAACACTTTCAGTGTAGAGTCATCAGCTCTTTTGGGCTGTGCTAACAACACGACAAAAGACCAAAACAAGGATATCTGGTGTTGTGTATCAATAAAATGGATAATGATTTGATTTTGCTACATGATGTAACGAATAGAGCGATGGTGATTTTGTCATGAGTCAGGCTGTGAAAAAGAGGTACTGGGTGGAAAGCGACCTTCCTGAATTAACTGGTAAAACAGTCATCGTGACAGGTGCCAACAGTGGGATAGGCTTTGAAGCTGCAAGACGTTTTGCCCTAAACGGAGCACAGGTGGTGATGGCATGCCGCAATATGAAAAAAGCGGAAGATGCTCTGCAGCAGATAAAAAGTGAAGCCCCACAGGCTTCGGTTGAGATCCTCCAGCTGGATCTTTCAAGTCTCGAATCTATCAAACGTTTTTCTGAAGTCTTTTCGCAAACATATCCAGAATTACATGTATTGTGTAACAATGCAGGTGTGTTTGCTTTGCCCTACTCAAAGACTGCGGACGGTTTTGAGAAGCAATTTGGTGTCAATCACCTTGGGCATTTTGCACTTACGGGACATCTGCTCAAGTCTCTTTTACAGACGCCGAATTCCAGAGTTGTGAATGTATCCAGTATGAGTTACTGGTTTGTGCGTCTGGATTTCGATGATCTCTTTTCAGAGAAGAAGTACTCCAGATGGGGGGCTTATGCCAAGAGCAAGCTTGCAAATATGCTTTTTACCTACCAACTACAGAAGCTTTTTGAAGAACAAGGGGTTGATACCATCGCTGTCT
>Ga0213833_1002316_pt1 | contig 12347 bp, 18 predicted proteins | sample SWATP21_FD_160575 | JGI IMG/M metagenome (GOLD analysis project Ga0213833, IMG submission 160575) | Coastal seawater microbial communities from Marineland, Florida, United States - SWA TP2 #1 | ecosystem: Environmental > Aquatic > Marine > Coastal | place: USA: Florida | collected 2016-08-14
AAGGATCACCGCCGCACCCTGGCTGAAGCCGGGCGCATCGGTAGCGCCTCCGACGTCCGCTTTCGCCAGTTCGGGCCGGCGCGCGTGCTTGGCGGCGGGGTCAGCAAGAGCGATGGCAACCCCAACTCACCCCCCACTGGGGGTGACGCCGGTGCCTCGGCACTGGCCCGTCCCCGGACGCCGCTGGACGTTGCCGCCGCGGAGGAGGCGGGGAACGCGGAGCGTGTGTCCGCGGCGTCGTACCTCGCAGCGTCTGTGCGGATGAACCACAGCATCGCTACCCTCAAGCCCGAGGAGGTGCCGCCCACCATCCAGAGCTCGGTCACCGTGCCGCCACCCATGGCGCAGTGGGGGCCATCCACCCGCCGCCTCACGGCCGTCAGCATCGCGGCCGGCCCCTTCCACTCCGCGGCCGTGACGCCGGGCGGGGACGTGTTCACGTGGGGGTCTGCCGAAGGCGGTAGGCTGGGGCACGCGGACCGGAACTTCGCGGTGATGAACGGGGACATTGAGACCACGCTGCTCATCAACGCGACGTACCCCAAGCGCGTGCTGGGTTTGGCGGAGCGCAGGGCCACGGTCGTGGCGTGTTCCAAGGACGCCACGGCGGTGGTGGTGGAGCCCGAACTGGAGCGCATGCACCCGCTGAACGGGTACACCAGCGGCAACACGACCGTGAACCTGTACGGTGTGGGACTTGCCGGGTTGGCGCGTCCCGGTGAAGCCAAGGCGGACCCCGGAAGTGCCATCCCAGGTGTGTACATTCGCTTCACGCGCCACAAGCGCGACCCGTCCGTGCACGAAGACGAAGACGAGGAGGATGACGCGAGTCTCGACTCTGCGTACCTTCGTGAGCTTGAAGAGCTGGTGTGGTGCGTATGGCGGCATGGTACTGGAACTTGCAACGACAGTGAGCTTGCGGCGTGTTGTCTAACTCGTGTGTGATGTGTGCGGCGGCGGTTTGTGCCCTTGGCGTTCACAACCACCAGCACCGTTCCGGCTGTTGTGCCCAGCGCTGACAGTGACGCTTGCATCCAATGCAAAACACCACGCTTTCCAAGTCCCTGCGATGTTGAGGTGCAGATCATCGTGGACGGAGACTTGGTTGTTCGTGGCAGCATGGCGTATGCCTTTTACGGTTCGTGTCGCGCTGGGCTTCTCTTGGTTTCTTTCGATTTGTTCGAATAAGTCCTTTTTGTCATGACCATGCTCTTCTCGTGCCTTGCGTTGTGAGCAGACCCTCCAAAGCTGCACACTGTCACGCCAGACCTCGTCAGACTGGCGGGTGGTGATGCGGTGGTTGTGCACGGTGACGGTCTGTTTGGCTGCATGCTGGCCGATGCCGGATGGAAGGACGTTGCCAAGGACTTCATGGCGGCTGTGGATGCGAAACAGGCTGCAGACGCCAAGAAAAAGGCCAAGAAACCAAAGAAGGGCCAGGGCAAGGAAGAAGAAATGGTTGCCACGCGTCCCGAGCCGTCGCCACTGTCCAAGCTCGTCGTCCGGTTTACGATGTACTGCGACGGAGAGCCGGTTGAGTCTAGGTGAGTGCTGCTGCTGCTCGCCGCGTCAGTGCGTGGTGCGCACATGGCTCACCAGTGCGGTGTCGTGACAGTACGCCGGTGCTTGCACCCGGCCGGTACATCGCGCGGTTTGAAGAGGACAAGAAAGAAGAAGAGGACCTAAGCAACCCGTTCGGCGACATGGATGACTATGACGACGATGACGAGGGCGGCACGTTCTCCGCATCCGTTGCGTGCGACATGCCCAACGTGCCCATCCCCGCTGACATCCAGAAGCGGTTGGTCGAAGGAGAGCGTTTGGCACTCGAATTCATGGTGCAACTGGCCATCAGTGGTGATGACTTCATTCCAGGCAAACTTGTCAACGCGTTTGGTTCGTTGCTCGTGCCGTAGTCCCTTGTCATGCTGTGAAGCCACCTGCCTGGCTGGTTGGCTGGCTGGTAACCGCTGGTTGTGCGTCCTCTGACCTTGTGCCGTGCCGGACATGTGCAACGCAGCCGCTGGTGTGCTGGATTCCAGTCCGCCAGAAGCGCCAATCGTGGGGGGCACACGAGTCGTGTTGGATGGGTATGGCTTCCGAGACGTGCCAGAGCTTCAAGTTCGCCTTCGCATCGACAATCCGCCTCTGGAGTGGGTACGTGCCGATGCGATGTGCACTTGTGTTCGAAGCTCGATTATCACCACGCGCGCGGGGTTTGGGGTGACGTCCAACAGATCGTGCCTGCGAGTTACGAAAGCCCCGGACGCATCTCCTTCTTGACACCCGAAATGAAGCTGCCCATCCCCGGTGACGGCGTAGCTGCTGCTTCTGAAGGAAAGGAGGACTCTTCTGGTGACATGAGTGCGAGTGCTGGAGCAGGGGCTGGTGCTGGTGCTGGGGCAGTGGACGATGATGAACCCGCTGCGGCCGTGGAAGGTGGCGGTGATGCGATGGCGGGCACAGCTGCGGCTGCAGACGACGCTGGCACCCCCTTGCCGTCGGCAAGTGACGGGGACGGCAAGGCCCAAGATGGCAGCGCAGAAGGCACATCAAGTGAGGGGAAGGAAGCTGTCAACAGCAACGAAGAAAAGGCGGGCGACGCCGCAGACGCAGCACCAGCACCAGCAGAGCCAGCACCTGCGCCCAAGCCCAAGCCCACTCCGAAGCCAAAACCCAAGGGCAAAAAGGGAAAGAAAAAGAAGCCGCCACAGCACCCAACATTTGGGAGCGGCACTGTTTTTATCGACGTTGCAGTGCGAGAAGGGGACTTCTTTAGCTCAGGCCGATCTTTGGTGGCTTACGGTACGCAGCTTCCTCAACCATGTTGATTCGGGGGAGTGGGCATTCTGAATTGACTTCTGCCTTGCGTTCAACAGCGGGAGACATTGTGTCGTCGACGCCAGACCTTGGTTTGGTGTCTGGTGGCACCGTTGTGACGCTGTCGCCTCCCGAGGAGCAAGCTGGATGGCTGTTCCCGTCGTCCAACCTTCTTGTCAAGGTGTTCAACGATGACTTCGCATTCGTACGCTCACGTCGCTGGCTGGTGTCGCCTCGAAACGCTTGGCTCCTTCCTGTGTCTTACACCAACCCGGTCTGTGACCCAACAGATTTTGCCGGGCGAGCTGAACATGAACGTGGGCACCATATCCTTGGCAATGCCGCCCTTGCCACAACCACCGGTCACAGAGGAGGAGAGCAAAGGCGGTGCTGAAGATGGGCAAGAGGTTGCAGCAGAGAAAGAGGAGGAGGAGCAGCAGGGAGAGAACGCCCCCGCTCGTAGCCGAAGGGCCTCTGCCGTCAGCCGAGCTAGTGCTGCGGATGGGGACCGGGAGGGAAGTGCCGTCGGTCCCATGGTGTCATCCCAGCCGGTTCCCGCGTGTGTTATCGACCATGTTGAGGTGTCCCAAGCTGTCAACCGCCATGTGTCGCTGATGGTGACTCTGGACGGGTTGTACTGGTTGCCACAAACCTTCCCCTTTGAGTACTATGGTGCGTGTCCATGAGCCACGACACTGGCGTTGTGCTTTCGGTGTCACCGGGTGTGTGCTACATTCGCTCACATTATCCTCTGTATGTGCACCGCGCCTGCAGACCCCGCTGAGTCCACGCTCGTGGATGCAACGCCGGCGCAAGTTGTCGTTGGGGATGACGTCACCCTCATCGGAACCGGGTGGGGGGTGGCTGCTTCACGGCCCGTGCTGGTGCGGGTGCGCACAGAAGAGGAAGGCGCGAAGGTTGTGGAAGCGGGCTCTGCGAGCTTGGTAAATCCTGATGAAGAGGTGGAAGACCCCTCCACACGGCAATGGAAGGTGGTGTTCACGGCGCCGGTCATCACTCCACCCCCGCCGCCGTCTGACGAAGAGGACACGAAGAAGAAGAAGAAAGCGAAAGCCAAAGTGCGGCCGGTGTGGTTCGACCTGTCGTTTGACGGTGGCGCTGCCTGGTTCTCTGCGGCGGACGGCGTTGATGTTCACATCCAGGTGAAGGACCCGCCGCCTTCGTAGACCTAGGATTGTTGTAGGCTGCAACTTGTAGCCGCAAAGAACAACATCGCTGCTCACAGTTTCACTGTGCAATCGTGTCACCAATCCGTAGCGCGCGCTCTGGCTCATGTGCGGGGCGTTCAGCATGCATGTGGTCCGGGTGAAGTGTGTACTTTGGAAGCGTTTGTTGAGTGCACGAGTGTCACAGCACACACCCCACTACCCAATTCAACTCATGTCAAACCCGACACCACCGCCAGAGAGTGACAACAGGATGTGCTACCTAGGCAACAACATACTGCATGGCTGGGAAGCAATCTTCCAGGGAAGGACAGACAACGGGAGCAGCCTTGATGGACGCGTCTTCCAGGCCAATGGACAGCAGATGAAGAGAAGATGTTTCGTTGCCACCGTCATGCACCATGAGCGCAAACCTGCTCACACACAACATGGCGAACACCATCAACATGACAAGGAGCAACCGCAACAGTCACAGTGCAGCAACGACATACATGCTTCGATCAAGCGGGTCGAGGCTCGCCTCGACGCCACTCATGAGCAGGTAATCTTGTACGACACCAATCAACGAGAACACATGGTCGACAGCATCAAACGTCACGAGCGTTCGGACCCAGGTCTTGGTAGTTGATGCAGTGGCGTTGTATTGTGCGTCAGCCAAAGACTCGACCGGCATGATTCCCAAGCCGAAGACCTTTTCAGTGGCCACATCGAACGCAAGTGCCGACACTTGATGCCCATTGTCCAGGGTTTCGTGTGTGTGGACGAAGTCGCAAGTGTCAACGTTGACGGTAGCAACTCCCAGCTTTTGCTGTTTCAAGTCACAACCAAGCGGGAAGGGTAAGCACAAAACGTTTCTTCCAAGATCTACAACATAACGTGCCTTGCCGTTGATTAGCTCTGGAGCAGCCATCGTGTACGCAATAACATGGTGGATAGAATCGTACGTCGATGTGCCACCGATGATTGGACGGCCTTCGAACTGGCACAGTTGACGAATAGCAGATGTCTGCGTCCACACTTCAGGTGTGATGGGTCCATCATTGTTAGCTCCCTGTGCTTTGCGCGCGTACCTGCAGGTTGTACTCCACAATAGTGTGCTCGGTGGTGGCACTACCCTTCAGCGTTCCTGAAAGAACTCAGATGAGTGAGGAACTCGCAACAATCATCACCCACACATACAAGGTCGATAGTGAATAGGGGAAGAGGGAGCGTACCCGTTACATACACGACGCCACGGTCGGAGTCGGCATCCACAAACTGGCCATACCCTTCAAACTTCGGAACGGCAAAGGGCATGTCAGCGGAGAATACCAGCCCACCGGTGTTGAGGTCCAATGCCACCAAGTTAGTGACCTGGGAGGTGGTGTTGAGACCGAAGGAGAACCACAAACCCCGCGAAGGGTCGACCCTGCGCGAAGTGTCACGAAACGAAACTCGAGCGACGAACAGCCACCTCCACGCACGTGCAAACTTGTTGTCCAACCTGTTCGTCTTGGATTTGGCGGCCCAGTGGACGACGTGCACCAGTCATTGTATTCAAGCGCGCCAGCTGGAAGCGTGGTACTGGAAGGATTCCGTACAGGCCGGTTTGCACCGTGCTTGCAGCAGAAGGGACTCCCCAAACAAGAGCTGGAACTACGAGCAACATTGCTCCAGCCATCAGCTTGAAGAGCGGGAAACTTGTCTTCGGTGCCATGACTAACTCAAGTGGGGAGGGACACAAGCTTACAAGTGAAATGAGGTGGATGTGGGACCCAAATTCAAAGGCCGAGCCTCACTGCCCGACAGACGTCGAGCAGCGCGTCACACGCTGCAAAACGCTGACCCCCGTTTTGCGGCATGGGATATTACACACGCGTTTTGCTGGAAGTTTTGCATGCAGCCTGAGTGACAAGCGAGAGAGTCGGTGCCTGAAGCAGTGGTCGCGTCCGTCATGGCAGTGTCTGATGATGGCAAGGTCGAGGAAGCAAAGGCCTCTGTAGACGAGCCCCAACCGTCCGTCGCTCTGGAGAGGAAGCCGACACGGCTGACTTGTGAGCGTCCAGAGTTCTTGTTGATCGGCGACTCCATTACGCAGCAGGGCTTCGGACCGGATGGGTGCTGGGGCGCGCTTCTTGCCAACGAATGGACACGCTGCGCTGACGTCGTCAACCGTGGGTTTTCTGGATACAACACTCGCTGGTATGGTGATCATTTTGCTGCACTGTGTGAGGACGCAGAGGTGCTCACACGACCCGTTGCATTCGTGCAGGGTGCTGCGAGTTCTGGCGCAAGTGTTGAAGGGACGCACCCCTGACGTTGTGACAGTTTGGTTAGGGGCCAATGACTCTGTCATGAAAGAGCGAAATCCGAAACAACATGTGCCGGTTGATGAGTACAAGGTATGCCCATCCTTGGCTCTGCACTGCAGCGCATTCACCAACAACTTACTGACTTGCCCATCATCGCAGACGAACCTTGTCGAGATTGTCAAGCGTGTGCGTGCTGCGTGCTCCTCCCCATCTCAGCCCAGTGGACCACGTATTGTCCTCTTTACGCCCCCACCGGTGGATGGCGAACGTTGGTCGTCTTCGCGGTGCGCTGCACCTGTCCGCGTTGCGCAGCGAAGCGAAGCGATGTGTTTGACTGTGTGGTTGGTGTGTTTCGGTGTTGCCACAGTGGCGCTCCCGCACCCGACCGCAACAATAGTGTCACCGTGTTGTACGCCAATGCCGCGCGAGAGGTAGCTCGAGAGCTTGATACGGCTGTTGTGGATATCTGGACCCTGTTCAAGGTGTGCCGCGTGTTGGTGTCGTTCTGCGTGGTTGCGCTTCCTGAGGTGCTGATTCTACGCTCGCCTCCTGCTATTGCTCTTCGCCTGGGTTTTCGTTTAACTTCACAGGACGGGTTCCCCGACTCATGGAAAGAGCTGCTTCGCGATGGACTGCACCTCTCCCGAGAAGGGTCGCGTCTCACATTCGCTGAGTTGCGCAAGGTGCTTGTCACCACCTGGCCTGAATTGGACCCTGAACGAATGAGCTTTGACATGCCTGCGCACCAAGAAGTTGTTAGCACAGACCTTGATGCCAGTTTTCCGTTTCCCAGCTAGCCGACGGCCGAGAAGCTTGCGGCAGACACTCGGCAACTGAACAATTTGAATTTTCATGGACAAATTTGGACAAAAATCAAGAGCCAATTCTGTCATGGGAGAAAGATGTTGGAAGCTTCCTCTGCCCAGCGTCCCTGTTGCATGAAAAGCCATCACTTCGCATACAGACAGCAGCCCCGCCCAAGCGCGTGAAATGGCAAAGCACATTGCGACGCGCACGTCCGCTATCGAGAACGCGTTTCATGATGTCATTGTTCCGTACCTCGAAGCCGGTGGCTTGTCGGATGTGGCAACGTGTGAATACTTGGCCAGCACGTTTTGTGAAGAGATGCGGGTTGCTCTGAATGAGCCAGAGTATGACGGTGACAGTGAAGAGGAGACCAAAGCTGTTGAGTTGACCAAAGCCCAGCGCCACGCTCGCAACAAGGCGTTGAAGCGGAAGGGTGGCGCGCGTGCCGCAAAAGGCGAGGGCACATTTCGCGTGAAGCGTACCTGTCAGATTCCGTTCCAAACCGCGGAAGATTTTTTGACATCAGAGCTCCCAGAGGCTCTGTGTGATGCCGGTGTTGCAGACGATGACACCTCTGAGATTGTCACATCGCTGTTGGACGCCCTGGTGGGCACCGGCGCCGTTCGGGACGCGGATGACGACGCGTTCGACCTGATCACGGACGAGGACGGCTCCAAGATGGTGGATCACGAGCCCACAGTTGGTGCATCATGTGTGGCGCTGCTGCAGGAGGATGATGAGTGGCATGTTGCCATTGTGCGTGACGTGTCCGGTGCTGCGGAGGGCTTCTTCGTTGTCGAGTTCACCGAGTACGCCAAGCAGCAGCGGGTTGCGCGGAAAGAACTGGTGTTGGACGTCGATCGTGCGGATCTTGTCGAAGAATTGACGGAGGGCACCTGCGAAATGTGTGAACGCGATACTGCGTTGACGGCACACCACCTCATCCCGAGGCAAATGCATTCCAGGTGAATGACTGCTGTTTTGCGTTGTGAGCCGTTGTGCCCCCATGGCTCATGCAGGCGTGTTGGGGTGAGTCTTTTACAGATACCTGAAAAAGGGCCTCACTCAAGAGTTCCTGAACACGTGTGCGATGATCTGTCGCAAGTGTCACAATGTGGTGCATCGGTTCAAGACAAACGCGGAGCTTGCGCGAGAGTACGTGCGCTGGCGATGTTCAGTGTGGGGAACAACGTGTTGGTGGTGCTGACTGTTGCCTGCTGCCTGCTGCCTACAGTTACTCAACACTACACAAGCTGCTGGCAGAGCCATACATCCAGCGATGGGTGGCCTACGCTCAGAAAATTCCAGCAAGAACGCGTGCTGAGGCACGTGCCCACTTGCGTAACGCCAAGTGAATACGCCTAGCACATGTTTGCGTTGGTGCTTTTTGTTTTGTTTTGTTCAGTGTAGACTTGTGTGTTTCTATGCTGTGCTTGTATTGCTCGATGTGGAGGCTCTGTTCTGCTGTTGTCTGGTCACGTAAAACGTTCGAATGCATTTCTGCGTGTGAGTCAGAGACTGACTCGGTCAGTTGGAGTGGTCCGGATAACAGTGTGACGTTTAGCGTTTTTTATCCCGGCAATTTCGCGCGACAGCGTGGCTCGAATGTGCCCGTCCCTTCACTGCGTTCCGCCGAGCCAAGGCCCCTTCCCCATGTCGAACGAGCCAGCATATGCAAAGCTCCTTGGCGAGAACTTTGTCGCTTATGTGAAGGAGCTGCCGTGCGTGTTAGGGCGTGCGGTGAACTGTTCTGTTCCCTTGACCGGCCACAAGATCAGCCGCCGCCATGCCATCATCCACTGGGCCCAAAATCACTACGAGCTCGAGATCATCAGCAAGAATGGCGCTGTTGTAAATGGTGGGTGCGAGCGCGTTGATATTTCACGTCACATACAGTCTCAGCGTGGGTGGGGGCACGAACGTGCCCGTCGCCGCCACGACTAACTCGACCAAACGTTTCGCGCGCCGATTGTGCAGGTGCATTCCACCAAGCCTCGTCGACACGCGTCCGTCTGGAGTCAGGCTCTGCCATTCGCCTGGGCACGTGTTGCTTCTACTTTCTCCTTCCTTTGGCCCTGCTCAAACCCGGCCCCTCGTATCGAGAACTTGCTCGCGAGACACTGATTCAAAACGCCAAAGAGCACCCGAGTGGTCTCAGTGTGCACGCCCTGGCGGAAAAGGTGTCCGAGAGGTGCGTGCGTGTGCGCGTGCGCGTGTGCACTGGTGTGTGGCATCGATCCCTTCGTTGCAGTGTGTCATGAAAGGCGCTTGTTGAGGGATGGCCTGACGCGCGCTGTCGACAGATTTCTGTTCTTCCGACAGCCACAGCAATTTCGGAGGTTGAAGCTCGGCATGAGGTGAGTCCACGCAAGCGCAGCGAGCCCACAAGGAGGCTATTGCGCCCTTCACCTTCTCATTTCTCATCGTCGCCATGTGCTGATTGTCATCTCATTCCTCTCTCAGAAACGCTATGTCCAAACCCCCGTTTGTGCTGGACAAGTCTGGTGCGTGCCCTGCCTTTTGTTTGTTGGCACATTGTACGCTCGCATTGCTTGCGCTGTCATAGGGTGACGTTCGTGTTTTTGGTGGTCCCCTTTGTGCTACAGGTCCTATCCAACTCTTCCGTTTGCAACCTGTTGGGGCTGGGGGCTCTGAAGCTGGAGCCGGGGCTGCTGTTGCGAAGCCTGCATCCACATCTGCCCCCACTGCCCCCACACGCACACCGACGCGCTCGCCCACACTTGGAACCCAAGCACCACAACTACAACCACAACCACAACCACAACCACAAGCACTAGCACAGCCACAACTACAAGCACCACAATCCCAAACACAGAAACGGCCTGCACCTTCGCCGCAGCCTCAGGGTGGCTTGGAGCCTCCAGCTCAAAAGCGCCGAGCCAATCCAACTCCAGCTACGACCAGCGCTGACGGCGGTGCTGCGCCTCAGCCATCAACTCTTGCCAAACCTGCCGCCCCTTCAGCCGCATCAGGTGGGGCACCTTCTTCTTCCGCTGTTCCTGTGGTTGCTGCGAGTGGTGGCGCGACCCGCGCTGCGGCGCCCACACCTCCTGCTGCACCCATTCCAAGTGCCACACACACCCTGCCGACCCCCTTGGCTGTTGGCACCGCGAGTGCGGGTGGGCTGGCGAGTGACATCCAGGCCACGTTGGCGTCGCAAAGCCAAGGCGACGAGGCGGTAGACCTTGTGGATGACGCTGGTGACGAGCAGAGCGGGGATTAGCCATCCGTCCTCTCTCATGCACATGGTGGTGTGGTTCGGAGGTGTGGGTGATCGTAACAAGGGCACACTTTTTTGTTTTGTTTCTCTCATCGCCACTTTCGCTCGCACACCAACACTGCTGCGCCAAATACAGTGCGCCTATTCTGGTTTCACGCACGCCACTCAACCACGACTCGCTACAACGAAGCTTGAGGCCCGCCGTGCTGATACGACGGAAAAGAAGGTCCTGGTGCGTCGTTCCTGTTCGGCGCACCATTTGTGAAGTCACTACTGAAGCTGCCGGGCGTCCGGGTAAACGACCCATCACGACTGCTTCGGTCAATCGGAACCCCTGTGCAAAGTGGACGTCTCACTCACATGTCATCGACAAAAAGGTACCCACGCACGCACACACACGCGTACCTGGGTTCATGAGGCTGAAGGTGCCACCCATGTCAATGAACAGTTGCGAGGCACAAAACAGCATGAACGCCTTCACCAAGATGTTAATGCTGATGCACACCAAGCTAAAGTACAGCAGGCCCGCCAGGTCGCCGTGGTTGAACAACATCCAAATGATGTCGGTCACAATGGACAAGAACAGGCCGATGACTAACGCCAGCACTTGCTTGCCCTGTTGGTTGGCGGTAGCAACCAGCGCAACGAAGGGAAAAACCACCTGAACCAAGTATACAAGGCAAGGTGCAAACAGTGTGGGCGTTATATGCATGCACATCGAAGGCAGAGCATGCCAGAGCAAGGCAGCCAACCACCCTTGCCAGACATGGCACGTACATTGTACGGGGGGCAAGGGCCGATCCCACCCACTATCGTGACGACCTGCGCACCCTGCCGCGTAAGTTTTTGTGCTTAACACTGCACTACCCCCAAGTCACGCAGAGGCGTGTGGATTTGCTGCCACAGACTGAGCCCCACGCACCAACGACACATACGCGGCCTTGTTCACCCGTCCGCTCCAACCCATGTGTGTCTGACGGAACGCGGCAAGACCGCGGTCACAGCGCTCCTCCGAAGGCGGCACCACACGGAGTTACGCGTAACGTGGTTGTTTGAAGCGCGTCGCAGCACTGCCGGCGGCTGCGAGGCGTCGGGTAAATCCAAGGCAGCTCCGAACTCGTGTGGCTTGCGGCACGATGCAAAACAAACGTAAAAACATGCAGATAAAAATGCAAAACAACAAAATAACAAAAACAATGTGGTTCCCTTGTTTGCCCTGTCAACAATACCGCGTGCCTTTGCTTCGTTTGCTCGCCGCAGCACGCCACACAGCCGCCACACACGCCCGTCGCTTCGTACACGCCGTAACACCGCCATGGCTGGGTGAAAGGCCACTGTTCTGCCGCATTCGAAACGCCGTGTGGCCCGTCCTTGTGTGACCCGCCGCTACCATGCCAGTTCATGTGCGATACCGTGCCCAGCTGGTGCTTGATTCGGAGGGGTTTTTCACCATTCCTGACAAGGAGCCAACAAACGTTACCCTTGGAGACATCAAGGCGCACTGGCCTTTCCAAGGGAACTTTCACTTCAGGTGGGTGCTACGTGTGTGGGTGCAACGTGGGTGTGTGTGGTGTGGTGTTGGAGTTGGTGCTGCGTTTGTGCTGGTTGTCACATACGTGCTGCTGCCCGCCTGTACAACAGAGTGAAGGTCCCAGACAGCACATGTGCGTTTGCATGGCTTGATCTTGTGAAGGATGACGAGCCTGTTCCCTCGAGTGGACACACGGAGCTTGTGATCAAGGTGTGTCGGTTCTTCCGTTGTACCATCCCGGCCCCTGTTGTTGCGTTGTTGTGTTGTTTGCTTTGTTCTGCCTGCTTGTCCTCTTGTAACGCACAGAGGTGTGAATTGTTCGTGTGTGCTCGCTCCACGATGCATGCCCTCCACATGACCATCTCTCTCCCCACCATCCCGTGTCCATCCGCCCTTCTCCCCCCATCGTGCAGGTGGTGTGCCTGGACCATGCCTCTTGTTTTGCAGATCCACTGCCGACGGACAAACTT
>Ga0213833_1002320_pt1 | contig 12337 bp, 20 predicted proteins | sample SWATP21_FD_160575 | JGI IMG/M metagenome (GOLD analysis project Ga0213833, IMG submission 160575) | Coastal seawater microbial communities from Marineland, Florida, United States - SWA TP2 #1 | ecosystem: Environmental > Aquatic > Marine > Coastal | place: USA: Florida | collected 2016-08-14
GTGGTGGTGGTGGCTTGTTGCCACGACCAGATGTCGTATCTTGGATGTAGGTAGGCTGGATGTAGGCTGGCTAAGTTCCGCCGTGAAGGTACAGCGCGTCCAACTTGTCGTTGCTCGCTGTGTAAGGAAGTGGCCGTGTTTGCAAGTGCGAGAGTTGGTACAAGAGGTTGGTGTTGATGCTGTGAAACGTGCCGCGTGTGCTATCAACAACACACTCCCTTCAGCCTACAACGACCTAGCCAAGGGGTGCAGCCGTAGGGGAGCTGCTTGTGCCTGCCTCGTTTGCCACATGGGCAGAAGCCGTGCCTTTTGGCTCTCCTGATGCCGCCGCCGCTTGCTCCTCAGTCGCCTTCGCATCTGCCCCGCTTCGCTGTCTAGCGTGTGATGGCGTGGCCAATTCAAATCTGGTGCTTCGATGCCCGCGTCGGGCGGCCTCAAATTCATCCAGTGACTCCATTTCGTCGTCGTCATTGCCATCCCCCCTGCGCCGAAGCCCTCGCTTGCTGGACCCGTGGCGTCGACGGCTACTCCTGCGACCATCATCATCGCCACCATCATCAAGATCACGCCGACTGCGCTCCCTACGACTCGGGCTGCGCTCTCTGCGACTCGGACTGCGCTCTCTGCGGCTCGGACTGCGCGCCCTGCGACTCGGACTGCGCTCTCTGTGGCTCGGGCTTCGACTCCGACTCCGCTGGTGCCTGGGGCTTCGACTCCTCCGCCTTCTGTGACTGGGACTGCGATGGCGCTCCCCATTCCCCTCGCCCTCATCCAACAACTCGTCGCCGTCATGATACGACCTCGCGTCACTGAACCCATCATCCGATGCCAGCGACCGCATGGATTTTTTGCTCATCATGGCAGACAACCCGCGGCGCCCATGTTCCCGGCCGGGCCGGCGTCTCGAGCCGCCGTTGCCGCTGGGCGACTTGTCGGTGCGTCGTGAAGAGCGGTGGCGACCAAGGCGGCGCGAAGAACGATGACGCGCACCGTGTGCCGGCGTGTCCACGTCGTCCTCGCCGTAGCTGCTGTCGCTGTCGTCGCCGTTGGCGTCGCCACGGCTGTGCTTGGAGCGCAGTGAACGCTTCGAGCGTGATCGAGACGCTCGTTCCCGCTTCTTTTGCCGTCGTTGCTGGTGATGGGCCTCTGCCAACGACTTGACCTGGTGGCTCAAAGCACCCAACACGTGAACGTCGCACCTACCACCCGCAAGCCACCGCAGCAACCCCACAACGCCAGCGCACATCCGCAAGAAAAACACTTCACCACATCCACAAACAAGCGAAACAAACACCAAAACAACAGCCACTGAACAGAATGGCGTGGCCTGCAAAAAAGCAAGCGTACATGCACGCATGGTGCACACACATTGTGGTGGGATGCGATCACTTACATGTGCCAGGGTTCGTTCACGGGGTTCCTCTCTGCGACTTCGCCTCGCTCTCTCACGCTGTGCTCGTCGTCGAGCCATTGTGTCCATGTTCGCTTCCTCCGCGTGACGCCGTCGAGCTTCTGCGGCACGTCGACTGGCTTTGGCACTGCGGCTCGGTGTCTTGCTGAGTTTTATGTATTCCAGGTTTTTGGCACAGCCGTCAGAGAAATGTTCGCGTGTGTGTGCGTGGTGGGGTGTTGGATGAACAACACAACAGCACAACAGCACAACAGCACAACAGCACAACAACACAACATGGATGACATAATCACAACGCGAACACGCAACATACCGCGCCACACAATGCACACGGGTTGAGTCGACGCAAGCAACAAAGAAGAGCCACAACCATTCGTGGCTGTGGTTTACGGTGCCGCGCATGGACATTGAATGCTGGAGGTTGGAGGAAGCACGACGCACCTATTGTGGTGGGTGTGGTGAGGCGAGAACACTCCCGCATCATCATCATCCGAGTCGGCATCGGCTTCAGACAGTGCATCCGGCAACTCTCCGAGTTCAAACAGACCTCCTGCCTGTATGGACAACTTCGCCTGCACAGCCCGGCGTTCTTGTGCAATGGCACAGCAACAACAGCAAGCATGCGCTGGCAGGTTTTGGCAGTACGTTTTGCTTTCCTGCAGAGCCCCGCCGCGGCGCACACACCATCCGCGTGTGCTGTGAGACAAATGCACAGTGACGGCTTGCGAGAACAACACAATGCATCAACACGACGTCTTTCACACGTCACAAAGAGCCGCTACGGTGCTGCTTGCGCGTGTGTACGTGGGGATCACACGATTCGTCACAGCCCACAGAGCAACGTACCACTCCAGTGTACCGCTGAACACCTGAACGAGTCAACGGTCCGATGACGCAGGGACAGAATAGCCACCACACTGACGCGGCCACACAACCACAGAACCCTGACAGGTTCAGGGTTTGCGATGCACTGGCGTTGTATCCGACGGTCACACATGGACAGCAGAAGGCACAAACACCTGGAAGCAGGAGCACGCAAGCAAGCGCATTCCATGAACATGACCGTCAGTCCCCCTCGCCATGCCCTTGTCAAAACCGCCACTGGTGCAACGAAACGTCCACCGCGCGCGCAAGCAGTGCGTTTCGCCACGGTAGTCACCCAAAACAAAGACGCACACAAGCTCGTATCGCCCTCACAGCAGCTGAACAAGCCCCTGGACATGATATCTCCCGAGTGGATGTACCTGAAGAAGGCAAATGCTCCCAGTCAACCTTGGCCAGGTGATGGCACGGTGCTGCGTCAACACAGCAGCTGCCTGGGCGTACGCCATTGAAACCGCAACACCTTGCTTCAGAGACCAGTGCGTGCAAACGCCTCGCAAAGCCTATTGACGCCTCTTTCATCCAGCTACGATTACGCGTGACCATTCACTCATGGCCCACACCTAGTCCTCCGCAGCCGGTGGTGCTGGTGCCGGGTGACAACCCCGAAAACAAGCTACCAACAGAGCAGCAGGCAGGAGCAGCGGCCGCAAGTTTCGGCCCGAAACGAAACGAACTGGAAAACTCCAGTTCGATACCCAGTGAGTTTCGGAACGAATCCGCTCTAGTTGTGTTCGCCTACGTTCTCACTCACACCAAGGATACATTCATCTCGCCCAAAACTGCTACGAAGGATACAATCACACACCTGAACAGGTACCCACAGCGTGCCTACAACGTCACAGTCGCAGCGGCGTCACGCTTTTGTACCGCGCGCAAAACTTTGCCGTAGGCCAAGGAGATGCTTGGGGTCCACTGTGTAAGAGAGAGAGGAGGAGGAGGAGGAGGAGGAGGAGGAGGAGGAGAATGGGCAAACAACACACAAGGAGTGTCAGTGATATCACGTGTGGGCACGTGAATGCAATGCAATGCAATGCACAGAACACCGTGCAGTCAGGCGCGTACCACAGTCGTGCGGGAGTGCAGTCCATTCACCACGGCCTGGATTTCCTTGCGCGAGACGCGCGAGGAGCCATCCGCCACGACACGCTCCAACTCGCGCAGGTGGTCACGGATGATGGTGGCCGTCGGCGATACGAGGCCGTGTAGCGCCCGCAACTGTGTGCGGCCTGGATCCTGGGCTGGGTTGGGAGCTGCGGGTTGGGCAGGCGGGGGTGCCACGGGGAAGGGAGCCATGGCGATGCCAGGCGCACCAGAGCCAGCGGAGACCACGCCACCGCCGGAAGCCGTGTTCGCCTGGACCAAAACAATAGCCAGGAGGCAAAACAAGTGAGTGAGTGAGTGAGTGAGTGAGTGAGTGAGTGAGTGAGTGAGTGAGTGAGTGAGTGAGTGAGTGAGTGAGTGAGTGAGTGAGTGAGTGAGTGAGTGAGTGAGTGAGTGAGTGAGTGAGTGAGTGAAGTGTTTGACGGCATGCGGTTTTCGGTTGTGCTGCACGGGGCAACAAAGAACCGTGTTGACAAGAGCAGCCATAGTGACTTGTTATGTGATGAACCATTGTGATGAACCATGGTGTGTGCGCGTTCCGCTGCAACTGCTACTGCTGCTGCTGCTGCTGGCGCTCGTGTACAAGTGCAACACTACACAATGCATGCGCAGACTTGTCTTGTGTGTACGCGCGCGTGCTGTGCCTGGTGCAACCCGTGTGTGTGTGTATGCGCGCGCTGAGATCGGTGCATGGAGTGCTTGGGTACCAGTACGTCGATGTGTTGGGGGTGGACACACCAAAGAAAACGACACAGGAAGGCAGCCAGACAGACAGACATCAGACACACGGGATGGGCTTCACAGCCTCCAAGGCTTGTGATGCCGCACCACCAACCACTCTTGGACTCTACAAGACCACAATGTAGCGGGCCAGCCAGCGCGAGAAGAAAACAAAACACCAACACACTCTTTGTGCGCAGCGTGCGCCTGCATGCATGCAACCTTCACATGCGATTGCGCGGCTCGAGCAGGAAGCACAGCGCATCATGTCAACTTCAGCATGTCCAGCACTCGCCATGACAACTCGTACGCCAGGAATCCGGCACCATTTGCGGGGAAGGCGCGCAGCAAACAGGGAGAAAGACCACGCCAAAATCCCATGAAGCCATCCGTCTTCCAGATCTGAACGTTGCGCAACCCAGCACAGGAACACGAACACAAACACGAACACGACACAACCAGAGAAAACGCAACGGGGCATTGAGTCGTCGCAACGGCGGGTGGGGGCCACATGACAAAGCAAAAGGTATAGCATACGTGTCGAGAACAGCTAATGATTCCGCCGTCTGGAAAGAACCTGGAATTGGGGAACCGGCGTGGCCGGTCATAAGGCTGCAGTTGGATCAACGACTTCACGATGTCCATTGGGTACGACACAAACCAACACACAGTGCCAGCACATCCTCCAGCAACCATCTGTGATACACAGAGCCATTCGCAACAGCATGGGAGCATCAGCACGTCGTGGCCACGACTGTGGGCACGACTCCCAACATGCACCGTCACCGACAACGCACCGTGCGAAGCGGACTCAAGTCCTTGGTTTGTTCTCCCTCTGGTGTGAGCTTGATTTTGAGGTACTCGTACGTCCCAAACTGCCCCACATAAGAAGGCACCTCTCGAGCAATCGTAGCAATCATGCCACGGCACAAGCCTTTGAGACCTGGACACGGAACAATGAGTCAAGCCACATGGACGAAACGAAGCCTCTGGGAAAGCACCGCGAAACACGAACCCGCTGTTCCGTAAATCTCCTTGGCACAGTTCCAAGAGCCAACGTCCGTGGTCGTGGCAGCTTGCAGTCGGCACTTGACCAACTCCACCGGCCCCACCACCACAGAATTCACGAAGCCGGCAAAGGCCCCGGCGCTCATGATTTCGTACACAGTGAGCTCGCGTTCCGTCTCACCAGTGCGCTCCGCCTCCTTCCGAATTCGCCGCTCGAAAAACCATTTGGCCTGTGCCACGGTGGTGGGTACAGCGATGAGTGCACACCGTAGCAACAGTGGCAGTGCACAACGAAGAAGAACAACAACAAAACAAGAAAGGACAGAGCGTGTGGCAGCCAGCAGACGCGGGTGAGCAAGCGTGCGATACAACACACAAGCACAGCGGGGCTCTGCACGCAGGGGTACGCACCTGCCCATATGATGCAAACACCACCGCATTCACAAGCGGGACTGTGATCAACGGACTGGCCATGCCTGCAATGGGGAAGAACACAATGCATGATGGTGACCATTGTCAACGTTACCTCAGGGTGACAGGCACGCCAAGCAACTCGTGTACCAAACTCGTGTACCCACCTTTGTACAACCCTCGGATGCCCTCCTTGCGGACAGTTTGTGATAAACACTCTGCCACGCCCTTAAACTCATCTGGTCTGGTTTGCAGACGAACTGCCAACACGCAACCACAATAGCGCTCCGAACCCACATCACTTGCACGCACGACCGAGAACAACACGCCACACAGTGTACCTTTGATTGTATCAAAAGGGTGACCCACAACCGTTGCAGCAACTCCTGCCATGGACCCCGCAACAAAATCGGCCGAAGCGCTGCGATCCATATCATCCGCGGCTGACTTGGTTGATTTGTGCAACAACTGCGCAGCGCACAAACCACGCGACACACGTGGCACCATTGTCAGCCGATGCCGAGCTGGAGCACCCAGCAAGCCATGTCGAACAATAAGTGGTGGACACCACGACAACCCCGTACGAACCAGTGACCCTTCCCATCGTTCACGAAACAGCTTTCTGTTCACTCGAGCCGCCCGCGGAAGTGCGGCGTACATCTTCCACAGCTCATCAATATCCACGGCAGTGCCAGCTCCCAATGCCCCATGCTCGCCTAATTTCGACACGCCGCACACTCAATCGTGTAAGCACAGCAATACCAAGGCGCCCAGTGAAGGCATGCGGCCACGAGAAGGCGCCCAGTGAAGGCATGCGGCCACGAGCACCAACCAGCTCAATCTGTGCACCAGCACTCACGTTGTGCCAACCGCAACATGTGGATGAGCTGGTAACAGCCCACATGCACGCCCTCCTTCTTCAACGCCGCTTGCAGGTCCTTTTGTGGGATGACAGTGTCGTCCGGGGAGCGGCAGCGTAGTGAGTCCAGCCCACGCAGCACGCGCACCAGCGCAACAAACTCTGCACGCGTGTCGGGCTGGGCCTCGGTGTTGGCCAGCATGGTCGCAATGTACACGTGCTCGTCTTTCATCGATTTCCAACCACCAATGGCGGTGTCCAGGGTCGAACACGGCAAGGCGTGGTCGTCAGGCGAGGGGAGGGCAGGACTGGCGGCTCGCACGCGCTTTCTCGTCGGGAAGCTTCGCTCCACCAAGACACAACCCAGCGTCGTCGACGCCGGCGGCCACAGCGTCCCTGCCGGCTCAGACGGCTGTTCTTCCATCAGTACCGCAAGAGTAATGGTGTCAACAGACAAGTCTGGCGCAAGGAAATCCCAACGCAGGTGGGTAGAGGGCGGTGGGATACGCAACCAAAAGTGCCGCAGCGGCGTTGGCAAACCAAAGAAAAGGCCAAGAAGTTGGCCATCAAACGATTGCGGCGCATGCGTGGTGAAGTACATCCGTGCTGAAGTATATGGTGGGCGATCTGCCTGGTCTCCTGGCGTCGTGTGTAGTTCACTTCACACACGATGGTGCTGCACACGCTCTACATCTTCACCCGACGCGGGGTGTGTTTGTACTATAAGGACTACAATCGTCCGCGAAACACGTTGGCGGAAACGCCAGAAGAAGACAAGAAACTTATGTATGGCCTGCTGTTCTCCCTGAAACAGCTGGTCAACAACCTGTCACCTGTGACGTGAGTCCGGCCCGCTGTGGCGTTCGCTCGTGAACCCTTCGTTAACCATGCCACGTGCTTGTGCTGTCCCCGTGCGTGCTCCAGTCCAAAGGTCGGCATGACAAGCTTCAAGGCAAAGGCGTACACACTCCACTTGTTTGAGTCGGCTACAGGTTACAGGTTTGTGCTGACGAGTGATGGCACGATGGGAGACCTCCGTCCGTCTCTCAAGCACATCTACTGCAACGTTTTTGTTCCGTATGTTCTTCGCAACCCATTGTACAAGATGAACTCCCCCATCGTGAATCACAGGTTTGCTGCTGAGCTGGATGCGTTCGTGGGCAGCCTTACTCGAAGGTAGCTAGCTGAGCGTCCGTCGGCACTTTACGTTTCGTTTACATTGCCAATCACTCGCCTTCTGTCAATGGATGCTGTTGACTCCGAGTAGCACTGAAATGCACTGAAATGCAGTTGATCAACGGGAAAGAACACTTGTGTGACTTGTCAACAAAAACTAACGACAGCGGCACACCGACAGCACGCTGCACTCGCTTCTTTCGTCTCTACGCGTCAAAAGCTTTGATGGCTGAAAGCAGAACCCGAGACTCTGTGGCAAAGTCCAACGGACGGGCTGCGGCACATTGCACACGCAGGCGCTGTTGATCGTTGTACGAATCCAGCTGCTCCACCAAACCCCAGAGCACAAGTCAGAGCTGCCGACACAACAGCACAGGAAACGCTTGCGTGCATCAACGCACCGAAACCTTGAAGCGCATGATGTAGGTCTTGTACGCGGCCTCCTTGAACTTCTGGTCCAACTCAGCTGTGGCCTCGTCCTCAGGCTTCTCGTTGAAGAGTGCCTGCAAGTCGCCAGCCTTGCTTCCGACCGTGCTTTCAGCCGTCTCATTGAACATGGTGGTCCATGTGCTGCCACTATGGTCTGCCACGCTCACGGACAAGATGTATCGGTACTCTGGTGCGTCCATCTCGACTTGGCACTTTTCACAGCGCCACCGACCCGGTCCAGCCTGGAGCAACAACAAAAAAACACAAAGGACGCAGGAACAAGATCACCACACGCAAGCTAGGGTCGTGACGCCCTTCGCTCAGCCGCAACAACAAGCACAACAAGCAGAGAGCACACACCTCGTCCACACGCTTGTTGCACTGGCGACCGTCGCGCATGCGCGGGCACGCCGGGTACCAGCTCTTCTTCGAGGGCTTGATGTAGGCAACAGATGCCTTGACGGTCACGTAGTCAGGCTTCTCTCCGTGACCCAAACCTTCCTCCCCAATAGCTGCAATGGACTTGCGAGAGGAGGCGTTGGAAGACGGTCCACCACCGCCTCCAGACGTTAGAGAGGCAGCACTCGTCAAGCCGTCAGGGTTGGCAGCCAACCACGTGCGCAGGTGCGTTGCCTCCGGAATGTCAGGGTTGAAGTCCACCTTAGTCGTGCGCCATGTGCCCAACGTCTTGCCGTTGTACTCGCCAACCACACCACCCTTGATGGCAATCAACGCGTCGCCACTCATAGCCTCGGCAGGCAAGTTGGTCTTGTCGCTGTGTGAGTTGGGGAACCAACGGAAGCATCAGTGAGCGGCATGGCGGAGACGGGACAACAAGCCACAAGCACAACGTACCCCCACAGCGTCAGCCGAATGGAGGAGCCAGAGTCGTCGACCACATCCATGTCACGCTTGGTGGTGTTGCTGCCGCTCCGCGTGGTGATTTCGCGGATCTCTTGCGGGTTGCGCACGTAGCCAATCACATCCACGCGTGCACCTTTTTCCAGCTCCGCGATGCGGTTGATGGGCACGAACTTGTAGCTGACCATTTTGATGCGGGAGTCTTGCGGAGCCAGTGAAATTTGCGTGGTCCGGTTGAACGTAATTGCGTGGTCATTCGTGATCGATGTGAAACGCTTCTTGGCCAATGAGATGCGACCGCCAGAAATGAAGTACACCTGCTGCGGCTGGATCATATCAAAAAACTTCGTTGCTTCGTCGTTGAAAAAGGTACCCTGGATCTCCGTACCCTGGACACAACGAAGAGCCATCCACAAACATCAAAACGCCGCCCACAGCACGCGGTGGCATGGTGTTCCGTGAACACGCACATTTTCGTCGATCAAGTCGACACTGAACACCTTGCCAGACGAGCGGGCATTGCTCCATGTTCGAACGTCGCTCTTCGCGGTCACGCGAACCTTGATCGTGAAGTTCGAGGAGTACGGATTCAGCGCGTCCACTGGCTGGTAGTTCGTCACCGGAGCCGACGCAGCAACAGGGCCTGGCCAGCAAGAACGAGCCCATATCACAAACAGTTAAACACCAACCCCCACATGAATGAAATGACCATGATGCCACTAGGGATGGCACAGCAACAACCACAGTCGCCCGAGCGCACCACGAGAGGAGTAGCCCGCACTGGGTGCAGAGTAGCCCGACGAGTAGCCACCTTGAGGCTTGGTTGCGGCGCCAGCACCAGCACCAGCGGCACCGGCCAGGGGCTGGAACAGAGAACACCACACCGTGAGGAGGAGCAAAGTGGTGCAGCGCAGAGTCGAACCCCACCGTGCCACCACAAGTGCTCGCGTACCTCGCCACTCACGACGTTCGTGGGGGAACCCACAATAGCATCGCCAGGTGCAGGCATGACGTTGCCCACCCCAATGATGATCAGCACGCTGAGGGAGAACACATAAAACACACAGCCATCACATTGTGACCGACTGATACACGGCTGAGAAGAGTGGCAGCACGCACTTTCGCTGCTGGATCTTGCTCACAATGTACTCCACCACCTCAATCAGTGTGGTGACCTTGAGCTTTGACACCACCTGTGCACGGGATAGGATAAGGTCAACAGATAGGAAGGACACGGCTGCCTGCACGACGCACATCGTTGAGCTGGGTGGTGATGATAGCTTGCATGAAGTTGACGCCATCAGACACCGTCAAGCTGCACACCCACACAGCAAACCCGTGAGCACAACAATGATGAACGCGGTTCGAGCACAGATACCCTGTCACAAACCTCATACGCTGGCCGTTCGGCATGGGCTTCATCTTGACGATCTGAGTCACGGTGTGTGAGCAACACATTATCCTCGGTTGCAACACACACAGTCACACCGACACACCTGTAGCATCATCCGTGCTGGATGATCACCATTGGAAATGGCACGAAGGGTTCCAGAACTCAGGGACATGGTGCACGAGGAGGGTCGATGCAAGGCCGACGACGACGTGGGTTCCACGGACACACCCCAGTTCGACTGAAGAAAGTGCGCGCCATTTCGCGGGCTTTCTGGATGATGTGTGTAAGATAGCATTATGGAACTATTTCTCCACCTTTCTGTGATGATCACTTCGGGACGGAGCGGCTGTGTCAGCTGGGGGCTGAAACAGCTGAACATGTTTTTCGTTCTTTCGTGCCGTCAGTCGTCTGTGTGCCCTAGGGGAAGCAACCTTCACCCGCCCTTCCAAACCCCACGCGCTCTCCCCGTTTCGGGCTGCTACGTTCAGCCTGATCTGTGTGCATTCTTGTTCGCACGACGTGCTGTGTCCACCCTGTGGGCATCACTTGGCTTGTGAACTCGAGTCCCTTTTCCCGCCGATCCCGCCCCGGCTGGGGCGGGTTGCGTAGCCGCACCATCGGTGTGAGTGACTTGCGCGGCCTTTGCTTGTGCCTTTTTATGCGCCAGTGTGGTACATTGTGACGTGTACAATGGCTTGTGGTGTGTGGATGTTGTCGGCGCTCGGCGCTGGGCCCATGGGAACTCACGACGTCTCTGCCGGGCATGCCTGGTGTCGCGCGTGGATACATGGCAGTGTGGACGTCACCTGTCGCAACGCAAGTTGGCTGGACAAGCTTGTGCTTTCGCTTCGCTTTTTGCAAGGTGGTGAACGCTTGCTGCCGTTGCGCCTCACCAACGCACGCACGCACACACACACCACGTACACGCTCATCACATGCACACATCACGTACACGCACCGCACTCGACCCCTCTTGCGATGCGAGTGTTGTCGCGTGGGACCGTCTTGTTTTTCGCTGCCTGCTGTGTCCACGGCCCGTGTTATCCGGTTGCGTGTGACGTGACTGCAGAGTGCACAACACACCCACACGTCTCGGTATTCTACCGCCCAAGCTGAACTCTTGCCGTGGAAAAGTGCATGCTTGCCGAGGTACGCTACGCAGCTGTCCCCGGACGTTGGCTCAGTGTTGGAACACTGCTGACAGTCCCGCTTCGTTTCATGGATACGTGCTTGAACCAAACGTCCCGTGGACGACCCTCGCTGCTCAACCAGTGCCTCGCCGGTGTGGCACGTTGCACGGCTGCCTGATGATGTCCCTGACGTAACGTGGCCTTGCCCTTCCTCGTCTATCTTTGACGCTGCGCTGCTGTTCGCCGTCCCACTCGCTACCTTCTGCGTGAGTGCGTTAGATTTTGCTGCTTGCCAAGGATGCAGGCTACCACCGCCCCGCCGCGACCCGTCGTGCGCATGGTGAAGCCACCACCTCCCCCTGTTCCCCGCGCGGCCTCCCACCGCCACCGTCAGCCACAGCCACAGCAACAGCAACAACAACCGCCACAGCAACAGCAACGTCGTGGTGCACCTCCCCCACCCCGCACACATCGCCCGCCTCCGCCGCCACGTCCCCGTCCTCGCGGAGGCTCGAACGCGAGCTCTCACACGGCCGGTGGCGCTCAATCCCACAAGGCTGCGCGCACTGCTGCTGCACCTGCACCTGCCACTGGTGCGCCCGTGCGCCCCGCCAAGCGGCCTCGCCCCTCGCCACCACCTCCCCCACGTGGCGCCCCACCTCATGGCCGGCATGCGCCGCCACCACCCCCGCCACAGCGCCGTGGAAGCGGGGGGTCCGGCCCTGTGAAGGGCAGGGCGGGCGCTGCAGCCAAGCACGGCGCGCAACGACCTGCGAAGCGTCAGCGTGCCGGCGCTGTCGGTGAGGGCCGTGGTGTGAGCGTGGCACAGCCACCTTTGCGCAACGGTTGCCGCGACATCTCAGAGTTTGATATTCTTGCCAAGTGTGGAGAGGGCATGTATGGGTGCGTGCGTGCGTGCTGTTGTGCTGCTAGTTGGGGGGAGGGGGGGGGGG
>Ga0213833_1002322_pt1 | contig 12333 bp, 11 predicted proteins | sample SWATP21_FD_160575 | JGI IMG/M metagenome (GOLD analysis project Ga0213833, IMG submission 160575) | Coastal seawater microbial communities from Marineland, Florida, United States - SWA TP2 #1 | ecosystem: Environmental > Aquatic > Marine > Coastal | place: USA: Florida | collected 2016-08-14
CCCACACCAAGCGTAACTGTTCCGTCGTTAGCATCGACGCCCACACCATCATCTCATGAAGTTCAGCAAGAGCCAGGTCCCATCTGTTCGGCAGGTGTGGGACTGCAGTCATGACTGGGTGCTCCCCGTCCCCTATGCACCACCACGACACAAGCACGCACCGTTCAAGCCCGGCCCACGCCATGCCTACATCATTCAACGTCACACAGGCCTGAGATGGCCACTGTGCGAGTGGGAAGTGTCCCTGCGTCGGCCCGGTGAACACGCCCAACTCAGCGTACCGCCAGCACGGAACCGCAGCGAGGTCCACCACAGACCCGTCTGCGCCTTCACGCTGGTGGCGATGCTGCAGACGCAGTTGGCCCCATACCGAAGGCGTCTCACTGCCATTCTCGCCCCAGCGCGTGAGTGGTGGCAACGCGTCGGCAGTATCCGAAGGAAGCTGGCTGTCTCCCGCCACAGCCAACAGCGGCAGCAGCAGTTGCAGCAGAAGTTGCAGCAGCAGTGGCGGCATACCGTGGCGCTGACGACGCATCCTCACTTCTGGGTTACTTCATCCGCTGCACGCGCTTGTGTTCGACTACCTGGGCAACCATGCGACCACCGCACTTGGCACCGCGAATGAGCAAACATGTTATCATTTTCATACATTACATTAGTTCTCATTTTCGAACATGGCATTTGTGCACGGCTTTGACCACGGTGTGTCACCGTCGATCACAGGATTATCCCTCTGGGTCTCGACCTGGCTGTCGTATCAGTGTTCTCCGGCCGCCAGGTGGGCGCTCGACCACTTCTTGTCGGCTACGTGTGAGGGAAGGCTTGTGCCACGGGGATCCTGCAGATACACTGCCATGGTGTAGCTGTGCCGGGGTCTCCACACAGGCGCGCACACGCACACACACACGCACACGCACACGCACACCACGCACAGGCACTCACTCCCGCGCAGCAACGATGTCCCAAGGTTCCAATGGTATCCGTCGGCGTGTGGTCTCTGGCACAGCCAATCCAGCGCCAGGTGCACCACCCCATGGCGGCGATGAGGCGGCACGCCCAACGGAGACGGACGCTGCCGCACGACGCTCGCGCGTTCCGACCAAGTCCAAGCCGCAGCGCCACACCTCGACCCTTGTCGTCGCCGTCTTTATATGGTTGTATCGCATTGTGCTTGGGGTGTGTGCCGTGCTGAGTCCGACGCTGTACGGGGCCGTGTATGTCGTCGCGCTGCTGGCTTCGCTTGGCACGTTCCCGACACTGTTCAACCCGCTGACTCGACCAAGAGAGTCGTGGCAACCCCGCCTCTCCTTGGCTGCGACAGTGATCACCACCGTAGTGTCTCTCGCTGCGTGTGTGCTCCATACTGTGTACCAAACGGGGAACAAGCCCAACCACGGCGTGTGGCGGGTGCTGGGTGTGTCCGCCGCGCAGGACAAGTACCGAGTGATCGTGCCGGATGCTGTCGTACTGTTTGTGTCCATGGCCACGCTGGCCGTGAGTCTCGCCGTGAGTAGGACTGCAGGCAGCGGGGTGAACGACCAGTCGCCCTCGGCCAGGTCGTCCATCGTGCACCAGCCGCTGTACATCATGGTTGTTGTCCTCTGTGCGGTAGTGGGGTTTGCCACACCGTCCACAACGAGCGCCGTGTACGCTGCACTGGCCCTGTGCGCGCTCTTATCGTGGTCCATTGTCACAATTCGACCGTGTTTCCACATCATGGGGCCGCGGGGTCGTGGTCGCGTCATCCGGCGCGTTCTTCAGGGCTTGCACATCTTCAACATCGTGCGCATGGTGGTGGAGTACGTGGTGCAGTTGCTGCCTGCCAAGCCGATTGCGTTGCGCATGGGCTTCCCCAAGTGGACACTGGTACGTGCGCGTGGTTGGGTTGAGTTGGGTTGATTTGTCGTTGTGGTCTGCTTTGCTTGCTTGTGTGTGTGTGTGTGTGTGTGTGAGAGGCATCGGTGGCGCTCTCCGGTGTGTCTCATGTCGCCCGCGGTGTCGGTGGTCGTGTGTGCTGTACTGCGCCGCACTGTGCTGTGCGGTGGTATCGTGCCAGGTCCGTTACATCTTCCCCTACGTTCTTTCGCGTAGTGCAGAGGTCCTTCTCTGCTTGGTTCTGTGGACCTTGTTTCGCACCCGAGTCCGTTCTCCCGCGGCATCCCGCCTGGCAAATGTAGTCACCGCCACCTTGAAGGCACGGCGTTTTCTTCAACACCGCTCCAACGGTGCTGTGGAAGGAAAAGCCGCCGCCAGCGGCACCGACACCGACACCGCCACCGACACATCTGCTGCGCCTGCGGCTACCTCTGCCCATACCCATGGCCTCACCGCAGGTGCCGGTCGTCACAGCCAACCGCGCTCGTGGGTGGGAGCTGCGAAAAAGTCCTCCGCCGCTTCGTCGAGCCGTGGGCGCCCGCGCTCGCTTGAGCGCTTCACCCGTGACAACGTGTACCATGTGGGGCTCACCATCATCCACAAGTTTCGCAGCACCGTGTTCGACCTGGCGTCGGGCGTGCTGGGCCTGTTTGTGGCCCTGGTCACGGCGCTGGTGTGGTGCATCAGCTTTCCCTCCATGCTCACCTTGCCCGTGCTGCTGTGGACACTGGTGGTCATGACCTGGTCAAAGTTGACCCGGTCATACACCCCCGTGTTCCTCTACCTTGCTTTCCTCATTGTGGCAGAGTACGCGGTCTGCGTGGTCGTGTCGTGGCGGACCTTGACCGTGTGGACGCAATTGATGGCAAACGAAACGGCGTCGGGCGTCGCCGACTTGTTTGGCACCGCGTCGCGCATCGTCGGTCTCACGCCGACCACCGCGCCGTACGGCCGCCTTCTTGCCGAGTTCGGGCTGTTGGTCCTGTTCGGCATGGTCACACACGTGTCTGGCATGAAGGTGTGGAACCAGGTCGCACGAGGCGCGTCGGGCCTGGCCCTCATGAAATCACGGTCCCATGCCACCATCAACTCCGTTCCCAGCCGCTCCACCGTGGGTAGCAGTGTGTCATCGTCACATGTCGCCGCCACAGACGGCGCGGCTCCACACGCGCACACCTTTGTCGAGTTGGCACGTCTGCGGCGCCCGACCACGTGCTGGGGCAAGTTCACGGAGGCGGTGTCCGACATGGCGCAGTTGTTGATGGGCTTTGTGTTCCTGGTCGTGCTGTCTGTGCTGTACGTCCTCGGCTTGACGCACGTGGACCTCATCCACGCCGCCTACATGCTGCTGTTCGTCATCATGTTCACCAGCCCCACAGCCCGCCAGCGGTACTGGCCCCTGTTGGTGTGCTACTGCTCCCTTGTCGTGGCCACACTGTTTTCGTGGTTTGTCCTGGCACCCGTTGTGGCTGCGGGCTCCGCCGCCGCTGGCGCCACGGACTCGGGGTGGCCTGCCCTGGTGGGCTTCCGCGTGACGCGCGCGTCGTCCTTGTGGCGCACCAGCATGGTCGGGGACACGGTCATCCTGCTGTTCGCCGCCATCCAAGTGCCGCAGTACCGGCGTGAAAAGGCGGGTGAGCACGCCACGTTCTTGGCGGGGCTGTACGTGCGCCGGCCGTGGGTGAAAACCCTCCTGCGTTCGGCGTTGCGCATCCAACGCCTTGCCGGCGCCGTCGTGTGCTACGTGCTGTACATCGTGCTGTCCCTCGTGCCCTCTGCCAGCTTTCGGAAGCTTGCCACCATCGTGGTGGCGCTCGTGTGCATCTTTTTCCACCTCGCTGTTGGCGTGCGGCGGGGGTCGGGTCACTCCAGCCGCTCCATTCCGCGCCTGTTGTTTGTGATGGCGGTGCTGCAGGCCGTGTTCCTCATTGCGCGGTACATGTACCAGTTCAGTTACATCGCCACGGTCGCGAACAAGGTGATCACCTTCAATGGGGCGCTGGAGCCGAGCGACTGGGGCCTGGAGGAGTACTCCAAGAGCGCAGACAGCCGCAGCAACGACCTGTACTGGCACCTGCTGGACACCACCATCCTCATGCTGGTCACGGTGTTCCAACTCCGCGTCATGGTCATGCCTGTTCCTGTGTCGCTTCAACCCAGCTCGGATGTCACCGCCGTGCCTGCTGCTCCTGCTGCTGCTGCTGCTGCTACTGCTTCTTCCGCGGCTTCCATCCTCGAGGAGGCCAACGACGCGAAGCTTGCAGGGGAGGAAAAGGGCACCTCAAACCGAGACCCAATGGGCACAGCTGCGTCCCAGCCTCCTACCACCACAGCGTGTGTCCGCTTCCTACACGCGGCGTGGCACGTCGTAGAAGCTGCACTGGGCGTGTTGCTGTGGTTCCTTGTGCGAAACCTGTTTTTCCACTCGGGCAAGCTTGCGCTCCTGCTGGTGTTCATAGGCGCCACACTCAGCCCCAGCGCGCTGCATGTGGTGGCGTACATCATGGTGATGGTCATCACGGTGGCTGCACAGTCCATGAAGTCGGAGCGCCCGTTCCGCCACATGTGGTCGCCGTTGATTGTGGTGTCTGGCATCGAGCTGTTGGCGTTGTACTTTTTCCAGTTCCGGTTCTTTCGTCCGGACGACCATTGGTACAGTGGTGGCACCTTGGCAGCACAGTTCCTCGGGTTTGTGCGCGCAGACGCCTCGCCCACGTCGCAGGACACGGTTGTGCTGCGCAGCGTGACCACCTGGAGCTACGTTGCGGTCCTGTCCGTGCAGCTCGTGGGCCTGTTGATTGCCTTCCTCCAGCGATGGACACACGACCTGCAGGCGCTGGTGCGCCGAGTGGAGGCGCTGCGCTTTGCGATGCGCTCCGAGCGCGTGCGCAGCTTGTTTGGCCAAGCAGCGCACGAGGGCATCGGCGAAGCGAGGCGGCGCGTGTACTCCACGGATGAACCGGACTACGGCTCGCAAGCGTCGGTGTTGGACATGATCGACGACTCGTCCTGGCTCGTTCGTGTCATGGTCTCCGACCCGCTGCCGCCGCGGGTGTACACGTTTTGGACCCTGCTCACGCCGCGCCTCGCGCTCAACCTCAGCCTGGTTGCGATGGCCGTCGGCGCGGTGGCCATGTGCAACCTGGTGTCCGTGGTGATCTTCGCAGTGTGCGTCGCATACGCACACGGCGGCCTCGGCCTCGGCCACACACCGCGCCTGCGACCCCTCATCTTCTTCCTGGTGTTCATCATCACGTACGGCTACGCCGGCGTGTTGGGCTGGCCGCCCTTCCTTCACGTGAGCTGGTCCTTTGGCTCCCGGCTGCCGTGGAGTCACCACGCGTCCACGAAGTGGCAGTACGTGGTGGGCTTCGGACCGTGGGCTCAGGGCTGGCAACTGGTGCCGCTGTACATCGCCTTCCTGGCAGCGACGCTTGCCCAGCACGCTCACAACCTGCTGCGGCGCCACCAGCAGGCGCAGCAGGGACGTGGGCAGGGACTGGGACTGGGACTGGGACTGGGACAGGGACAGGACGTTGGACGACCGCCCTCGACGGCCTTGTCTCGCACCAGCCGCAGCAGTCGCACCAGCCGCCACCGAAGCGCGAACAGCCACCTGCAAGCCTCAGAAGCGCTGAGTTTGCCGCTGTTGGCCGCGCCGAGTGCCAGTAAACTGCAGGATGACCGCGCTGCCGCCGCGATGACCGGCGCACGTGGTGGTGGTGGTGGTGGTGGTGGTGGTGGTGGCGAGGTGGCGGCGCCAGACGTCGCTCTGCCTTCGTCCGACCACTTGGAGACGGTCATGGCCATGCTGCAGTCCCATCCTCCGTCGGAGCTGTCCCCGTTGCTCTTGCATCGCCTTCGTGCCGACTTCACCCGCCCACGGGATTGGTTCGATTGGGCGTTGTTCTTGTGGAACACACTGCTGATTAAGGTGCTTCTCGTGGTGCTCTTTTCTGTGCAAGCCTTCCAGAAGAACCAGACGCTCTTTTCCTCCGGGTACTTTGCCATGTCGCTGTACTTCCTGTATAACTCCAAGCTCCTGTTGGCCTACGGCAACCGCGTGTTCCAACACCTCCGCATCTTCAACTACGCGGTGCTGTTCCTTCAGTTCTTGTTCCAGATCCCGAACATTCCCATCGGGTGTGTCGCCTCCGTCACAGACCTGTGCTTCTCTTGGCAGCAAACTGTGGGCGTCACCAAGTTGTCTGCGGTGCATGCCAACGACGTTGCCAGCTCACCGTTTGACGTCAACGATGGGCTCTGGGCATCCTTGTCATTGTTTGCACTTGCTCTGTTCCAAGCACAGGTCTATGATAGTGCCAGGTGCGTGCACTGTGTCTGTGCCTGTGCCTGTGTTTATGTATGTGATGTTTACGTCCATGCTGACGCGACCCTCGACTGCTGTGCCAGTTTCTTGCATGTCCGGGCGTACTACAAGCGAACCCAAGATGCGTCGAGTGCGTGGCGTTTCCTGCTATTTATCCAGTGCTAGTGTGCATGGGTCGTGTTATTAACTTGTTCGGTTTGCGGTGGCAACAATGTGGTTCCAGCTCGTCGACGAGAACTGCGGGAGCAAACAAAGCTGGAGGAGTACGCCCAAGAGCAGCACAGGTTGCGAGAAAACACACATGCAGCCATTGTCCGCCTGCGCAAGACGGTGCAAAAGGTGACGCAGTGGGAAATTATGATGGCCCGCAAGGATGCTGCAGAAGAATCAATGCATGTACGTTCCACATGTGACTGCCACCTCCCGTGCTCCTCCTTTTTTCTAGTGCCACGGCTGCGGCTGGGGTCTTCTACATGTGGCTCCTGCCGCACTGTGGTCCTGCAGGCTGCATGTTTGTGGGTGTGATGGATGCGAAGGGTTGGGCTGGTCTGACAAGTCCCACAACGGAACCTGTTTTCCGTATTGTCTTTCACCGTGTCAGATGTGGGCACCGCCTCCCCCGGTGGACGTCAAGGCCTCCCAGGTTTCGTGGACGAGTCTCCGGGTCACCTGGCGTCCTCCACCTGGCTACACGGATCGCACAGCTGATGGCGAGCCCGCCGATACTCTTACGTACGCCACACGTGCTGGGTGGCGCACGCGTGCATTTCATTTTGTGCCCGTCAGGACACGGTGTGGGTGTGTGACGCGTTGCCCTGTGTCTGTCAGGTACTTGATTTCCATGCAGCAAGTCCTTCCATCATCTGAAGCCGCCATGTTTGGTGACTTCACGGTGGTGGCTCACGGAGACCGCTCGTGCAGTGTTGTTGTCGAAGACCTCGAACCTCGAGAGTTGTATGAGTTCAGAGTGAGTTCGTGTGATTGATCAGCTCTTTCTGTTGTGTTGATGTTATCCGTTTTGTTTTTGTTTTTGTTTAGGTGGCTGCTGTGAACGCGGCGGGGATCGGGCCGGTGAGTCTGGCGAGCGAAGCTATCACCGCCCGCGACCCAAGTGCCGCCGACGGCAGCACTGATCGCATTATGGACGCCCCTCAGACTGTTGAGGTGGGTTCAGAAACGGGCACCGGGGCTGGTTCTGGTGCCGGTGCCGGTGCCGGTGCTGGTGCTGGTGCAGGTGCCGGTGCAGGTGTAGGCATTACTGCAGATGGTGGTACAGCTGACGTGTCCGAAGCTGACACCGAGCAAGAGTCAGCGCCGCTCGGTGAACGAGTGCTATCAGTTGCCAAAATCGTCGCCGCATCTGTTGTCCGCCTTCACACTGTAACCCAAAAAGCGTACGTGCCCGCTGTGCACGTTGGGTGTTGCGTCGAGTGACATGCTGTGCGCGGGTTCTGCTCTACGTGCAGGGTGTTTGGCTTTTTCCACCGACACATCGACACATCCCTGTACCACCGTATCGAAGAGAAGTCAGACGACGAAACGGCTGTCTCTGTTCGGGACGACTCCATCAACGAACCGGCGCCCGGCGCCACCACCGCCACCGACGCCGGTGAAACTGGTGTTGAAGCACATGATGGTGCGGTGCTTGGCAATGACGAGAGTGGCGCCAACTTGGCAGATGCGCCGCGCCCAGAGGAGGGCGATGTTGGCGTTGGGTCTGGCAGTGGTAGTGACTCCACTGCACCCGGTGTGGACTGTGCTCCCAACATCACGTGGGCTGATGTTGCCGTGGCCGCGGCGCGTGCCTTCATGTCGAACACGTACTCTTTGGTCATCGCCGTTTTCGCGTTGAATCTCATGGTGAACGCATCTGTACTTGCACTCTTGTACGTCCTTGCTGTTCGTCGCCTGGGGTTTCTCGTGCTTGGCTGCCTGCCGAGCTAGGGGACGTGTGTTCGTCCTACCAACTTTTGCGTGTTTTGTCGTGCAGCAACCCCGTGTACCTGTTCAGCTACCTCATGTTCTCGAACCCTCGCCCAACGAAGCGCGCCTGGCTGCTCAGTATGAGATACACAGTATGTGTTGTTGTTCCGCGCTGTGCCATTTCTTCGCCGTGCTATTGCTCACTGGCTCCACTCGAACCCCCCAGGTGGTCATCATTTTCGCCAAGTTGTTGTTCCAGCTCCCCGTCTTTTGCCAAACATTCAACGCTGACACGTCCGTGTGGGAGTACTCAATGGAGCCTTATTGTGACACAGATACAACCGTGTCCTGGGAAAGCAAAGTGATTGCCGCGCGTTCAGTGCGTTGCGGCTGTGCATGTATTGAGTTTGGGTGTGCTGGTCGTCGTGTGGAATCCTCACACTATGCGGTTGTGACGTAGGTGGTCCAACCTGTGGAAGTGTTTGGGATCTACAAGACTGGATCACTGTACGTACACCGGGTTCCTTGGCGGTGCTTTGTTGCGCTCCTCCGCAAATGTGTCACGCATCCGTCACGGTGCTCACAGGTATGGTGGCAAAGGTTTCGTGTCGGGCATAATCTGGGACCTCCTGGTTTTGTTGTCCCTGTTGCTCCACCGATACGCGCTTCAGTCCAAGGGTGTGTTCAACAACACACAGTGGCGCCCAGGAACAACGAAAGACCTCCCTGCTGCAGACGTTGGTGTTGTCACCGAGAGCACCGCTGCGGCCTCTCCAATCTTTTCTGACAAGGAGGCTGACAAACCGTCCATGGCATCCAAGGCAACTGCTGCAGTGAAGGCATACTACCAGGACATGATGCGTCCTTGGTCAAACAAAACGGGTTATGATATGTACTTGTACGACCGTGTGTGTGGAGAAGAATGCACTCCATCGTGTCTCATTGGTGCGTTGCAGGTATACAAGCCTTGTGCAAGTCTGCACGCTCCTCTTCATCATCATATGCTACAGCGGGTTGTCTGGTGGTACTTCTGGCATTGCTCAACAACTTGAGAACAATCAATTCTCCGGAAATATGGTGCGTGCGATCGCTGCTGGTTGCTTGCTTTGATGATGTATGATGGCACCTCATGAGTGCTTCGTCCCGTTTACTCTCGTGTCTGGCCTATTGGATGTGAGGTAGATCTTGGCTGCCCTCGGCGAAATTGCAATTATCATTGTCGAGCGTGTTGCTTTCTTGTATCGTGCAGTGTGGCTGAAACTCCTTCTTCAGTACGTTCCCGAGGATGCTGTGGTTGCGTGCTGCTGTGGTGCTGATGTATCATCGGTGTGTGGTTGCGTTTGTGTGTTGATTGCTCCACTTGTCAGGTACACGACTGTCATCGTGACACACATCATATTGTTCATCACAATGCCATTGAACACGAGTACGGCGACTGCACCAGAGGCTGCGTTGTTGCTGCCAGCTGGTGCCTCAGTTTTGAAGTTTTGATGTCTCCCTCCTCCCCCCCTCCTCTCCTGTTGTTGTGTGCGCTCTGTTCAGATGTGGAGTTCGCGCACAACGGGTTCGCAGTCGTATTCTACCTGTTGTGGCTCCTCTACTTTTGTCTGGGTGCCCTCCAAGTCCACTACGGCTACCCCACAACCCCACCCAGAGAAAGTCTGACACACAGCGGAGTGAAACCCCCGATTTCCTTGTTGTACAGCATCTTCACCGCGATTCCCTTCCTGCCTGAGCTGAAATGGGTACGGTTGCCTTTGGGAGTTTGCTTGATGCTGATGTGCATACGACATCCCATGTTTTGCCAACAGCCTGACAGTACGGTATGGGGGTGGGTGACTGATGTGGTCAGATTCTGGATTGGGTATGCGCAACAACTTCGCTCGACCTGTTTATGTGGTTCAAGTTGGAGCAAATATGGGTGGACTTGTTCAAGAACAAGCTCGAGCAGGCGTATCGACAGCGCTACAAAGAGGTGACACGAGCTAGTGTTCCTTGCACGCTGGCCGTTCGATCTAACGTTGCCTCGGTGCGTGGCGCAATGTCAGGTTTTGTCGGGACACAAGCCGCAGCCAAAGCTCGACAAGTTCCTGCTGGGCGTTCTTCTCTTCATTGGACTGTTGATCGTCATTCTTGGTCCGGCAATGTTATTTTCGACCCTAAACCCAACGTTGGACCTCAATCCAATCCAGTCTGTGCAAACCCAAATCGGTGCGTCCATGCGCTCATTGGCGAACATGTTGCCCCGCTTTGTTGCGTCGTTTGCTGTGCTTGTTTTCACGTGTGGTTGGTTCGTAGGTGTCCATGGCAAGAATTGCTTCCATGCGAACTTGGACTGCCCCGCTGGATCGTTCACGTTGTTTGAGAGTAATCAGTTCCAAGCCCTCGAAAATGCCACCTCGGATCAGTTCCAGTGCGTCTTGAGTCTGTGTGCAGCTTCCTGTCCTGTGCTTGTTTCTAACGAGTCAACTGTGGGGACAGCTACTTGCAATCACATGTCTCGCCATTGTTGAAGGCAGACCAGTTGCAGGAGACGCAGGTCAGTTTTTCTCCTTCCCTCCCTGGCATGATCATGTCCTCCTCTGCTCACCCCGTGGCATTTATCAGATCCTTTACATGTCCAACTACCCCGCAATGTCATGGGACATTTCACCGCCGGCGGTCTCAGACTTCATCAAACTGCTTGAAGCAGGCGCTGATCCCATGGTCCATGTGAACGTGCGTGGCATCCTCTCTCCTCGATTTTTGTTCGTGCAACACAATGACGATATGCATTGGCGGTGTGTTGTTTGTGCCAGGTCACGGTTTCTCTGCAGATCAGTTTCACTCGACCCGGGCCGACAACGGCAAAGACTGTCTCTACAACCCAAGAGTTTGTGCTCAACGAGGAAGAGTGTGTAGGACTCATCAAGGATGTCCAAGATGCCGCCAGTGGGCGTGTGCAAGTCAACACGTCACATAGCGAGGTTGGGCAGCCCATCATTTTGCCGGAAGTGTACCCGTACGTGTCCACCTTCGCACCTTGTCATATCCAGCTTTCGTGCCGTGCCAGCTGCTGTCTGGGTCACTATCCCACTCCCACTGATGCTGGGTGTTGTGTCTGTGTGTTGTGTTGTTGTTTTCTTTTCCGTAGCCATGTGTACCGAGCTCCAGCAGGTCCAGCTCTCGAGTCTCTCACGCCGGAGAAGTCCAAGTGGCGGACCGTTGTGGTGCAGCTGCATATGGGGAACTACTCGGCAGTTCGAAACGCCACTGCAGGGCACAACCACACAACAGACGACCCCGACAGTGATCCCATGCACTTGTGGTGGACAGTGCAGGTGCTTGACGAAGGAGCTGCGTTTGCGCACGCAGGACTCGTCTTCACAGTCGTATCTGACAAGATTGCTCCTTCATTTTTGACTTCGTCCCTCGGCTCTGGCAGCGTGCTTGCTGTCTATGCAACGGTGTGTCCGCTCTCCTACTCCTCCCTTCGCCCCTTGTCCCTTCGCCCCTTCGCCTCTGGCTGACCACGTTGTGGCGTGTGTGTGTGTGTGTGTGTGTGTGTGTGTGTGTGTGTGTGTGTGTGTGTGTGTGTGTGTGTGTGCGTGTGATGCCTGGGGCCAGATTGTGCTTGCCATTGGACGACTAGTGCGCAGTGGCTTGGGTTCGCCGACTGACAGAATCATTTATGAAGAGCTGGAAGACCCAGAAGACTTGATGGAGCTTGTGGAGGTGCGCAAGTGAAAGCTGCCGCTGGGGGTGGTGTGTGTCGCAGTGTGGTGTGATGTGGCCAAACCCCTGACGCGGAGTGCTGTGGGCAACAGGGCATTCGGGTGGCCAGATCCTCCGGTCATGGTGGCGCCCTTGTGGATGAGGTGCACCTGTACCGAATCTTAATCAAGATGTAGGTGCCGTGTACTTCGTTGTTGCATCCCGCTTCCCGGCTCTCTCTCTCTCTCTTGAACTCTTGAACTCTCTCTCTCTCTCTCTCTCTCTTGAACTCTTGAACTCTTGAATTCTTGAACTCTCTCTTGAACTCTCTCTTGAACTCTTGAACTCTCTCTTGAACTCTCTCTTGAACTCTCTCTCTGGAACTCTCTCTTCAACTCTCTCTTCAACTCTCTCTCTTCAACTCTCTCTCTCTCTCTCTCTCTCTCTCTCTCTCTCTCTCTCTCTCTCTCTCTCTCTTTCTCTCTTTCTTTTTCTCTCTCTCTCTCTTTTTC
>Ga0213833_1002324_pt1 | contig 12329 bp, 18 predicted proteins | sample SWATP21_FD_160575 | JGI IMG/M metagenome (GOLD analysis project Ga0213833, IMG submission 160575) | Coastal seawater microbial communities from Marineland, Florida, United States - SWA TP2 #1 | ecosystem: Environmental > Aquatic > Marine > Coastal | place: USA: Florida | collected 2016-08-14
CACACACACACACACACACACACACACACACACACACACACACACACACACACACACACACACACACACACACACACACACACACACACACACACACACAAACAGAGCGTGTGTGCCACGCCACGCACCAGGCACGTATGAACACGGCGTGATCTCCACACCCCGAAACGGGGACACAGGAGCCGAAGGGAGGTGACTTCCCAAAAACGGTGACATGGGCGCGTTGTCACTGGCGCTTCCCACGGAGCCAGCACGGTGTGAACGCAGCGCGCCACTTACACCGACACCTGCACCAGCGGCTGCGTCACCAGTGTTGCCACCTGTGGTGTTGCGGGTCGTCTGGGTCAACGATCGGGGAAATCCTGGCACGTCGTGTGAGAACATCTCCGGGCTGCTTTGGCTGTGCGGACGGCCGCGTGACTGCACAGCTGACAGGGAAGGCGACCGCAGGGACGAGGCGGACGACTCTGATGCGATTGCACCGGCGCCGCCACGACCGGCTACAGCCGCGTCGTCGGTGCTGTCCGTCTCATATCTGTGCAAGCAACCAGCACGCCACGCGAGAACACGAACACGAACACGATCACACAAACACAAAGCGCAGACGGGGGCGGAAACAGGAGGGAGATGCATGTCAGGAAAGCTGGGTCGAGGAACGAGCGAGCGGCACGCGACCATGCTGCATGCACCGCGCGGGTACGCACGAGTCGCCACTGCTGGTGCTGCTCGAATCAGCGCCGTCATCCACGTGCAGCGCACCCAACACCGACGCAGAGAGCTCTGGACGAGCGGCGATGGGACTGCTCGGCTCATCAGACGGCGAGATAGTCGAGGCCGCAGCTGCATCCGTCCCACTTGCCATGGCACCCCCAGCACCGGCACCGGCACCGGCACCGGCACCGGCACCGGCACCGACACCAGAGCTCGCATGACTGCGGGGTGCTTTGCCTCCACGCTCCGTCGAGCTTCTGGGCGTGGTGATCTGCCTGACGTGTGGCGTGGTCACCCAACCGTCAACACCTGGCACGGGGCTGCGCATCGCAGCGGCGACCGCGGCAGCGACGACCGGGGTGGCAGCACTGTTGGTGCCACGTGCGGACAGCGCAGCACGACCAGGACCAGGGGTGGACGCGAAGGAAGCCATGCGCACGTGGGAGTAGGAGTGGGAGTGGGAGTGGGAGTGGGAGTGAGAGTGGGAGTGGGAAGCGAACGAGTGCGTGTTCAGAGCTGCGGCTGCGGCAGCCGCTGCTGCGGCAGCGCGGACGCGTTCGTACGCGGTGATGGCACAGGCTGCAGCCAGTGCTGTGGGTAACAAGCACGGTGGTCCTGGAAAGTTGAAGGCGGGAAGCGCTGCTGCAACACCACGAGCAGCCTCGCCTTCAGGTTGGGTGGAAGGGTTGGTGAAGCTCATGCTCACAGCTTTGGCCACCATGTTTTCTTCGGATTCGGTGGCTCGCAAGCGGGCTGGGTCTGGTGTGTCGTGCCTGTGACCCCGACAACGGCGGGAGGGAGGGAGGACAATGAGTTGAGTTGAGCACATCGCTGCACCACCTGCAGCGGAACAGGATGGAGATACGCACGATCGCAACTTGGCACTGACGACAGCACGACTGGAGTGAAGTCCACCGGCACTTGAAGCCGCGACGTTCGAGCCAAGTGGTGGGAGCTGGGGGTTTGCTTCGCGCACCGCCATGCCTGGACGACACTCAACACGGGTAAAACACGCGCACGCCGCTGACAAATTGGCAGGGAAGCTACCACGTACCTGTCAACAGCAGTTCAACGGTATCATCTGCAGGGAGTGCAATGCGCACTTGGATCTTGCACACTGTGCACGGAACGAAGTGTCGGAGCTTGAAGCACAGTGTGCGATATGCGCCTTGCATCATGGCCGACAACCTGCCATCACGTGTGAAAGCGAGTGCATCAGCCCCGCAGCGCGACTCGACTCGCAGTTGAAGCACACAAAGCGCCGCGAACGAACGTACTTGGCGTTCCAGTCCACATTTCGATGCCCGCGCCAGCCTCCCCAATTCGCGCGCCGCATGCAAGTCACCAGCTGTACGTTGCCTGCCACATCCCTCAGCGGCCGATCGGTCGTGCAAAATGAGATACCGGGTGGCGGCTGCATGTCACCGAGCGTCGCCATCAAATCGGGCATTTTCTCCTCCGACATTTCCACCACGAAGTGCTGCCGTTGCTCGTCCGACGCAGGGATGCGCCTCCCACCATCGTCTTGTTCATCATCCGAAGACGAACTGCTTGATGATGATGAACTGCTGCTGGATGAAGACTTGGCACGATACTGTGGGGAGGGAAAAAAAAAACAAGCCCCAACCGCATCGAATGAACGGAGTGCAACGCATCAGTGCAGCGGGACAACATGCAACACAACAACACATGAACGTACATAACTGTGCCGCTGGCGCACACTGCTTCGAGGCACACCTGGAAGGAGCGGGGTGACAGACAAACCCATGTAAGAGTGGGCGAAGCGACGATCACCGGACCCAAACGCCTCACTCACCTGCGCCAGATTTCTGTTCGTCTGGAAGCTCCACGCTGCTACCGCTCCGCAAGCGTGAGCCCACAGCATGCTGCGGTGGTGGCGGTGGGGGTGGCACACTCTGCGTTGTCGCGGTTTGAACACCACCTGCACTTGGCGCATCACCGCCAGCCCTTGCACCAGCAGATGCGGAACCTGAGCCCGAAATCATGGCAGGGGTATCCGCAGGGCCGACAATCGGCGAGTCAGCGTCCTCCTCATTCAGCACCTCACGCACGGCCACAAGGCCCGTCGCATTGTTGCTCCCCGTCGGTGCGGGCGCAGAGTGTGCTCTGTGAGTGTTGGGGGGAGCGTCAACACCCAAGTTGCGCCGAATGGTCCGCCCTTCAGTGCTCAGATCCATGGCTGGGCCACGACCACTGCCAGTTCCAGCCGCGGCACCCACACCTACTCCGGCGGTGTGAGAAGACACCGTGTCAGGTGCGGTCTGTTGGCGCAAAAGCTCTGGTTGGTGCAGGTCGGACAGCGACATTGCGGAGTCACCGTGGCCACGCCTGTGGTTTGAGGACCGTGAATAGCGCAGAACAGACTCGTGGTATCGAGTGAGAGCGTCCAAGCGCTGTTGAAGGTCATTGAACTGGGCAGTGTCGTGTGGAAAGTTGTGGAAGTCGCCTGCTGATCCAGTGGAAGATGCGGTTCGCGGCCTGATATTCCACAGAAGCGCACACGACCAACGAATATGGTGGTGCATTCGGCCAAACAAGTCAGTACAACAACATCAACCCAACCAAACCAAGGGGCAAACGTGCTGTCAGAATGCAACAAAAACAAACAAACACAAAGACGACAGCTACAACCACAACGAACCGTCGGAGTGTGACGCTTGGTGGTGGGGGCAGTGCCGCCACAAACACAGCGGTGGCAGACATGGTTGCCACGACCATGGAGGCTTGGAAGTGCAGCTTCATGCGCAACGCAAAGGCAGCGTTCCGTCCGCAGGCGCGCAGCTTCAGCAAGAACTGACGGTGGAGGTCGTACTCGATAAAAATGAGCAACTGGGACACATCCACACACTCCGACTCGCCCGACAACTGATCCTTGCGCTGGCAAACACGCGCCTCGACCATGACCGGTGGCCCAACCGTGCGCAAGGAACGCGGGGGCTCCAGACTGGAGAGCAGCGTTTCCGGCACCCACTTGCGCCCACACTCGCGACACAGCGCCAGCTTCATGTGCTCGAAGGGCCCACTCTTGTGCCGGTACGGGACATGCATGAACGAGCACCCGCGTTGCACATACCGTGTGCGACGTCGCTGCGCACGGCGCGAATAGGTGTTGTGCGCGGCGCTGGTGGACATCGGCGCACCGCTGTCGCCAAAGAAGCGCACGTCGCCCGTGCTGGCTTCGCTGTGCAGGGAGCCGACGCTGGAAAGACGCACCCGACGGGAGGACAGCGGCGGCGATAGCGGGCCGACGACACCTTCGCCCGCCCCCCCACCGACCGAGGAGTGAATGGACGCCTTGGACATGCCACGAGGGCGGGTCGATGGCGTGGAGATGGAGGGGGAGGAGGACGACGCTCGGGGCTGATCGTGGGGGTCAGTTGGGCCACCCACCACCGACACCGACGTCTCGGTGCCCGCACCGCCTTGTTGCTGCGGCTGGGTCGGGTCGTCGGAGGGCGCAGCAACACCTGCTGAGGCTGGGAGGGCCTGCATGGTGGGGTTGGAAGCGGAGCGGAAGTATGAGGACGGGGCTGGCATGGGGTCCATGCCAGGGGACATGAGCGGCGACATAGGGGAGGCTGGGACGTGGGACACTCCATCCGGGCCCAACATGAGGTCGGGCATACTGTGGTTGTGCGGGCGCCGGCGCATGGGTCTGCGGGCACTCAAAGGGGTGGTTCTGAGTGACATGCGCACAGCGGTCCCCATGACTGACAGCACACACACGTCATTGTGGATGTCCACCGTCTCTCGGTACCTGGGACTCAAGCCCCGTCAGCCCCTCATCATCAACACCGCAGGGGGCATGAATATGGCGACACGCAACTGCAACCGCACCTACCCCATGATTTGTGGGCAAGACAGGGCTTGAGCGTGCTTGCACAACTCCTCACGCAGCTCCGCCCACCAGTGGTCGCGCTTGGTCTGATCTGTCAGCTGCATCGTCGGCCACCACACTTCAGTCCACCAGCAACGAAACGAAACGAAACGAAACGCCCACAACCGCACAAACAGCAGCACACAACATACACGATGGTGCAGGCGCCCGAGGTACTTGACGGATCGAGCCACGATCAATCCTCCAAACCGAACCTTCACGCCGTCCGGGACGTCGGTCAATGTGAGGATCTGACAGCACAACACACACGCGCACACGCACACAACACGCACACACAATCATGTGAACAATACTACGGAAGGGGGTACGACGCACAAGCCAAGAGCATCGCGGCCGTGGCGGCGGTCACAACACGCGCATCACCTGCACGTTGTTAATGTCGCGACGAAATTGATGCGTGACAGGCGCCAGGTCGCCCCCACCCACGCCTGCTGGAGGACCTGCTGTAGCGGGGGTGCCCATGGACATGTCCCGGCGCCAGTTGCGAGCCTCGACCATCCACCGTTCTCGAGGGCGGTTGCGCGACGGCGGAACAGGTGGCACCGCCGCAGCTGGGAGCCGAAAGTCGACAAGCTCGGACGCAGTGGCTGTCAAAGCAGTGGAGCCGCCAGGTGCCTGGGCTGGTGCTGGTGCGGCGGCTGCAGACGGGGCCACATCAGAGGTAGCGAGGACGGCAGATGGAACATCCGTGTTGGCCCCCGCTGTGCCCGCAGTCACAACAACACCAGCGCCCGTGGTGGATGGGAGCAGCATGGGAGCCGAAGCAGAGGCAGCGGCAGCGGCAGCGGCAGAGGAGGTTGGGGCTGCGGTGGCAGAAGCGCCACCGGAAGTCGAGGAAGCAAGAGGGGCTATCGGCATGCCAGAACCAGGGGTAGCAGTGCTACCTAGGGCCCCACCACCAGCACCTGCACCTGTGCCCGTATTAGAAGGTGACGTGGGTGCGACAGGCGACTGCAAAAGGGAGTGTTCCGTCGGAGCTGCGGGGGGATTCAGCGTGTCGAACAACACAGGCAACACCGTGTGAGTTTGCCACCACAACGCATTAGAGAGCATGGTATCGCCACCGCAGGGGCGCCTGCATGCACGTCCGTACCTCGATGAAGGCGAAACACAACACGGACAGCGGTACCAAACGCTCGACCCACAATGCCGCTGTCACCCTCCACATCAAAGTGCTGTTGGTAGCCGAGCACCGCATTGCCACGCAGAGACATGACCTGACCCACAACAATGGCCTTGTCAGTGCTGGTGCAAGCCCCAGAAGAACCTCTTTTGACTGAGACGAACACTGCCACCCAACACCCTGCCTCCCCACCTTCACACCAATCTGACGCCTCAAGCGACACGACAATTGGTGGAGCAACATCTGGCGATTTTGGTTGCTCTTTCGGGAGGCTCGAAAGTTGTCCGCAAACTCGTACTCAGGATCTTCCTCGACCACTGTTGAAGCCAACGCCATGCGTACGGAGGAAATCAAACGAGGAAAAGCGCGCGGTGACACCCGTGACACGGCAACAAAGACATCATCCCCACGCATCCCCCCTCCCACACCAAGCACTAACCCAGCTCTTCCACAAAGTCCAAGATGAGCTGCGCGCTGCACACCGAGTTCGGCAAACGCGACACAGAGAAGAAATGAACACTGGCAGACGACGACTTGTTCGGGTTCATGTCCCAGATGTACTTATCAAGCCTGACCTCCACGTGCAGTTCCCCCCGATACCCCTCCAGCGTGTCGAAGATGGGAAACCAGCCTTGAAGGGTGCTGGAGCGGGTGGGGGAATACACAGCCCGGCGCAACAAGTTGGAGGCATCAATGTACACAACACCGATGACATCGTCGCTCGTGTAGGTGTCCTTGTCCCACACAACCAGTTCAATGGGCGCGTCTTGCAGCAGGCTGCATCACCACCCACAGCACCACAGTCAACGCGCACCGTAGAGGGTTCTTGGGCGCTGCCATACACCAACAACATGCAAACCAAGGCAACACTACACCATAGAACCCTCCACCACGCACCCATCGTCCGACATCATGCGCTGGCACACCGTTTCATCCCAACGTGGGTTGAGTGACTTGCGCACACATGCGGTGGTGCTCGTCGCCTCCGTTCCAGGCAGCTTGACCACCACGTACGCGTCTGTGGAACTGGTTGCGCGGTCCATGACCGGCAAGGCTCGCGCTTCGATCACATGGACAGCGATCCGACACGGCATGGTGCCGGCGTCAGACAGCGACGTGTCAAGGTGATGGCTTGGTGCGGCTGGGCGCGAACCAGCATTGTGGTGTTGCGAAACACCAGAAATAGACTACTCAGGAGTCGGAAAACTCCAATCAATCACAGCAGTCAATCTTGACTTCTCCACTCACACGGTGTGGGAAGGTTTCCGCGCTGGACTGCCCGGCGTCGTACTTGTTTGATTGGCCCCTGGCTGGAGCACATCGTCACCGTCGCCGTCGTTTGCTCGTCGTGGTTTCGTGACACGTGAGGCCTTCCGCCTCAGAAAGAAAGCAGCGGGGTCCGCATGGCTGACGCATAACGCCACCACTGGGCGTTTTGGTACAGGTCACAGCTGATCAGCACGATTTGCAGCGCAGCATGGCAGAAGTTCGTGGTGTTCTCAAGTATGGAGACGCCATCTCGTTTGCGACGCACTTTGACGGCCCCAGCGAGCGTTCCTACTTGTCGGGCACGGGGTTCAGCGACCTCAGAGTGGTGGCCACACGCGTGAAGGCCCACGGCAGCGTGGTGGGCAGCTTTCGAAACTGTGCGTGGCTGGTTGTGCCAGCGGAAGCCCACTCGGCGGCGTCGTTCCACCAACACCTCGTGGAGGAGCTGCAACGCAAACAACGACTGTACCGGCCTCAGGACTCTCAGTACCGCCGGGGCAGCAGTGTGCAGTCCCACCGAGGCAGCTCTGTGACAGAGCCCGCTGAGCCTGACGAGGAAGTTGCTGAAGAGCTCGCGCGCGCTGCTGAGAGCGTGGAGATCGAGAGGGCGCAAAACCAGAAGCAAGCGCAGCAGCGTGAAGGCACGCCCGTGCGCTACGGCGAGGAGGTGCAGTTGCTGCACGTCAACAGTGGTAAATACATCACCGCGAAGCCCAACCGCCTGGCAGAGAGCAACGCTGAGAGCGTGCTGTGCGAACTTGATGTGGACGGCACCGACGATTCCCACTTCACTATTATTCCTCGCTACAAGTACCGCAGGTGGGAGGTTCAGTCGATTTTGTGTTGTGTGTTGGCGAACCAGGTTGCTCACAGCGTCTCTGGCTGCTTGGCTGGCTGATGTGCCCGTGCAGTGAAGGCGACAAGGTCCGATTGTCAGACCATGTGCACCTCTTTCATCAGCCCCTGCGGATGTTTCTGAACGCAGAAGCGCTGTCCATGTCATGGGTAGAAAGTCTGAGTGAGGTGGACTTGTCCACCCATCGCACGTCGTGGTCACTGAAGCTGTACACCCACGTCAACAGCGTGGCCCACTTGACCGGGGGTGATATTATCCGTCTGTATCACTTTGAGTGCGAGGGGTACTTGGTTGCTGACCCATGTGCACGCACCTCAGCATTGCTTGATGGCAACAGTGAAACATTGGTGGCGCTTCAAGTGCGTGGTGTGGGCGGTGATGGATGGGTGTGTCCGTTGCCGGTGCGCTGCTGCCGTTCTGTTGTTTCACCGCTGTGCCGAGTGCGTACTCACAGGCCTCTGCAAAGACGGTTGCCCACAACTGGGTTCTTCACGAAGAGACTCGCAACACCAACAGCTACTGGGAAATAGAGTCCCCAGACCCAACGGATGGGTCCGAGATCCTGTATGCGTCCACACTTCACCTACGCCATGTCAACACTGGGAAGTACCTTGCTCTCCGCCGCCGTCGACGGCGCCCAAGTGTTGTTGGGCAAACCGCGACAGGTGGCGCAACACCACACGCCAAGCGCAAGTCGCGCAAGCACCTGCGGAGCCAAGTGGGCGCCTTGACTGTGCTCACGCGCATGTTGAGGGCCAAGTCCCGACGGCCTGCCGGCGCCGCATCCACACCTGCAATGCAGAACTTCTCGCAGACGCATCAACTGTCGCTGGACATCGATGGGCTGGCAGACGGAGTCGTCGATGACGAGGTTGACGAGCCTGCCAAGTCACCACCCCCGGGGGGTTTGGAGACGTTCCAGAAGCCGTTGTTCCTTCGCCAAGCCTCAAAGCGTGCCCAAAGACCGTCCTCACCTGTGAACTACGAATTGTACGGTCGAAAGGCAAAGTGGCGTGGCGTGTTTCCATCCACTTCGGACATGGGTCTGTGTTTCTCATTTTGTGGATAAACTCTTTTGATGGCGTGGCCCCTTCCAACAACACAATACAGGTACCTGACCAAGTCCACGACCGCGGCCACTCGCTTCACAATGCACCCCACACAGGGCGTGTCGGCTGGGTACATTCGTCGAAGCCACGCTGTTCGATTGCGCCATGTCAAGACGGGGTTGTGGCTCCACGGATCTCGAAACAACCCCGTGGAAGAGCGAGTGGGCGTCAACAACAACGGTGCCACGACGACGGAGGAACATAAAACTGCGGCTGCTATGAGGAGGCAAGGGCTTGGGAAGCCCTCCAGCACCAGCCAGCAAAAGGCCCAGGTAGGACAGCGCTTCGTCGGGCCGTGGGTGGGACGGCTGTCGTTCCCTGTGTTGACGAAACCTGCTGCGCGCGTGTGTGTGTGTGTGTGTGTGTGTGTGTGTGTGTGGCTTGTGTTGCCGCGCTTGCACAGGAGTTGACGGAAACAAACTCCTCCCTGTCGCTTTTGGCCAACGTCATGCAAGACCGCGATCCAAAGCGGCGTGTGGTGTCGTACGAAGTGACGGCGACAGAAACCGCGTTGGAACAGGACGCGTTCCATCTTGCCATCGCCGACGCAGGCGAAACCAAGGAGACCTTGTTCTTGTTGTCGACGCTGCCGCTTATCCGCCGCTACATTGACACGCTTGTGGAAGCCGGCTGTGTGCCACCAGGTGTCGCCGCAACGGTGCAACCTCAACCCCAGGCTCCGCCACAAGGCGCCACACGTAAGCGGCGGACATCCCGAACAGTGACGTTGGACATCACCGCAGCGGCGGCGGCAGCAACTGCAGCCGCTGAGGGGGTTTCACCATCGCCGGCCGTGTCGCCGGCTCAGGCACATCACACCGCGATCCCTTCACCTGCGCCCTCTCCGCAATTGTCTCAACTCAGCAGTGGCGCTCGCATGTTCTTTGAGTTTAACCAAGCTGCTGGTGCCGGTGCCGGTGCCGGTGCTGGTGCTGGCGCTGGTGCTGCTGCTGGTGTTGGTGTTGGTGCTGGCGCGGGCGCTGGTGCTGGTGCTGGGACCCGTGCGAACATGCGACGTGAGCCATCCTCAGCAAGTCTCGGCAGCTTGGGGTTGAAGTCCGTCCTTTCCACGTCATCGATGCTTGGCTACGCACCGCTCCCAGTGCCGGTGGCGAGTGTTGACATGGCCAAGCGAGTGTTGGCGGACCTCATTTTCTTCGTCACGGACCATCGCGGCGACCCATTCGCGCACCTTCCGCCTCCACAGCCGCGGCGGTACGCGTCTTGGACGAGCTTGTGTTGTTTGTGTGGATTTCGGCGTGAAAAGGTGGTGTGTCGCGTAGCTCACTCGCACGTGGGGGTTGTGTCACAGGCAACGCCTGATGATTGAGCACGATGCTGCCAGGCTCCTGGTTCGTACCATTACAGTCACGTTTGCGGCCCAAACAATGGTGGCGGAGGATCGAGACGACATGCATCCGGACTTGGCCACAGTTTGTCGCCTTGCATACCGACTGCTGCTTGTGTCGTTCAAGAGCCATCGGGAAGCGGAAATCATCGTGAGCCAGTACATTGACGTCTTCATCCGCCATGTGCGTACCCATGGGCCTGTAGGTTGGTTCCCGGCACGACTGATGTGTGGGTGCATCCATTGGTGTGTGTGACGCAGATTGGGCTCTCCGTTGGAGCTTCAAAGATGCTCACGCAGCTGCTGGACAACAATTTGAGTTTGATTGAAAATCTAAGCATGGACCATGTCCAAGCGTTCGTGCGTCTCATTCGCACCAAGGGAAAGCAGACTCGGTTGCTCGACTTTCTTCGCGCGCTCTGCAGGTAGGGTTTGAGAGATTTTCACGCAGCGCGCTTTGTCCGATACACTCACATGGTTGCCATGTGTCTGTTGCGTGCGACTTCGTTCTTTCTTGCTATGGCAGTTGTCAGGGTGCCGGTGTGCCCGTCAAACAGGAGCTTGTGTGTGACATCGTGTTTGGAGACAGCAGTGGGCACTACTCACAACAAGATCGCACACGGCTTGGCATCACCACGACCGATGTGCCCGGTGCCGACATCGTAATGCCTGTTAGCTGTGAATCTGGACGATTGCTTGTCGCTGTCGAGTCCACCCTGCTTGTCCAAGATGACGACATGCCATCCGATGAGCCTGTGACGGAGTGGCAATGGGTGTCGCTTCTTGAGCTCTACTCTGCCCCTTGCTTTCACCTTGCCGCCGAGTACTTCTCTGCTTGTGTGCGGCTGTACGTCGAAATGTGTCTGAACCGGAACTATGTGTGCATCACCGAAATTGCGCCCATGTTTCCGCGAGACAAGCTCTACGAAGGTGGGTGCGCTGCGGTTTTGACGGCACCAGCGTGTGTGGCATTCGAGTGACTCTCCCTGTTGTGGTGTTCGTGTCTCTTGTCCGTTGTCCACAGCAATCACGTCGGAAGGCCTCCGGCCTCACGTCCGAGCAGAGCTGTTGCAGTTGCTCATGGTCCTGTACGTCGATGTCAAGCCACACACGACCCTGCCAGTTGCGGAGCGCACCCGCCTGTGGCGAACTCTGCATCGCCGACACTGTGCAGCATTTGCACCCGCGTTCTCCTTCACGTCTGGGCACAGTGGCAAGGAACAGCAGTGGTTTCAAACCATGGCGACCTTCATTAGTAGTTACTTGGCCAGGACCAAAGGTGTGGCATGCGACGTTGTGCGCGCTTGATGCAACTGCCATCTTCTGCGCTCGCCTCTGGTGTGATGCTTGTGACGTGACACGCGGGTGCCTCGTTGGTTTGGAGTGGTGGTTTGGCTTGGTTTGCAGGGGTGATGGTGACACGGAACCAAGCCCAGAACCGTTTGACGCTGGCGGTGTTGCACCTATGCCACAAGTTGCTGCAGTTTGGCTTAATGGGGCACTCACCGCAGTCACGAAGGCGTGGTCGGGAAGCGTTGCGTGGTACGTTGTGCTTGTTGTTGTTGTTGTGCAGTGTGGATGCAACATGGCGCATGGTGTGTGGGGTGGAGTTCACGGCATTCGCGTGTGCTCTCTCTTGCAGGCCTCCACGGTGGGGCGCCCTCCAGAAGCGAGTTCCTCACGTTTTTGCAGGCGCTGGTGCCGGATCTTGTGCGTCTATTGGATGGGCGCACTGACGATGCTCCCGTGGGCACTTCGGTGCGCAAGCTAGACCTGAGCAAGGTGCCGGACGCGGTGTCTCCCTACGCGGCTGCTGTGGGCGACAAACCCATTTCCGCGGAAGAGGAGGTGGACAAGTTGCTGCTGTTGGATGAAAAGCCATCCCTTGAGGTGGCCAGGGCGAGCGCCCGGCGCCTGGGCCAACAAAAGCTATCTCGAACAGAGATTCTGGATCGAGAGCGACGCGGAGTAGAGTTTGGGTGAGTGCTGCCCCA
>Ga0213833_1002325_pt1 | contig 12329 bp, 15 predicted proteins | sample SWATP21_FD_160575 | JGI IMG/M metagenome (GOLD analysis project Ga0213833, IMG submission 160575) | Coastal seawater microbial communities from Marineland, Florida, United States - SWA TP2 #1 | ecosystem: Environmental > Aquatic > Marine > Coastal | place: USA: Florida | collected 2016-08-14
TCAGTCGCGGGTGTTGTCATGTGCAGGTGCCAAGGTGCAGGTGGCAAAGGACGCAGCGAACCGTTGGACAGGTGGGTGTTCCATGTGCCGTCTCTTTTTAGACGCGCGAGCTCTTTTTTTGCTTTTTGTTTGTTGTTGCCATCCCGTTGCCTGTTCTGTTGCAAACCTGACACGGACACGTGTGGTGTGGACCAGACAACGTGTGGCAGCTCAAGTCGTATCTCGTCAAGAAGCGTGGCATGGCTGCAAGGGATGTCGATCGCGCCTTGCAACTCCCAGAGGACTTTGACTACGTGGAATGAAACAAGCAGCGCGCAGCAGTGCTGTTGTTGGAGGCGACTTTCGTTCAGGAAGGGGTGTTTGTTTGCGTTCTGCCTGGAGCCCACACTTTTTGTTTACGTTGAGCGTCGTTTTCACTTGCCCGATGTGGGTTGGCGAAAAGGATGCAATGAACAAAGTGGCTGCTGTTCAAGTGTATTGCATGTGTATGTCACGGCAGCACTCTACCACGTTTTTTGTTGTTGTTTTGGCGCACAAACGCGAACCGACACCCCCTCCCCATCCCTCAAGCGACAACCTATGCACGTGTGAGCACCTCTCTGCACAGTGTTGAGCATCTTCTCATGTTGGCGCAGCCTGCTTGCCTTGATCATCTTGCGGCCCTTCCTCTATCTCCCCGCGGCTTTGAGCATCAGCTAGCGACTTCGGGAACCCAGCCGACTTGCCTTGCACGGGCACGACTGTAAGATGCCCTTCCTCTACCACGACAAGTTGTGGGGGTGTCAGCCCAGTTCCAAAGTCTAAATGAATGACACCACATCGATGACTGGTTCGATACTGTAGACGAGGGCCGCACCGTTCGTTACAGAACGAAACACGCGAACCAATGCACTCCATGATCTGGTCGCAGCCAGTGCCAGTGCGTTATTTCAGCATACAGGCACAAACAACACAGCACAGGCTCGTACGGTGCCACTGGCATTGATCCAACGAAACATATGAAACGTTTCGGTTCCGAACAGCTCCAGAGAAAACTTTTTCTGCCGTTGTTTGAGCTTGAACTGCCAGGTTGTTGTCACAGCGTGCGTCAGAATCCGTTCGCTGCCACACACACAGTCCGCCAAGTGACGCACCGTGACCACGAACTCCTTCTCATCCCCGCCACAGTAGAAATCCCACTTGGGGGCACATGACCCCTGCTGTAAGCGACCGAATGAAACAAACGTCACGCACAGCACCGTGGTTGATGCACCACGAATCCGATCAACGCACGGGTGGTCGATGATTCAAAGCCGCCAAACTTGTTTCTCCTGACTTGATACAAATAAAATGGAGTGCCATGGCAAGCATGTCTGTGTCGCCATACTTGTTTGCGACCTGGTGTGCACGACAATGCGATGGCTCACTCCCCAGCTTTCACAACAGCACAGAAAGACTCACCGCCATCAGCGCCTCGGCATTGTCCACATCGATGAGGAACCCAAAAATGTCACAGACAGAGCGAAGAAGCGAGACGAGTTGGAAGAAGTGGCATGCACGGTACAAATCGACGACTGACACACACCACACCAACATCAGAAGGCGCCACCTGATCACTCAATAGCCGCGGAAATCGCCGGACTACACTCATTCTGCCAGCGCTTACCGGCATCTGCGCCAGCCCGCAGTTCTGTCAAACTCGGAAATCTCTTCCCATACAGGTGATCAACCACCCACCGGATGGCTTGAGGCGAGTAGCCAGTCACTGGCACACGCTGGGACGTTCGAAGTTGTGTCAGTGTGTGGTGATGAGACAGTCATGAAGAAGCTCAAGACCATTCACGCCGTCCGTAGCACTGCACACACCTTGGAGAAAGACTCTGCCATGCCTGCGGTGAGCATGGCACGAAAGTAGGGACATCGAGCAAGCACAACCGCATGGCAGTGGATATCTTCGACGCGACCAAGGTGTTCAACGTGCACCACGGTGTCCGTCATGGATCCCTGATAGTGTGGGAACGACAAGGACACAAACATGAACCGGTGGACCAAACGCCATGAATCAATGTGGCGTACCGAAGCCAGTAGCTCTCGCAGCAGGTTTGCAAGGGAGGGCAAGGCGATGCATTCCTCCACAGCTGTCACGGGTTCAGAAACAGCGGTGACACAAACAACGGGGACAAACAACATCATGGCAGGGGCAACCCAACAGCGACAACAGGTCACTACTGCGGCACCGAAGGAGCAAGCACAACTGCAAACAAAGCACCCAAAAAACATAACACTTCGTACCGGCAGCGGCCATCTCGTCGCTGTTGCAGTTCCTGTCGCTGTTGTGTTTGTGGTTTGATGCCGCAGTTCCCGCGCCGGCACCCGCACCTGCGCCAGCACCCGCGACCAGGGTGCCCCCATGCGTAGCCGCAGCCGAAATACCCAGTCGCCGGCATGCCTCACATGGCACACCTGGTGTGACAGCTGCGCCACAAAAGGGGCAGTCGACATGGGCCACAGGGTGTGTGCACATGGCACACACAGCCACGCCGGCCATGTTGACGTAGCTGCACACGGGACAGGCCCAACTGGACTGACCATGAGGCGAGGAAGCAGAGCCCGATGCAGAGGTGGCACGACGAGCTCGCTTCGATGCACGACCATGGCTTTGTGACGCCCGAAAACGTTTCGGAGGCCGTGCACCAGCACCTAGATTGGGCAGCGCGGCAGGGACGTATGAAACAGCAGACGCATTGACACCGCTGTCACTGGAGCTGCTGCCATCGCCGTAGTCTGATTCATCGTCGCTGAGCAAAACATCACTGGTTGCAGTGTCATAGTCACTGTCCAGAGAATCTTCATCCTCTGTGAAACTCATCGCTGCCCAGTGCTGTGACGACGCATTGAATGTTGTTGCAGCAGCTTGCGCGTACGCCCTCGCACACATGTCACTATTTTGTCATTTTACTGCTTCTTCGTTGATGCTGCGCCTCGAGTGGCACAACCTTTGTGAAGCACTCCAGCGCTGACATTGGTACGTCTGTGTGTGGCAACGAGTGGCGAGAGTCGTGTGCCTTGGTGACAGTGTATTTGTTGTTCCTTTGCTTTGGGATCGCCGTTGTGCCGTCGTGCCCCGTGTGGCAGTGCAGTGACAATGAGTCAAGGCGCGCAATCATCGCGGCTGTTCATCCGCCAGCTGCCCAAGCATGCTACTGAACGTCGTCTACGGGAGCACTTCGCCACGATTGGAGAGGTCACCGATGTCAAAATCTTGCGCACACGGTGCGGTGAAAGGCTTGCAAGCTCGCCTCGTCACAGCAGGGGTCCTCACCACCTCGCCACCGTGCGCGTGCTGGTTGTGCTGCAGAGACGGGCGCACCCGACAGATTGGGTTTGTCGGGTTTCGGGACGCCAGCGATGCCCAACAGGCCATTAAGCAACTGCACAAGACGTATCTCGACACGTCGCGCATTCTCATCGAGGAGGCAAAGCCGGTGCGTGTGGGTGCGAGGCGCTGCTGGCTCGTGCGGTGCTGTTGTGGACGGTGCTCATGTGAGTGCCTGTGCCCTCAGGTGCAAGACCCGACTTTGATTCGGCCATGGAGCCGGTACTCAAAGGGCAGCTCTCGCCACAAATCGCTGCATCCAGAAGAGTACAGTGTGGAAGTTGCGCCGGGATTGAAGTCCAAGAAGGAGAAGAAGGCGAAGAAGGAGAAGAAGGCGAAGAAGGACAAGAAGGCAAAGAAGGAGAAGAAGGACAAGAAAGCCAAGAAGGACAAGAAAGCCAAGAAGGACAAGAAGGACAAGAAAACAAAAAAGGACAAGAAGACAGACAAGGCCTCAGAGGCGAAGGTCTCGCAAACGGCAAAGCAGGGTCCCGCGGATGAGTCCAAGAACCCGGAGTTGGCTGGTGACACCCGGTACCAGGTTCGTTTGCACATGTGCTGTTGCTTCCTTGTCTTCTCCCCTGGTCACAGGTTGCATGGTGACACACACACACTTCACCCTTGCAGGAGTTCTTGCAAGTCATGCAAACTCGCCGAGAGGGCGCGTTTTGGGCGAACGACGACATCACCGCTGTGCCCACCGCCGGTGGTGATGGAGCGAACGCTGCGGGTCGTGATCGATCAGGCAGCACATCGTCTACAGATTCAGAGGATTACCAAGAGCTTGAGGCGGACGATGGCACTGGTGCTGGGAGCGGAAGTGATGCAAGCGATAGCGAAACCAGTGACGCGGCACCCAAGAAGAAGCAGTCGGATCTGGACTACCTGAAGTCAAAGATGAAGGTGGGGAGCTTGAGTGACACAGATGATGATGACGAGGAACATGCTGCTGGAAGCGATGATGCCAACCAGGACAGTGGTAGCAGCAGCAGTGACAGTGACAGTGACAGCAGCAGTTCAGACAGCAGTGACGACTCCGATTCGGATGATGACGCAGCCGTTGACGGCGGCGTCTCCGAGCACGGACGACTGTTTGTGCGCAATCTTGCCTTCGCGACGAGTGATAGCGACTTGCGTGATGTGTTTGCAAAGTACGTCACATCGGGTGTGGATGTACGCGGAGTGGGATGTGCGTGCATGTGTACGCGCGTTTGTGTGCAACAGATGCGTGTGTCGCCCGTTTGCCTCCTCACCCCAAATGTGGGGCTCGGTTTCTTTTTTTTTCGTTTGTGGTGTTGTGTTGGTGCGATGTGATGCTGCTGTGTGTTCCTGTGTTGTGTTGTGTAGGTTCGGAAATGTCACCGAGGCGATGGTGGTGCGAGATGATGTGGGCCGCAGCAAAGGGTTTGGGTTTGTGCAGTTCATGATCCCAGAGCATGCCGTGGTCGCCATGTCTTCCCTCGACAACACCTTCTTCCAAGGCCGCCTGCTGCATGTGCTGCCTGGACGCCCCAGTCGTAAGGCCGCCACCAATGGCGATGCTGCCAAACCCGGTGACAAGGGGTACAAGTCGCAAAAGGACGCCGAGCGCAAGGAGAACGCGGACAAGGAAGAAAGCGTGTGGCACTCACTCTTCATCAGATCCGACACTGCGGTACAGGCGCTGGCCGAGAAGTTTGGGCTGAAGCAGGGCGAGATCTTGGACAAGTCCGCGAGCAACATGGCTGTCCGTGCTGCGTTGGCGGAGACACACGTGATCAAAGAAACCAAGGACTTCTTGGAATCGGTACGTCTCACGCGCTGGTCTGTGGCAAAACCGTCTTGAAACCTGTTTGCTGCTCTGCTCACTCCTTGATGTTGATGCTGCCATCTTTTGGTGCTCTGATGTCAACAGGAGGGTGTCAGCTTGGATGCATTGGAAAGCGCCGTCCGCGGCAACAAAGTGGAGCGCAGCAAGACTGTCCTCATGGTGAAGAATCTGCCATTCACAACCCAGGTGCAAGACCTGCGCGACTTGTTCAGCCGCAGTGGCACGATTCTGCGCTTGGTGCTGGCGCCAACAAGAACGGTGGCCATTGTTGAGTTTGCTGAACCGAGGAACGCGCAGTACGTCCAGTGCCGCGTGCGCCAAGCACATCGTTCGGTTGCAATGGATGAGGCGGTGGATGGTTGCTGCTGGTCTCTCACCCATGCGCTGCTTTTCACTGCGCAGGCGAGCGTTCAAGGCGTTGGCATACACTCGATTCCAGCGTGTGCCGCTCTACCTCGAATGGGCGCCCGCCAAGGTGTTCACAAAGGCAGTCCCGGGTGCACACTCTTCACACGCCGCGGCAGATGAGACTGGCGCGGGCGCCGGTGTTGATGCCGGTGCCGGTGCGGGTGCGGGTGCGGGTGCGGGTGCGGGTGCGGGTGATGCCGTCGCTGCCGACGAGGGTGAGGAGGTTGAGGATCGCCGCACTGTGTATGTCAAGAACCTGGCATGGAGTACCACAGAAGAGGGGCTGCAGGCCCTGTTCGCCACTGTACGTTGCGTCAGTCAGTGCACGCCCTTCAGCTGACCGTTCAGTTGCAGACCTGTCTAGTGGTGACACCGGGTGTTGTTGCCGTCGGGCGTGTCGGGTGTCACAATGGATGGATGCAGGTTGCCGACGTCCGTGCTGCCAAGATCCCCACTCGTCGCGACCCACGGCGCCCTGGAGAGGTGTTGTCCATGGGTTTCGGCTTCGTGGAGTTCGTGACCGAAGAGGGCGCGAAGAAGGCGATGAAGCGGTGAGTCGTGTGTTGTGTTTGTCCGGTTGATTTGTTTGTTTCTTTTCTTGCCCTTGCCTTTGTCTGTCCCGGGGTGCATGCTTGGTGTTGGATTGTGTGAAATGAGTTGCTGGTGGCGACAAGCAGGGTGGCTCACGGGCGTGTGTGGTGCTGGAGCAGTCTTCAAGGTGCGATGCTGGATGAGCATGCGCTGCAGCTGCGGCTGTCGAAAAAGAAGCAGGGTCGTGCTTCCGTCAAGCGCAAGCGAACTGATATGGAGTCCGATAGCAAGAAGAGCGCAAAGCTCATGGTCAAGAACCTTGCGTTCGAAGCCACACGTGGCGATGTGCGGCAGCTGTTTGGTGCATACGGCAGGGTACGTCAGTTGGAAGTTGGGCTGCATGGTGCTTGCTTCGTGGTTGACACCTGGAATGACGTGAGCGGGTGCACAGCTGAAATCTGTTCGACTCCCTCGCAAGTTTGATGGATCCAACCGCGGGTTTGCTTTCGTTGAGTTTGCATCTCGGCAAGAAGCAAAAGCCGCCGTGGATGCATTGGGCAGGTGGGGATTCCAGCAGAACAATGGCGTGGATGGGTCTCGGCGCACCTCATATCTCACGCTGTGTTGTTGGTATGTTTTGTTTGTTGTTGTTTGTTGTTTGCTGGCTTTGTGGCAACTCGACAGCTCGCATCTGTACGGGCGCCACTTGGTGCTGGAGTGGGCGGAAGACAAAGAAGACTTGGCCACGCTCCGTGCCAAGGCAGGCAAGAGCATGCGGCATGAGCAGCTTCAACAGCAACGGCATGGCTAACGTGTATTGCATTCTTGTGCGGTGCCGAAAGTGTGCACCCAACCCAACATTACTTGCCCATCTGTGTTCTGCTACATCCATCTTGCAAGAGTTCCACTACCCTACACGGGAAACATACACACACATACAGCATAGCACAGCTATGATTGTTTGCGGCCTTGGCGTTCGTACTCTGCGCGTGCTTGCTGCTGTTGGTTGTACTCCTTGGATGAGATGTACGTGGGCGCCTCCAGCTGCTTGTCCCAGTACTCCGGACCCCAGTGGAAAGTGTCGGGTAATCCTACTGCCTTGAACAGCTTGTGAAAGGACTCTGCCATCAGGTGTCGGCAGTCCGCACCAGTTGTCTTGATGTCAAGCGGAACACGCATGAAGGCTGGCTCGGGAGATGCGTCGTCGCCAGCTGGCATGCGGGCGTAGAAAGTGATGCGCTGCGTGCGGCGTGGCGGGAAGGGGCTTTCACCACTTTTCATTTCCTCCAGCAGGCCGTTGAGTGTGCGCATGGCTTCTTCGTTGGCTGCGCGCAGCTCCGGAAACTGACCGAAGAGATCGGGGTGAACCTTCAAGTAGAACTGTTTCAGGAGTTTCGAGATGTTCGGGTCCTCCGCACGTGGCCGCATCTTGAACCGTGACTTGGCAGCGCCTCCACGTTGCTTCATGGCACGCCTACGACCAGCCTTCTTCCCCGCAAACCGCCGCGCAGTTGTCGACCAAGGGCTGTTGCACACCGACGCTCCGCATGCGACGGCTGGAGCAGCCTGCACCTGCACAGCCGCGACAACACCACTCCGCCGCAGCGCACTGCATCCCTGTCTTACTGCAACCGCAAACATGGGCAAGGTGGCGTGTGGGAACAGGGTGCTTCGAACCCGATCAACCACGTGCCAGTGTTTTTTGTGTGGCACAGCATGCGACGGAGCCTGCACTTGACCACGGAGCATCGTCGTGTTGCACAATAATTTCTGTATTTAGAAACAGTTCGTCTCGAGAAGCAGAAAGAAAAGATCGAGAGGTCGGCGGAAGAAGCAGCACGTTCTCCCTTCTTTCCTGGATTCAGCCGCAGCGGTTCGAGCGCGTGTGCTGTGCGCCGCTCTGTCGCAGCTGGGAAGGCTTGTCGATTGGAACACACTGAGCGGCGGTGCTACCGCAGCAGTTGGGCGTTGCTGCAAGCACGCGCCTCGAGCCACGCGTGGCTGACTACTGCATCAGTGTCGGGGGCGCTCCGTCTTGGTTTGCTGCCAGTCGTGACGATGCCCGTCTGCAACGGGATCGTGGCCTTGGAGGTCACATATGGCGTCGCATTGGGAAGCGCTGGGTTTCATCGTCTTACCCGTGGCGGCGAGTCAGTCTCCATCAACACCACCGGTGGCGCCGTGTATTTGTGGTTCAAGAATGGCCGTGCGGGTGCACTGCGCGATGTGCTCGTGGTGCATGGCACCGGCGACACACCGCCAACAATCCCAGAGGGCTACACCCGTGCCACACGTAACCTGCTAAATGCGGAAGCGGCAGCCGATGGCGCGACGACGTATCTGTGTGTGTCCGCCACCGCTGGCCCGGACGGCCAGGATCAGTACATCGTCGGCTTGTCTCGGACGTGTGGTGATGAGCAGCCAGGTGTGTGGTGTGGTGTGCGCGCGTCAGCTTTCACCCACACAGTCTGCGATGGTGCCATATCAAGCAACATGGACGTTGTGTGTGCATGTGTGTGGTCTTCCGTGTGCATGAGCGTGCTCCGTTGTGCTGTGCTTCGTATGGCTGCTCCTGACAAGCGGCGGTGGATCGTGTGTGTATTGTATGTGCAGAGGAAGGCTATGAAAGGCTGGAGCCACCTATTACGCACACGGGAGAGCCGGTGTACTTGACCATCAAGCGTGGTGCATTAGAAGGTGCGCACTCCGAGCGGGTGGTTGGTTTGCGCCGCAGCCGTCACCCTTGACGCTGAATTAATTGTGTGCGATTGCTGTGGCGCTGCGGATGGGTGAGCAGGCGAGGACGAAGCTGTCACCGCAGCGTGGTCAGCGAACACTTTGAAGGCTGGTGACGCAGTGGACTGCCTCGACCGCGTGGACAACTGGTGCAAGGCCACCGTGGTGTCCGTCACAGACACGGACGTGCGTGTGCACTTCAAAGGTTGGTCAGAGGCCACCGACGAAACCATCCGCAAGTCATCAGACCGCCTCGCCAAGCCCGGATCACGAACCCAGTCGCGCTCCTCAGGCACAGCCAAGAAGCGCAAGCAGGGCGTGCAGTGGGCGCTGTCACCCGACGTGCTCGAGGAAATCAAGTCTCGTGTAGCGGCGTGCGGTGCGGGAGACATGGCTAGTGATGACAAGGTTGGCTACAATGGCGTGTTGCGTGTTTGCCTTTGTGGAGTGAGGGGGGGCGGGGGTCTAACATAGTTGGGGTGGACAATGTGTGGTGTTGTGTGGCCGCCTACAGGAGTACTTTTTCGACTCGCAGCTCCCCAACTTTGTGGAGAAGTGCCTGACCTCCAAGTTTCGTGATCGGGACATGGTGGAACCTGTACAGGTGTTCCTCCAAGATGTTGTCAAGGTGCGTTGTGGTGGTGGTGTGTGGTGGTTTATCAGAGTTGTCGCGCAACGCAGGCAAAGGCAGGTGCGTGTGCACAGCAGCATGTGCTCACTGCGGGTGTGTGTGGGTGTGTGCTGTGACATTGTGCGCGACGGGGCAGATGATTGCCGCAACGATGGCGTCATCGCAGCCCCTACCAGAACCGTTGTGCATCATCCTGAACCAACTGTTCTTGGGCGACCGCTCTGCAAACTTTTTCTTCACCAACTACGGCCTCGGGAACAAGTCCCGCGCGCCGGGCGTGGACGAAGCTTCCGGGAAGGTGGCGGTCCCGAAGAGCGGCGGCGCCTACACGTCGTCGTACACCACGACATACTATGGGTATTCAAACTCTGGGTATGCCCACCACCGTTCGAAGCTGTACCTTTTGGCCGTGATCAACGCGTTTGCGGGTGCTGGCGGCTTCAACGCGTGGTTGGAGCGTTTGCGGAGCGGCACAAGTGTCGATACCACCGCCACCTTGCAGGAAATGCAGCTGGTTACCACGGCGTTGTGCTCGGTGCGTCGCGCTGCGTGTGTTGTGGTGTCATGTCCAAGCAGGCAGCGTGTGCCATGCCACCCCTGTTGTTGGTTTGCTCATCGTGACGGGAGAGGTGCTTGCTGCTCTCGTGCAGGTGGCCCCTCGCCTTCACGCGAAGTTCAAGCAACGGTTCTTTGCGGAGGTGCGAGACGCGTCCTTTCTGCGGCTTGCCACCCTGGACGACGCCATGCTCCAAGAAGTCAACATGGAGGATGTCCATGATGTGCTGGCGGGCATCAAGGATTTGGGGAAAAGCATCACAGGGTGCGTTGCGGTGGGCGTTGTGCGTGTGCCTGTGTCTGTGTCCGGTGTCTGTGTATGTGCCTGTGTCTGTGTTTTGTGTCTGTGTGTCTGTACGTGGAAAAGTGGGTGTGGTGCATCGCCAGAGCACGCATGTAGTTATAGTTTGTGATGACGTCCCCCGCCTTGCCACTGCCACAGCCCCCACTCCACCAGCATCATGAACGAGGGCCTGCAAAACACACCGCTGGTGTTGGCGGTGCGCCTGCTCTCCTCGCCTGCCATCGCCTCGCAAGTGCGCGGCATGGACGAGCTGGTGGAGCTCATCGAAACCAAGCAGCGCCGACGGGCCACGTACGGCATCGTGCGTGACGACGTGTTGGCGCTGGCGCGTTTCCTTGTTCGCAACGAGCACGTCAACGTGCTGGACTTCCTCCTCGGCGTCGACCCGGACGCTGACGCCTCCGGCGCGGCGGCAGGTGCCACTGTGGCTGCGGCTTCGGCTCCGGCTGCCGGTGGCGGCGCGGGTGGCGGCGCGGATGGCGGCGCGGATGGCGGCGCGGACGCGGACGCGGCTTCTTCCCGTGAGTCAAAGGGACAAGTCGCGGCGACAGGCGCCCACCCAGACGACGCAGCGGCGGTGGACGCCAGCAATCGCCACCCGCACCCGCAGGTGATGGCGCGGGCGCCGGTTGTGCTGGGCTTCATGTGCCGGCACAAGCGGGTGCAGCCCCATCACATGCAGCGCGTCTGGGAGCTGCTGTTGTCGACGGACGACACCGTGTCCGCCGCCATGTCGTCGGCCCTCTCCAACATGCTGGGCGTGCTGCGGGACCGGGACCTCAACGCGTTCGGCGACCGCCTGCAGGCCGTCCCCATCCACCACTACGACGTGCCGCTGGTGACGCTGATTCGGGAGTACGCGGAGGCGCAGCTGCGTGGGTACACCTACGCCGACCGTGCCGAGGCGGGGCTGTCCCTGTTGTGGACCGCCATGCAGGACGACGCGCCGGTGCCGACGGAGGTGTCGGCGCGCGCCCAGACGGAGTTGGTGCGGCTGATGCGGCGCGCTGCGGCGCGGGACCACGTGCGCACGTACCTGGAGTTCTGCGTCAGCAACCTGGAGACGGGGCACAGCGTGGAGCAAAGCCTGCAACTGGCGCAGAAGCTGCTGGGGCTGCTGCCACAGGGCACGTACGCCCTGAACTCCCGCCGGAAGGTGCTGCGCGACCTCAACAAGCGGTGCGGGTTCGTGAAGCAGCTGGTGGCCAACCTGGCGTCGTACAAGCTCACGGCGCTGCACAACCTGCGGCGTTCACGGGGTGTGGTGTCGCCCACGCCTGGCAGCAAGACGCCTGCGTCCGGCGGGGGGTTGCTGGCGGGCGGTGGCCATGCCGATGGTGCCGCCTCTGCCTCCGCCGCTGCCGCTGCCTCCGCCGCGGCTGCCTCTGCCTCTGTGGCGGGTGACGCGGCGGACGCCGCGTCACTGACCGCCGCTGAGGTGAAGCTGTTGGCCATGACCGCCTCGGATGCCGTCGTGGCGCGTGGGAGTGGGAGTGGTGCTGCCAGCGCGGTGTCGGCGGCGACGGCGGGCGGGTCTGTTGCCCACATGGTGCTGGCGGGCAAGTACACGCACTTGGACGCCATCACGAGCCGCCTTGACTTCCTGCGCTACGTGCTGTTGCAGTCGGAGGAGGGCCTGAAGTTTGGCGTCGTGCGGCAGTTGTGGCACTACGTCGTCACGCTGTCGCTGTGCCCCGAGGAGACGGAGGCGATGCTGACGTGGCTGGAGAAGGGGCTGCCCAAAGAACTGGCGCCGTCGACCACGTACTGGTCGCGCGACCCACACGTGGCTGGCCCCACTGCGATTGCGGCCGAGGCGCGGGCCCAGGTGTTTGAGAAGCTGCTGTGTGGTCCCACCAGTCTGGGGGCCGCAGGGCTGCCGGCGCTGCAGTGCTTCAAGGTGCGTGCGACTGATGTGGGGAATCGTGTTGTGTGTGTGTGTGTGTGTGTGTGTGTGTGTGTGTGTGTGTGTGTGTGTGTGTGTGTGTGTGTTGGCGCC
>Ga0213833_1002326_pt1 | contig 12328 bp, 20 predicted proteins | sample SWATP21_FD_160575 | JGI IMG/M metagenome (GOLD analysis project Ga0213833, IMG submission 160575) | Coastal seawater microbial communities from Marineland, Florida, United States - SWA TP2 #1 | ecosystem: Environmental > Aquatic > Marine > Coastal | place: USA: Florida | collected 2016-08-14
AAATCGGGTATTCAATTGAGTACCCGACGGGCTTTGAAGACAAGGCTATAAAAATCGCGATCGGATCGGGTACACAATTGAATACCCGAAGTTATATGGCCGGTTGTAACAGCTGGTTTGGGCTTTCAAGTTTACCTTTTATGGCCATCGCCTCGACTGTCACTGAGCGTGCCATGGAGGTGGAAGCGAAAGCGCGTGTTTCATTGGCGTGACCTTGCGCGTTCGACCGTCGTTTGCAGGCGTTTTGTGGCCATGACCGGGTATTCAATTGAATACCCGATGTTTTATGTCCATCGAACATACGCAATAATTATCCAGCTGTTACTGCCTCGGGTACTCATTTGAATACCCGAACAATCAAACGAAGGAAAATTTGACAAAAAACCCGGGCGAGCTTGTGTGGTGATTCAAGGCCATAATAGAAGCGCCCGTGTGACGCGTCTGTCGTGCCTGCTGTCTGCTGCCCGTTGCCCATTGAACGTGAGGGGGTACGGTCACTACTCCTCTCTGTCTGCCGAGCGCAAGATGCACAAAGTTCGACAGGAGGGTGCCTGGGGGTTTCGGTGCGAACTGTCGCGGGTATCCCAAGGCGGTTGCAGATTCCCAGTCGCACTCACGGCCCAGTCACGACGGCGACTTCCCGCGTGAGATCAGCATCAATGTGGCGCAACAACAATCCGCACGCCGTGACAACCATGCGGCAGCAGTCGCAAGATTATGTTTCCTGCCGCGTCATGGCGGCGGTTCCGGCACGCCAGGACTGCTTGGCGTGCGTAATCACTTCGGCATTGCCAACTAGGGTGCCCTTTGCCCCGCCCATGACCTATGGGTCCAACGGTGTTCGAGTCGAGTGCGTGCCAGCAACCGCGGGCCGAACTCCAGCTGCTTCATGTTGAACTCCGCGCCAGCCAGCACCGCAGCCTTGGGCAGCACCTTGCGAATCACCGATTTGGCGGGCAGGTTTTCCTTCGTTTCTTGCTTCTTCTCGGCCTGCTGCGCGGCGTTCTGTGCGTCGCCGTCGGCCGTGGTGCCGCCAGTGGCGTCGCGCCTCTGCCACCAACGCCAGCCCCGGCCAACATGCCATGCGTTGTTGCCGGTGGCTGGTGCCCCTCCTGTGGGAGACGCGGCTGGCACGCTGCGTTGTCTTTTGGCCGCCTTCGCGCCTGGTTTGGCCGCCCTTGGGATTGTGTGTCCGGCATTGTGTGTGGCTTGGGTAACTAACTAACTGGCGGGCGCGCTGCTCTGCGCACGCCTGCGCCGCGTCGCACACCTGTTTGGTCGTGCCACACCATTTCGTCGTTGCAACGCACGGTATGACGCGGGCGGGCGTTCCGTGCACTGCGATACGGTCCGGGCGTTTGCACGATCGTCCCGCCATTTGTGGCTAGTTTCGGCGCGTATTGGGTGGTGTGGTCGCGTGGCGTGGCGTGCTGGGGCGCTTCGCACCATGCGAGCCGCCTCGACCAATCTACCGACGTCCCCAACCACCCTGTCGCAACCTCTCCGACCGCACCTCAGGCGAGTGGTGCACTGTGCCGCAGCACGGTGCCCACCACCTCGGCTGCTCCAGCAGCAGCCACCCCGACTGCCCCCACGGCAGCAGTCGCCCCGGACGCTTCGACGGGCACCGTGACCCACCGAGTCGACTGTGCGCGTTGCTTCCGCTGGTTTTGCCGCGGTCACCGCCCCACCGTCCCCACACCACGCACGCGGTGTCGTTGCGAGGAGGGCGCCGGTGCTCCCAGGTTCCGTTTCGGCAAGCTGCGCAGTTCGTCACAGCCACAACGCCTCCACGGTCCCAACGTCTGGGCGCCCTCCGAAGTTCGGGCCTTCGTGCCCACTGCAACCTCATCCACTTGCGTCTTGCCCACAGCTGCCGCGCTCACGCCATTCGATCGCGCACCGTTTGTGATGCGCGATTGTGCTTGGGTGGCTGCAGCGGCGCCGGCCGTTCCGTGTCTCCACGCCAGTGGCGGCGGTGGGTATCCCGTCTTTGCCTGCGGAGGGCGAGGTGTCGGTGACGATGGACAGTGACGCACTGACGAATGGGACCGGCGAGTTCCAGGCAGCAGCTGCGTCAACCGATGGATGGGACTGGCGAGTCCAAGGCAGCAGCCGCGTCAACCCTTGCACCCAGGTCGACTTCAGCGTCAGCATCAAGGCTGCAGTTGCCGGAGCGAGACAACACCCCGTGTGGACTCACCAGCACTGGCAGTCTCGAGCGCATATCGTATCATGCACATGTCGCTCGACCCTAGCTTCCAGGATCGAGCCAATCGTCTGATTGACTTACTTCCGAGTCTAGAACTATGAGGAGTCCACTTGTGTGTGTGTGTGTGTGTGTTGGCACCTCGTGTTACACACTCCGGGTGTACCTGTCACTTCTGTGTGTGTAAGGCAGCCTGGTGTGTGGGACATCCTCAGCGTTCGGGGAGACATGTTCATGAGTTGGGCCGGATGTTGAGGAGTTGGAGGTAGTTGAGCGAGCGAATTGTTTTGAGGAGGCACATGAGTGGACTGAGTGGCGGGCGCAAAACTGCAAGTTGGTTGTTTAGCAAACTCCGTTCTCGGAAGAGGCATGGTGGCTAGCGGCTCCAGGAGGTTCTGGAAATTGAATCAAGACTCACTACCAGCACTAGCACTCTCCACACCCGCCCAAAGTTCACAGATATGCTGTGCAACCAGCCCAGGCTCAGACAGAAGACGCTTCTTCTCATCTGCACTGAGAAAACGAAACCCCTGCACCTGACCCGCAGGGGAATCGTCCGCTGCCCAGTCTTGGAACGGTTCCGCCATCTCCCACTCGGTTGTGTTGTAGTTAAACGTCAAAGCCACGCCAGGCTCGATATCGGTTCGAGCGATGACTTCCACACAAGACGGATAAAGCGCACTTTCCTTCGGCCCGGCGATGGAGAGACGAACGTTTGGTGCTGCGCTGTGATTCAACTTGAGTGCTGGTCCGCCAAACTTGGCGAAGAGCTTCACTCCCACCTGTAGCGAGTCCCATGTCGGCTGCAGGTGTAAACAATCAACACTGGTAAAAACCCGCGCGACGACTGTGCCTTGCTTGACCCTCCGCGTCAGCACCACTTGCTCGAGCCGACTGCCAGAGTCTGAACTTGATCGCTCTATGATACGCTGCGGTACAAACCACTCCTCTCGAGCAGCACGTTTTGCGACTGACTGCAAAGAGCATCGGATTTGTGCTGCCATTGCGCTGCTCGCTGGTGGAAGCAATCTCCAGTCACGCGCCACAGTAGCACCGAAGCACTCCCCGTCAGGTGGCTCACGGTTGTAGTTTTTGTATTTCCTGAGAGTGAACACTTGCGATGCCGGCCGCAAATGAGCAAACACAGATGTACCCAAAGCTGGCTGGTTCTATTGAACGTAGAAGTTGCTTGGGTGGTCGCCTGATGCTGTATGTAGGTGGTGAATGGTCAATCGCCGCACAGTGGACGAAAAAAAAGAGACGTTACTGGTTCTAAAAATACCAAGTCCGTTTTTGCTGCGATTTTGCATGCGGTGTGCGTGCGTTTGTTCACTCTGCAACACCGAAGAAGTGTGTTTGTGGTGTGATTCCTGTTCGTTGGCTGCTTTCCTTTCTTTTTGATTGTAGCAATGCTCGCCCGTGCAGCCGCAGTGCTTCGTCCTTGCACGTCCGTGCTCGATGCCCAGATCCGAAGCAAGCACACATTGGTGCTGATGCGTCATGGCCAAAGCGCCTGGAACCTTGAGAACAGGTTCACTGGCTGGGTCGATGTGCCGCTGACAGAGAAAGGTCCGCACTTGCAGCTAGGTTATCCTTGCCGTTTTGATTGAGGGGTGAGTGTTGCCGATTTGTCAGGCATCACCGAGGCAACCAGTGGCGGGCAGTTGCTCAAGGAAGAGGTGCGCTGTGCTTTCGTGATGCCTCACGCTGAGCCCGTCTCACTTGGGAATCTTGTTAGGGCTTTGAATTCGATATGGCATATACCTCCGTGCTGCGTCGTGCAATTAAGACGCTTTGGTTGACCTTGGAGGAAACCGACCAGATGTGGATCCCAGTCATTCGTGACTACCGACTGAACGAACGCCACTATGGTGCCCTTGCTGGTCTCAACAAAGCTGAAACTGCCGCAAAGCACGGTGATGAGCAAGTGAGTAAACCCCTGAGCTCGTGTGCGCCTCGTTTTGGAGCCAACGGGTGCTTCTGCAGGTGACTCTTTGGCGTCGCAGCTTCGCAACTCCTCCACCGGATATGCCTGATGATCATGAGTTCTCCATCACGAAGGACCGTAGATACAACCATGTTCCTCGTGACCAATTACCCCGTGCAGAGAGCTTGAAAACCACGATTGATCGCGTGCTTCCGTACGTTTGCGCACGGAGATGCAGGCTTTCCGCTGTCTTGCAGACTGTGCTCACACGCTCTCGCTTTAGGTTTTGGAACTCAGATATCGTCCCTTCCATCAAAAGCGGAAAGCGCGTCATTATCGCCGCCCATGGCAACAGTTTGCGTGCTCTTGTGAAGCACCTGGATGACATTTCGGATGACGACATTATTCCGGTGAACATTCCTACAGGTGCGTTTGCCTTGCGTGACGCTGATGTGTGTTACTTGACCCTGTTTCGTTTCGTTTCAGGTGTCCCGTTGGTGTATGAGCTGGACGAGAACTTGAAGCCTATCCCTCACCCCGACGCCATCGCTCCCCTCTCTGGGCGTTACCTGGGCGACCCGGAGGCACTCGCCGCCGAAATTGCGGCTGTGGCTGCCCAAGCCAGTGCCAAGAAATAGAGCTGGCAAGGTGGCCCAGCAAAGCAGTATCACACAGTAGTGTTGAACATGCTCCAATGAAAAACTTTGTGGCAAGTGTGGCAAGCAGATCAACCTGGCTTGCATGCTACAGCAACAAGGACGTCGAAAACATGACAGACAAACACGGTCGCTTCCGCGCTTCACACAACGCAACGAGCGCGTAGTTGTGCTGTGCTCAACCAACACGAAGGCAATTGCACGCTACAATCACATAATGCAACAACATCCAGCATTGGAGGCGTTGTTTGCAAACGGGTTCTGATCACGCTTGTAGTCCGCCGCGAAGGGTTCCGGTTGTCCTTCAATGTACTCGACCAAACTGCACCAACGTCAAGGTCAGTGGGGGCGGGTTGGCGTCCACTCGAACACCCACCATACACGTTCACGCAACACAAGCACGCAGGATAAAAAGCAGCGGCGAGGCACGTACGCCTTGACAGCCTTGGACACTGGAATAGACTGCTGCAAGGTTGACAGCTCTTGGTTGAGCCGATCGCAGTCTTGCTCAATCTTCTTGAGCTGTGAATCCATTGCTCCTGCTACCAGCATCCACGAACAGCGTAAGTATGCTGAACAACAGCTTGAGCAACAACGCGAACGGCGCACCTGCTACCACCCCGCGCGGATATCAGGGTGCGCCTCCAGATCGTCCAAGCGAGACGGGGGCGCTACGACAAAGGGTTTCCGGATCCAACTGGTGCTGGCCAACACACACCAAGACTTTGTGGCTATGAGGCAACAATAAGCTCACAACAGCAGGGGCCAGGGCGTGGATCTCTTCGCCAGCGTCAACGTTGGAGCACGGTGGCAGCACCAGAGCGCCGAGGGAATATGTCCGCACTTTTCTGTCCTCGCTGCGTTGAACTTTTTCCGAGATTAAGACGATCCGTGCTGAAGTTATGTCCTCGCCGAATTGGACCGAGGTTGCAAATTGCAGCCTGCAATGCTGGCTTGCGTGTGCAGCTGCACGTGGGTTGTTGTGCGCTCGTGCATGCTCTGGTTGCGTTTCAAGTTGTTGTCGCAAGACAGCTTCACACTGCGAAGTTCACAGAATTGTGAAAATTACCGCGCGGCGCCGCGGTACGGAGCGCAGAAATCAATCAATCATGGCATGATCATAGCGCTCATGAGAGCCACGAGGCCACGCAGTGGCACGTTGACAACAGACGGCAGACAAGATGAAGGCTCTTTTGTTTGTGCTGGGTGTGGTCATGCTTGCATTTGCAAGTTTTCCTTGCGTGTTGTCAGATTTCTTGGACCACACCTGCCCCTGCTTCTGTGACGAACGAGAGAACAGTGACAACATGTTCTTCTTTGATCGGTTTGGTTTCTTCAGTGAAACGAAGTGCACCACAGCGTGCATGTCATCGAGTGCAATTGAGGCTGAAATAGGTTCACCGATTGCGTACGTATCATGAATACGGGTACACAATGCAGTGGGCAAACCGAATGACCTGTGGAGTGTTGCCAGCTCTGTGCTTCCAACATGTGGCCGCTTCCTGGACTATGAATTTTGCGGATTGCAAATGGGAGACTCGTTTGGGAACACGTCGCTCGCCAACAGTACGATCACGAAATCACTGGAGTACCTGAAGTCGCTTGACGGTATGTGCCACTGCTCCGGTGCACCGAGTGTCACCTCACCAATGGTCATGTGCAGATCTCGCGTCGCAGTGCGGCGCGACGACATACTACGCCTCCAACATTGAAGCTTTAGACGACTGTGGAATCAGTGTTCTTCGTGGGGCTTGTTCCCTCTTATTTGCAAAATGCGACACGCACAACACACCCCTTGGAGTGTGTGAATCAGTCTGGTACGCCATGTGGCTGCAGTGCTTCCAGGCTTCCCTCTTGATTTACAATGCTTGTGGATTGACGTTTGCGTGCAGCACAAACGCACGAATCAACTGCCGCGACGCAGTATCCAACTATGGTCCCATAAACTACATCCAAAGTAGCTTGTGTGCTGGCTTCGTGCAGGAGGTTGGTCCGTCCCCCCTGTGCACAGGAGCAGCACCACCACTGAGGCGCAGCTTTGCCTGGGCAATTGTCTCTGCCTCTGTGCTCCTGTTGCTGGTGACAAAGGTGGTTCCATTTGTGTAGGTGAATCACATTGCTGTGAGTGGATGTAGATGTTAATGCGCAGTGCTGTCCAAGAGTGCTGCGATCCAACAGAAAGCTAGATGATTCCCCATTTCTTCTCGAACGCGTTGACAAGCCTTCCCAAGGCACACGCTGCACTCAACTGTGGACAATTCATTCCAACGTTACAGATGCGAACCCACCAAGAGCGTTGCGAAGCGGGACTCACCGGGTAGGCCGACAGAGCAATCGACTCTTCAATCTGGGGTGCCCAAGGAACTGTCAGCCAGCAATACTCAGCAGCGCACCACCACCACTTACAAAGTCCACTTCCACTGGACCATGTGCATGGGAACCAAACACGAACACCACAGGCTCTTCGGGAAGCGTGGCAACGAAATCGTCAGCCTTGACAAGTTGTCCCTGCACGGAAGTGCCTGAAACAACAAAAACGAAAGCAGAGAAGTGAGTCGTGGGGAGCGGAGCCGCCCGCCCAGCCACGCCACACATTCGCCCATACCAATCTTACGGCACCCTGCTGGCAAGTGCCCTGTGACCGGGTTCCGCACGACCTTCAAAAGGGTCTTCGAGCTCTGGGCAGCACGAATCTTCATCTTGTGAAGCAGTTGCACTGTTGCACCAAGGAAGGATACGTGAGCTGAGCAGGCTGGACACGCAGTGCAGTTTGACTATGGTGGAATTGTACTGACCCATGAGACCGGCAAATCGCTTGTATGTTCGGGGGATGCGAATGTGGGGACTAACTTCAATCAGCACGTTCTTGTTGGTGTGCACGAACACCTGGAGCAGACCGGCTTTGTTGAGTGGACTGTCGAGAAGCGTCAAGAGGCACTGCGGTCATAGAATCCATGGACAGTGTTAGTGCTGATCTGCTAACCGTTCCAGAACGAAGCTGTTGGGCACGGTACCTGATGAACAATGTCTGGTCGCGACTGGGACGGGTCGCGCTTAAACTTGCGATGAATACCCGCGTGGTCGTCTGCGTTCAGGAGAGCATAGCCCTGGAGTACTGGTGAGCGCACAGAAAGACTGGGTCGACACGTCAATCACAAACAACACGCTACCTTCTTGGTTTTCACAGTCTCAAGACCAGCACGCTCCAGCACAATGATCACGCGCTTGGTGGTGTCACGAGCGTTGAATGAGAACGGCGTGCGCGGGCGTCCAGCCTTGACATCTGCATCCTCCTCTGGTTCTGACTCTGTATCTGAATCTTCCTCGCGCTTCTTCTCGGGGGCCTTTGGGGTGTGCTTCTGGCGACGATGACGGGAAGACATCCTTGTTGGCAAGGTGGAGCACAGCTGCTGGACCGGCACAACGTCGGGCGCGGAAGTTCTTATTTTCGAAACTGATTCTACAATTCGTGCAGTGTCACATGCTGAGCGATGTTCATCAGGCGGTTCAACAGAGACTCCGAGCCGAGACTCGTCGAGTCTTCGGCCCTTCCTCCTCCCAGGCTGCTCACAGCAGATGCACGTTGCAGCGCGCCTGTCTTCAGAAGGGCTGTTGCAATGCGCCGGCATTCCGGATCTGGATCACGATTCTCGGTAGCAGCGACCCACTGACTCAGCTCTGCAAGCGCGTCGACAACTCGATGCCGCCCAGCATCCAACAAAGCTGGATTTCGTCCGCATGCACGCAAAATTGATGCAACACATGCAAGGGTTGCTTGGCGCACGGCTGGTACAAAAGAAAGTGAGCGGCAGCGGAGGCGCACTGCCGCTGACACATACCTGGTTCGTCATGGTATCGCAAATGCCACATAAGCTCCAACAATGCTGAAACCATATCCGGCACGTTGAGCGAGCGCCTTGCACATTCCAACACTACAGCTAAGACACGAATGAGTTGGGCAAGGAGAATTGAGTCCTGTGCGCAACCACAGGGCGTTAGCATAACCGAAACACGCCGTTGCAACGCCTTGTTTGCGCTTTGCGCTTTACCTTGCCCAAAAGGTCCAAGCCCTGAACAGACCGCTTCACACCTCGCAAGAGAGGAAAGAAAAACAAGGAACCCACAGCAGAAAATTCGTTGGCAGAAGCCTTGGGGGCTGGGGTGGTGCGCTTCCCCCATCTTCGAGTGACGCGGCCAACCACCTTGGGACCAGGCTGTCCAGCCCCAGCTCCGACATCCAACTTTGATTCTGACTGCCCAGCTGGGGAGCCACCACAATCGCCAACTGCTAGATTATCCCGATTTCTCGTGATGCCGGCCAAATCTTGAGCAGCCAGGGCAAGCGTATCAAGGATATCCAGTCGATGAGACAGGCTTCGCTCGGAACTGTAGAGCTGGCAAGTGAACACAGAACAAACATTTCGAATCAAGAGCGAAGTGCTGACCATGAGTCCTCTCCATCATGCGTACCTGCTTCGTCAAGTATGGAACAACATGTTCAGGGGCACAAACACAGAGTGATACAAGTGCCTTGCGTCGCCAAGTAGAAAACCCCGGGGTCTTGAAGCGGTCCTCCAACAACAAGAGGGTACGTGCGAGCGGGACAGCGACGTCGAACAATTGTCCGCGGGTCGTGTCCGAGCGCAAAGAGGTACGGACGCGGTCTGAAACACATAACAACGCCGCTTGTGCTCTTTCGTAGTCCTCTTTTTCCTGCGAAGGGGGCATGAGCACCACTGCAAATAGCCAGCCACAACAAGTAAACACTTACTCGCAATGCAGACACGAGCTCGCGCAAATACACAAACGAAGGAGCTGCAGGTTTCCCGACCTCTGACTGCGCCATGGCCCACCACACCAATGTGATGAAACGATAGCACAGAAACCATCATACAACAATGCGGCTCAAGTACCATGTCGTAAGGAACAAGATCGCTGTCAGAACTTGAATCACTGGACACGCTCCCACGCCCGCTTCCGTCCTCATCATCACTATCCTCATATCCAGAACTGGAAGCACCAGAGTCGTTCAGCAGTACATCATCGAGGCCTTTGGGATGAACCTCCTCGACACTGATGAGCTCGCCACTTGGCATAGCGGGGTCAACAGATGCACCGGGACCACGTCGTGTGTGCGGTGTGGACCCGACAGCAGCTGCGGCTGACTGAGTCTGCAGCGCGGCATCAGCGCGGGACTCGAACTCTGCGTCCGCCCAGTCGCTACTATCGCTATCATCCACATCACCAAAATCAAACGCCTCGCCAGGGCTTGCAGCTTGTGCGAACGCAGATGCAACGAGGCGTCCTAATCGTTGATAGGATGGTTCCGGCGCACTGAACCGAAGCTGTACACCCTCACGTTAGTAGAGCCTTGGCAGTAGCGCAGAAAACCAGCATTACCTGGACCCCAGAAAGTATACCGGTCAGCAATCCAGGTTGTGCCAAACCACCGTCAAGTTCTTGCGGAGAAATAAATCGAAGCGATTCAACAATGAGAATGGTGGTGCTTCTTTGCACGGGAAGGTTTGCACGCGATGCAAAATGGACGGACGCCCAGCCTCTGACAACAGCTGCAACTGCGGCAAGGAAGGACCCGTGCTCCCAGGCCACAGTGCAGCACGATACCATGGCACGCAGAAAGTGTCGACTGAACGCAGCACGGTGCACAACAAGGTACCATAGCGTGTGACAAGGTGACCCGGGCATGTGTGCCAGTGGCGTGTGCGATACGGGAGGGCAGCGGCACGACGACCGGCGGGGGAGAAACACTGCCATGAAACAATGTGTCCAATGTTCGTCCTTGTGACCACGAAGGACTTTGCACATGCTCTTGGCGAGACCCTGGACCACACTTCGCAGCCGAGCACGTGGCACGCATAGCCACAACTTCGCAGACGAACAGGCTGCGCAGCCTTTGAGTTCCGGGTGCGCGTCACCACCTGCGTGCGTGGCGACGACACGCTCGAGCCACAAATTTATCATCCTTTGTGTGCATCCCAATACAAGAAGTTTGGCCAAAAGGATCCCACAAATGCGTTGTAGATGAGCGTCGAACGGAACAGCAGGGACGGAGGCTCCCTGCCCCATCAAGCAATCAAACAAGGCCTGCAGAACACTGTTGAAGAATGCCTCCGGGTACAACGCCGCAGGGGCGTGCTCGTGAAGAACGTTGGTGGCCAAGGAAGGCACAGAACAAAGGAGGGAGACAAAACCCGACCAAGCCTGACCCCCGGCCTTGCCGCCTGTGGGCTGTGCATGACGGCTGATCGCTCCGCGTAGCCATCCCATTGAAACCCCCCGTACAATTTGACGCGCCGCCTCTGCAGGTCCAGAGAATTCGATAGTGTAGCGTGGGCGAGCGGTGCGACGAAAACTCGTGTTCTCAAACGCAAGGGGCGTTCGGGCAGGGGTGCTGGCGGCATCACGCAGTGCGCCAGCCAGTACCGGAAGAATGTCTTCGCAGCGGATCCATGATTGTTGAAAAAACGGCTCTACAAGGCAACGGCGATCATCAGGCCCAAATAAGGGAAGACACGAATCCAGCACGCCGCCAGGTCTCAAGAGAAACGCAGCGAAACGGCAGGCGTCCAGCGATGCTGTTCTTGGCACGTCCCTCGCATCAGACAAAACTGCCGCTGCAGGGCGTAGGACAGCTTCCAAATGCAGTTTGCTAGATAGTAATGGCGCATTTCCGTCGATTGAAGCAAGTTTTGAGCGGGCTGCCAACAGTGTGGCGTGCACGGATGCCATGTGTTCTCCAGCCGCGGGACGACTGCGGTCGCCGGCACGCGGTCGCGCGGCATGGTGGGGCTTAGCGCTTGTTGCAATACTAATATTATAAATGCTATGGCAGCGCAAGATTTTTCACGCGTCATCGGTCGCAGCACTTCACGCTGCTAAATTGTGCAGCGCCCGGCTGGCAGCTGCGTTCCGGGGAGGCGGCGCCAGGCTTCGTTCAGGCAGGCCCTTCATTTTCCATTTTGGTCTGCATGGACTTGGAAGGCGTACCTGCCTCCGCCCCGGCTGTGGCGCTTCCTCACCGTGTGGGTGAGGGGGTGGACCTCAGTAACACACACACTCGGCTGTCTGTCAAGCACACAAGCCTGGGCTCCTTCAAGCAACTGCGGCTGCTTGCGAAGGCAGACAACTTTCGTTTACGAGCTGCAGCTGTGTGTGTGCGCAATACTCCTGATGATGACGTCGAGGTCGGTTCGTGTCCCATGCGGCGTTTGCAGTTCTCTCATCATGCACTCGCAGGTATGCCTGATCAACTGTGTGAACCCGTCAAAATCCGGTGTCTGGAAGATGCCCGGAGGTGGCATTGAGGTTGATGAAACAGCACAAAGCGCGGCACTGCGTGAAACAGTGGAAGAGGTTGGTGCGAGCAAGCTACCCTCGCGGCATGCGTGTCGTCTGACCGTTTTTGTGCCAGGCTGGCCTGAAAGCCACTGCTATCGGTTCCCTTGGCGTTTACCAGGTTGGTCCTGCGGTGGGCCTAGATACTATTCCCTATTTCGTGTCCCTCACCTTCCCCCC
>Ga0213833_1002327_pt1 | contig 12326 bp, 13 predicted proteins | sample SWATP21_FD_160575 | JGI IMG/M metagenome (GOLD analysis project Ga0213833, IMG submission 160575) | Coastal seawater microbial communities from Marineland, Florida, United States - SWA TP2 #1 | ecosystem: Environmental > Aquatic > Marine > Coastal | place: USA: Florida | collected 2016-08-14
TCTGTGTTTGTGTGTGTGTGGGTGTGTGTGTGTGTGTGTGTGTGTGTGTGTGTGTGTGTGTGTGTGTGTGTGTGTGTGTGTGTGTGTGTGTGTTGCAGGCATCGCGCGCAATCAAGCAGAGCTGAAGAAGTTGCTTGATGCTGTGGACACGGACGGCAGCGGTGAGATTGGCTTTGACGAGTTTTTGGCGGTGCTGAAACCCCGTGGGCCCACTGCGGTCGCGTCATCAAAGCAAGTAACCGGGCGGGGCCGTGCAGTACGAGGCTCGCGGCGGGCACGATCAGGTGGCAACCAACGCCGACCGCGCTCCACGTCGATGGCAAGTGACAGCGGCAACGACGGCGCCGCCGCCTTTGCGGAGCTTCAAAAGCAGCTGAACGACGACAACAACCCGCTCCCGCTGCAGCTACTTGTGACCATGCACCGTCGCAAGTTCTTGTTGGAAACCATTGTAGGTGATGCGCAAGCCGACGCACGCGAGCGGGACGAGCTGCGGCAAGCGGAGGAGCACGCGGCTGCTACCAACAATGTGTACATGCTGAGTCAGGTGCGGCGGCGGCAACGACTGCGCGAAACGGCGAAGCAACACCGCATGGAACGCCTGCAGGCACTTCAGGCTGTGGTGGACCGGAACAAGCGGCGCCAAACACAGGAGTCGTATGAGCAACATGTGCTGGAGGAGGGTCCGGTGGACGGCGGCCCAGCAGAACCATCTCCGCGGAAACGGGGGCCAGGCGCGAGTGACGACGAGGAAAAAGTGACAATGACGGAGGAGGAAGTCAGCCGCATTGCCACTCTGAGGAGTGGGCACGATGTGCGGGCTGCTTCGTTTCGACAGAGCGAAGACAACGCGTCGGAGACGCAGTCGGTGTTGCCCGCTGCATCCACCACGCAGCGCATCAAGCCACTCGAGATGCCCACTTCCAAGGGCTCAGACCAGGCAAATGACGCGCCTGGTCGCACCAAAATGGTGCGCAATCATGTAAGGCTGCTGAACCACGCCGGATCGGGTATGCACTACGCGCCACGTTCACTTGGGGGAGCGTCCGAGCGCACGGTTTCGTATGACGTCTCGGGGCGAAGAGTGGACTCGTCGTCTTTGCCCGCATTTGCCACGGCCAAGCGGTTGGATCCTGCGTACGGCATCCCAGTTACGGAGTATACTGGATGATGGCGGGTTTTATGTGAGACGTTTGTTTTCGTTGCCGCTGCTAGGTGCTGCAGGGTTTGGTGCTATTGTTTGCGTATGTTGGCGGCGAAGAAACCCCAGCAACTTGTGATTGCCCCAAACCACATTGCCATCGAGTGACCATGTATTCGTGGCGTCAGCAACACCACACCGCGGTCCACACGCAGGTATCACCCGCGAATCGAAAGCCCCGTCAAGACTTGTCAAGTGTGACTTGATGATCAACTTGATCAGATCAAGACGTGAAGTTCAGGTCCGGTGAACCTTTGTTTGGTATCTTACATACACAAACTTGTCGCTGGGCGCGTTTGGGCGCCAGCCTGTTGTTACTGTTCCAGTCTCACCCCGATATCTCACCAAACTCGTGCGTACGGGGTTGTAGCTCCGCAAGAAGCTGGATTGTACGCGTCTGGGTTATACAGTCCGGGGATGGGCCGTCAGGTTGCGTCATAGTCCTCAGTCTGCGTGAATCGGTCGCCGAAGCCGTTTCTTTTGCATTTTGCGACGTTGTGCTTTGTGCCTCTTCACAGTAGACCCGTCCGCGCACCCCCAAGGTGCCGCACGTGTTACCATGATGCATGCGCCCAGGCCCATCGTTCAGTGCATGTCGCGTGCTGCGCGGGGTGGCTCCGTGAGACTTCTCCTTCCACCGACCAGCGGCGCTCGCTTCATGAGGCAGTGCCCGGCAGGCACGTTGCGACGCGGCCGTCGTGTAATCAATGCCCAGCCTTCGTCTGCGCGGCACATCCTCCAGCAACGATGCACCACAACAATGTCGGTGCCGCCTGTCACCACAGACTTGGCGGGAGCGTCACGCGGCGTGGTGTCGTCCTCCGAACGTGGTGGTTCCGCCGTGGCCGCGACGGCGGCAGTGTCTGCCGAAGAACTTTCGGGCCGGCAGCTGCGGCAGATAGCCTTCACTTCGGCGGTGCCCATGGTCGGGTTTGGGATGATGGACAACTTTGTCATGATCCAAGCCGGAGAGATGATTGACGCAACAATTGGGGTGACCTTTGGGCTGTCGACTCTCACGGCTGCCGCGTGTGGCCAAATTTTCTCGGACGTGTCTGGTGTGTGTTTTGGCGGCACCGTGGACGCACTTGCCTCGAAGTTGGGGTTGCCCATTGTGGATATCACCGCTGCACAACGTGCATCAAAGCGTGCAAAGTTTGCGAGCACCACAGGTGCAGCACTTGGCGTGATTCTAGGATGTTGCATCGGGATGACGTCTCTATTGTTCATGGACTTGGATCGTGCAGATCGGTATGCAACACAGTGTTATGCTGTGCGGTGTATGTTTAGTTTACATTGGTTCTTGTTTTGCCAGGTTGAAGAGAGAGCAAGAGCTTGGGACCCTCTTCCAGACTGTTGTTGTGGAAGGTGCCAAGGTACGAGTGGATGGTGTGGGTTTGGGCTTCGTCGTGCATGTGGTCACGTGTTGTTTTCGTGTGTGTGGTGTCTCTCCCCTCCTAGGTGCTGGGCGCCGACCGCACTACGTTGTGGCTTGTTGATCGTGACAACCGTCGTCTCTGGTCAAAAATCTTCAACAAGCGTGTGTTCTCCACGTCCGACAGCCAGTTGGAAGTGTCCATGGACACCGGTCTGGTTGGATGGGTTGCTCGTACCGGCCGACCGGTTAACGTAGCGAATGCGTACGACGACCCAAGGTTTAATTCGCAAGTAGACGCCACCACCACGTTCCGCACGACTTCCGTTTTGGCCCACCCCGTGATGATGGACGGCCGAGTTGTGGCCGTCGTCCAAGCTTTGAACAAGCAAGGTGGGGCGTTCGATGCCAACGACGAAAAGCTACTGGCCATGTTGGCTGGTCACGTGTCTGTTTTCATGTCCGTTGTGTGCAAAGACATGCCACAGGGGTGCTCATAGCTGCCCCCCTCCCCCATGCGTTGTTCCCTTTCCCTCAACTCACGCACGGTGCACATAGCGGGAGCGTGCGGAGGAACAGTATTGTGTGCAAAGTTGCATTGATGTTGTGTGTATTCAAAACGAACTCGTCATTCGCGCGTGAGCGATCATGAGCACTTAGTCCCACAACTTGATCAAACCATCCCAGCCGCACGTAGCCACACAACTGGGCTCGATGGGATGCCAGATGGAGCCGAAGCAAGGGCCCTTGTTGTGTGCGCGCAGCTTGCGGTACACCTTGGTGGTGCGCCAGTCCCAGAAAAACAGCCGACCGTTGCCGTCACCAGACATCGTAAACCTGGCAACCAACGACACGTCAGAGCAATGGCGTGGCCAACAGAAGAGTGCATGCAATGCATGGTTGCCCAGTACCCACCCGCGACCACCAACACACGAACAACTGCGAAGCAACGCACTTTCCGTCTGGAGAGAAGCCGACCTGGCATGCATAACCAGCCACGTTGTGCCCAGTGAACTTCTTCTTGGTAGGCCGGAACTTGTTCGCCACGCCGTACACCACCACATTGTTGTCCATGCTTTGGCACCCAAAGTACTTGCCTGCACACAACCCACAACCGAACAACATGAGATACAGCACCGTGCGGCAGGGACAAGGTGGGCGAGGGCATGTTGCGCACCAGAGGGATGAATCGTGACTGCCGGCATGGAGTGCATAGTTGGCTCCGATATCCACTTGATGGGAACGTTGGTGTTCCACTCCCACACCAACATCTTCTTGTCATCCGACGTTGACACAAAGCGGTTACCACCCTCCACAAACGTGATGGTGTTGACCGCTGCCAAGTGGTAGTCATACGTGAACTCTTGCTTGCCCTCACGGATGTCGTACTGTGCAATTTCCTTGCTGGAGCAGGCAGACAGGAAACTGTTGTTGTCGCCAGGGCGGAACTTGGACTGGTAAGGCACCTTGCCGTTGGTGAAGGAGTGGATGCACTTGCCGGTCTCCGTATCCCACAACTTCACATGGCGGTCCCAAGCGCTGCTCAAGAACCGCGACCCGTCATCACTGCTCAGAAGGATACAAGCGTCGGTACCAAGCACCAAGGAAACAGGACAACGTGTGAGTGTGCACATGCGGCGAGGTGGCGGCAGAAAAGACCACCCAAACCAAGCACGCGAACGCACTTGAACGTAACGTGGCGCACAGACGCGTCGTGACCAAAGTAGGTGCGCTTGCAATTGCGATGGTTGTACACGTCCCACAACTTGACCTTTGTGTCCGCGCTGCCAGACAGAAGCAGATGCCCAAACTTGGGGAAGAACTCGATGGACTGGTGCACCACATTGTTGCGTGAGGCAAGGCACACAAAACCAACCAAACGGGGGCCAGCGCTCGATGACACAAAGCACTGCACGTACGTTGACACCGCCATTGTGACCAGTGTACTTGTGAATGCACTTCTTGGGGATGTAGCAAGTGTGATCGTCGTCAGGCCGCAGCCCACGGGGTGGCTCGATGAAACTGCGTCCTTGGTAGTCGAGCCTGTCCCACACAAGCCCCAGGTGAGTGCCACGGCTATGCGACATTGTTCCAGATGGAGGAGGTGGGGTACGTACATGCTCTTGCCATGGAACTTGCTGTGGCAGTCCTTGACACGCACCCCTTTGCCCACACGAGGAGGATCGTCACGAGCCCGTCGGCCGTCCGTTGCGGCCATGGCCAGTTCGTCCTCCTCACCCTCACCCTTGCTCTCATCCTCCTCCACCTTCTGCCCATCCTTGGACGCTTTCTTCTTCGCCTTGGCAGCCTTCTTGGCCGTGCCGTCCGCGGCAGCGCCAGCATCGCTATCGCTGCCGCTCTCGTCTGAGCCTTCCTCGTCCTTGTCCAGGCCCATCTCCTCGCGCACCTTCTTCATGCCCTCTGTTAGTTCGCCCTTCTCCAACGCAGTCTTCTTGTCCTCATCCTCCGGGACGGGTGCCCAGATGCTGCGCGCACCCCAGAAAACCAGAGCCTGCCGTCAACACCAGATACAGACACGGCACCCCCATCCACACCACGACGTGCCACACCACGCACTCATCGGAACCGAGGTCCATCTTCTGCAACTCCCTTCGGCGGTCGCCACGCTTGCGCTTGCGACGAGGAGGGGGTCCGAACCCGCCACCCACAGCGGAAGGCGACTGCTTGACACCCGCACCAGTGTACACAGTGGCCTGCCCTGCAGCCATGTAGTTTGCGTGGTTGCCCACAAATGTGTTGGCACGGGATGGATCCGCGGCAAACTTGAAGCTCATGAACGTGTTGTACTGCTCATCGAACGCGAAGTCCTCAAGGTCTTCGCGTTCGACACGGCCCGTCAACACGTGGCCGCTGCCTGGCTCAACACGTCGCGATGGAAAGGGGCGGGCAGGGCCCTGCAACAAGCAAACCATGCACAGTACGGCATGCATGAGCATGTGGTACACACAACAACCAGCACAGTTGATGCCCCTGTGGCACATTCACGTACACTCATTGGTGCGTAGAGCTCCGCAGCCGTGGGGTTTGTCTTCACCACGGCCAACGTCGTTGGCACATAGTCAGGGATGATAGTGGCTTGCAGGCCTGTTCGTGGGGCTGCCGTCACACCAGCCTTGCGCACGAGCGTCGTTGTCCGCGCCTTCTTTGCTGCTCCACGCGAAGCCGCGCTGTCGTCGCTGCTGTCGCTGCCATACCCAGCGAGGGCGTCCATCGCGCCTGCGCTTGCACTCGCGGCCCGTAGAGGCTGTAGATGACGGTGTCAACACTCAGTGCTGATCACACCGCAACACCGTCCGCCAGATTTATGTGGGGGGGGGGGTGAAGCAATGACCAAGCCGCTCGCGGGGAGCCAACACGGCGACAGCCGCACTGCTTGCCCTGCGCATTGCCCACGGCCCCACGCCGGAACACACACAAATTACATGTGGCATTCTTCAATAAACTTGAATTTATGATAAATCAATACACTAATACGTACCATCTCATCCGTGCGCCCCCACGTGTCTCGCTTGATGCATCAACCACATGCTGGTGGTGGCTTGAAGTTGCGACCATGGCACTAGCCGCGAAGCTGCAGCGTTGCACACCGAGCATAGCACGATCAGTACTCCGTGTTGTTGCTGGAGCTGGCGCCCGAACGCGGTTGTCCCCGGTGCTACGGCACTGTGCTGTCCGAAGCGTTGCCACCACCGCGTGCCGCCTGGCGGAGTCCAGCAGCAGTGTGGGAACAGACAGTGAGGATGGTTTCGATCCGTATGCGTGGTTGGAAGATCCTCGAGACGAAGATGTTCGCGCCCTCATTGACCGTGAAAACGAAATGGCCACGGAGGCGTTGGCAGAAACAACGAAACTGCAGGAGGCACTCGTCAAAGAAATGAAGGATCGCATGGCAGCCCAAAGCGAAGACCAGCTGCCGGATCAGTACCATGGGTACGAGTACTTCGAGCGCACGCCAGTGGATCAAGAGCACAGCATGTTGTGTCGGCGCCCGCTAGTGGAAAAGAGTGCAGAGCCTGAAGTGCTGCTGGACGTCAACAAGTTGGCGGCCGGCACCGGCTACGCAGAAGTGGAGTTGGCGCTCTACTCCCACGATGGTCGCGCAATGGTGTACATGGTATGTAGTCATGCACGTTGTGCCACTGTGGTGCTCTTGAAGTGGAGTGGGGGTGGGCTTTGCGCGGTGTGTGCGCCCTGCATGTCGGCGACACAGCTGAGCCTCAAATCCCACCGCATGGCCAGGTGGACACAACGGGCACGGAGCACCTGGATTTGTACATCAAGAACCTGCGCTCTGGCCAAAGTCACAAAATTTCTTCCAACGCGGACGGTGCCGTGTTTGTTGACCCTGCCAATCCGCAGGGCTTGTTGTAAGTTGCCTGTTCTTGTCCCCCCGGTTTTCGTGCATGACCCAACGCTGGCTGGTGTAGGTATCTCACCCGAGATTCGAAGACCAAGACTGTCACGATGTGGCACTGTGCTTTGGATGCAGACCTTCTACCAGGAACCAGTCACAAGCTGTGGTCGTTGCGTGACGCCGCGTGCGACGTCACCTTGGAGCCGGTTGGGGACGGTGGTTGGGCAAAGCTGCAGTGCGAGTGGGCCCAGCGCTCACAGTTGTACCTGGTAGATGCCACACCACTGTCGGATGACCCTGAAGGACACGAAACAGGGGCCAAGAGCAGCAAGAAGCCAGCAAACCGACCCTCATGGCAGAAGTTGTCACGGTACCGCCCGACGCTTGTGCACCCAGACGAGCCGAATAGCCACTTCGACGTTGAGGAGCATGGAGTACGCGGTTGTTGCTTGTCGTTTGCGATGTTTGGTTGTATGGCGTGACCTCGACGGTTGTTTGCGTGGTGTTCTGTTCTTTGTGTGCAGGGTTGGATGTACGTCACTTCGACGAAGCCGCCACACAACATCTGGCGATTCAAGCCGTCCTCTCCGGAGCGCCGCCATTGGCAAATGGTGCTTGATGAAAGCGCTGGTGTCGAAATCATCCGAGCTAGCATGACGGAGGTGCGTTTCATGGGCCAGCCCCGGGGCGCATCCGCTGCCATGTTTCACACAGGCCTGTGCCTGTCTGCCTTTGGGTGTGCTCACCGCACTGTTTGTCGCAGAAATATTGCCTCGTGGGTGTAAAGAAAAGGGATGCGTTTGTCATGGAAGTATACCCGTGGGAGTGGTTGCTCCCGCGTATTGACAGTGACGATCATGCCACCGCTTGCGTTGGCACTGCGGATGAGATCAGTCAGCGTCCTTGGGAAGTCGATGGGCAAGCGCTTCGGCCAGACGACGGGCTGCCGTACGCAATGAGTCTGTTTGATCCTTCTGTCGATGTCACAAGTGTAGATCCGCGAACGATGGTACGTGTCATGCATTTGTGCTGTGTGGACAGCAACCTTTCCACAGATTTGTGGTGGTGGTGTGGTGGTGTGGTGGTGGTGGTGGTGGCTGTGGTAACGCTGTTGTTCCACAGTCTCCAGAGGCGAACTCTGTCAGGGTGCACGTGAACCACCCAACCGCGCGTGAAGCAGTGTTCCAAGTTGATTTAGACACGGCTACTGGTACACGGTTAACTCGGGAGCCAAAATGGAGTGCGTTCTGCGATGTTGTTGCAATGGTGGTTCACGCTCACCACGAACATGAACAGAGAAATTCCCCTACAGTTTGTTTGAAACGCAGTACGACGCGTACAAGATGACTGCCTTCGCCGAAGATCGCACAGCCATTCCCATCACCGTGGTGCACAAGCAAGGCATCAAATTGAATCGCAGCAACCCATGTGTTGTGATGACATATGGATCGTACGTTGTGGGGTTGTTCAGACGCCGTGGGTTGTACGTGTGGTTGGTTGACTGGCTCATATGCAGGTATGGTGTGGATTTGGACACCTCATTCGACGCCCCACTCATGAGCTTGATTCGCCGAGGCTGGGTTGTAGCTTACACGCACACGCGGTGCGTTCCAAGTCTAAAGCGGCCGCATGTGGTGGTGCTCGCCTCACTTTGTCTGTTGAATTGCGGCTGGGTGCTGTCGCCTCATCAGTGGCGGTGGGGAGAAAGGGGATGCATGGCATGCGGCTGGTCGCGCAGAGAACAAATTGAACACGTTCAAAGACTTCGTGGCCTGCTCCAAGCATCTTGCTGATTGTGGCCTTACTCGCCCGGAAATTATGGCTGCCTATGCCGGAAGTGCAGGAGCCACAGCCCTCGGTGCGTGTTCCCGTCATGTGTACGACAACCGTACTGTGTGTTGTGATGTAGTTCATCATGTGGACTGCTGCAGCGTACGTCGCGAATGAAGAACCAAACCTGTACAAGGCAATGGTGCTCGAGGTAGGTGTGCCTTCTTTTTGTGGTGACACGTGCCACGCTGACGCTTGCACGGTCTCCCTCCGTCAGAGCCCCTTCCTCGATGTGGAACATTCGCTTACTAATCCAGAGTATGAGTTTGCCATAGAAGACAGAGTGGTACACACGGGCGGATCGTACGCGCCGACGCTTCAAAAGACTAATTATGGGTTGCACAGGAGTGGGGTGATCCTACCAATCCGAAGGTTCGAGATATCATTCGTTCGTATGATCCCGTGCGAAATGTTGGTGAACACGGCTACCCGTGGATGTTGTGCATCGGTGCGTTGTCTGCGTTATGACAGGAGTCTGCGCTACTGTATCACAATGTGCCTTGTTTGTGTGTTGGCAGCCTCACGTCAAGACTCTCGTGTTCCGTACTGGCATGCTGCGAAGTATGTAGCAAGCATCATTGACAATCGCACCGCAGAAAATCCTCTGCTTCTTCAAATTCGGGAGGGTGCCCACATTGGAGGCAGTCACCGTTCGTTTGCTGTCGATCAAAGTGCCTTCGTGTTCTCCTTCCTGATGATGGCACTGGAGCAGCCGCTGAAATAGCGTGCCAACACACCTTGTGCCTGGTTGTTTTGGTGTTCCTTTCTTGCCAAGCTTGTGGCTTGTGCTTGTCAGAATCACGCACGGCGTGGAATGTAGAGATACGTTTGGCATTTGTGCAGTTGGAGTACTTGTGTGTTCGTGCAACACCACAACGAAAGAAAAGACTTGAAAACACATGTAGCAACGCAAATGCAAAGGGGCACGACAACGAAAACGCATGGCACATGGCATGTCTGAGTGCATCAGCCGAAACACACACGAGACAAGAAGCCTGCGATGCCTTTGCTTTCTCCCAACTTCACTGCTGCTGTGTCCTTGTACACTGGGTACGTACAATCGCTGGCTCCTCGCGGCTCAAACTTTGTACGGTCTTTCACCAGCGACTCTGCAAACTGTGTGAACAGTTCTTCCACGCCGTCGCCGGACTTCGCGCTGCAGCGAACCAGCGGGACACCCAGTTCGTCAGCAAACGCCTGGGCGTCCTCGCGTTCGCTCCACCAAATATCATCCACATCCACGGCTTCGCTATCAATGCTGTCATTGGTCACCTTCTTTCGCAGAGCACTCGTCTTGATGGCGTTGGCAAGGTCTGTCTTGGTGCCAACAATCATGATGCGACAATCGGGGCGGGCGTACGTCCGAATCTCGCGCAGCCATGTGCGCAGGTGTTCAAACGAATCTCGGTCTGTTGTGTCATAGCACAACACAATGGCGTTTCCACCTCTGTAGTAGCTCGCAGTAATAGCCTTGAACCGCTCTTGCCCAGCGGTATCCCAGATCTGGAGCTTCACTTTCTTGCCGGTGGCAGTGCTCAACGAGCGGATTTTGAAGTCCACACCAATCGTAGGCACAAAGGACTTGGAGAACCGACCTTCACTGAACCGTTCCACAAGGCAGCTCTTGCCGACACCACTGTCACCGACGACAAGGAACTTGAACAGGTAGTCATAGTCGGTGTCAAATGTTGCTTGTGTGCGCTTGCGCGCAGCACTGGCATGTGGTCGGGAGTGAGGGGGCATGGTGGACAACATCTTGAACAACAATGGGTTTGAGAGGAGGGAAGGTTGTTGATGACTTTGGGTTTGGATGCTGGCCAGTGAGTGCGGAGTGACCAGGCCTGCAGCACAGTGTCGATGTCACCCCCACTCAAACAGCCAGCAGCAAGTGCAGAACGTTCCGACCCACATGTCACTTCTCTGACATAAAACATTGACATAAAACACTGGCCCCCGCTGCGTGGCCTCGACGGCGTGCTCATTGGCGCCAGCACCCACACCCAGACCACAATAACCTTCCCGCAAGCCGTTCTTCCTTCAACGATGTTTCCACCACGCCCCGAGAATGGGCGATCATCTGTCCACGCTGAGTGCAAGTACGCACTTCTCTGACTATGAGTTACAGTAACTGCTTCAAGTTCGGCGACAGTGGTATCGGCAAGAGCCGCCTTGTGGAATGGTTGAAGGGCGATTGTCCAAGTCCTTGAGACCCACGATTGGTGCAGATTTCAAGAATTGGTTGTTACGCACTGCCACTGGTAGCTCCCAGCGCAAGTGCCCGCCACAGGTGGAATCAACATGTTTACTTGTGTTCGTCACACTCCAGTGACGTTGTGAACACGGCAGTGTGCAGCTGTACCTTGTGTTCCTTGCTATGTGTGGCACAGTGAAAGCTCATTCGAGCCACGTGGAATGTGCGATTTGCTTTCATTGAGAACTTAACTTTGGCAGCAGTGTGCTCGTCAACAAAAGAAAGGAACTGACGTCTTCTTGCCACGAAATGAAACGAAACGAAGCGAAAGCAGGCACGAGACAACGCAAAAGAAAACACCACACATCAGACGTTGTCAACCAACACAAACCTGCAATGCCTTTGCGTTCTCCCAGCTTCACCGCACTGCTGCTGCTGTGTCCTTTCGATATCTGGCTCTAAGTTTCATGTGATCTTTCACCAGTGACTCTGCAAGCTGCATGAACAGTTCTTCGACGCCGTCGCCGGACTTCGCGCTGCAGCGGACCAGCGGGACATCTAGTTCATCAGCAAACGCCTGGGCATCCTCACATTCGTTCCACCACACGTCATTATTCATCTTGCCGTTGATCATTTTCGGTTTGATGGCGCTGGCCAGGTCTGTCTTTGTGCCGGCAATCGCGATACGACAAGTGGGGGCGTATGTCCGGAGCTCACGCAGCCATGTGCGCAGGTGCTCAAACGAGTCTCGGTCTGTCGTATCGTAGCACAACACAGCGGCCTTTGCACCTCTGTAGAGCGTAGTCACGGTCTTGAACCGTTCTTGCCCGGCGGTATCCCAGATCTGGAGCTGCACTTTCTTGCCAATGGCAGTGCGCAGCAACCGGTTTTTTATATCCACACCAATCGTGGGCATAAAGGACTTGGAGAACCGTCCTTCACTGAACCGTTCCACAAGGCAGCTCTTGCCGACACCACTGTCGCCGATGACAAGGAACTTGGAGCGGTCGTAGTCAGTGTGAAGTGAGCACTTGCACTCAGCACGGACAGGTGGTCGCCCGTGTCGGGGTGTGATGGACATCTGAAGGAACAAGGGCTTGTGGGAAGGTTGTTCTGGTCTGGTTTTGGATGCTGGCCAATGAGTGTGGAGCGGCCGCTGCGTGGTGACTGACGCAACTCTTGTCGATGTCACCCGCGCGGGAAAGTTCCTGACAATGACATAAAATGCGACATAAAGATTTCGCGCTGCAGGCGTGCAGGCTTCGTTCGTCTCAAAGGGACACCGCGCTGATCGACGGTGGACGAACATGCTTGCGAGTATCATGCAGAAGTATGTGCCAATTCTTGCGGCGGG